>Ga0315276_10005005_pt1 | contig 12197 bp, 9 predicted proteins | sample YL17G05_0_MG_FD_204542 | JGI IMG/M metagenome (GOLD analysis project Ga0315276, IMG submission 204542) | Sediment microbial communities from Yellowstone Lake, YNP, Wyoming, USA - YL17G05_0 | ecosystem: Environmental > Aquatic > Freshwater > Lake > Sediment | place: USA: Wyoming | collected... | reverse complement strand
GCTGGCTGCGCCGACGGCCCACGTCGGTCCCCGACGCGACGGGGGCGGCCGTGTCTGGGCGAGTCGCGTTGTCCCTGCCCCCTCAGTCCCGAGGGCCGACCGCGTCAGCGCGAGGATCTTCTGGCCAACATCATCGAACCTGTTCGTCGCGTCTTCACACGCCTCCTGAATGCGTCGGCTGCTCAGGACGAGCTTCTCTGCTTCGATCCGCGCGATGCCGCGTTGTTGCGGGGGGGCTCCGTTCCGAATGGGCGCCCGGACTCGGCCGCAGGTGGCTGCCAGGGGGTGCGGCCGCCCCGCTGCACATGGCGCCGGAGCGCGGCCGTCAACTCGGCGGCGATCGCCTGATGCTGCCCGATGAGATTCGTCGTCTCCTGCGGGTCATCTTTCAGGTTGTAGAGTTCCAACGGGGCATAGGGGTTGTTCTGCAGCAGCTTCCAGTCGCCTCGAATAATCGCCTCATAGCTCTTCCCGCCGTACGCGCCGCCTTCCCGCCGGACGAAATACAACTCGCGCGGCTCGGGCGGCATCCTCCCGCCCCGCAGCACCGGCAACAGGCTCACCGCGTCCGTCTCCACCGGTCTGGCCACTCCGGCGACCTCGAGCGCGGTCGCGAAGATGTCGTAGGTCAACCCGGCATAGTCGCTCGTCGTGCCCGGCGTGACGGTGCCGGGCCAGCGCACGGCGAACGGCACGCGCAGGCCGCCGTCATAGTGGCTTTGTTTGCCGTCACGCCAGGGGTCGTTGTTCTGGGCGTGCGGCAGCGAACCGCCATTGTCGGACGTGAACACCACGAGGGTGTTTCGGTCGAGGCCGGTGTCCTGCAGTGTTGTGAGCAATTGCCCGATGCAGTCATCGAGGTGCTCGACCAGCGCGACGTTCAGGGCGCGTGCCGGCTCCATGTCGGGAGCCCGTCGCTGCACCCGCTCGAGCCACGCGGCCGGCGGCTCCATTGGAAAATGCGGGGCGGTGTAGGCAAGATAGAGGAAGAACGGCGGTGACGCCGGCGTTCGCGTACCCAGATACTCGCGTGCCCACCCCGTGAAGATGTCCGTGGCATGGCCCTCGGGATCGACGACCTCATGGTTCCGGCGCAGGTAGTTGTGCCCCTGCCGCAGGTGAGTCGTGTAGCTGTCCATCATGTCGTCGAGAAACCCGTGGAAGAAATCGAACCCGCGTTCGTTGGGGGTGCCGGGTGGCGTGAGCCCGAGGTTCCACTTGCCGACCAGTGCCGTGTGATAGCCGGCTGCCCGCAGGAGCGTCGCCAGCGTCGGCACGGTGGGATCGAAATAGCCCCAGGTGTTGGCCGGGTCCGTGCGGATCAGCCCGGGCACACCGACGCGGTCCGCGTCGCGCCCGCTCATGAGCGCCGCACGCGTCGGCGAACAGACGGTGGCATTCGCCCGCATCCGTGTGAAGCGGATGCCCTCGGCGGCCAGGCGATCGATGTGCGGCGTGCGGATGTCCCCCCCGGGCCGGTAGGCCGAGAGGTCGCCGTATCCGAGATCATCGGCGAGGATGACGACGATATTGGGCCGGTCTGCTGCCAGCAGGCTGATCGGCAGCAGCAGGGTCGCCAGCAGCAGGAGCAGAAGGCGCATGATGACAGTCTATGGCATGTGGACACGGGACGGCCGCCTGGTGCGCGGACGCCATCGGCGACCTGCTCAACTCGACGGCGCTCACCCTGTTCGTGCTGCCGATCATCCACAGCTGGGTCGAGGAGCGGCGCGCCCGGCGGACCGCGCCGCCGGCTGCGAGCACAAGCCTCCAGTGCGTGTTGTCGAATCGCGCATGTCGGGAACCGATTGTCATCACGCCCGCTGGCCCTGACAAGTGATCGGCCGGACGTCAGATGATCCGGACAGCGAGCGGTGAGGACATTCTTGTCGGTCGGCTCTGGCGACTGTTTCCCCTGCGATGCCCACACGCCAGGAGCCAACGCGTAAGTATAGTGATAATATACACACATGAAACCTATACAGGTGATGTTTGACGAGGCGCTGCTGCTGCGTCTGGATGCGGACGCGGAGGTGCGTCAACTGGGTCGATCGGCGGTGCTGCGCCGAGCCGCCGCCGAGTACCTCCGGCGCCGGAGGGTCAGGAACACCGCCGACGCGTATCAGCGGGCGTATGGCGCGATGCGACCGGCGCTCGATAAGGAATTGAAGGGCTGGCCAGACGAGGGCGTATGGCCAGAGAAGTGAACCGCGGGGAAATTTGGACCTGTGCGTTCAAGGCGCCGGACAAGCGGCGGCCGGTGCTGGTGCTCACCAGGCAGGAAGTGATCGGGCTGCTGCACACGGTGATGGTGGCGCCGATCACCTCGACGATCTACGGCGCGCCCAGCGAAGTGCGTGTCGGAATCGAGGAAGGTCTGAAACACGAGTCGGCGGTCAACCTCGATCACGTGCAGACGGTCGGGCAATCGCGACTCGTCGGACGAATTGGCCACCTCGGCGCCGCCAAACTGCGCGAGGTGTGCCACGCGCTGGGCGTGGCGACGGGTTGCACGGACTGAACCACTCCTGTGTCCGACCGTCCTGCCCTGCTCGGCCTGTCGCGACACGCCCTGACGGACCTGGTCTCGGCGTGGGGTTTCAAGCCCGTCCATGGTCAACGTCTATGGCGACATCTGCACGCGCACGGCCGCGACGACTTTGCGTCGATCGACGGTCTTCCAGCGGGTCTCGTCGATCGACTGGCGGCAGACACGACCGTCACGTGGCTGCCGGTCGCGCGCGAAACGGCATCACGCGACGGATTCACACGCAAGTACGCCCTCCGGCTTGACGATCGGCGGCAGATCGAAACCGTGCTGATGCGTCATGCCGGCCGCGCCACGGCCTGTATCAGCACGCAGGCCGGCTGCGCCATGGGCTGCGTCTTCTGTGCCACCGGCCAGATGGGATTTGAGCGTCACCTGACGACGGCCGAGATCGTGGCGCAGGCGCTGCACGTCGCTCGCGTACTGTCGACGACGGGCGAGCGGCTGCGCAACGTCGTGCTGATGGGCATGGGCGAGCCGCTCCACAACTACGACGCGACGATCGCGGCGACACAGATACTGTGCGACACCGCCGGCATGGCCCTCAGCCCCTCGCGGATGACGCTGAGCACCGTGGGTGTGCTCCCGGGCATCATCCGGCTCGCCGATGACAGGGTGCCGGTGAGCCTCGCCGTGTCACTGCACGGCGCGACGCAGGAAGCGCGGGCCGCGATGATTCCCGTGGCCAAGGCGTGGCCGCTCGACGCCCTAATGGATGCGTGCCGCCATTACTGCGACACGATGGACCGCCACATCTTCTACGAGTGGACGTTGATCGAAGGGGCGAACGATAGACCCGACGACGCGCACGCCCTGGGCGAGCTCCTGCGCACGCATCGCGCACACGTCAACTTGATTCCGCTCAATCCCACTGACGGTTACACAGGCATGCCGACCCGCCATCGCGCGGCCAGGGCGTTCCAGGCGGTGCTGGCCGAGTACGACATTCCCAGCACCGTTCGCCAGCGGCGCGGCATCGACATCGCCGCAGGGTGCGGACAGCTGGCGAGTTCGCCATGACTCCTGTCCTGTGAGCGGTTCCTCGGCCTCACCGTCGTGCACCCCGACCGTGAGTAGCAACGGCCGCTAGGCAGGGTCCTGCCGCTCGCCTCAGCCCAGAGACATCCCATATACAGCGATGTCCGCGTCCTGGTTGAATAGGCCTGGCTCGAAGGCGGGGGCCACCCATTCGCGCATCTCCTCGAATTCCTCATGCGCCGGGAGGGGGCGCCCACGGCGTCCGATGCCGGGGATCTGTTAACCTGCAAGCGGCCGGCGAGCGGAGACTCCTGGAGAACGCGGTCCCCTGTGGATGGTCAGCCGCCAGCCGTTTCGTCTGCGCGCTCGATATGAAATCCTGTCTTTGCGACAACTGCGTCAGCGCCTGTAAGCATGATCCCGGCAGGCTTGTGCCGGCCGATATCCGGAAGATTTCAGACGAACTTGGGATCTCCATACATGCCTGCATGTCGGATTACCTCGTTCGCGTTCCAACCACTGTTCGAAACGAAACCGTCTATGCACTGGCCCCTGCGAAACGCAAGGGGACACGTTTCGTAGAAGAGCCAGGCCACACCGCTGGCAAGGACTATTCAGATATCCAGGGAATCTGCATTTTTCTCGAGAGCAATGGCGATTGCACAATCCATACAGTGAAACCCTTTGAATGCAGAGCCTATATGGGGTGCACGCATACGTTTCTCGGGAAACCGTACCGCGAGAAGACGGTCGAAGCATTCTTTGCTCGTCGATGGCGGACATATGTTCTTTGAGACGATCATCTACAGCTGGGTCGACGAGCGGCGCGCGAGGCGAACGGCGCAGAAAGCTATGACATACTAGGCGCCGTGCTCGTCACCGACGCGCTGGCGCAGCGGTTACGCGAACAGGTCAATCCCGACGGCGGGTGGGGCTACACCCCCGGCAGCCGCAGCCGGGTCGAGCCGACCAGTTGGGCGCTGCTCGCGCTCACGGCGGCCACCACGCAAGCCGACGGCTGGTCGCCGGCGCCGCATCTCGGCTTCCTCCGCCGGGCGCAGACATCCCGAGGCTTGCTCGCCGATCAGGCAGACGCGCCGCCCAACTACGCGTTCAACGCGCTGGCCGCCCTCGTCGTGGACGGCACCTACGCCCGCCCCACCGAGCCGTGGTTTCTCAGGCTCACCGAGGCGATCATCGGCGGGCGCGGCGCGGCCTTGCCCGCCGACGAGGCCATGCCGCAGCAGAACAACCTCCAGGCCTGGCCGTGGATCGACGGTTGCTTCAGCTGGGTTGAGCCGACGGCATGGTGCCTGCTGCTTCTGAAGCGGCTCAGGGCTCAACTGCCGGACGGCCGCAGCGCCGCCCGCATCGCAGAGGCCGAGCGGCTGCTGTTCGATCGCTGCTGCGCCGGCGGCGGATGGAACTACGGCAATGCGACGGTGCTCGGGCAATCCCTCGAGCCCTTCGTACCGACCACCGCGCTGGCATTGCTGGCGCTGCAGGATCGAAAGGAGCACGCGACCGTCAAGAAGAGCCTCGCGCATCTCCAGACCAACGCCCTTGGCGAGTCGTCGGGCATGGCGCTGGCGCTCAGCCTCATCTGCTTCGTGCAATACGGCCTTCCAACCGACACGCTCGAAGAGGCGCTCGCCGCGCAGTACGCACGCTCGCGCTTCCTGGATCAGCAGCACGTGATGGCGATGGCGCTCTATGCGCTGGCGTCGGGGCGCGCCGGCATGGGGGCCTTCCATGTCTAGCGGACGCCAGTCGCGCGGCGTGAACCGGCGCGAGTTCCTCAGCGCGCTGCCGCTGGCCGCGGCCGCCGCCGCCGGATGCCGGCCGGCTCCGTTCGGCGCCGGCGGCTTCGCCCGCGCGTCGCGCTCGCCGGTGGCGCTGCTGCCGGCCGCCTCGTACGACATCGACCTGGTCGACGTCGTGTCGCGCGGGTTGCGGATGTTCGACCTGCAGGTCGCCGGGCGGCGCGTGCTCCTGAAGCCGAATCTGGTCGAGTTCGAGCGCGGCACGGTCATCAACACCCATCCCGCCGTCGTGTACGCGGCGGCCGCCGCGTTCCGGTCTGCCGGCGCCAGCGAGGTCGTGGTGGCCGAAGGCCCGGGACACCGGCGCGACACGGAGTACCTGGTCACGGCGTCGGGCCTGTCGGACGCGCTGGCCGACGCCGGCGTGCGGTTCGTGGATCTCAATCACGACGACGTGCGGGAGGTGGCACTGGCCAGCCGGTTCACCGGTGCCTCCAGGATCTTCCTGCCCGAGACCGTGCTGGCCGCGGACATCGTGGTGTCGATGCCGAAACTCAAGACGCACCACTGGGCCGGCATGACCGCGGGGATGAAGAACCTGTTCGGAGTGGTGCCGGGCGCCGTCTACGGCTGGCCGAAGAACGTGCTGCACCTGCGCGGCATCGAGCCCTCGATCGTCGACCTGAACGCGACCGTGCGCGTGCAGTTCACCATCGTGGATGCGGTGGTGGCGATGGAAGGCGACGGGCCGATCCGTGGTCAGGCCCGACCCATGGGGTTTCTGGCGATGGGCACCGACGTGGTCGCGGTGGATGCGACCTGCGCGCGGATCATCGGCCTGGAGCCGCAGAAGATGGCGTATCTGCGGGAGGCGGGTCGCTTCCTGGGCCACATCGCCGACGATCGCATCGACCAGCGCGGCGAGCCCCCGTCACGCTACCGGACCCGCTTCGACCTGGTCCCCCACCTCACCCACCTGCGCGCCTGACAATTTCCGGGGACGGGGCGGGTTTCCCTGGCGTGGCCGCCGGGAACTCCCCCCGTCCCCGGTTTTCACGCTGATGACATGGACGGTCAGCGGATGACGTTCCGCTTCTTCAGGTCCTCGCCTACGGCGACCGAGACTTCCTGAATGAGCTTGCGAACCGAACCCGGGTTCGAGGTTTCGCTCAAGCCGCTCCAGATGAGCACCTCTCCCTTGAGCGCATAGACGGTCGTCTCGAGTTGAACGATGGTCTCGGTCCGCATGTAGCCCATGTCCCACGCGTACAGGTAGTAATGTCCCCAGTAACTCCACGGCGAGTAGTAGTACCCCGGCACGACGGCCACATACCCCGGGTCCCAGTACTGTTCGCGGTTGACGCTGGAGACGCGCACCACAACGGCGCCGTCAAAGCCGGCCGCGGTCACCTTCTCCTTCATGGCCGCGGGCTCCTTGGGCAGGGGTCCGGGCACCAGCGAGTACGACGGCTCAGCGGAGCCGCCGTTCTTGCGGATCTCAGCAGTCAGCCCGTCTTCCATCGCGCGCCGGGTGGCAATTTCGCTCGTGAAACCGATGACGACGACCTTGGAGACCGGCGCGGCTGCCGGGTCCGGGTTCCGCCACGACGATCTGAGTTTCGGAGCCGCAACCAGCACCGTACCTGCCACAGCAACGACACCAACCGCCGCAATCCACCAGCGCATCACACACTCCTCGCCCCCTTTGGGGTCAGGTCTGGAGTGCGACATTCTGGTCGCATCTCAGACCTGACCCCAAAGGGGGAAAACGCCTCGTTTCAGACCTGACCCCAAAGGGGGAAAACGCCTCGTTTCAGACCTGACCCCAAAGGGAGAAAATGTCTCGTTTCAGACCTGACCCCAAAGGGAGAAAATGTCTCGTTTCGGACCTGACCCCAAAGGGAGAAAATGTCTCGTTTCGGACCTGACCCCAAAGGGAGAAAATGTCTCGTTTCAGACCTGACCCCAATGGTACGACTATTGTGCCAGGGCCGGGGCTTGCCAGACGGACTGCATGACGGAAACGGCCTGACGGCAGTCGGCCTCGGAAATGCCGTAGTGCGTCACGACGCGCAGACGTCCCGCGCCGAAATCGGAGATCAGCACGCCCTTGGCGGCGAGCGCCTCCGCAAACGCCTCGGCCTTCGCCACGCTCGGCATGCGGAAGACGACGATGTTGGTGTCGACCTCCGGCGGGTCCAGCGCGACGCCATTGAGCGCGGCAATGCCATCGGCGAGAATGCGCGCATTGCGGTGATCCTCGGCCAAGCGACCCACCATCTCCGTCAGCGCGACGATGCCCGGCGCCGCGATGACGCCAACCTGCCGCATGCCGCCGCCAAGCATCTTCCGCATCCAGCGCGCGCGCGTCACAAACTCCGCCGACCCGCAGATGAGCGAGCCCACCGGCGCGGACAGCCCTTTTGACAGGCACAACTGGACGGACGACGCGTGCGTGGTCCAGTCCGTGAGCGGCCGTCCCGCCGCAACCGCCGCATTGAACAGCCGCGCGCCATCCAGGTGCACCGGCAGATTGTGCGCGCGTGCAATCGCGGCCACGTCGGCGAAGTAGGCCGGCGAGAGGATCCGCCCGCCGCACCGGTTGTGCGTGTTCTCGAGGCAGATCACGCCCGGCGGAGCGTGGTGGAAGAAGTGATAGTTGTGCGCCGGCGAGTGAATGGCGGCCTCGATCCCGTCGAGCGGGAGCGTGCCGTCAGGGTTCGTGCGCACGGGATGAAACACCATCCCGCCCAGCGCCGATGCCGACCCGTTTTCGTAGTGATAGATGTGCGACTGGTCGCCGACAATCACTTCCTGCCCGCGGCCGCAATGCGCGAGCAGCGACGCGAGATTCCCCATCGTTCCGCTCGCCACGAAGAGGCCGGCCTCTTTGCCGGTCATCTCCGCCGCCAGCGCCTCGAGCTTCGTCACCGTCGGGTCGTCCCCGAACACATCGTCTCCCACCTCGGCGGCTTTCATCGCCTCGCGCATGGCGGGCGTGGGGAGCGTCACGGTGTCGCTTCGCAGATCGATCGACATGGATCCTCCGACGAAACGAACGGGGGCCGGCACGAACCGGCCCCCGCCCGGTCTTGCCTGGTGTTGCCCGCCCTACTTGCGCCCGGCGTTCAGATCGTTCCAGTTCAGCATCGCGTTGAACGCGAGGAAAAAGCTGCCCTGGGTCTGGAAGCGCCAGAAGGGCCGCACGCCGAACAGCACGACGTGGCCCTTGCCGAGCGTGGCATCGATGACCGCCGGACGACCGGCGATGTTCTCACCGCCAACCAGTTCGCCCGACAGCAGCAGGTCGTTGGGATCGGTGGGGAACGACAGTACGACACGCGGCCCGGCCGTGGTCGCCCCGGGCGCCGCGCCACCGCGCCCGCCGCCGCCGCCGAACCCACCCGCCCCGCGGCCACCACCCGCTGCCGCAGGCGCGGGAGCCGGCCCGTCGAGCGTGGTGAGCCGCGGGGGCGCCGCCATCGGCTGGAGGTTGCCCCCACCCACGCCTGGCGGCAGGTCGCCACCGCGCCCGCCACCGCCGCCGCGGCCTGCTCCGCCACCCACGGCCAGCACGGGACCGTTCTTGTACATCACGCCCATGGCGTTCTGATCGTAGCCGTAGACGATCGGGCTGGTCTTATCGGCGAAGACGGCCTTGAGCACCGAGCCAGGCGCAAAGAACCCGGATGGCGTCTCGACCGACACGCCCGGCGCCATCTTGTAGTCGACCAGCGTCGACGCAGGAGCTCCTTCGGCGATGAGGACGCCGCCCTCCTGCACGAACGCTTCGAGGGCGTTCAGGCCGTCGCGGCCGAGGCTTCCGCGCTTGTCATCGGTCTGGTCCGGCGCGCCGCCGATATTCGGCGTCAGGTCGGTCTTCCTGTAGGGCTGCGGTGCGCCGGTGGCCGGGATTTCGCCGCCGTCCACCGTGATCGGCCCGCTGGGATAGATGATCACGTCGTACTTCGCACGCAGGTTCCCCTGGCGCAGCTGGTTGTCGCCGAAATACGTGTACGGGATCTTCACCGTGTCGAGCGCCATCCGGACCCAGCCCTCGTCCTGGGTGCTGGACCACGAGTGGACGTAGCCGATGCGCGGCACGTCGAGATCGTGAGTCGGCACGTTCGGCATCGCGTCGGTCGCCCAGGCCGTCAGACCGAGTGACCTGATCTGCGGCTCGATGGCGGCGCGGTTCGCGTTCGCGATGATGAACGCGCCGGCCGCGAACTTGTGGCCCGCCATCTCGAACGGCTGCTCGGCCGCCGCCATCTTCACCGCGGCGTTCGCAAAGCGGAACGACGCGAGCGCGTTGTCGGTCGTGTGTTCGACGACGATCGTCGAGCCGGTGCCGGTGATGGTTCCCGCCGGCGTGAAGTCGGCCGCCGCCAGTGTCATCGGCTTGTCGAAGATCGTCTTGTCGTCGATGGTAAAGCACTGCACGTTGCGCAGCAGCGGCAGCGACCAGCCCGTGTCGTCGTACGGGCGGGGGTTTTCCGCGGGATACCACTGCGTGCCGAGGAAGGTCTTCGCCAGCCCGCCGTACGGCTGATCGAGGCGGACGATGTAGTCGCCGGCGGCCACCTGGATCTTGCCGATGGTGAACGGAGCGCTCGCCGTGTGCACCTCGACGCCGTCGCGGCGCAGGTGGTTCATCAACTCGGCGGCCTCGACGCGGCGTCGCTGCGCGGCGGGGATGATGTACGCGTGCGGCGCGCGCGTCTTCCCCTGCTCGATCATCATCTTGTTCTTCGCGTAGTAGTTCTCGAGGAACATCTCGCGATTCTTCGCGACCGCGTTCATCGCAATCAGGATGGCCGACTGCTGCATGTTGATGTTCGATCGGCCGCTCCACACGATGCCTTCGGGCGGCACGGGATACGGACGGTACCACTCGCGGCTCTGGCCCGCGCCGACGCGAGGTCCGGCGGGAGGCGCCGCAGGAGGCTGGGCGGCCATCGACTGACCGGCCGCCGGGGCCGCGCCTGGCGCCGCTGCCGCCGCCGGGGCTCCCGGGACCACGGCCCCGCGCCCGCCTCCGCCACCGTAGCTCTGCGTCTCGTAGAAGCGGCCGATCGAGTTGTGCGTGACGCCGATCCAGAACATGTAGTTCGGGACCCAGCCGTCGTAGAAGTTGAAGGTGTAGACGCCAGGCACGCCCCGCTTGGTCATCTCCATGATCTCGGTCTGCGCCAGCCACCACCACTCGGTGACCTGGATGGGAGCGACCTCCGGGAAATACGGGCCGGTCCCGCTCGACGCGTGCAGCAGCGTCGCTGATTCGTGCAGATCGTGAAACACCTGCGGGTGCAGGTCGAGGAACGACTTGAGCATGTACTGCGTGAGCTTCAGGCCCTTGCCGATCCCGTCGCGGTTATTGTCGTGCGCGACGTACTTGCCCCAATACATCATCCCCGGGGCCGGCTGACCGGCGTCGGTCGCGCGGCGGTTGTCCACCTGCCGCTCGTGGCCGTCCACCTCCGACACCGGGGTGATGACGACGATGACGTTGTTGCGGATCTGGCGGATGAACGGCGACTCTTCGACCGCGAGGCGGAACGCCAGTTCGGTGAGCATCTCGGGACTGCCGGTCTCGCCCGAGTGAATGCTGCCGGTCGCGTAGTAGATCGGCTTGCCGGTCTGGATGAGCAGCTTCGCCTGCGCGTCGCTCAGCTTGCGCGGGTCGGTCAACTGCGCCGTGATCTGCTTGTACTTCGCGAGCGACTTGATCGTCGCCTCATCGGCAATGGCCAGGGCCACGGCCGGCCGCCCTTCCTCCGTCTTGCCGATCTCCCACATCGTCACGCGATCCGACGCCTTGTCCAGTGCCTGGTAGTAGGCGACGATGTCCTTGTGGTAGGTGAGGCGGCTGTTCTCGCCGGGCACGTAGCCCAGGAACTTCAGCGGCGACGGCACGGTGTCCGACACGGGCATGTGGTCGATCAACTCGGTCAGAATCCGCTTGTCCGGCGTGTTGTCGATGATCCGCTTCGTGTATTCGGCGTCGTTCTTCTGCACCGCCGGCGCGGCCGATCCGCCCTGCTGGCCAGCCAGCGGCGTGCTCGCGCCAAACGCGATGATGCCGGCGGCGACGATCAACGCCGCCATCCCGGTCGTCCGCCTCAGTCCATGTCTTGTCACTGTGTCCTCCGCGAGGAAAGGGGGTAAGGGGCCTCGGCAGCAGCCTGCCGCCGTGTCCAACCGCGCATAGTATCAGCAGCGGGCCGCGGAGCCTATCCGGAGGCCGTTTGTCTCACGCGCGCGCCTGACCTATCGGACGACGATCGGTTCGCGCCCCGTCTGTGCGAGGCTGCGGTTGAGCGCGGCGACGTCCGTGGTCAGCACCTGCTCGAGCCTGGAGAGGTGGCCCTGCAGCTCGGCGGAGAGCTCCTTGAACACGTCGTATGCCTGTTGGGTCGGCCGCGCGTCTGCTCCCTCAATCACGTCCTGCAGCGCGGCGATGCGATTGTTGAGCCGGATCGGGAAGTTGAGCGGGTCTTTCGGGCTCCGGTTCTTGACCTGGTAGATCGCCTCTTCGATGTCCGACAGTTTCCGGAGAAGTGTGTCGGCCGTCGTCTTGAGCGCGGCTGGTGGCGTGGCGGCGAGGCGGTCCGCGATCTGCGCCTTGAGGTCCCGGATGCGAATCACGGCCTGATGGGCGTCGCCGGTCCTGTCACTGACCTGGCGCGCGAGTTCGTACTGAGCCTGCAGGTCGGCATCCGTGGCGTCTCGCAGTCGGGGATCCTTAAGCACGGCGAGCGCCTGTTCCTGTGACTGCCCATCGGCGGTCAGCCGCACCCGATAGGTGCCTGGCGGCACCAGCGGGCCGCGCGCGGGGTTCGCGCTGCGCAGAATCAACCCCGGGAATGTCGTGGCTCCCTTGGACCGCAGATCCCAGCGAACCCGAT
>Ga0315276_10005002_pt1 | contig 12199 bp, 22 predicted proteins | sample YL17G05_0_MG_FD_204542 | JGI IMG/M metagenome (GOLD analysis project Ga0315276, IMG submission 204542) | Sediment microbial communities from Yellowstone Lake, YNP, Wyoming, USA - YL17G05_0 | ecosystem: Environmental > Aquatic > Freshwater > Lake > Sediment | place: USA: Wyoming | collected... | reverse complement strand
TTCGTAAAGCAAATGTGACAATGCTCGATATTGATCCCAGATGTGAAAAATTTGTTCATAATATCATCTACGATGCGCCCGACATGAAGTATATTACAGAAGATATGTATAGACATCATTATACTGAAGATGTTATAATCAACACCAGCTGCGAGCACATAGAAGATGTTCAAGAATGGATTAATTGCATCCCTTTAGACCGTTTGGTTGTTTTGCAGTCAAACAATTATCTTACTGGCTCAGGACACATTAATTGTGTTCACAGCGAACAGGAATTTATCAAACAAACTGGACTAGAAAATATTCTCTATTCTGGTAAATTAGAAATGCCAATGTATACAAGATATATGGTAATAGGAAGAACATGAAATCCCTGGCTATTTGTGTACATGGCAACCTTTCTAAATCTTCAGAAGATCTTATAATAGATAAATTTTCTGATTATGATATAGAATTCTTTAAGGATGATAATGCAGACATAATTAAATCACTGCATATATTGTCACTGTTGAAAAGAGATTACGAAATACAGAAATTTAAAGAATTTGATATATGTATGGCTATTTTAGTAGACGATATTGAAATGTTGAATAATATAAATATCAATCCAATATTAGAAGATAGAAAACTTTACTTCTATAACGGTAAAATATTCAATTATTCTATTATAGAGATTTTTCTTAATATATTCTATTCTAACTCTCATACATTTGATAGAGTATGTGAATTTTCAATGAATAAGAATATTTATTCAATAAAAAATGTATATTCGGATATAGATTTACCGGGATTATTTTACTGTCATATAAAATCATTAATGTTAAATACGGAATGTATAAATCGTGAAAATAGCAATTTGTTTATCAGGCCAACCCAGAACAATTGAATTTGCAATCAAATCTATTCTGCATTATTTTTCTAAGAATGCAGAATATGATTTTTTTTGTCATTGTTGGGATTACAATACTTGGAAATTACGGGGCGATATATGGCAAGAAGCTGAAAATATTGAATACGATTGGCTAAAAAATCAATTACTAAGATTAAATCCAAAAAAATATAAAATAGGAACAATTCACCATTTAAATTCAGTAACGAATAATAATAATGTACATTATGGTTCTTTGACGTATAGTTACATGATAGCAAATCATTTAAAAAGAATGTACGAGTATGAAAACAATTTTGTGTATGATTACGTTGTGAAGGCAAGATATGATACTATTTTTCCACCAGACAAGTCCTTTAATTTTCATCATCCCATACATGAAAGAACTGTCTATGTTCCTCACCTCGGAAGACTACAGTACGAATATAATAAACTAAATGCAAGCGATTGTATTTTTTATGGCGATTCCTGGGGGATGGATATAGCATCGGATTTATTCAGACATCTACATAGAAATTCCGCCACCTTCTATAAAGAAGATGATCCTAATATTCCGGGTCCCGGAACGACAATGTATGAATATGCAACAAATTATAATCTAAATATAAAAACAGTACCTTACATATTACCGGAGGTATTCTACAGAAAAGAAGCAATGGGATTAGATCCTATTAATGATTTTGATAAAATATCAGAAATCCACAGATCCTTTTACAGAGATTTATCAAAAATATGAATGATAAGAAATCAGGTTACACAAATAATGTGATAAAGATAATAGACAGAAATGCAGCAGTATCACCTACCTTCTGTTTAGCAAAATGGAAACAAGTATCCATTAATCTTACTGCTGGTTTAACACATAGTTGTTATCATCCACCAGATCATAGAATACCATTAGAGGAATTGGAGATTGATCCGTCGGCACTTCATAATACATCTTTCAAGAAATCTGAACGGCAGAAGATGCTAAATGGTGAAAGACCAGAAGGGTGTTCATACTGTTGGAAAATTGAAGATTCTCCAGGAAATCATGTGTCTGATAGACAATATCATTCTCTTGGTTTAAATGCAATGCAGGAGGATGTCTATGAAGAAATAACTCAAAATCCAGATCCTGCCAATTATAGTGTTATTCCATCTAATGTGGAAGTAAATTTCAGTGGAGTATGTAACTTTAAATGTTCTTACTGTTCTCCCCATTTATCAACAGAATGGAAAAAAGAAATTGAAAAATATGGCCCTTACCCTACTACTGTTAGACATAATTCAATAGATTACTTTAAACAGATAGGATTAATGCCAATTCCACATAAAGATTATAATCCATATGTTGAAGCATTTTGGAAATGGTGGCCAGAGTTATACACACAATTATTCTTATTCAGGATGACAGGTGGCGAACCATTAATGGATGTGAATACATATAAGGTACTCGATTACATTATCGAACATCCTAAGAAAGATTTACATCTTGCATTGACTACTAACCTATGCCCTGATAAGAAATTACTTGAGAGATTTTTTTCTAAACTTGATAGCATAGATAAAAATAAATCTCTTAGAGAAATAACATTATATGTTTCTTGTGATGCATATGGAAAACGTGCAGAATATATTAGAAATGGAATGAATTTTGAATATCTTTTTGAAAATGCTGATACATATTTGACAAAATATAATACAAACACAAATGGTATAGTCTATAATCTTTCATTTATAGCCACTATAAATCTAATGAGTATTACTTCCTTAAGAGATTTTATTGAAAAGGTTGTTATTAAATTAAGAAAGAAATATAATATAGATAAGGCTAGAAATTATTATCAAAGAATTTGTTTCGATACGCCTATACTGCATTCGCCTGCTTGGCAATCAATTCAATTATTGCCTCCACGATATAGAGAAATATTACGTTCAGATATAGAATATTTTAAATCTACAATGATTATAGAACATGATCATATGACGGATGATGACTATGCCCAATTAAGAGATTTTGAAATTGCAAAATTAGAACGTGTCTTATCATGGATGGAACAAGGAGATAATTTATCAGAAGAAAAATTAAAAAGAGGTCGCAGTGATTTCTATAAATTCTTTACTGAACATGATTCACGGCGTGATACAGATTTTTTAGAAACTTTTCCCGAGATGGAAGATTTTTGGATGTTATGCAAGGATGCCGCAGGTGAGTAAAATTAAACATATATTTGTTACAGGAGATTCATTCTCGTTTGGTCAAGAATTGGGTGGTGCAGTAGAACCACCTAATGATTTCTATACCTTTACACCATATATGAGAGAGAAATCATATACTGGTATAATAACTGATGCTTGGGGTGTAAACGGATATACAAATAATTCTAGACCAAGTTCCTCAAACGATCGTATTATCAGAACTATAATAACAACCATTCCTATATTATTAGAGACGTATAAACCAGAAGAACTTTTTGTTTTTATTAGTATGTCACATGCATCTCGTCGAGAATTTTATAATAGTGAAGATGGGACATGGTTTGATATGTTGTCTAATTATAGTCCATATATAAATTCAATAGAATATCATCTATGGAAACCTTACACAGCTTATTTTAATCACGTAGTAGAAACAACTAAAAGATACATTACTCAAGTATTATCCATTCAGTCTTTTTTGAAATCGTTAGGCATAGATTATCTTATGACAGATTCTATGGTTATAGATAACACATTTACGGATGAATACAATAAAATTCCATTATCTATTAGATCAACTGTAGACAGAAAGCATTATCCAGATATATTTCCTTTTAATCGATATGTCAGTTCACTAAAATTACCGTTCGGTAAAGAAAACCACCCATTAGAAGAAGGTCATGCAGCCTGGGCTAAATATCTTATGGAATATATGAAACAAAACGGAATAGGTGAATTATGATAAGAAAATTATGGTATAATATAAAAACTTGGTTTATTCTTCGTAAGAAAATAAAACAAAATAGAAAATCAGACCCGTTCATTTACAAATGATTGATCTTATTATTTTCGACCTAGATGGCGTATTGGTAGATACTGAACAATTACATTATGATAGTCTAATGTATAGTATATCCATGGTTACTACTTTACCAACCAGGAATATTGAAACAGTTATTCATCAAGATGGTACAACAACAAAGGCCAAACTTAAGATATTACAAAAAACATTTGGAACAAGTAATAATGACTTACAAGAAATTGATAAAAGAAAACAACAATTAGTATTACAGAATCTTAGAAAATTAGAACCTAATAAAGATCAAATTGATATGTTGCGTAACCTTGAATTACTTATACCGTGTTTAGCAATTGGTAGTAATTCAAGAAAAGAAAATGTCGATACAATACTTGATGTTTTAGAAATTAGAGAATTTTTCTCATTTGTCGTCACATCTGATGATGTTAAATATGGTAAACCTAATCCAGAAATATTTAATAAAATTATAGACATGGCTGGATGTAAATCTAAGAATACATTGATACTCGAAGATTCTGTAGCCGGTAAAGAAGCAGCACTTGCTTCTGGAGCACATTTATTACCTATTAATAATATAGAAGAAACAACATTGGAAAATATACAACATGCGTTATATAAACACGACTCCACATATAGTAGTGCCGATGGCAGGACTAGGTTCCCGGTTCGTTGAAGCTGGCTACACTGATATCAAACCATTAATACCTATTTTTGGTAAACCTATGATTGAACATGTTGTTGATAGCGTAGGCATACAGGGCGACTGGATCTTTATTGTTCAAAAAGATCATAGAGAAAAATATAACCTAGATAATATCTTACATAGTATTCGTCCAGGATGCACAATTATTGACACTGGTGGCGGAGTAACTGAAGGTGCTGCCTGTTCTGTTTTACTTGCTGAAAGACATATAGATAATTATAGTCCGTTAATAATAATCAATTCAGATAATATTATTAGATGGGATGCAGAAAATATCTTTTCTAAATTTATAGAAAGCGAAACAGACGGTCTTATACTCTGCTTCAAAGATACAGATCCTAAATGGAGTTTTGCTAGATTAGGTACTGATGGATATGTTCTTGATGTTGCTGAAAAGAATCCTATATCTGATAATGCTACCGCTGGTATGTATATATGGAAACATGGATATGATTTCGTATCTTCAGCAAAATCTATGATATTGAAAAATATTAGAGTAAACAATGAATTTTATATTTGTCCTGTCTATAATGAAAATATAGAAGCTGGACAAAAAATATCTATTTGTATGGTAGATAGTATGGATGGTGTAGGCACACCGGGTGACCTAGAAAGGTATTTAAATAAATGAGTATACTATGGGGAATCTGTGCGCTTAATCATGACGCCTCTATAACGGTAATGGATGGGAATAAAATCTTGTTCGCAGGTCATGCTGAACGATATTCCAGAATTAAAAATGATCCAAACCTAAATAACAGCCTAATTTCGGCAGCAAAGGCATTTGGCGAACCCGAACGAATTGTATGGTATGAAAAACCATACACAAAGAAATCACGTCAGGCATATGCGGGACAGTGGGATGAAGTCTGGTCACAGGCACCTAAAGCATACCTAGCATCACACGGATTACGCCATATTCCGGTGGTTTATATGCCACATCATCTATCACATGCCGCAGCAGGCTACTTTACATCTAAGTTCAGCGATGCTGCAATTATTGTCGTAGATGCTATTGGAGAATGGGACACATTGTCTGTCTGGAAAGCAAAGGCTGCTACATTAAAGAAAATTCATTCAACAGGTTATCCTAATTCGCTAGGATTACTTTATTCTGCTGTAACACAACGGATTGGATTAAAACCAAACGAGGAAGAATATATTCTAATGGGTATGGCAGCATATGGCCAACCAACCTACTATGATGATCTAAAAAGAGATTTTATAGAAAATTGCACAGCACCTAACTTCATACTAAAAGAGAATATGCATCGTGGAATAAATTGGTGGCATGAAGGCAAACTAAGCGAACAAGATTCTTATAATCTCGCTGCAAGTGTGCAAAAGATTACTGAAGAGTTTATGTGTGATATTACTCGTTGGGCTAGTATAAATGTCCCATCGAAGAATCTAGTTCTTATGGGCGGCTGTGCTTTGAATTGTGTTGCTAATGAAAAGCTCGCAAGATTAGGATTGTTTGAAAATATTTGGATTATGCCGAATCCGGGCGATGCAGGAAGTTCATTAGGTGCAATTCTTGCATATACCAAACAACATGCAGATTGGACAGATCCATATTTAGGAACCAATATAGACCGACCATTTGATATAAACAAAGTAGTTACGGCAATCATTGAAGAGAAGATAATTGGCATAGCATCCGGCAGAGCAGAGTTTGGGCCAAGAGCCTTAGGAAATAGATCTTTGATTGCTGATCCACGCGGAAACAATATTAAGGATAAAGTAAATAGAATTAAGAAACGGCAGGAGTTTCGACCTTTTGCACCAATGGTATTGGAACATCTTGCACATGATTATTTTGATATGCCGGTAAAGACATCACCATATATGCAATTTACATCTAAATGTCTTCGACCCGATTTATTTCCTGCTATTTGCCATGTTGACGGAACATCGAGAGTGCAAACGTTAAATGAAGAACAGAATCCTCGAATGTATGCCGTGCTACAGGAATTTTATAATAGAACAGGTTGCCCTATGTTACTGAATACCAGTTTAAATATAAAGGGTGAACCTCTAGTTGATTCCCGGAAGGACGCCTTGAAGTTTAAATTAAGACACAACATTAGAATTTATTAAAATCATCCGAACATATACCTAACGGACATATTAATTTTTCTTTAATTAATCCACATATATTTCTGTTGTTCTCGGGCATAACCATAATACCATCATATGTAATAATTCCTGTGTTAGCCCACTTAATACCCTTTGAGGTGAATACAAAATCATCCTTATCGTGCCAGAATGTATGCACTTTAGGATTATGATATAAACTAACATAGCCGACCAAATTCTTGGCATGAGTCCATATCTCGGGTCTTTCTAGAAAAGAGAGATCAATCTTTTCTCCGGGAAAATTGTGGCCGAGGTGCCATTGCTTATCAATTAACCAAACATCAACCTCAACATTATATCCGGCAGCAATAGCTTCCTCAACATACGAAACTGTGTTTTCGCGTTCTTCAATTCTTCCAACGAAGTTGCCCCTATGAGCTATCTTTATCAATCTTCGTCCTTAGTCATTTCAAAAAATCTAGCACCGGCACTCTGATACAGATCAAACAATAATGAAAATGCCTGTGATGCCATTCTTGCCTGTTCTTCATTAAATCCAGGATGATTGCATAACGAATCATGTAATTGGTTCATCTGGACTGAAGTTCTATCCATTGCTTCAAACAGATGCCACTTAGTAGGAACTACTGTGGCATCAAAATTCTCATCCCTCAATAAATCTAATTCATCCATTTAATGGTTCTCCAAAATTATCTGGCATATATTTTTCAATCCAGTCTATAATTTTTGTTGTGTCGCCCTCAACAAGGTATCCGGGTGTTCTGCATTCCTGAAACCAGCAAAACCAATTACTTGGTATGTTAGCTTCTTTAATTTTATCAAGCAAGTCTTTCTTTGTGTATCCTATAATCATCTTTCTTCTAGATTTAGGAAACATAACTTCAGAATAATCCAAATAATAAATCCCCAAAGGGCCCGGCTTCAACGTCTCATCCTTGCTATGTCGATTGCTTCTTCTTGGCTAAAAACTGGTTGTAGACAACTCTTATGTAGTACGGCTATACCTATTATTTTCGTCCCCGTATAAGTCGGCGTCTGTTTGGTTTTACAGGCTCCCGTAGTCCAAATATTGCCATGCCTGGGAAGGCCATCCTTAGTTGCGACACCGACCTTACTAATTGGTTGTATCTCTTTGCTCTTGTTATTCGAACCTTCCCTAGTGATCCCTGTAACGGCCCTAACGGGCTGTTTCGTTTCAAAAGGCGCAGAGGCAAGGGCTTTCGTAATCTTTTTCCCGGGGTTCTTTTGTCCCTTCGCTTTTTTGCCTTTCCCATATACCCACTCCAGATATTGTTCAAAAGTTTCTTTAGGAAGTTTCATTTCCCTTAGACGTTGATTCCTATCTCTCCATCCGCGCTCAAGTTCTTCCTGTTGAGATTTGGTTACCTTAACCTTACGCTTCTTATATGAGGTAGTAGTGAGTCCTGGACCACACAAATGCATGCTCATTTTCTGTACCTTGCTAAGATTCCCGAAGCTTCTCCAAATTCCTTAATCTCTTTATCAGTAATAAGGATTTCTTTAGTTTTTAGTTCTTCGCTGTATTGGGAGAGCAATTCTGTCGCATATTCATGATCATCGACATCGACTTTGTCATACCAATCCTGTAATGTCTCCTTATCTGCATTTAGGAGAAATTGTAGATTTTCCCAATCGTATTCATTCATCTTTCTTTCCAAAGAGTCTAATCGCATTTGCTGCTGCATGACAACCAGATCCTTCCTTATTCGAGCCATCATATACTCTTGCCTGTTCTTCAGCAAGTTGAGCGCAGTTCTCAACAACCATATCAAAGAATGGCCGAATATATTCCGGATGCAATCTGGCCTCTTTTACAATCTCATCAAAGTTTTTAAAAGTCATCGTCTTGTCCATAATCTAAATCTGTGTTATCAATTCTTTCTTCTGTAAAATCTTCTTTGTAATAATGTGTGAAACTATCTATCTCAGCGGCAAGAGCAACTAGCTCACGCTTTGACAAATAGATTCTTTCGTCGTTCTTACAGAAACGTATGAAGGGAGTATTAGGCCCTGCCCACTTTACGTGGAAATGTCTTTCAAGCTCTGCCATTCTTCATCATTCCAAACATCTTCAACAATGCCTCTGCATTGCCTTTTGCATCATCAACAGGATCATGTGTGTGCTTTGTATCACGCAGGTGCTTAAATGTGCTATAGAGATCTTTATTTAGTCCCTTATAAAAAGAGCCTAGGTTCGAAGATGACCAGCCAAACGGATTACGACCGAGTTGTTGCCAGAAATAATAATTCATGAATGCGAAATCGTACCCATTATTATCACTCCAGAATATCGGACGCTTGCCAGGAATATTTTTCTGTAACCAGGTTTCGAAGTTCTGCATCGCATCCCGCGGTTCAGGAAACTTCATACAATCGTCGCGAGTAAATCCGCTGATAGCCAATGCTTCGGGAATATAGATATCCGAGATTGGTTTAAGTTTTGCGTAGAATGTACGCTGTAATCCTGCTTCAACAATAACAGCACCGAAACAAATCATGCTGTGCATTCCGGGGCACGGACCGTCGGACTCGACATCTACCATTACATTTTGTGTCATATATACTCCTATTTAAGTAGTATACACTAACCTAAGGCAAATGTAAAGTATTATCCTACCGTAAACACGGGATCGGGATTATCGTACAATCTATTTATGGCAGTCATTACCTCTACCCGCATAAATCCTTCTTTGTCCGATCTCCTGCGTAGGCCCAAGCCCGCATTTAGCGATTGTGACCAAATGGTGAATTTCTGATTCTCATCCATCGGCTTGAACTTATTTTTTACATAGAATATTTTCTTTATTAACTCGTCAATTACTTCGCTCGGTATTCCGCGTTCTTGTGCTCGTTGGATTGCGTGATCGTTCGTTATGACGCCTATACCCCTTACATTCTTGAAACCTTCGGCAAGTATTTCAAATTCGAATTCAATTAATCTCATGGAGTTACAGTTCCATTCATCGCACTAGAGACAGGAATATATGGTAATACTAGGAATTGTAAATCAATCTGGCTACGAGGAAATGGCAAAAGGATTGCCTGACGGATAGTAGTAGCGGCACCATACCTGACCATAAAACTAGCCAATCCCAAGGTGGTGTTCTTATCAAACATTGTATAGACCAGATTACCTAGCCCATTGTTCATTGTCTGAAAGTAGTAGACGGTAGGACCACCATAGTCACCGTAAGGAATCACCGAATTTGTGTTAATTGCGTTGACTGCTGCCTGGACATTAGCATCGAGTGCTATTGTGTTTTGAGATGTTGCAACTAATAGATTTTGATATGGATATAGCATGCAGCTATTTATCAAGTCTTTTCGGATTTAAGAATTTGCTCTCTGATTACAGTTAGCGTATTAGTCATCCCTACACTAACATTACCTAATATATAAACAAATATTCCAGCCACAATCATTACTAATGTTGATGAGGTTATCAACGCACCAAAAATAGAAGACACCGCAATTAGTCCAATAAACCTACGCGAGGATATAGCAGCACGCTCGTAACCCTTTAATTCCTCCAAACTCAGAGTTTTAAGTTTTTCGTAAAGCTCATGTTTGTGTTTGGGTTCTTCAGTCATAAAGGTTTCCCTTAAGTTTGTAGAAATCTACCAATTCAAAAAATAAATCAGGATGATGAAGATAGTGACAACCTATATATTCCTCTATCAATCTTCTCGGTAACTTGTCAATTCCAGACGTACCCTTAACGCATTCTAAATAATAGTTGAAGGCATCGCCTAGAGCAATCGGATCCTTACGTCTTGCTTTGAAGTAGTTAAATCTATAATCATCATTCCTCATCAGGGAATGTTGTAGAAAAGTTTCATGCTGTAATATAAATTTTACAACATCAGTCTGAAACTCAACAAGCTCGTTATTGAAAATCAATAAACTATAGAGGCTCATATCCTCGTACGCTTCCCTTTCAAATGTATTGAAGGGAATAAACCCCAACCAATCACATCGACCGTCAGTCATCATATTCCCGGTGAGGATGTTGTATCTAGGAGTTATCTCCTCAATACATTCATTCATCATAGTGCTATAAGCGTGCATTGATTCAAAGCTCCACCCAAAGGCAATTCTGAGAGATGAGTTTTCTTCAATGATTTTCTTTATTGATGCAGGATTTCCACGGGATTCTCCGCTACGAGAATAAAGATAGCGGCGCCGCAATTGTTCCTCGGCGGTCTTATAGAGATTGAGTGTGACGTGTTCATGAAATCCAATTGAACACGAGTCTTCGGAAATTGTAAACTTTTCCATCAACTATTTATTTGGGAAGGGAAACATGATATAGTTTATCAATTTCCCAATGCATATAACAACGATACCGGCTTCGAACCCGAGCCGGTAACATATTTTATGCAGCCTAGTTTGTTCCACCAGACTCAATTGCACTTGTTAGAGCTGCCCATGCAATTAGAGGAATCCATCCAATGATAGTCCATCCGACCAACAGATTAATCCAGAAACAAGCAAATCTTCGTTTGAGTTTTCTTTTGTATGCTATATAGGTAGGAGCAAACATAACAGCAATAAAGAAAACAATCATGAGTAGGTCGAGTAGCATATTAATTCCTATAGTGGTCGAACACGTCATCAATGGTATCAGCAATAATCATTGATAGATGGGCAAGAAAAGAAATTGGAAAGAAAAGAAATCTCCATACTATATGTTGATCTTCTTTCCACAGTAAAAATTTCAGAGAGGCATCACCATGACAGGTAATAACTCTCTGAACCGATAATTTACCCCTCATACTCGTCCATTTGAACTACATCAAACCATGTCTGTGAGATTTCTCTATCCCCGAGCATCAGCTTAACTGTCCGACTATTCGGGTCAGTGAAACCTCCACCATTAACCTCGACTCGAAGTTGTGACAGTACATTCTCTACAATGCGCTCTACATCAGCTCGTGTCAGTTGCATGTGTTGTCCTGGTTATAGTTGCTTCAAGATTTTCGTCGATAGTGATGCGACAGTTCTTGAATTTAAGACTACCCTTGGTAGATGGATTATCGGGAGTTTCTTTCGTACTCCACGGACAATCCGCAGTTAAATGATTAATGTAATGCGTTTCGCCCTTAGCTTTAATAATCCACATCGGAATCGTTGGATCCGCTAGATGGCCTTTATTAAAGTGAAAGATTGCTTCCTTAGTGATAATATCCAAAATCTACTTCATGATAGTTCCTTATGTTAACGAAGTTATTTAGTTTCTTATTGTTGACCAAATGTCTTTTTCGGGAATAGGTTCGACTCGATTAAGTTCACCGAATACACTCTGCGACCACCTAGCTCCGTGTACGGGGCGAATATCCAGCGACGACGGAACTTGTGCGTTGCTATCGAAGATAGCAGCAATAACTCGCTTTTGCTCATCATCCAGCATGCCATATCCATTTGCGCTTTCATCCACTTCCACAGCAGACATAGCATTTGATAAGACGTATGCACGATCGTACGG
>Ga0315276_10005001_pt1 | contig 12199 bp, 11 predicted proteins | sample YL17G05_0_MG_FD_204542 | JGI IMG/M metagenome (GOLD analysis project Ga0315276, IMG submission 204542) | Sediment microbial communities from Yellowstone Lake, YNP, Wyoming, USA - YL17G05_0 | ecosystem: Environmental > Aquatic > Freshwater > Lake > Sediment | place: USA: Wyoming | collected... | reverse complement strand
CCAAGCGCAGAGAGCAGCGGCGAGTCGTGAAGCACTCTTGCAGCGGATTCCGTGTCGGCCACCGCGGTAAAGCTCGAGATCGGCGTCGGCAGCACGTGCACGCGGCGCGCGCCGACCGCCACGCGCTGTCCGGCGGCTACCGGAAAATCGCGCTGCTCCGGCAACGTACGCGAAACCTCGAGCAGTGAGCCGGCCTCGGGCTGGCCTTCGCGGCCGGGCGCCGCGGGCACCGGGCCGTCCCCGGACATGCGCACCCGCAGGCGCTCGACGGCGCCCGAGAAGAGCACCTCCTCCACCTCGCCATGGCCGACGAAATTCGACCGGACCTGCGCCTGGCCCGAACTGAGTTCGACTTCCTCGGGGCGCAGGACCGCGACCACCTCGCGCGGAACGGCTTCACCGGTCGTCACTTGCGAACTGAAACGCACGCCATTCGGCATGCGGTAGCCGAGCAGCAGATTGGCCGCGCCGAGGAAAGTCGAGACGAAGCGCGTCTGCGGCCGCGTATACAGATCGTCCGGTCGACCGCACTCGAGGAGCCGGCCCTGGTGCATCACGCCGATGCGATCCGCCAGCGCAAAGGCCTCTTCCTGGTCATGGGTGACGAGGATGGTCGTCATGCCGAGCTCGCGCTGGATCTGGCGAATCGTGCGGCGCAGCTCTTCGCGGATCTTCGCGTCGAGCGCGCCGAACGGCTCGTCCATCAGCAGCACCTGCGGCCGGTGGGCGAGCGCACGAGCCACGGCGATGCGCTGTTGCTGGCCACCGGAGAGCTGGGTCGGCAGGCGGTCGTCCATGCCCTCGAGCGCCACCAGCTTCAGCAGTTCCTTGCGACGGGCGCGACGTTCCGCGGCCTTCACCTTGCGCACGCGCAGCGCGAACTCGATGTTGTCGCCGATGGACATGTGGCGGAACAGCGCGTAGTGCTGGAACACGAATCCGACGTGGCGGTCGCGGGCCGATACGTGCGTGACGTCGCGGCCGTGCAGGAAAACGCGGCCGTGGTCGATCTCGGTGAGCCCGGCGATCGCGCGCAGGAGCGTGCTCTTGCCGCTGCCGCTCGGGCCCAGCAGGACGAGAAACTCGCCCTGTTCCACCTTCAGGGAGACGTCGTTGACGACCGGCACGGCTTGGTACCGCTTGGTCACCTGGTCGAGCGCGATGGACATGACAATCCCGGTTTGGCGGTATTCGTTCCGCCATCCTAGGGAGTTGAGGTTACGCCGTCAGTCGCCCGGAGGTGACAAAACGGTTACACAGTGCGCCAGTCCACGGTGCGGCACTCGTCCTTGTTCATGGTGGCCGAACAGGCGGTGAGCGCGAGCAGACAAACGGCGAGCGGGAGCGAGGTCGATTTCACGGCTTCTCCAGTGCGCGGGCTGACCCGTGGCCGGGGTGCGGGCCGGCAGCACGCCCCCACCGCCCCCTTCCCTATCCGCGGGTCGCTCGTCACTATTCACCCATCAGCCGCCACCCCATCGTCGCCCGCCATGACCCTCCCAACGTACGAACGCCTCGGCGTCTTCTATCTCGGCCGCGAATTCGACCCGAAATCGCAACAGCTCGGCGACGACCTGCTCTACGACTCGCGCGACCTGACCACCCACGCGGTCTGCATCGGCATGACCGGCAGCGGCAAGACGGGCCTGTGCCTGTCGCTGCTCGAGGAAGCGGCGCTGGACGGCATCCCGGCGATCGCCATCGACCCGAAGGGCGACATCGGCAACCTGATGCTCACGTTTCCGCAGCTGCGCCCCGAGGACTTCAAGCCCTGGGTGGACGCCGGGGAAGCCTCGCGCAAGGGCCAGTCGGTGGACGAGTTCGCCGCCGCGACGGCCGAGACCTGGCGCAAGGGGCTTGCGGACTGGAACGAAGACGGCGCCCGCATCACGCGGCTGCGCGAGGCGGCCGAAGTCGCGATCTACACACCCGGTTCGCAAGCGGGCCGTCCGCTGTCGATCCTGCGCTCATTCGCGGCACCGGATCCGGCAGTTGCGAGCGACGCCACCGCGCTGAAAGAACGGATCGGATCTGCCGTCGCGGGCCTGCTCGGCCTGCTCGGCATCGATGCCGACCCGATCAAGAGCCGTGAGTACATCCTGCTGTCGGCCACCCTCGACGCGGCGTGGCGCAAGGGCGAGAGTCCGGACCTCGCAGCGGTCATCCAGACCGTGCAGAAACCGCCGTTCGAGAAGATCGGCGTCTTCGACCTCGAGAGCTTCTACCCCGCGAAGGAGCGCATGGAGCTCGCGTTGCGCATCAACGGGCTGCTCGCCGCACCCGGCTTCGAGGCGTGGCTGGAGGGCGACGCGCTCGACATCCAGAAGCTGCTCTACACGGATGCCGGCCAGCCGCGCATCGCCATCATCTCGATCGCGCACCTGAACGACGCCGAGCGCATGTTCGTCGTCACGCTGATCGCCAGCGAGCTCGTCGCGTGGATGCGCCGCCAGTCCGGCACCAGCAGCCTGCGCGCGCTCTTTTACATGGACGAGGTGTTCGGCTACTTCCCGCCGAGCGCGATGCCGCCGTCGAAGCTGCCGCTGCTCACGCTCATGAAGCAAGCGCGGGCCTTCGGCCTCGGCGTCGTGCTCGCGACGCAGAACCCGGTGGATCTCGACTACAAGGGCCTCGGCAACGCCGGCACGTGGTTCATCGGGCGCCTGCAGACCGAACGCGACAAGGCGCGCGTGATCGAAGGCCTGCTCGGCACCGAGGCCGCCGGCGGCATGGACAAGGCCGGGCTCGAGGCACTGATGTCGAGCCTCACCCAGCGCACGTTCCTGATGCGCAACGTGCACGACGACGCGCCGGTACTGCTGCGCACTCGTTGGGCGCTTTCCTACCTGCGCGGGCCGCTGACGCTGAACGAAATCAAGCGGATCACGCCTGCGCGCGCGGCGGCAGCCGCCACTGCAACCACCGCTGCATCCGCACCGAGCGCGGGCAAATCCGCTGCCGCAACGGCAGCGGCACGCCCCGTGCTGCAGGCGGGCGTCACCGAGCGTTTCATTGCCGCTCCTCCGGCAAGCAAGGACGTGACGTATCAACCGCGTCTGGGCGCAAAGGCACGCGCGCACTTCGTGGATGCGAAGGCCGGCATGGACGCGTGGGAGTCGTGGTATTACCTCGCGCCTTTCGGCGCCGATGGCCCGGATTGGGCCCAGGCGGAGGTCGTCCCGGCGCCCGGTCCGCGTTTTGCGGAGGGTCCGGTAGTGGACGCGCGTTTCGCCGCAGCACCGGCATCCGCATTGTCACCGCGTAATCATCGCGCCTGGTCCGCGGCGCTCGAAGACCAGGTCTACCGTTGCGCAGCACTGCACACGTTCCGTTGCCCCGACCTCAAGATGGCCGCCGCGCCCGGCGGCACGGAGAGCGAGTTCCGCGCGCACCTCGCGCACGCCTTGCGCGAAAAGCGCGACGCAGCCGTCGATGCGTTGCGCAGGAAATACGCGGCGAAGCTCGACGCCCTCGACGACAGGCAGCGCCGCGCGGAACAGAAAATCGAGCGCGAGAAGTCGCAGGCGAGCAGCCAGACCATGTCCACGGCGCTGTCAGTCGGCGGCAGCCTGCTGGGTGCTTTGTTCGGCGGCCGCCGCTCGAGCGCCATGCGACAGGCGTCTTCCGCCGCGCGCAGTGTCGGGCGCGTGAGCAAGGAGCGGACGGACGTCGCGAATGCCGAGGCAGACGCTGCGGCGCTGCGCGAGCAGCAGGCGGCACTCAATGCCGAACTCGAAGCCGAGATCAGCCGCCTCGAATCCGAGTTCGATCCCGCGACGATCCGGATCGAGACGGCCGCGGTGAAGCCGAGGAAGACGGACATCGCGGTCGAGGACATGGCGCTCGTGTGGGTGCCCATGACGTAGAATCCGTGCTCGTTCGGCATGAGTGGTGCGCGATGGATAACCTGATCAAGAAACTCTCGAAGGACCTCGGCGTCACCAGAACCCAGGCCAAGGGCGGGCTGATTGCGCTGCTGCGCGCCGGCCAGCAGAACCTGGACCGGGCCGACTTCGAGGAGTTCATCGCGGACGTGCCGGGCGCCGACAAGCTGCTCATGAACGCGCCGCCGCCGAGCACGCTCAGCTCGCTCGCGGGCGGGCTGGGCTCGCTCCTCGGCGGACGCAGCAGCCCCGGCCGCTGGGCGGGGCTCGCCGCTTCGTTCACGGAACTCGGCATCGATCTCGACACCGCGAGGAAGTTCGGGCCGATCGTCATCGAGCACATGCGGGAGCACGGCGGCGAAGATCTCGTGGACAAAGTGCGCACCGCGCTCAAGGTCTAGGCGCCCGCTGCCACAGGACCCGCCCCGGATGACCGAGCTTCGCGCCCGATCCGCGTACCTTGCCGTGGTGCTCGCCAGCGTGGCCGCTTTTCTTGCGCTCGGTGCCTGCACGAAACCCAGCCGCGACCTGCAACCGGGCAGCTATCGCGCGACGCTCGAGGTGTCGGGTGGCGAACTGCCTTTCGGGCTCGATGTCGCCAAGGAAGAGCAGGGCTTGGTGCTTTACCTCGTCAACGGCGAGGAACGCGTGCCGGTGACCATCATGAAGACCGAGCCGGGCCGGCTCTCGGCCGTGATGCCGGGCCCCGGGAATCAGCTGTCCGCGGCCATATCAGGTGGCGAGCTGCGCGGCGAGATCGCGCTCGCCGGGCTGGGTGGCGCCAGGCAGTCGCTGCCATTCAAGGCCACGCTCGGGCAGACCTGGCGGTTCTACGCGGAACCGCTCACCGACAACGTGGATGTTGCGGGTCGTTGGGCCGTCACGCTCACTGACGACCGGGGGCGGACGACGCCCGGCGTGGCGGACCTGCAGCAGAAGTTCGAGCGGGTGACCGGCACTTTCAAGATGAAAGACGGTGAACACAGCTCCCTGGCGGGCGAAGTCCACGGTGATGAATTGCGGCTGTCCAGGTTCGACGGCGCCGTCGGCCATCTCTATCACGCCAGGGTCAATGCCAGGGGCGAACTCGAAGGTGAATTCTGGTCGCTGCCGGCGGCTCATCAACGCTTCGTCGCCGCGCGCAACCCCGATGCCGTGCTCGATGTGAGGCCGCGGACAACAGCCGTGCAGGAGCCGGCAACCAACGGCCCATGAGCCTGCTTCTCGCCAAGATCGTCCTGACGCCCGCGATCATGTATCTCACCAGCGCCGCCGGCAGGCGCTGGGGGCCCGGCGTGTCTGGATGGCTGACTGGGTTGCCGATGCTGGCGGGTCCGATCTCCATATTCATCTGCATCGAGCAGGGCACTGCGTTTGCGGCGCAAGCTGCCGGCACGACGTTGCTCGGGATGTGGGGATCCTGCGCATTCTGCTTTGCCTATCAGCGGACCGCACGGTTCGGCTGGAGCGTGGCGGTCCTTGCAGCGGCAGGGGCTTACGCGCTGGCAGCCCTGATACTGCGGCACGCAAACCCGTCACCGTGGATCGGTCTGGCCGGCGTGTATGGGGGCGCGGCGTTCTGCCTGGCGACGATGGGTTCGACGGCAGCGAAGTCCCGCCAGTTCATCGCGCCTGCGTGGGACATGCCGCTACGCCTTGGCATCTCCGCAGCATTCGTGCTGCTGCAGACCGGGATCGCCGGCTGGCTCGGCCCGCAGCTGAGCGGTCTCTTCACCCCCTTCCCGATCGTCGTCACCCTGCTCACGGCGTTCGCTCACCACCAGCTCGGCATCGACAGCGCCCTGCGGTTGCAGCGCGGATTCCTGATCGGGATGTACGCGTTCGGGTCGTTCTTCCTGATGGCCGCATTGACACTCGATCGACTGGGCGCGATCGCCGCATACAGCCTGGCCCTCGCGCTGTGCCTGGGGATAAACGGGGCCACCTTGTGGGGACTGCGCAAGGGGCTGTAGCCTACCGGCATGCCGTCCTTCGACATCGTCTCCGAATTCGACTCCCACGAGCTGACCAACGCCGTCGACCAGGCCAGCCGCGAGGTCGGCCAGCGCTTCGATTTCAAGGGAACGAATGCCAAGTTTGAGTTGAAAGACGCGGTTGTTACGCTTAGCGCGCCGGCCGATTTTCAACTAAAACAAATGATTGAGATCCTCAAGCTGAAGCTCTCCAAGCGCGGCATCGACGTGGCGTGCCTGAAGGTGGACGAGCCGGTCATTACCGGCCAGACGGCGAAGCAGGTGGCGACGTTGCGGCAGGGGATCGATAGCGAGCTGGGCAAGAAGATCCAGCGGCAGATCAAGGACTCGAAGCTGAAGGTGCAGGCCGCGATCCAGGACAAGCAGGTGCGCATCACCGGCAAGAGCCGGGACGACCTGCAGGAAGCAATCGCGCTGGTGAAGAAAGGCGGCTACGACCTGCCGCTGCAGTTCACCAATTTCCGTGACTGAAGCGGTGCCGGGTTTGAACGTTTGAACGTTTAAACCCGGCACCTGTTCAGGCGTACGCCTCGGTCATCACGCGCAGGCGGCGGCGCTGCATGCGCAGGCCGTATTCGATCTCGCGCAGGCGCAAGCGGAAGCTGGTCTCTTCCCACTTCTGCAGCAGGTGCTGCTTGCGGTTCGCGACCCACTCGTCACGCACCCTCGCCCACTCCTCCAGCGACCTGCGGAAAGCGGCGTATTCCTCGGCCACGCGGGCCTTGAGCCGCTCGATCTGCTCGTCGGCATAGCCGCGTGCACGGCTCTTCTCGAGGGCGGCTTCCATACGCTTGAACTGCATCGCCAGCTGCGCGCGCTGGATCCACAGGTCGGGCACGCGCTTCAGTCCGGTCGCGAGCTTCAGGGCGGACAGCGAGGCGATGAGCCACTTCGTCGGATCCCAATGCCACCACTTGATGCCGTTGCGGTAGTCGTTCTGGAAAATGTGGTGAAAATTGTGATACCCCTCGCCGTAGGTCAGCAGAGCGAGCACCGGGTTGTCGCGGGCAGTGTTCTCGTCCGTGTAGGGCTGCGAGCCCCACATATGCGCCAGCGAGTTGATGAACCACGTGAAATGGTGATTGACCACCAGGCGTAGCAACCCGGCCAGCAGGAACACGCCCCAGACGTCGCCCACGGCCCAGCCGAGCGCGAGCGGGAACGCCACGTTCATGATTAGCGTGAGCGGCAGGTAGTAGCGGTGCTGGAACATGACGATCGGGTCGCGCTCGAGGTCGCGCGCGTTCGAGAAGTCGTTCTCGCCGCTCGGGTAATTGCGCAGGATCCAACCCATGTGCGAGAACCAGAAGCCGCGCTTGGCGCTGTACGGGTCCTTGTCCACGTCGTCCACGAAGCGGTGATGCGTGCGGTGCTGCGATCCCCAGATGAGGATGCTGTTCTGCAGCGCCATGGCGCCGAAGATCGCGAAGAACCCCCGCACCAGCCAATGGGCGCTGTAGGCGCGATGCGACCAGAGACGGTGGTAACCCGCGGTGATCGAGATCCCGCAGGCCCAGAGCACGAGGACGAACAGTACGCCCGAGGCGACGCTGTAGCCCTGCGCCAACCCGTACCAGGGCACTCCGATCAGGGCCGCGAGCGGCGTGACCGTGAACAGGATGGTAGTCACCCAGTTGATCGGGGCGTACTCGTCGCGCGTCGTGGAAACGTTTTGCATCAGGGAGTTACCAGGGACTCGGGAGGGGGGGTGGCAACACGGCACATGACCCGGCAGTTTACCTGCCGGGGGATATTCGCGCCCAGACATCTCTAACTGATTGATCTGAAAAGATTACTTCGCTCTCGGGCGGCGAGGTTCGGCGCACGCGCCGGTGCCTGCATGCGGGCAGGCCGGACGAATGCAAGGCGGAAGCCGGATCCTGGTCCCTGTCGACCTGCGCCTCGGGCTGCTAACCTGACTGCGACCCCCGGACTGCCGGCATCCACACGGGAGTCGCTGTCGTTCGACATGTCGTCGGGCGCGATTGCGGGAGCGTCCATTGATCCAGGCCCTGAGCCACGAACGAACTCGGCGGCCGCAACGGATCCGGCACGCCGCTTGCCTGCTGGCGACCGCACAGATCGCCTGCATGGGGTTCTCCGCGACCTGTGCCGCCCAGGCGGTCCAGCCCCGGGAGGCGCTGGAAGATGCCAAGCTCTATTTCACCGCGCCGCTGCGCTGGGACCAGCGCGCCTGGCTGGAGTTCGGCGGCACCCTGGTCGTGCTCGGCATTGCGCACCAGTACGACGACGACATCCGCGAGCATTTCGTGAGCAACTCCAGTGACGCGCTCAGCGGCAAGGACTCCAACTCAGCGAGCGACGCGCTGCCCGCGGCGATACTGGTCGCCGGGACATGGATATTCGCGGGCGTGCTCGACGACGCGGGTGGCTACCGTGAACTGGGGTCGATGCTGGAGGCGACCGTGCTGAGCGCGGCCAGCACCGAGATACTCAAGTATGCAGTCGGCCGCCAGCGGCCCAATGAAACGGCCGACCCGGACCAATGGTTCAGCGGCGGCGATTCCTTTCCGTCGCTGCACGCGACCGCGGCGTTCGCCATCGGCACGGTATTTGCGGAATCAGGCGACGACAGGTATCGCTGGCTGCGCCGCATCGTGGGTTACGGCGTCGCCGGCGCAACGGCGTACGGTCGCGTCGAGCACAATGCACACTGGACGACGGACGTCCTGGCCGGTGCCGCGCTCGGCCTGTCGACGGCGCGCTTTACCATGCAGCGTCGCGACAGCACGCCGTCGAGTTCCTCCGCCATGCTGGTCCCGGTAGATCACGGCCTGATGCTGACGTTTCTCGTCCCTCTGCATTAAAAGAGGGCGAGACGCAGCTCGGATCACTGCAGCAGGACGTCCAGGACGAAGGCAACCGCCACGCACACAGCCCCGAGGCTGACGATGAACACCGCGGCGGCGGCACAATCCTTGACGGCCTTGATCCGCGGATGTGCCTCGGGGTGCAGGTGGTCGGCCAGGTGCTCGACGGCGGTGTTGAGCAGTTCGGTTCCCAGCACGGCCACGATCGTCAGCACGATGATCGCCCACCAGAGTGGCGCAGGCCGCAGCCAGGCGAGCACGCCAAGCACCGCGACCGCCGCGAACACCTGTGTGCGGAAACTGTGTTCCGTGCGCAGGGCGGCCAGGATCCCGGCGATGGCGAAACCGACGCGGTGGTGAAACGGCCGGTTCTTCATCCTGGCTCTGCTCCTGTCGGCGCCCGACGCTAACCCGCATGGACCTTATTCGCGGGCCGTCGAGCCTGTCAATGACTGCGGCAGGCGTGCTCGAGCGCCCTCCACGCCGCCTCCAGATACTCGCCGGCAGCCGCGGACAATGACCCGCCGAGTTCGAATGTTTCACCGCGCACGCAAAGCGCCCGGCAGGCGGGGGGCTGCTCGTTGCGCACGCGCACGTAGGTCGCCAGGACTGCCTCGGGCGACAGGGCGTGAGACGTGTGCAGGAAGTCCGGCGCGGGCGTGATCGGTCGCCACTCGAAAGGCGCCGCCGTCCCGACACCCGCGTCGACGAAGATCACGAGCTCGCGGCCGACGAGGTCGAGCGCGTGCTCGACCTGCAGCTGGAAATCGGTGATCACCTCGACCCCGGGCAGCGCCGCCGCCTCCAGGCGCTCCGCCAGCGCCGGCCCGAGCGCATCGTCGCCGCGGCTCGGATTGCCGACCGCCAGCACGAGGACAGGTGCCGGCGTCCCGCTCACCCGCGCACCAGTTGATCGACCTGCGCACCCTCGGCGTCGAGCAACTGTACGGACAGCGGCATCTTGCCCATCGCGTGCGTCGCGCAGGACAGGCACGGATCGAAGGCGCGCACCGCCACTTCGATGTGGTTCAGCAGGCCCTCGGTGAGCTTGCGGCCGTCGAGGTACTGGCGCGCCACCTCGCGGATGGCGAGGTTCATCGCCTGGTTGTTGTGGGTGGTGGAGACGATCAGGTTCGCGCGCACGACCTGATCGTTCTCGTCCACGCGGTAATGATGGATGAGCGTGCCGCGCGGCGCCTCGATGACGCCCACGCCACGCGCCTCACGCTTCCCTCCGGCCATCAGGTCGCTGCCGAGCAGGTCATCGTCGTGCAGCAGGTCCTTGATCGCCTCGGCAGCGTGCAGCATCTCGATCATGCGGGCCCAATGGAAGCCGAGCGTGGCAAGCGCGGCGCGGCCCGCGTCGAAGGCGAGGAACTCGCGGCGCTCGCGATCAGCGAGCGGCGTCGGGATGAAATCACAGCACGTGACGCGCGTGAGCGGCCCGACACGGTACCAGCCGTCGTCCGGTCCGAGTGCCCGGAAGAACGGAAATTTCATGTACGACCACGCCTTCACATCCTCGGAGATCTGCTCCCAGTAGCGGTCGTAGTCGACGTGATCGAAGATCGTCCGGCCGTCCGCAGCGCGGGCGCGCAGTCCGCCGTGGTACAGGTCGAGCGCGCCGTCCGCCCGCACCAGGCTCAACGTGTGCGCGGGAAAGGTGGCAAACGAACGATAGCTCTCGAGGCTCTGCTCGAACAGCCGCTTCACCATCCGCACCGCATCGCGGCTCCACGCGATGATCTGGTAGATTTCCGTTAGCAGCGCAGCGCGCTCCTCCGCCGTCAGGCTCTTGTTGACGCCGCCCGGCACCGAACCCGTGCCGTGGATGCGCTTGCCGGCCGTGTGACGGATGACTTCCTGGCCGTACTTGCGCAGCAGCACGCCCTGCATCGCGATATCGGGGTATTCGGCCGCCACGCCGACGATGTTGCGGCGGGCGACGTCCGAGTCGAAGCCGAACAGCAGGTCGGGCGAGGAAAGGTGGAAGAAGTGCAGCGCGTGCGACTGCAGGATCTGCCCGTAGTGCATGAGCCGGCGGATCTTCTCGGCAGTGGGCGTGAGCTCGGTGGCGCCCACCACCTGGTCGAGCGCCTTGCAGGCCGCGAGATGGTGGCTGACGGGGCAGATGCCGCAGAGGCGCTGCACCATCACGGGCACTTCCCAGTAGGGGCGGCCCTGGATGAATTTCTCGAAGGCGCGGAATTCGACGATGTGCAGGCGGGCCTGCTGGACGTGATCGTCCTCGTCCATGAGCAGCGTGACCTTGCCGTGGCCCTCGACCCTGGAAAGCGGCTCGATCACGACCCGGCGCAATCGCTCGGGGTGGGCAGCGGTTTCGAGCGTGTGTGTATTCATGACGACTCAGTCATAGCTGATGAGGCCGAAGCCGAGCTTTGGCGTGCGGCCGTCGATCAGGTCGGTGAGAAACTTCCAGATCGCGTCGCCGGAGGGCGGGCAACCGGGAATGAAGTAGTCCACTTTCACGATCTCGTGCAGCGGATGCACCTTGTCGAGCGGCAGTGGCAGCTCCGGATCGTTCGGGATCATGCCCTTCGCGATGCTCGGCTCGGTGAGGTAGACCTCCTGCAGGCATTGCCCGAGGTCGAGGTGATTGCGCTGCGCCGGCAAACCGCCGGTCACCGCGCAGGCGCCGATGGCCACCAGGATCTTGCAGTTAGAGCGGAATTCGCGCAGCACGTGCACGTTCTCGGCGTTGCAGATCCCGCCTTCCACGATGCCGATGTCGCAGGGCCCGCAGTGCTTGATGTCGGTGAGCGGCGAGCGGTCGAACTCGATGCGCTCGAGGAGAGCGAAAAGCCGCTCGTCGATGTCGAGAAACGACATGTGGCAGCCGAAACATCCGGCCAGCGACGTCGTCGCGACGCGCAGCTTGGGGCGGGTCACCTCAGTCATGCCGCTGCTCCATCGGCCGCGGCGCGTCTTCGCGCGCCTGCGCGCTGATCGGGCTCAGGTCGTAGCGCCGGCGGCCGATGGGCACGGCAAAGCCCGCGCGCTTGCGCAGGATCACGCCCACCGGGCAGACCTCGACTGCCTTGTCGCTTACCGCGACATTCGTGTCGGCGAGCTTCCCCGACTCCGCATTGACGATGAGGTGCTTCTCGAGGCCCCGGCCGCCCAGCGCGAAGACGTGCTTGCCATCCACGTCCCGCGAGGCGCGCACGCACAACTCGCACAGGATGCAGCGATTGAAGTCGAGCCAGAGCTCGGGATGAGAGGCGTCGACGGGCCGGTCCGGAAACAAGTGCCGGAAGCCCGCGGTCATCACCCCGAGGTCGTAGCCGAGCGCCTGCAGGCCGCAGTTGCCGCTCTTCTCGCAGGACGGGCAGAAGTGATTGCCCTCGGCGAACAGCATCTGTACGAGGGTCCGCCGCAACTCGTTCAATTCCTCGGTGTTGCTCTCCACCTCGATGGCCGCTTCGGCCGGGGTCGTGCACGTCGCCACGGTGCGGCCGTTGACCTTGGC
>Ga0315276_10004998_pt1 | contig 12201 bp, 15 predicted proteins | sample YL17G05_0_MG_FD_204542 | JGI IMG/M metagenome (GOLD analysis project Ga0315276, IMG submission 204542) | Sediment microbial communities from Yellowstone Lake, YNP, Wyoming, USA - YL17G05_0 | ecosystem: Environmental > Aquatic > Freshwater > Lake > Sediment | place: USA: Wyoming | collected... | reverse complement strand
AATTAATTTAATGAAAGAAATCAAAGATGCAAGAATCTCTCTTCCTAGAGATAGAAGAGAAGGTACTTATTGGTAAGATTTCCTCCTCATCTCCCTCTGATTCATCCAAATCATAACAACAGCACCAACAACAAATATCCAATCAACAAAATAAGTTAATGCCAAAAAACCCAAACCAATAATTGAATAGATTATAATTTTCCAATTTATTTTATTTCTCTTTTTTGATTTCATATTAATTATTATTTACCCAAATCTTCTGTGCTTTTAACTTTTGCTACTCCTCCTTGATTGCTCAATCAAACCCCTAACTCAAAAATCTCTGCCAAACTTCCCAGCCCAATAAAGATATTGATATTGTAAAGTAATTTAGGTTAGGCTTTGCCTTCCAAATATAAAAATTTTAAATCCTCTCTTCAATTATCCTAGAAATAGGCTTGCCTGTTTTCTCTCTTATATTTTTTAATTTATTAATAGTTTCAATTGATAAGGTTACATCTATCCTTTTCCTTTGAAAAGGAAGTTCTCTTGTTTTATCATAGTTTTCAAGAGTTTCAAATACATCTTTGTATTTTTTCATTATTTTGTTTATTTGTTTTTGTTTTATCATCTTAGGTTATGCATGATTTTAATCTCCACTCAATTTGTCTGATATTTGTTATATTTTTACTTGCAATAGATAAAGCATGATGAACAATTAATTCTCTGTCTATCTGTTTTTTGTTTTCTTCTGCAAACTGCAAGGCAAAAAAGGTTGCTGTTCTTTTGTTTCCATCTGAAAATGGATGATCAACAAGAATTGCTCTCCATAAATAAGCTAACTTCTTATAATTCCCAAGCTTTTCATTTTCCTGCATCTCTATAGCAAAACCTATACTGGAATCGCTTATTAAATTTCCTCCAAATCCTTGATTTATCCTAAGCAAATCTTCCTTACTAATTTTCATACACATAAATAATGGTAAGTAGTATTTAAATCTTTTGATTAGGGTTTAGAATTAATTATTTTTTATCATTAAATAACTTGTAAATATATTTTCTGTAATAATAATTCTTATATACTCAAAATAATCCTTTGATAAATGAGCAAACAAGGAATACGAACAGAATTTTGGGCCTCCCCTCAATATCATTGCAGTAGCAGAGTTTATCCAACAGATAAAAAAACAGAATTTGCAATGCTCTCAGGAGGAATAGATGGTAAAGATCATATTTTCCTATGTAATTTAACAGACTGCACTCTCCCTTTAGAATCACATAGATTCATGTTTGATGGAGAAGCATATTGTCAAATAAGAACAGGCATCACAAAAACTGACTCAGGAACAGTAGAAGAAGGAGTTGTTAAAGGTTCTTATGGTCGAACAGTAAGAATAGAGATTATGCCTTCTAAATCAGAAATCCCAAAAGTATTAAGAGCAACATTAGAAAAATCTGATTATAAGATAGCAAACCCTAACAATAATATGACTGTAATGAAATCAGGATTATTAGATGATCTTTAAGTTTTTGGTTTTTGTTTTAGAATAAATTACATATCTCAATATTTTCTTTTTATTTTTTTCTATCTCTTTTTCTTCACTATTCTTTCAGCCCACAAAGCATAAATTAACCCTCCAATAATTAAAAAAGGAATTGTATAACGAAAATTTTTTATTAATTCAAATCCAAAAAAATCAACTAAGATTGCCCACAGATCAAACAAACCATATACAATAACAAAAGCTGTTAATAAAATTTCTTCTGCATAAGGAGTTTTATCTATCTTAGTTACTATTGGAGATATTATCTTAACAGCAAAATAAAATAATAAAATAACAAAAATAGCTAAAATTAAAACAATATTCATCCCAAATTTTTCAACAAAAGGAATCCACAAAGGATTTCCTTCTTTTCCTCTTATTATATCAAGAATTGCATCAATATAAACAAGGACAATAAGAAAAATCCAGCTTATTTTTTTTGATAAAAATGGTTTTTTCATTTTTAACTTTTCTTTATTTTTTATAAAACTATTCTGAAAGAATAACTTCTCCAGTCATTTTCTCTTTTGAATCCCAAACTCCTTGTTCTGCGCCTTTGTCTTCTTCAGTATTTCCTTCTCCTTCTATTCCGCCTTCTCCATTATCTTCTCCCCCAGGCCCGCCTTCTTTTCCCATCATAAAAAAGAACTTTTTAAATAATTTTTTCATGTCTTTTTCAGATTCAGCAGGAGTGAATGTTGCAGAATTTATTATACTTCTTACTTTAAGATACATTTTTACTCCATTAACCATGTTTTTTATTCCTTGGACTGGCTGCATTTTCTTTTCCTCCCATGGCGGGCTTTCTATTTGTTCTCCTCTCATTTCTTTTTCTTGTGAATAGATTAATTCATAAATTTTTTCAAAATCAATTTCAACAGTTACATCTTTTTCACTAACTTCTTCTGGAAGCATTGGTGTCATTTTTATTATATCATCTTCATTAACTTTCGCATACAGATTAAATACTATTTCATTATTTGTTAAATCTTTAAACTGAACAACAGCATCCAAGCTTCCTCCATATTTCTCTGCTATTGTTCTTATCATATTCATAAATTTATCATCCTGTTTAATCATTTGTTTTTCTTCTGCTGTCATTCCTTCTTCATTTTTCCTTTCTATTTTATCTTCAGGAGAACCAGGGAACTCATGATTTTTCATAGCTTTTTTCATTTCATATTCTATAAACTCTTTAGATGGAAAGATCCATGTTTTCATATAAGGAGAGATAATAGTAACTTCTCCATCCATTCCAGGAATCTTAACTGTTTTTATTTCTTCCCAATATTCTAATCTTCCATATTCTGTTTCATATATTATGTTAATTAAATTAGGGCTCATGATATCATTTATATTATTTTTATCTAAGCATTTCATTCTAAATGCAAGCTCTCTTTGATTATCAACATTTTTCCAATAAAGTTCAAAAATTCCAGAAACAGCTTGTTCCCAGTTTTCAGCTGAATTAGCAAGATAATCTTCAAAAAACCATTTTGCAAACTCTTGATTAAATCCTTTTTCAAATTCTTCTCTTTGTTTTATTAAATTTTGCAGTTCAAATTTACACCAGTCAGAATTTCCTCCAGAATAATATTTGTTTTTTAAAGGCTGTATTCTTTGAAAAGGATCCCCCCACCCGCCAAACCAGATAAATCCATTTGTTTTTCCCTTCTCAGTTCTGCAGTTTCCTCCTGCTTCAAATCCACCCATTTGTTCTTTAAATTCTGGTTTATTTTCAAATTCTTTCCACCACTCTCCTTCACCTTTCACGCATTTCTCAATACAAGCATCTTCTGGCTTGCATGTTCCCTCGCATTTTTTGCTTTCTTCATCAATATTACATTCCATTTTTTCACCACAAGCATCTCTAATGCATTTTTCAATGCATGGTCTGTTGCAGTCCTGATTGCATCTTTGTTTTTGTTCTTCTTGTCTTCTTTCATTTTCTTCTTTTCTTCTCTCATCTTCTTCTCTATTTTCATCATCTCTATTATCTTCAAAATTTTCCATTTGTTGTTGATTATCTTGAGGTTGGTTCTGTTGATTATTCATATTCTCATTATCTTGTGGAGGTTGTTGATTATTTTGAGGTGGTTGATTTTCCTGACCTGGTTCAGGTCTAGTTGTTCCTAAATTGCCTGTATCATCAGATGGAGTAGATGGTTGTGTTTCTTCAACTTCAAATCCAGTAACTTTTATTTTAGATAATAAACTTCTAAAAATTCCAAAAATAACTTGTCCTGTTACAGGCTCTGATTGTTGCTTCTCACCTTCTGTTTCTTGTTGGGAAGTTTCTTCTGGTTGTGTTGTTTCAGTTTCAGAACTTGTTTGTAGTTCCCCCTGCTTTTCTGGTTCTCCAGTCTTTTCTACAACATTTTTCTTCTCTTCTTCAACTTCTATTTTTTCAGGAAGTGCAACACACTGCCCATTACTGCAAACATCATTTTCTCCTCCACAATCTGATAAACTAGTGCATTGATTTCCAACAACATCACCAACAACAACTTCTTCTTTAACTTCTCCTGTTCCTTCTCCACCAGTTCCTTCAGAAACTCCTGTGCAAGCAAGTCCAGTATCTGTCCATAATCCATTTGAGCAAGTACTAGATATAATACTCTCTCCTGATTCACAATTCATTGTTTTTTGTGTTCCATCATCACACTCTTGTTCATCACATTCACTTAATTCTTTAACTTGGCATTTTCCTTCAACACACTCTCCATTACCACATAAAAACTTGCAGTCTTCATTTGTCATGCAAGTTTGTTCTTTTATGCAAGTTGGTTGTAATGAACAATTATTTTCATCTTTTCCAGAAAAAATAACTCTTCCATCACATTCAATTGGAGCATATTGTGGGCATAATGCACAATCTTCTGCGCAATTTTCAATTGTTTCATTTTCTTCACAAACATGATTCCCACATATAATTTCTTTTACTTCAATTATAACTTCTTTTGCTTTGCACTCTCCTGCAATGCAATAAAAATCAATTTCAATTTCTTTTGTTTCATTTCCATTAGTTATACTGCTTGTTCCTTTTCCACAAATTTTTCCACCACACTGATCATCATCGCAGTCTACTTGTTTGTTTTGATTATCATCCTGATTATTATTGCATATTTCTTCACCTTTTTCTCTAAACAATTCTATTAATCTTTTTTTGAACTCTATTTGGCTAAAAGAATATTCTTTTTTATCATAACTAGAAAATAAACTCAAATAAAATTGTTTTCTTTCTTCATAATTCTGTTTTCTTAATATTTTTTCCTGCTTTCTTCTTTCTTGGTCTTGTTTTATCCAAAAATAAGGGTCTTTTTCTTCTTCTGATTGTTTATTATTAATTTCTTGTATTACATTTCCAGTAATACTAGTAATAAAATTTCCAGTTATTGTATTTTCAACTATATTATCTCCTCCACTATCTCCTACAATTCCTTGTGGCCCTGGATCCACATCATTATCAACTATATTATTATTTGACCCCCCTCCTGTGTTTTCAACAACAACATTATTTTGATTGTTTTCAGAAATCTGGTTTTCAACCCCTACATTTTTTTGAATATCACTTTTTTGTTCAATCTCTTTCCATACCTCATTTGATTTTTGATTCCATGCTTCATTAATTGCCTGGATTTTCATATTTATTGTATTTAATTCTCTCCAATTTTGCTGTTCAGCAGCTTGTTTGTAAGAATCTATTAATTTTGTAATCTCTGATTTGTAATACTCAACATCTTTATTTTTATATTGCTCAGGAGAAATCATTTCTCCTTCTTCCATTTTCGGCATAGGCCCTCTTGTTTCCATCCATAAATTAAGATTTATCCAATTCCATTCACAATCATCACACATTTCTAATCTTGCAATTACTTCAAATTTTTCTCCTTCATAAAAACTAATCTCTTGAACAAGCATGTTCTGATTAGGCATTTGGCTTTCACTTCCAAAAATATCTGACATTGTTTTTTCACACTTGCCTTGGTTTTGCCTAAAATAACTTTCAAATGTTTTTTCTGCATTCACACTTTCTTTAGCCAAGGTTTCTGCATTTGCTTGAGAAGGATCTGAATTAAATTTTTCAGCTAAACTCTTAATATCATTTATTTTACTACTAATATCCAACTGCTCTTCTGGTTTTTTAAATTCTATCCAAAAATTAAGTCTGTAAATTAAATCTCCTTCTTTAATGTCTCCTTCTTTGGTTTCTTGTTTTTTTTGTTCATCTTTATTGCCTTGATCATCAAATTGTTTTTTTGTAAAAATTGAAGGCCAAGCATCTAAACTTATTTGTATTTTCTTTCCATCAAATATAATTTTTTTCCATGCAGGAACAGGAGAATCAAGTTTTTTGTCTTGATTTTCTCCTTCTGACCAAACCCATTTTGTTTCTTCAGTTGGCTCGCCTAAAATCTCTTTTATTTTCTCTTGTTTTAAAACACCACCCATCTGTTGTTCAGTTGCACCTAAAATTTCATTTAAATTTTGTCTTGATGCAGAAATATAAACTAAAAGCTTTACATAATCTATGTTTCCTATTTCATATTCTTCTGCATAATGTGTGATTGTTTTTATTTCAGAATCAGCAGAGGTTGAAACACCTAAAACACTTGTTATTAAGAATAAGCTTAAAATTAAACTAATTAATAATATACTCAATCCCCTTTTTTTCATAAAATATACAAATAAAAAGACTTAATAAAAGTTATGTTTTTGTAATTTTATTAAAAATCAGTGGCTTTTCTTATTTTAATGTCTAATATAATTAATAATTCTCAAACCCCCATCTTTAAAAACCCCTAATTCCATGAATAAATACCCTAAAAGGAAGAAGAGTTCTTGATAAATTAATATGGAAAATCAAAATCATTCAGAAAAAAAATTGTACCTAATTGGAACACACCATTTGGATTTAAATGGCCCGAGAAGATTAGAAAGTGCATTTAATTATCTAAATCCAAAAATAATTGCTTTAGAAATGTCAGGCGACAGAGATTATTTTGCAAGTCCAAAAGAAAATAAAAAAATGAGACAAAGATTAGAAGAGATTTTTAAAAGTTCTAGAATGGGATTAAATCCAGATGAAATAGGGTCTTTTCTTGATATCACTGATTCCCTTTCCAAATATTATGGATATGAACTAACTACTTCTAAAGATTATGCTGCTAGGAATCCAAAAACAACTTTAGAATATATTGATATTTCGTTTTTTAAACAAGGGATTAAAAAATTTCTAGAAGGTTTTTTTGAAATGTTTAAGCAAATGTTAGAAGCTGTATCTGAAGATTCTGATAAAAAAGAATTGATCTTAAATATGATTAAAGATAAGGATTTATCTATTAAACAACATCAAGAAGAGGTAGATGCAGCTTACAAAAATAAGGGTTTTTATTATGAAGCATATCAAGAACTTATACACGCTCAAGAACAAGGCATTGAGGACTTAGGGCCTCTTAAAGAAATATTTAACCCCAAAAGAGATGATTGTATGTTAAAAAGAATTAGAGAACTATATGCAAGTTTTTCTTCTGGAAATTTATGTTCAATTCTTGGATTAGCTCATCTTCCAGGAATTCAAAAAAGAATTGAGGATTTAAGCCCCGTTTTATTAACACTGCCTGAAGCAGCTAGAGAATAATTCAGTTAATTTAAAAACCCCAGTTTTCTTCTTAATTTTATGGCAAATCAAACAACACAAACAACCCTCTTCCCTGAATCAAGAATAAAATTTTTAGACAATGCTCTATTAATTAATGATATAGAAAACAAAATTCTTGTAATTGCAGACCTGCATATTGGATATGAAGAATCTGTTGTTGAAAAATCCCTTTTTCCAAGAATACAAACTCACGACATAATTACAAGCTTGAGCAGGATTTTTGATAAACTAAGCAAGCAGAACATCAAGCTTGATAAAATAATTATTTTAGGAGATTTAAAGCACGAGCATGGAAAAATCTCTGAAGCAGAATGGAGAGAAACTTTATATGTTTTAGATTTTATTTCAAAAAAAGCAAAAGAAATAATTTTAATAAAAGGCAATCATGATAATATTTTAGGTCCTATTGCAAATAAAAGAAATATTCAAATAATCCTTTTTTATCAGTATGATGATATTTTGTTCATGCATGGAAATAAAGAATATAAAACAGCATTTAAAACTAAAAATAAAAAAGATAAAGCTATCAAGATTCTTATTCTTGCTCACTTGCATCCTGCAATAACTCTTTCTGATGAATATAAAAAAGAAAAATACAAATGTTTTGTTCTTGGAAATTATAAAAGAAAACAAGTATATATCTTGCCGAGTTTTAATCCAATAAGTATTGGATATGATTTAATAAATGACAATTATGAAAAGAGAAAAGATTATGAATTTTTTATAATCCCTCAAAACAAATTTAAAAATTTCAATGCAATTATATATAACCCGAAAGAAGACAAAGCTTATGATTTTGGAAAATTGAAAAAGTTGATGTAATTTTATTTTATAATTAATAATAATTAATACTATAATTTAAACTCTTAAGCAACAGAAGATTAAACTAACAAAAGTTAATAATTATTAGTAAAAATATTAATAAAATTATAAAATAATTCTCAATTCTAGTTTATTCTTATATAAAACTTCTTTGAAACTAGTGTAACTAGTTTCAAACATATTGTTAAAAGGGGTTTCTTTTTAAGATTTTTATGAAAAAATTAAATAAATTTTATAGGAGGCGAGTGATTCCATTTTGACAAAATGGATAAAATAACTAAATGAAATCAGGAGGTATAAAAAATGAACTTATGGATGTTAACAGCAATAATCTTAGGAATTTTGATTATTGGCGGAATTGCAGTAACTGCATTAACTACAAACCAAGAAGACCAGAAACCAGCTGAAAAAATCAGCTGTTCAAGTTGTGGAAATTCTTGTACAACTGAAAAAAATTGTGGTTTAGCAACTTGTGGTGCAGTTAATGGCAAAACTTGTGGATGCAAATAATTAGCAATTGAGTATATATTGAATAAACAAATGACAATTGCTAATTATTTGGTGGAAAATAATTTTTGAAGATAAGGGGGTTTACCCCCTTTCTTTCTTTTTTCTTTCTTTTTTTATCTTAATAAACCTTATAAACTAAGCATTATCAAATTAATTACTTATAATGAAAAATAAAAATGTTGGTTATTTAATAACAGGGATAGCAATAGTAATAGGTTTTATTATTTTAATTTTTAATATAGGCTTAAAAAATATAGTAGGACAAACCTGTTCTCATGGCCCTTCTTGTACAATGTATGACACAATTTCTATGCAAACTTGGTTAAGTTTAGCTATTGCAGGAGTTATTTTAGTAATCGGCTTATTTTTAATATTCTCAAAAGAAGAAACAAAAATAATAACAAAAACTAAAAAAATTCATATAGAAAAACAAAGAAAACCAGTTAATTATTCTAAATTAGATAAAGATGAAAAGATAATAATAAAAACAATTGAAGAAGCAGACGGAACAATTTTTCAATCAGATTTAGTTGAAAAATCAGGGTTTGATAAAGTAAAAGTAACAAGAATTCTTGATAGATTAGAAGGCAGGCAATTAATTGAAAGAAAACGAAGAGGAATGACTAATGTGGTTGTGCTGAAGTAATAAGATCTATTACATACAGGTATATAAAGATAAATTACAATTATAATCTATGAAAAATAAGGTAAATAAGAAGTTAGAGATAAAAAATTATTTAATTATACTTTTAATTGTATTATTAATAGTTTTAATTTTTACTTTTATTGATTTTGTAGTCCATAACTTAAGTGAGGAATATTCTGTTCCAGATTATTATTTCAGAAATAAGATTATAGCAGGCACTGGGATAGGGTTTATAACCTATCTGTTCATAAAAAAGAAAAGATTATTTATCAAAAGCCTTATTTTCTCTGCAGTAATAAGCATTCTTCTGCAGATTAGATATTTTTTAGAAGGTTATTCTTTAAAATTTGTAATTGAATTTTTATTTTTTCATTTTTTAATGTTGTTGCTGGCTTCTTTAATAATCTTTAAAATTTTTAATAAATTTTTGAAAGGAGGTAAATCAAGATAAAATGAAAATTTTAAATTTAATAATTGGAATAATTTTGCTTTTAATAGGAGCATTTTATGCTTTATTGCCGCATACTACTAATGTCTCTTCTGGCATTGGTTTTGGTTTAACGCATACACTCCATCTAACTATAGGGATAATTGCACTGATAATAGGGGTAATTGTTTTATTAATTGGAAGGAAATAAATAGAAAATAATAAATACTCTTTATCCTTATGTATTCTATGGCCTGGCTAGAGATTTTCAATTTTTTGCATTTTCTTGGATTAGCCTTTGGTTTAGGAGGAGCAACTATTGCTGCGATTATCTCAAGCAAAGCAAGAGTACACAGGGAAATAAGAAATGCTATGACTAAACTTATGCCTTCTATTTCTAGACTAATAGGATTTGGATTATTTTTATTAATTGTCTCTGGAATAGCTCTTCCATTCTTTATTACTTGGCCTTTAAACAAAAACCTGCTTATCTTAAAACACATTTTAGTTGCTTGGATATTAGTTATTGGTATATGGATAGGAATAAGAACAAAAAAGAGTAAGGATATTCGAGGGTTGATTAAAATTAATTTAATTCTCTGGTATGCTGTTACTTTATTAAGTGCATTTGTTTAACATCTATTTTATTATCTCTATTTTAAATAATAATAATCATTAAATATCTCAAGATCTTCTGTTTTCTATGCCTCAGTCAATAGAAAAATTAATGCTGCAAGAGCATAAAAGATTAAACAATTTTATTGAAGAATTAGAAAAACATTTAGATGATTATGAAAAAACAAAATCTAATTTCAGTGTTTTTAAATGGAACTTAGAAAAACATTTTTTTGTTGAAGAGAAAATAATTTTTGATATGTTTATTAATATCTCTGGAAAAGAAACTAATAATATTTTCCGTCTTTTAGAAGATCATATTAAAATAATGGAGATAATAAGAACAATTGAAAAAAGATTAAGAAATAAAATAAAACCAGAATTAGAAGAACTAAAACAAAAATTAATTCTTCATAAAGATTTTGAAGATGAAGATTTTTATCCTAATTTAGATAAAAGATTAACTCCAGACCAGAAAACAAGAATTTCTGAAAGAATTAAAGAGATTCTTCCTGGTTAATTTAATCTTAACCTTATTATTATTTTATATACTTATTTCAAAGCTAAACAACATCTTTAAAGCTTAAATATCAGTAATATTAATAATAAAAAATAATAATAAAAAATTATCAGATAATTGATAACAAAAAATAGAAGAGCAAGCTAAACAATGCTCTTCATAACTAAAACTTATACAAATAACAATTAGAGATTATCAGATAATTAATAATAAAAAATAATAAAAAATCAAAATCAAAAATATTAAATACTTTATATATTTATTAATAATCTAATATGACAATTCAAAAACAAATCTGGAAGTGCAATATTTGCGGCAACATAATCGAAGTCCTGCATGAAGGCGCAGACTCTTTAGTTTGTTGTGGACAGCCAATGGTTTTGCAAAAAGAAAATACAGTTGATGCTTCAAAAGAAAAACATATTCCTGTTATTAAAGGCAAAATAGTAAAAATTGGAAGCATTCCTCATCCAATGGAAGAAACACATTATATTGAGTGGATAGAAGCAACAAGCGAAAAAGGAGAAACAGCTAAGATTTTCTTAAATCCAGGAGACAAGCCAGAAATAGAATTTTGTTTTGAAGTAAAACAAGCAAGAGCTTATTGCAATTTGCATGGGTTATGGAAAAGTTCTTAAATACTGAATTATTTTATTTAACATGAAACAATTAAATGGAAGTGAAACAGAGAAAAATCTTTTGAAAGCATTTGCAGGCGAGAGTCAGGCAAGAAACAGATATAATTATTTTGCAAGTGAAGCAAAAAAACAAGGTTATGAACAAATATCTGCAATATTTTTAGAAACAGCTGATAATGAAAAAGAACATGCAAAAATATTTTTTCAACATTTAAATGAAATTGGAAAGCCATTGGAAATTACTGCAACCTATCCTGCAGGAAAAATAAGCACAACAGAAGAGAATTTATTATCTGCTGCAGACGGTGAAAAAGAAGAATGGGGAGTTCTTTATCCTAATTTTGAAAAAATAGCAAAAAAAGAAGGATTTAATGAAGTAGCAGACTCATTTAAAGAAATTGGAGAGGTTGAAGAGCAGCATGAAAAAAGATATAGAAAACTTTTAGAAAATGTAAAAAACAAATCTGTTTTCAAAAAAAATAAAATTGTAAAATGGAAATGCAGGAATTGCGGTTATGTTCATGAAGCCAAGGATGCTCCAGATATATGCCCTGCTTGCAAGCATCCACAAGCATTTTACGAATTATTAGAAGAGAACTATTAAAATAATTAAATACTTTCTTTATCTGTATATTAACTTTTAAATAGTAACAAAGTAGAAAAGCTTAAAAATAGTGTTTTCTTAGGAAAATCATGAAGAATTATAAAAGACAAAATGGAAATTTTGCAGATGCTTTAAGAAAAGTAGCTGCTGCTAAGCAAACATTTGCAACCCCAAAAGAAGGAATTATAGACAGAATGAATCAAGGAGTTAGTTCTAAGGTTTGCAAAAGATGGG
>Ga0315276_10004995_pt1 | contig 12202 bp, 7 predicted proteins | sample YL17G05_0_MG_FD_204542 | JGI IMG/M metagenome (GOLD analysis project Ga0315276, IMG submission 204542) | Sediment microbial communities from Yellowstone Lake, YNP, Wyoming, USA - YL17G05_0 | ecosystem: Environmental > Aquatic > Freshwater > Lake > Sediment | place: USA: Wyoming | collected... | reverse complement strand
GTCAGCAAACGGGGAGACAGGAATCTCCGACGACGACTGGTTCAGTGCGCTCGCGCTGTGATGCAGCGTGCCGACTCGTACCCCGATGCCATCAGCGTACGGGTCAAGGCCATGCTGACCCGACGACGTCCCAACGCGGTGGCCTGCGCGTTAGCCAACAAGCTGGCCAGAATCGCCTGCGCAATCTCGGCCCGAGGTACGCACTACGAGGACCGCCGACCGGCGCTGGCGGATTGATCTCGCCGAGCTGCGGGAATCTGAGCTGTCCTGACTTGGTTTTGCGACGTAGAAAACGTGATGAACCGAACGGCTCAACGGCCTGGCAACGAAACTGATAAACAGAGCAGCACGACGATGCTGAGGGGCTTTTGAGGTTTGCCGGGCGCGGCTCTCATCAAGGAGCGGGGATCTCCCCATCATGACTCCGGATGGTTTTGCGTAAGCCTCCTTTGGTTCGGTACTGGACTACGTTGCAAGGATCGGGCTGACCATAGATTCTGTTTCTGGACGGCGTGATCCAGTCGCCACACGAGCGCATCGGCCGCGGCGGCCCTTCACCATCCGCTCCAGGTCCAGCACGGACCACCGATTGCAGCGTGATTCGCTATTGCGACGGCTGACGGGGGGTTTCCATAGCGCACGATGAGCAACAATCGACTGCTTCTTACCCAATGCGGCTGCTGATGCTGCTCGACGTCGATTAGCCGCACAGGCGTCATAGACAAGTTGTCCGGCTCTGCACCGGGCTCTTGTTTCTAAACTTTGCGTCACATTCTCGCGGAGAAGTTCGCTACTGGGCGCTGTAGCGTCTGGGGGATGGATACCAGCATTCCAGAGGTGGGCGACGTGGTGGGTTTCAGCTGGCTGTACAGGCGGGCCGTCGAGAACATCCGGGCGATGCACCTGCCCGACGACGAGCGACAGGCAATGCTCGTGGAGATCGAGCAGGCGCGTTCGAGGCCGCAGTCGATGCCGGCGTGTGGCACATAATTGCCAATTCGCGCCCTCGATTCGAACCTGCTGCCGCTCGATTCGCATCGCCACAGTGTCCTTGGCCCCGTCTTAGGCCCGTTCACAGCTGGAAAATCGTGGCGCGGGCTGGGAGGGGGTAGGCCATGCGGTGCCTACTGCTAGAAAGCGTGCCAATCGCCTGCGGGCCTGTCGCCGTCCATACGTGGTGGGTTTGTGTAGATGTGGACACCCGGGTCGGTCACCACGCACGCAAGCTCGGGACCAAGGCCTGCGAGGTGACGCCGCGAGTTCCGAAGCCGCGCAGCCTGCCGTTTGATTCTGCGATCATCGAGCAGCGGGACTGGCGCCGCTCGCTAGCCTTAGGGAGTCGGCGATCTCTCGCGCCAGGATTCGCACGTCGCTGGTCAGGCAGTCTTGGTGCGTGCCGGGCAGTGACTTGACTTCGACGCTCGCCGCCAGTCGACGCCACCACCCGGCGGCTTCCTCGGCGGTCTCGGGCTCGCCTTGCGGCCACAGCAGCAGGACTGGTCCCGGATAAGGCGCCGGCACGTAGGCCTGTTCGGCAGCGAGATAGTGCGCGCGCAGGTCGCGTCCGGGCTGGCTGGACCGGCGCTCGCCCGCGAGACGCACCACCTCACGCGGCAGGAGCACGGATTTTCTCAGCGCATGCCAGAGCAGGCCCAACGGGCCGCGTCCCGCGAGCCGAATTAGGATCTCCCGCAGCCGCAGGAAGATGGCGTGCTGGTGGCTGGCGGAGTACCCGAGGAGTCTGCAAACACCGCCAACCGCGCGGTCCAGCCCGCGGAAGCGAAGGTTGCTCGCGGAGGCCGCGTATAGGGCCAGCAGTGAGACTTGCTCGCCATCGGCCACCAGACGCCGCGCCATTTCGTAGGCGAGCAGCCCCCCGTTGCACGTGCCGCCCAGGAAGTAGGGTCCCTTCGGCTGCACCGCCCGCAGGGCTTCGAGGTGCCTCTCCGCCATCTCGACGAAGCTCAATGGCGCTTCGGCGCCATTCCGGCCGCACGGGGGCAGGGCGTAGAAGGCGACATCCGTGCCCATTTCGTGCGCGAGCCTGCGGCAATACAAACCCCCGCTCAGATAGTCGCCATGCAGGTAGAAGAACCTCGGCGGCCCGCTCCCGCGCTGGACCTCCACGACAGGGACCGCCGGGGGAGTGTGATCGTCGGCGATGCGGGTCGCGATGCTTCCGATCGTCGCCCCTGACAGCAGCAGGCTCGGCGGCAGGTCGAGCCCGAGTTCTTCCTGGACCTGCGTGAGCATAGTCATCGCCCCGAGCGAGTCGCCGCCAAGTTCGAAGAAATCGTCGTTGACGCCGACCGGCATCACTTTCAGCACCTCTTCCCAGATGCGCGTCAGCTGGTGCTCGACCAGGTTGCGGGGTCCGGCGTATACCGTAGACAGGTCGGGACGCTGAGTGCCCGGCGCCGGCAGCGCATTGCGATCGAGCTTGCCGTTCTCGTTGTACGGCAGCGCCCGCAGCGGCATGAACAGGGCCGGCACCATGAACCCCGGCAGCCGGCGGGAGAGTTCTCGACGCAGATCGGTGACACTGGGCGCGTGGCCGGTGGCCGGAACGTAGTACGCGACCAGGCGCGAAATCTCCAGCGACGTGTCCAGGACGACAGCGGCTTCGCTCACTGCCGGCAAATCCCGCAGGGCCGACTCTATCTCGACGAGCTCGATAGTCTGGCCGCGCAGCTTGATTCGCGAGTCGTTGCGGCCGAGGTGCTCGAGACAACCGTCGCCGCGCAGGCGTCCCAAATCTCCGGTCAGGTAGACGCGCGCCTCGCGGCCAGTGCCATCGCCGAGGAATCGCTGTGCCGTCAGGGCGGGATTCTGCCAGTAACCTACCGCGAGGTAACGGCTGCGAACCCCGATTTCGCCGAGCTCGCCGGGCGGAAGCGGATGGTGGTCCGGATCCAGGATGGAGACTTCCATGTCCTGCACGGCGTAGCCCACCGGCAGCAGGCCACCTGGCACGTCGTCGGTGCCGGAGGCGAAGAACTGCCGTACAAGCCCCGTCTCGGTAGTGCCCAGCCCGTTCACGAGACGCGCACCGGCGGGAAAGTGCCGCGCGAACAGCTGCAGATCGGACGTGGCGGCCTGGTCGCCCTCCAGCCGCACGATTCTCACGTCGGGAAAGTGCCCGCCGCCCGTCAGCACGCGGCGGAACAGTGCGGGCACCGAGTGATATATCGTGATTCGCTCGTCCTTGAGCCAGCGTGACAGCTGTTCGGAACCCTGCGAGCGCGGATCGATCGGACATGTGCACGCGCCGTTCAGGATCGCGCCGAACAGGCTCGACACCGAACCGCTGAAGCTCGCCGACTGAAGCAGCGTCATCCGGTCGGTCGGGCCGATGCGCAACGTGTTGGTGTAACGCATCACGTTGTGCAGCACGTTACGGTGGCTGTCGATAACTCCCTTTGGTCGGCCGGTGGAGCCGGAGGTGAAGAAGACGTACGCGAGATCGCCCGGCGATACCCGCGTCGCGGGTTCGCCGGGATCCTTGGCGGTGACGAAGTCCCCAGCCAGCAGCACCGCGTCGCCGGATGGTACCAGCGATGCGGCCGCGTCTCGGTGTTCCGTCGACGTCACGACCAGCCCTGCGCGGACGTCACCGACCATGGCGACGAGTCGCGCGGGAGGATAGCCGGCGTCCAGGCCCAGGTAGAACTTGCCGGCCTTGAGCACGCCCAGGATCGCTGTGACGAGATCGGTCCCCTGGGGAAGCAGCAATGCGACCGCCTCGTTGCCTGATCCCCTTCGATCGAGAATCGCGTGCGCCAGCGCGTTCGCGCGGCGGTTCAGTTCCCGGTAGGTCAGTGCCGCGCCACCGCACGAGACTGCGATGCGGTCAGGGTAGGCGGCGACCTGCGCACCAAAACGCGCTGGAATGGACTGCTCGATATCGTCCTTGGAGAATTCCCGGAACGCGGGCTCATCGACTCGAGAGTGCATCTTTCGGTCCAGTGGCCGCGCGCCCGCCGGTCAGCCGGTTCGACGCTGCAGGGCCAAGTAGAGTCCTGCTGCCACGCCGGCCGACAGGAACCAGTTGGCCGCGCGGAGCGCGGCGAGGGAAGGCGCAAACGAGATGACGGCGCTCAGGCAGACTGCCGGGGCGAGCGCGGCAACGGCTCGCGGATTCCAGCCGCCGACATACCAGAACCGGCCCTGCGGTGACGTGCTGTAGAGGTCGTCGACTAGCACGCTGCCCCGCTTCACCAGGTAGTAGTCGGTAATGATGATCCCGTACACCGGACCCAGGAAGCCGCCGATCGTGCCCACAAACACGATCATGGCTTGTGCCGAACCCACGAAATGCCAGGGTACCGTGAACAGCGTGATCCCCGCCGCGATGAGTCCCCCAGTTCGGAAGCTGATTTGCCGGGGTGCCAGATTCGCGAGGTCGAACGCCGGCGACACGAAATTGGCGACGAGGTTGATACCGACCGTCGCGACGATGAACGTTAGTGACCCGAGCAGCACCGCGGTCAGGCTGTCGAGGCGCGAGACCATTTCCACCGGGTCCATGATGGGCCGGCCGAACAGGCTGGCGGTGCCGGACGTGACCACGACGGTGACGACCGCGAAGAGCATCCAGTTGACGGGCAGGCCCAGAATGTTGCCGCGGACCATCTCGCGCTCGCCGGGGCAGTAACGCGCGAAGTCGCCGAAATTCAGTAGCAGCGCAGCGAAGTAGCCGACGACCAGTGCCGCCACGTTCGCCATACCGGTCAACGCGGCCACGCCGGTCAAATGCTGGTCGGTGAGCGACAGGCCGACGTGACCGAACCCGAGCTTCGAGGCCACCCACAGCGCCATCAGGAACATGACGAGATAGACGGCCGGTCCGGCGAAGTCCGTGAATTTTCGGATCGACTCCATGCCGCGGTAGAACACCAGCAACTGCAGCGTCCACATTGTGAGGTAGCAGGCCCAGCCCAGCCAAGAGAGACCCGCAAATCCTTCGGCGTCGACGGCCCAGACCTGCAGTCCAGGAAAAAACCGCAGCAGCACAAGCTTCAGCGTCAGCGAAGCGAAGTGTGTCTGCACGCCGTACCAGACGATCGCGACCACCGCGCGAATCAGCGCCGGGAGATTGGCGCCGAAGACACCGAATGCGATGCGAGCCATCACCGGATACGGCACGCCGAGTCGCTGGCTCGGCGTACCGACCAGGTTGATCAGCAAATAGACGAGCAGGATTCCGGCCAGCATGCCACCGAGTACCTGCCAGCCGGTCAGGCCGGTCGCGAACAGCCCAGCTGCAAACACATAGCCACCGACGCTGTGTACGTCGGACATCCACATGGCGAACAGGTCATAGGTCCGCCAGGTTCGCTTGCTGGGTGGAACCGGCGCCAGGTCATCGTTGATGAGACGGGAGTCGCCGGGGCCCCCGTGCTGCCGGGACTGATGGGTCACCGTCATTCCCGGTTCGTGCGGCAATGCGCCACCGATGCCAGTGCGCCAGCCTCCCTCTCGCTCAGGCCTTGCACGGGTGTGTCTCCTTCCAGTGCCGCGCGAGGTCGATGCGCCGGCAGATCCAGACGCGGTCGTGACCCTCGAGGTAGTCGAGCAGCCGCTGCAGCCCGCGGAACCGGCCCGGGCGACCCAGCAACCGGGCGTGCATGCCGATACTCAGCATGCGCGCTCGCTCGGCGCCTTCCTCGTAAAGCACGTCAAACGCGTCGCGCACATAGGTGAAGAAATCGTCGCCCTTAGAAAGCCCCTGCGGCAGCGCGAACCTCATGTCGTTCGTGTCAAGTGCGTAGGGCACCACGAGGTGTGGCACGACGGTACCGTCGGACCGCGTCACTCGTGTCCAGTAAGGCAGGTCGTCGGCATAACTGTCGCTGTCGTACTCGAATCCGCCGTGATCCACCACCAGCCGACGCGTGTTCGGGCTGTCGCGCCCGGTATACCAGCCTCGCGGCGGTGTGCCCGTCAGCCGTGTGATGGAACCGACTGTCAGTTCCAAATGACTACGTTCCGTCTCCTCGTCCACGGTCTGGTAGGAGATCCAGCGCCAGCCGTGCGCCGCGATCTCGTGTCCAAGTCCCACGAAGGTTCGCGCCAGCTCGGGGTGGCGCGCGAGTGCCATGCCCACGGCAAAGACGGTCAGCGGCAGGCCACGGCGCTCGAATTCCCTGAGCAGTCGCCAGATACCGGCCCGTGAGCCGTACTCATAGAGACTCTCCATGCTCATGTGCCGGTCCGCGAAGGCCGGGGGATTGACCAGCTCTGAGAGGAACTGTTCGCTGCCCGCATCCCCGTGCAGCACGCAGTTCTCGGCTCCCTCCTCGTAATTAAGCACGAACTGCACCGCGATCCGGGCGTTGCCGGGCCACCTGGCTTCCGGTGGATGTGCGCCGTACCCGACGAGGTCGCGCGGGTAGTCGTCCCGGCGTAATGTGACCATGATGACGCTAACCCTCAACGGCAGGCATCGCCCTAGCCGCTGGACGCTTCAACTAAGCACTGCGACGCTTCAAGTGTGTGTCCACGAGCCCGCGCCGCGACCGCTGCAGAGGCGGCCGAAAGAGCATAGCCCTGCCGCGGTGGAACCTCTATCGTTCCCGCTGCACAACATGGCGCCCGGCTTGGCCGGCCACGGCGGTGGCCCGGTACCGCGCAGGACCTCAGGCGCCCGACCAAACCGACAAATACGGCATCGCCCCCGCGCAGGGGCGTTACTCGAGGTGGATTCGTTTCGGAATGTGACAAATCAGGCCCCCGATTTGAACCTACCGAATGTTGCCGGTGCCGTTGCTGGTCGTCTACGGCAGCGGCGCGCCGGACGTGTTGCGACGGATGGCTGATGGCTGATGAGTTAGCGGCTACCGACCGACTCGTCAGCAGACGATGCGCCGGGCTTGGAAGCAGGGATCCCGGCCGAGTGTCTGGGTTTTCAGTTTGCTGCCTCGCCGCCGTACCCGTGACCATGTCCGCTGAGAGGTCGCAAAGCGTTTCCCATCGGATGTAGTCTGCTGGCCGTCGGCGTGTCTGGCTTAACCTAGATGGGCGCTGTGCCTGGAACCCGCCAGACAGCTCAATCTCGGCGTCGGCTGCGGCCTGTCGTGGTGCCACAGACCGGAGCGTGGCTGTTGCCTGCCGGGTCCGCCAAAATCTTGCAAGGCGGTCGGACGGCTGGGCAGATGTCGCTCGCCGTGGCGGTCCCTCACCATCCGCTCTGGGCCCAGCACGGACCACCGATTGCAGCATGCGTCGCTATCGCGCGTCAGGCGAGTCGAAATTCTTTACATAATGCAGCGCCGCAAGAAAAATAGCGGTGCGCCTTGATCACAGAAGGCGTTGACGCGTTAACATATGCCTACGGATCACAAGAATTTTGCTTCCCAAAAATACCGGCCCGATGCCCACTGTCGTATTGTCAAAAAAACGGATTTGCGACAACAATGAAAATCTCGACGGCCATGCTGATCGCAATGGTGCTGCTTGCGCCAACCTTGACGACCGCTCGACAAGGGCGCCCACAACGCCCAACCCGAATCCACTGCCCGGGCGGGATTGTTATTTTCAGCGGCTCCTGCCCCACGTTTAATACGCCCGCACCCCTATCGCTCCCCGAACCCGGCACGCTCGCGCTCCTCGGCCTCGGCCTCGCGGGCTTGGGCTTGACCAGACGGCGAAAGAAGCAGTGAGCTGAATTGGCCCGCACGGTGCGCCACAACTACTGAGAGCCGGATATTCTCCCGTTCCAGTCCGGCGCGCAGATAGGTGCCACAAGACTATTGACCCCGGTCTCGCGTCGATGACGCCGATCTGTCCGACGACAGCACCGGGGCGCCTCCGGCTCTCTCACCTCAGCGTCGGCGGTTGCATGACTTTTTCTGTGACGTAGAGCCGATGACGGACCGCCCAACGTCATTCAGGGCAGCGTTAGCCCCGGAATGGCTTGACGCCATGAAGATCGGTCGCTGGTATCGCCTGTCGGGTGATCGACCGGACCTGGGACTGCCCGCTACGCGGCTCGGTACACGCTTCTTGCGTGACGGCGATCCGGCCTGTGATCCAGCCCTGAATCCTGCTCGGCAGACTTACGCAGTTCTGCGGCGGCTGACCGGGCGGTACGTCCCTGCGCCGTGGAGCGGCCGGGTCGGTTTCCCGGCAATCACCGAAGCCTGGAACGGTGCTGTACTCGCAACGCGGTTTGGTGACTCCGGCTCGCTGATTGTCTTCGGCGGGGGCCACCACAACTACTTTGGCTCCGACGTGCACGCTTTTGATATCGCCACGCGGGAGTGGAGGCGAATCTCAGACGGGTTCGTCCAAGGCCGTCCCGAGAATTACGGTGAGGGTGCGTTCTATCCGAACGCCGAGTATCCGGATGGCTCCCCACTGCCGCCGCACACCTACGGATACGTGCAGTACGACGCGGTCGGCAACGACTATCTGATCTTGAAGGGCAACAGCGAACTGGGGCCCAACGTCAAGGCCGTTGCCATACCGCACATGTTTAACCTCGATCGCCTCCAGTGGCGGCGCGGCGCATTACATACCTCGGCCATTCTGAATTCGGGCGGCTTCACGACCTGGGATGCGTCCCGGCGAGTGCTGTGGGGCCATTCCGGTGACGACGGGGGCGGCGACGCCTTTATCGGCTATTGCCCGGACGGTGCAGCGGGGAATGGCACATTTGGCCGCTGGGGCAGATTGCATGCAAACAAGTTCCCGGGCGTCGCCAATCACAACGCGATGCAGATCGATCCAATGCGGGACATCGTTGTGGTGGTGGTGCACGGCCGCGACGCATTGTGTCTGATCAATCCTGCGGATCCGTCGGCACCCGCGGCGCCGTTGCGTTCGAGTGGCATGCGACCGCGCATCGCAGAATACGCCACGCTGGAATACGCACCGAACCTGGACCGGTTGATCTACTACTCCGCGCAGGACGGGCCCGTCGTCCGCATGATCGCTGCCCCAACGGGGTCGGGGTCGTCGGGCCTCACGGCCGGCGAATGGCACTGGGCGCAATGCGCGGGCGAAGGGTTGGACCCAGTCGCCGATGCCAGAGCCGGCTCGCGTCACGCGGGGAACTGGCGGCACACGTTCGGCAGGTTCCGCGTCGCAAGCTGGGGTTCGATCGACGTGGCGCTGCTGATCAGGCATGTTGATACGCCGGTGTATGCCCTGCGGCTCAACTGAGAGCTGCAATGCGTCTTGCCAGCTGTGAACCTGCCTGAGGCGGGGCCGTGACTGGACCGGCGCATATCGGGTCCAATGTCACCAGGGATTACAAGAGCTTTCGGAATTATCTTCGACATCGTGTTCTGAGACGGCCGTAAGTGCCGAGCAAGGTTCGTGTTTAGAAGTCTGCGTCTGTAAATTTCGATGGTTATGTCAACACGGCTACAGGGAGGCATTTACGGCGGCTACTCTGCTCCCTGTGGGTTACTTAATATCGCACCTCAGATGCTTACATATTGCACGTTGGTTACTTAAGTAAGCGTAGATTGGGCGCGAGTTTCGATGACGTAAAAATAATGTCACTCACGAGAGCGGCGGCAGGCGATGAGTATTGTCTGCAGCTGCAGGTGGATGAGTGGATCGGTCAGGGGGAGATCTCGAGTGTTACGCGTCAAAGCACGGTACACGGCGGCGAACTGCGTACGCAACTGAGGCCTCGCTGTGTCATTCCGGCTCTCCAAAATGCATCTGCAGTTGCCGTTCGTGCTCCTTGCACTGGTCGAAGCCTCGTTCTTGCTGATCGCGCCCTACCTCGCGGGCGCGGCGCTGCCGGCCGCCATTATCTTTGCGCTCTTCAGCCTGGCATCGCTATTCGCTGTCGGTTTGTACTCGATCCGCCAACGCTGCAGTGCTGAGGGCGTCGTCGTTCGCGTGGTCACCGCGATCACGAACGCCGTCGTATTGTCGGCCCTCGTCTATTTCTTCCTGCCCAAGCTGGGGATGAGCCGCGGAACGCTGGCCCTCAGCGCCGCCATCGCAGTCCTGTTCAGCCTTACGATTCGGACACTGTTTCACGGCGTCATCGGCGAGCACCGGTTCAAGCGCCGGGCGCTGGTATTCGGCGCAGGCCGGCAGGCGGCGTGTCTGTCGGAGTTGCGCCGCCGCGCGGATTTGCGCGGCGTCCGGCTGGTGGCGTTCGTCGCCGCCGAAGGTGACGAGGTGACCATCGCCGCCGAGCGCATGATCGATCGTCCACCGGACCTGCATCACTGGTCGTTGCAAAACCAGATCGACGAGATCGTCGTCGCCATGGACGATCGGCGCCGGGCATTCCCGTCGCATGAGTTCCTCGAGTGCCGTCTCGCCGGTATCGCGGTCCTCGAGTTGTCGACCTTCCTCGAGCGTGAAGCCGGCAAGGTACGTCTCGCCGCGGTCAACCCGAGCTCCATCATATTCGGCGACGGTTTCCAGCAGTCCGACCTGAAGCAGGGACTCCTGCGGGGCTTCGACATTCTGGTGAGTCTGGGAATGCTGGTCCTTGCGCTCCCGGTGATGCTCGTGACCGCGCTTGCCATAGTCGTTGAGGATGGCTGGCGCGCGCCAGTGCTGTTCCGCCAGCTTCGTGTCGGGCGTTACGGTGAGCTGTTCCATGTGCTCAAATTCCGCAGCATGAGAGTAGGCTCAGAGCAGGGCGGCGCAGTGTGGGCGGCCCCGAACGACCCGCGGAATACGAAGGTGGGCAGCTGCATCCGCAAGACACGCATCGACGAACTGCCGCAGCTGATCAATGTCCTGCGCGGTGAAATGAGTCTCGTCGGCCCGCGCCCGGAGCGTCCCGAATTCGTCACGCAGTTCGAGCAGAGTCTTCCCTACTACCGCGGACGCCATGTGGTGAGGCCCGGAATCACTGGCTGGGCCCAGCTCTGCTACCCATATGGCGCCAATGAAAAAGACGCCCTCGAAAAGCTCCAGTACGACCTGTACTACGTCAAGAACCGCAGCCTGCTTTTTTACCTGTCGATCCTGATGCAGACCGTGGAGGTCGTGCTCTGGACGAAGGGAGCGCGGTAACGCAGTCAATCGTTGGCGAGCGCACGTAACGGCGGCGAACTTCTCCTCGGTCACAAACCCGCTGTTCCTGCGGACCGAGGACGGCGAGGCATTCCGGCCCCCTGCATCCTGGCCTGTTGACGAATTCGACGTCCGACGACAGATCGTCCGCATAACCCGCTGAAAACGTTGGATGCGGGCAAGCAGAGGGCTCCCAGTACTCAGACGCACCGCTCATTTCGGCATCCCGAAGCTTGCCCTAGGGCCCGCACTGTCAAATAATCGCCCACGCCTGATTAAAGGGCAAACCTGCCGAAAGGCAGGGACGCAAAGCTTCCGGTCCGAAGGGCAGACGCCCAGGATAGCGGGGTTGCCAGTGCCAGCCTTGTCGTTGTGCTCCAACGGGCATAACGTGGGCTCCGTCTGAGCATCCCGCAGTTCTGATCCGATCTGTCCGCACCGCCGGGGCCGTGGACGAGAGGTGCGTGATGCGGAGCATGCCTATGTGGAAGCAGATTTCGGTTCTGGTCGCTTGCGGCCTCGTGGCCGCTTGCGGTGGGGGTTCCTCCGGATCGGACTCATCTTCTGCCCTCCCGGGCTCGCTCAACAACGTGCCGCAGATCGTCGGTACCCCGACCACGACAGCGCGGGTAGACCAAGCGTACTTGTTCGAGCCCTCGGCCTCGGATGCCGATGGCGACACGCTGACCTTCCGCATCGAGAATCAGCCTGAATGGGCGACATTCAGCTCGAGCACGGGCCGGCTGGAAGGCACCCCCCCGGGCACGGCCAAGCCGGTTTACTCGCGCATCCTGATCAGTGTCAGCGACGGCAAGGCATTCAGCGATTTGCCTGCCTTCGACCTCACCGTGCTGGGCCTCCCGGCGTCAAACACTGCGCCCACGATCGGCGGGACACCGGCTGCTAGCGTGGTCGCCGGCAATAGCTACGAGTTCCTCCCGCAGGTATCGGACCCGGACGGCCAGACGCTGACGTTCTCGATCAGCGGCAAGCCGGCGTGGGCCAGCTTCAGCACCTCCACCGGACGCTTGAGCGGCACGCCGACGTCCGTTCAGGTCGGCAGCTACTCGGGCATCGTGATCTCGGTGTCGGACGGTACGGCGAGCGCGTCGCTCCCGAGCTTTGCGATCAACGTGGTGGCCGCGAACCAGTCGCCGGTAATCAGCGGCACGCCGGCGACGTCGGTGACGGCCGGGCAGGCGTA
>Ga0315276_10004993_pt1 | contig 12204 bp, 11 predicted proteins | sample YL17G05_0_MG_FD_204542 | JGI IMG/M metagenome (GOLD analysis project Ga0315276, IMG submission 204542) | Sediment microbial communities from Yellowstone Lake, YNP, Wyoming, USA - YL17G05_0 | ecosystem: Environmental > Aquatic > Freshwater > Lake > Sediment | place: USA: Wyoming | collected... | reverse complement strand
TTTTGTTTTATTTTTTCAAAAATTTCATCATTTGTAAATTTATCCTCTATTGCATTATGGTTTTCAAAAATTATTTTTCTAATCTGAATAGAGATTGGAATACTTGGAGTAAAACCGCCCATATTAGTATAAATTGGCTGCCTCTTCTTTTAACTTATCTGCATCTTGAATATTTTTCATATGTTCTCCAAGATACGAATAAAGAGCAGATTTTAGTACTTTAAGTGATAGTAGTGCACATTTTATTCTAACAGCTTGTAGATGTTCTAATCCTAGCTCGCTCAAGACATCATGTTTGGTGATATTTCTCACTTCATCGATTCCTTTGCCTTTTGTGATTTCAGTCAATACTGAGGAGCAAGCCATGCAAATTGCACATCCTCTACCATGAAATTTGATATCTGAGACTTTGTTATCATCAATTTTCATATCAATATCAATGCTATCACCGCAGAGAGGATTTGAATCGTGAAAAGTGACATCTGGATTTTCTATTTTACCATAATTAATTGGGTTTCGTGAATAATCAATGATCATTTCATGATAAATATCGGCATTGCTGCTCATAGTTTGAATATCCTCGCAACTTTGTTTAGTGAAATAATTAATGCGTCTACTTCTTCCCTAGTATTGTAAATGTAAAAACTTGCACGAGAAGTGGCTGCAACATTTAGTCTTTCCATTAGTACTTGAGCACAATGATGTCCAGACCTTATTGCTATTCCTTCTTCATCTATTATTTGTGCTACATCATGAGGATGAACATCCGCAAAGTTAAATGAAATTACTCCACCTCGTTTTGAGATATCTTTTGTTCCATAGATTGTCAATCCCTTTACCTGGGATAATTTTTCCATAGCATAATTTGTCAATTCAATTTCATGTTCTCTTATTTTATCCATTCCAAGTTTTGTAAGATAATCAATCGCGGCCCCAAATCCAATAACATCTGCAATATTTGGTGTGCCTGCTTCGAATTTATATGGTAAATCGTTCCATGTTGTTTCGTATTTATGCACCTCTCTTATCATATCACCCCCACCATGAAATGGATTCATTGTTTGTAGAACTGATTTTCTTACCCAAAGGACTCCAATTCCAGTAGGTCCCAGCATTTTGTGTCCAGAAAATGCAAAAAAGTCACAACCTAATTTTTCAATGTCTACAGGCATGTGTGGAACGGCTTGGGCGCCATCAATTAAAGTCAGAACCCCCGCCTCCTTACATTTTGAAATTATTTTTTCTGCATCACTAATAGTACCAAGAACATTAGACATTAGACTAAAGGTTACAAGTTTGACTTTACCTGTAGCAAGATATTTGTCAAGATCATTTAGAATCAATTCACCGTTGTCATCCATTCCAATGTATTCTAGCTTAGCACCTTTTTCTTGAGTTAATAATTGCCAAGGTACAATATTACTATGATGTTCATATTCGGTGGTAACTATAATGTCATCTTTTTTTACATTGGATCTACCCCATGCGTATGCAACTAAATTTATTGCCTCTGTAGTCCCTCTAACAAAAATAATCTCTTCTCTATTTTTTATGTTGATAAAACGGGCAATCTTATCTCGAGCTTGTTCATAAAGTTCAGTTGCTTCTTCCGCTAATGCATAAACGGCCCTGTGAATGTTCGCATTGTGATTTCTATAATAATCAGTAATTGCATCAATTACTTGATTAGGTTTTTGTGTTGTAGATGCATTATCCAAATAGATCAGTGTTTTATTATCTCTCACAGTTCTCTGCAATATAGGAAAATCTTTTCTTAAATTTTCAAATGATATTTGTGTGCTTTGCATAATTTTTAAATCTCCACATAAATTTCATTTTGTTCTATTTTAACATTGTATGTTTTTAACGGTATTTCTGCAGGAAGATTTTGGGGTGTACCATTCTCTAAATTAAAAATAGAGAGATGCAAGGGGCATCGGACACCTTCTTCGCTGAGAAATCCTGTAGAAAGATCAGCCTCAGCATGAGTACAAATTAGATCAGTTGCATAGATTTTTCCGTTTTGATTTGCTAAAAGAATTTTTTTATCATCATGAGAAAAACCAAAAAGCTGGCCTTTTTTTACTTGATCTAAAATACAGGCTTTAATCCATTGACCCAATTCATCACCTATACTTGTAATGCTGCTCTATTTCAGAATCTTCGTTATAACGAGTTTCTTCAATTTCGACAAATTTTGCTAGTTCCTCATCGGTGTTAATGGTTAATTCACGAGAATCCCATTTAGATTCAATCAGGTAAGAGATCCATGCTCGGACTTGATAAGACATTTTTCTTGATAGGGGTTCCAAAAATCCTTCAATAATCGTTCTTTCAGCCTCCTCTTTGCTTAAACACCTTGTTCTGAGATAGAAAATTTGCTCCTCGTCAATTTGGGCAACCGATGCAGAGTGAGTCGCTTTAACATCATTAGTAAAAATCTCCAATCCTGGAATGGAATCTGATTTTGCGTCTTTATCAAGGAGTATAGAACGGCCAGACAAAAATGAATTTGATTTTGTAGCATTTTTTTTTATTCGTATCATTCCCTTGAAAAGAGATTTTGATTTATTTCTCAGGATTGATTTTTCAACCACTTTACCTTCTGTAGAGGGGCTTTCATGATTTACGTTGGTTTGAATATCAAAGGATTGTTCATTGTTTCCAAATATTACTTCTGAATCATTGGCAGAAGCACCTGTCCCATTAAGGAAATATTCTATTTTGTATCTACATAACATTGAACCAAACAAACCAGAATACCAATTAATTTTAGAGTCTTGTGCCAAGTCAGTTCGTCGAGTAGAGAAATTAACAGTACTTTGATCCATCATCTGCAAAGTCGTAATATCAAGTTGTGCGTTTTGAGCAACGTTTGTGTTTAATAATTCAAGATATGCTTGTTGTTTTTCTGCCTTAGAAGAATATAATTCCTGGACAATTGTTGCCTTGCTATTTTCACCTGCAAAGATAACATTTCTAGAAATGGCAGAAATACCATCATCAGATAGGCAAGATAGAACATGAATTGGTTTTTCCAATACCATATTACGTGGTATATGAATGAAGAATCCAGAATTAAATGCTGCATTGTTTAATGCAGTAAACTTGTCTTCTTTTGAATTTGATGCTTCTAATGCTTTTCGGATTAATTCGGGATTATTCTTTATTGCGTCATTAACAGATGATATCACTAGTCCTTTTGATTTTAATTCATCAGAAATGTTGATTTTATGAATATTGGTCCCTATTTGAATAATGCAAGTTTCTTTATCTAATTCGCCCAATCTTTTTTTAAGAAAGGGCGGAGCTGAACTAGTTGTAGATATTGAAAAAGAAACTTGTTGTGGATCCATTCTTTTTGCATCAGTGTATTTGTTGTATAACGGAGATGTCTCAATTGGAAGAGCATCGTAGATAGATAGTGAATTCTTACGGTACTGTTTTAACCAATCAGGTTCGTTTCCAGAAGAAGAAATTTCCTCGATGTGGTCAGAATTAATTTTTGAGAGTGTTTCTTGAGACATAGTGAATCAAAATTTGAATTTGGTAGTTTAACCTACTGAATCATCCATTTCTAGCTTGATGAGTCTGTTTAACTCTACAGCGTATTCCATAGGCAATTCTTTAGTAAATGGCTCCATGAATCCATTAACAATTAGGGATAATGCTTCTTCTTCCGTAAATCCCCTAGTCATAAGATAGAAGATTTGTTCATCGCCAATTTTTCCCACAGTTGCTTCGTGTGTAATTGTAGCATCTTCTTGATTAATTTCCATGTAAGGATAAGTATCAGTTTTTGATGTATCATCCAACAGCAATGCATCACATCTTACAGTAGCTTTTACATTAGTGGCACCTTTTGCAACATGAAGCATTCCTCTGTAAGTGGATCGTCCGTCTAATCTACTGACAGATTTTGAAGTGGTTTTGGAGGTAGTGTTTGGTGCTAGATGAACCATTTTAGCGCCTGTATCCTGATGTTGCCCTTTTCCAGCAAATGCTATGGATAGTGTTTCACCATATGCTCTCTCTCCCATCAAATAAATTCCAGGATATTTCATTGTAAGTTTACTTCCAATATTACCATCAATCCATTCTACTGTTGCACCTTCATATGCATAAGCTCGTTTTGTAACTAGATTGTAAACATCGCTACTCCAGTTTTGTATTGTAGTGTATCGTAGTTTTGCATCTTTATGTGCTACTAGTTCAACAACTGCAGAGTGTAATGATTCGGATGAATATACAGGAGCAGTACATCCTTCAATATAATGAATTTCAGAACCTTCATCTGCAATTATTAGTGTTCTTTCAAATTGTCCAATATTTTCAGCATTAATTCTAAAGTATGCTTGTAGTGGCATGTCAACTTTGATTCCTGGTGGAATATAGATAAAAGAGCCACCACTCCATACAGCGCTGTTTAATGCTGCAAATTTGTTATCTTCTGGTGGAATTATTTTACCGAAGTATTTTTTGAAAATCTCAGGATATTCTTTTAGGGCAGAATCTGTGTCTAAAAATAAAACTCCTTGTTTTGCTAAATCCTCCCTTAGACTATGGTATACAACTTCTGATTCATATTGAGCGCCGACGCCTGCCAAAAATTTCTTTTCAGCTTCTGGGATACCAAGTTTATCAAAGGTGGCTTTTACCTCCGCAGGTACATCATCCCAGTTTTTTTCAGTTTTTTCAGTCGCCTTTGCATAATAGTAGATGTTTTGGAAATCAATTTTACTTAGATCACCTCCCCAGGTTGGCATTGGCTTTTTCATAAAAATCTCATAAGATCGTAATCTAAAATCAAGCATCCATTGTGGTTCATCTTTCATTTTGCTAATAGCAATGACGGTGTCTTTTGAGAGACCTTTTTTGCTAAGATGCACATACAAATCAGTAGAGTCTTTAAAATCATATTTTGAATAATCCATGTTTAGATTTTCAGTAGCCATGCTCAATACAACATCGTTATATTATAAATACATGAGGAAAAATAGGCATAGCTAAATAGCTTCAGCTAAACTTTAGAGCTTAGCTAAACAAATGATCTAGCCAGAAAAATTAGTGTTAATTACTTGCAGATATATCATTATATGCATTGATAGATTTTACAATAAGAATTACAAAGTCAACACACAAAGAAATTCTCAAGATTACGGAACAGATTCAATCAAGAACAGACTTTGTCCATGATTGTTATAGTTTGTGATAGGAAAAATCTTAAATATAAAATTACAGAGAATTTGAAGATATCAAATAAGATCTAAGAATTTTCAGAAAAGCTTTGGATTAAAGTTGTTTTGCAGATGCAACTGCGTCTGGTGGAGAGTTGACTGGATCAACAGTGATTGTTACGCTATCAGTAGATTCTCTGCCATTATCATCAAATACTTTAAGCTCAAAGACTAAGACTTTGATTTCACCATTAGCCACTATAGGAGAAGTAAATGATGGAGTTATTGAAGAGACTGATGACAATACAACAGATTCGCCTGAAAGCTGTGTCCACATGTATGAGAGTTTTTGACCTTCAGGATCATTGCTCTTGCTTCCATCTAAGGAAACTTTGACATCTTCATTCACAATTCTATCAAGACCAGCATCGGCAACTATAGGAAGATTCAATACATTTTTGACATTAATCTTCATGCTATCAGAACCAGTTAGTCTTCCATCAGATGCAGTGCATGTCATGGTAATTACTTTGTCTCCTACAACACTAGGAATTTGAACACTAGTACTTGCAGATGAACTGTCTTGGATTACAGATTCATCACTAGACGAAGACCACATGAAACTAACTGCGTCGTGGTCAGGGTCATATGCAGAGCATAATAGATTCAAGGAGGTATTTTCATCTGCAGTTACATCAGCCCCAGCATCTACAATAGGTGCACTGTTTTCAGGAACCACAATAATGATCACTTGATCAGAGGCACTTTGATTTACAGAATCAGTAGCTGTTAATTGGAATATCATTCGTTTATTCTCACTAGAAACTACGGATGGTGCCTTGAATGAAATTGATAGATCAGTACTATCAAATGAAACTGTTTCACCAGCAATTTGTTTCCATGAATGTGTCAAAGGACCATTTTCAGGATCAATAGCAACACCAGTTATAGTTACATCAGATTCTCCAATGACTTTTCTATCTGGACCAGCAGATACTCTTGGAGGTAAATTAACAGTGTTTATTGTTACAGATGCAGTGTCTTTACCGGTATTACCCTGTGAATCAGTAACAGTTAGTTCAAAAACTAATTTTTCAGAATCAGTTGTAATGTTAGGTGTAAAGAAGTACACTGAAAAGGTAGCCTGTTCATACAAATCTACTTTCATTCCAGATACTTGTGTCCATGAATATCTTATCTTATCATTATCAGGATCGCTGCCACTTCCAATCAATTTGACTTGAACATTTTCAGAAACAGTTTGATCAGGACCTGCATCAGCTATAGGTGAGCCGTTTGCAGGAATTACTTTAACTAATGCTAGTGCACTTGCCCAGCCATTACCAGTGGAATATCCAGATACTTGAAATGATAGCATCATCTCCTGTTCTGCAGGAAGTTGTGGGGCTGTAAATTGAACAGAAGAACCATTAAAGGAGCTTAATGCTACACTAGTTCCAATTAGTTGAACCCAAGAATAAGTAATTGGTTTTCCATTCGCTGTAGTACCTGTTGCACTAAGTGTAACTTGTTCGCCTTCATGTACAATTTGCATTGGGCCAGTTTGAATTTGGATTAATCTATTTGAAATAAGACCAGAGAGGGGATAAACATTTACAGTATCACTTCCAGAACCACCAAATCCATCCTCAACAGTTAGTTCAAAAGTTAGTGGATTAGATTGTGAAAAATCAAGAGATTGTGGAAGAATTGTGAGATACTTCCCATGAACAGATGATAGTTCTATAGGTTGGCCAGCTATCTGTTTCCAATTATAGGTTAATGCATCTCCGTCAGGATCTACAACGCTACTAACTAGAGTAATAATATTAACAGTATCATATGTAACTTGATCTTTTCCTGCGCTGACAATTGGATCGTGATTAACAGGATTTACAACAACTTCAACAACATCAGTGTCACTTTCTCCAACGGGGTCAGTTACAGTAAGTTGAAAAGTTAGAACCTTAATTTGTCCATTTACAACATCTGGAGCCATAAATTGTGGTTCTGCAATATTATATGATGATAAACTGACAGATTCACCATCAAGTTGAATCCATTGAAATTTAAGATCGGTGCCATCGGCATCAATTCCTTGACCGACAAGTGTTACCATTCGATTTTCAACAACATCTACAGAGTTGTCCTCAGCAAAAGAGTATGATACAGATCCAATTAGAAACAGACTAGAAACTAATGAAAATAATACAAATTGCGAATTCACTATCATAGCCTAAAAATTTCTAATATATTAACTATTCACTATCCTGAAAAAAAGCAATGAGTGAAAGTTGTATACACAATAACGAAGTATCGATCAGAATGTTTCAAACATTAGATATTTCTTTCAGGTAGTAAAATCACATAGAAATCAAAAAGCAAAGTCAATAGGACTTTGATAAAAAAGTTTAGAGAATATTTAGGAAAATCTAGGCGACTGAAAAGATATTCTTGATAGTATCAAAAGCTCCTGGAACAGTATGAACTTGGGCAATAGTATTTTGAACATCAAATTTTTTTAATTCATCAGCAGTAAAAGGACCAATTGCCACAACAGATAGTTTTTCTAAATTTGTCAATAGAGAGTTTTTATCATAATCGTTAGACATTATTTCAAAAAATGCCCTCACGGACGAGGCGCTGGTAAATATAATACCATCAACTTTGTTTTGTGAAAATAATTCTCTAAATTCATTCCATTGAGAAGTATCTCTAAACGCACATACATCGTATAGATGAATCTCTTTAACATCGATTCCTATTTTGTTTAATAGTTGTTTTAAAAACGGCGTAGATGCCCCACTTCTTGGGACAATTACTTTTTTTCCCACAGCATGTAATTTTGTAAATAACTCGCCGACTCCTACTGAAGAATAGATGGTCGGCATATATGCGACTTTAATTCCCTCATTTTCTAGGGCAATTTTTGTTTTGGGACCTACAGCTATAACAATAGTATTTGCCACTGCAAGTTGCAATTTTTGAAAATTAGAAATTTTTTTTGCAGTATCAAAAAGAAGCGCTACAGCCTTGGAACTCATAAAAACAGAATAGTCAGGATCATATTGTTTTATTGAATCTAAAAATTCATCTACAATCTTTTCACCTTTACTAACTAGTTCAATGGTAGGTAAGGGAAGAGGCCTCATATCACTCATAGTAGCTAAATCTATGAATTCAGAAGAATCATCTTTTGACCGAGTAATTGCTATAGTTTTTCCTTTAAACATTTTTTCTCCATCCTATAATATTGTATAAGCCTACAACTTTGCCTATTATAATATTACTAGGGGCTTTAATTTTTTTAAGCTTTACAAGTTTCCCGATATTAGACACAGTTCCAATTACTATTTTCTGTTGTGGAGTAGTACCGTTTTGAATTACAGCTACTGGTGTTTGTTTATCCAAACCGCCTGCAACAAGCTGTTTGCAAATAATATCAATTCTTGAAAGTCCCATCATAATGACAATAGTATCAACAGATTGTGCAATACGCTTCCATTTGACTACTTCATGTTTCTTTTCAGGATCCTCATGACCTGTAACAAATACGACTGAAGATGAATATTTTCTATGAGTCAGTGGAATTCCAGCATAAGTAGCAGAGCCGATTCCAGAAGTGATTCCTGGAATTATCTCATACTTTATTTTATTTTCTTTAAGATATTCGGCTTCTTCTCCTCCTCTGCCAAAAATTATTGGATCACCACCTTTTAGTCGAACAATATTTTTCTTGGTTTTTGCAAATTTTATCATTAATTCATTGGTATTATTTTGATGAGTGGTGTCATCACCTATTTCCCTCCCAACATATATTTTTTCAGTGGATTTTGGAATCATCGCAATTATTTTTTTACTTACCAGTCTATCGTAGAGCACCACATCTGCTTTTTGTAGTAGTTCAACTGCCCTTAATGTGATTAGTTTGCTATCCCCTGGCCCGGCCCCAACAAGATAAACTGTGCCTGTCATTGTCTATTCCATTCCTCCACTTTTTGTCTCCAATTTATTGCAAGGTCATTTACTCCTTTTTCACGTAGTTCTTGTCCTACAATTTTACCAAGAGAGAGAGGATCGTTTTTCGCCCCAGATTTCTTTACAGAGAGTGATTTTTTTCCATCTACTGAAAAAGCAGATACGCTCAAAGTCATTTCATGTCCATATGACTTTGCATAAGCGCCAATTGGGAATCTACACCCAGAATCAACATAATCAGAGAGAGCTCGTTCGGCCTCTATTTCCAATCTAGAATCTATATCCTCTATTTTTTTTAGCATTGCAATTGTATTAGGGTCATCTTTTCTTGAAATTATACCAAGTGCACCCTGTCCGGGAGATGGAGAAAAGTCTTCAATACTCAGTGGAGTGAAAGCAACATCGGCACCTAATCTTGTAATTCCTGCTTGTGCAAGAACAACTGCATCAAAATCATTACCAAATATCTTTTTAATTCTTGTTTCAATGTTTCCTCGTATTGGACGGACTATAACATTGGATCTTTTTCGCATAATTTGAACAGCACGTCGTAGAGAGCTTGTACCAACAACTGCATCAGATTTTATAGAATCAAGTGTAGAACCATCAGAAGAAATGAAAATGTCATTAACCATCTCTCTTTTTGGAATGCAAGATAGAATCAAATTTTCAATTAGTTGTGAAGGTACATCTTTGAGACTGTGTACTGCAAAATCTACTTCGTTATCTGCAACTGCCTTGTCAATTTCTTTTTCAAATATTCCTTTTTGATCAATTGTGAATAGGGGTCTTGCATCAGTATCGCCTCTAGTTTTTATTGTTTTGATTTCAAATTCTGTGTTTGGATTTATTTTTTTTAGTTCTGTTATTACCCAATTAGTTTGTGCCAAGGATAATTGACTTCCTCTTGCACCAATTACATATTTCAATTCTTCACCGACTTTAAAGCAATATCAAAAGCATCCACAGTGTGATTTAGATCAGATTGTGTGTGAGCATCAGATAGAAAAACTACTTCAAATTGTGATGGTGCAATGAAAACTTTATTTTTTAACAAAGTCGAAAACATTTTTTTGAATTTTTTTGCATCCGCATTCTTGGATGTTTTATAATCTATGACAGGTTTGTTTGTAAAGAAAATCTGGAACATCGATGAGGTAAAATTAATTTGGTGGGGAATTTTCATGTCAGTAGCCATATTGTCTATTGCATGAGTCAATAAGGCATTATATCGTTCTAGTTTAGTGTAGAGTTTATTTTTGATTTTATTTATTGTTTTTATTGAGGCAATAGCAGCGCTGACTGAAATTGGGTTGCCAGCGTATGTGCTGGCTTGGTAAACTTTACCACCTGGTGAAAGTAAATCCATTATTTCTTTTTGTCCCCCCACTGCTGCAACAGTAAATCCACTTCCAAGTGCCTTGGCCAAAGTGGTAATGTCAGGTTTAATTTTGAAATGTTGTTGGGCACCTCCAGGAGCTACTCTAAATCCGGTAACCACTTCATCAAAAATTAAAGGAATGTCATTCTCTTTTGTAATTTTTCTAACATTGCTTAGGAAATTGTTTTCAGGTAAAATTAATCCCATGTTAGCTAGTATTGGTTCTATTATTACTCCTGCAATGTCTTTATTTTTTGTTATAGTCTTTTCAAGGTCTTCAACATTGTTATATTGTACAACCAGAGTATTTTTTGAAACTTCATCTAATCCGCCATCAGATACTGAGATTCCATTGTGTGCCAAGCCAGATCCTGCTTTTACCAAAACAGAATCATGTGCTCCATGATAGCATCCTTCAAACTTTATTATTTTTTTCTTTTTTGTGAATCCACGAGCCAATCTTATGGCAGTCATTGTAGCTTCACCTCCAGTGTTTACCAATCTAACTTTCTCAATTGATGGAAAATTACCAATGATCAATTTTGATAATTCAATTTCAGATTGAGTTGGGGTGCAAAATAGAGTTCCTTGTGTTAATTGTTTTGATACAGCATTGAGAATTTCTTTTCGTCGATGTCCTAATAACAGTGCACCATAACCATTACAGAAATCAATGTATCTGTTTTTGTCCTCGTCCCAAATGTAAGCACCGTGTGATTTTTTTGTAAAGAACGGATATGGTTCAAAATACCTAACAGGGCTATTGACCCCTGATGGAATTACTTTTTTAGCATCATTGAATAATTTTTGGGAATTAGACAATAATCAATTGGAGTTTGGGTCATTATTATTCGTAATAATTCATAGAATTTTATTTCGCTTGTGGAATTTGTTTCGGAATAGAAATGCTATGATAACAGTTCCCACATAAGGCGCAGTCCAATATAACCATAAATTATCCAACACGCCTGAGAATAATGCTGGGGCTAATGCCCTAGCAGGATTCATAGAAGCACCGGAAATAAAAGCCAAAAAAAAGATATCTAAACCAACAATTCCACCAATCACAATTCCGCCAAATCCTTTTAGTCCTTTTGTGTAAACTACGGTAAAAATCACAGCCATTAACAAAGCAGATGCTAAAACCTCAATTGAGAATATTAAAAACAAAGGAAAATCATAATTTGGAGCATTTGCCCCAAGATTTACTCCAGTGCCAATAAAACTCATAACAAATAAAGAACCAAGTAATGCACCAATAATTTCTGCAGCAAAATAATATACAATTTGAATTTTTGAAATAAATCCTGTAATGTAATATCCAATTGTCACAGCGGGATTAAAATGTGCTAGTGAGATTTTTCCAAAAGAATAGACTCCAATTATTAATGCAATAAATGGTGCAACTGCAGCAAAAGCAATTCCCAGGGTTCCACCTGTTTGAACATCGTAAACAATGGAACCGGTTGCAAATACAACAAGAATAAAGGTTCCAATTAACTCAACTAGAAAAATTTGTAAATTGGAATAGGCCATCAAGCATTTTCCCCAAGAGATTGAATTAAAATCAATACTTTTGTTTTTATTTGATCACGGATTTTTCGTACTTCTTCTATTGATTTTCCTTTGGGATCTGGAATTTGCCAATCAAGAACATCTTTCATAAAT
>Ga0315276_10004991_pt1 | contig 12210 bp, 3 predicted proteins | sample YL17G05_0_MG_FD_204542 | JGI IMG/M metagenome (GOLD analysis project Ga0315276, IMG submission 204542) | Sediment microbial communities from Yellowstone Lake, YNP, Wyoming, USA - YL17G05_0 | ecosystem: Environmental > Aquatic > Freshwater > Lake > Sediment | place: USA: Wyoming | collected... | reverse complement strand
TTGACCTATTTTAAATGCCGGATTATAGTTTGACGGTGGCTCCGATCAAGTTACAAACAATATAGTACCCATTTCAGTGGTTATGTGATCGCTTGAAATACCCTGTGTATTAATGATTGTGCTAACATGGAACCTTCTTTATTCTGGAATAGAGCGGAAAAACACCCGGAAATCTTATCCCTATTCCAGGAATATTTTTTATATGATTACACAAAAAATAGCGATTTTGAAGGTGATGTTTTGGAGGAATGGTATAATTTTGACCATTTATTCCAGGCCAATATCCCACCGTTTTTTTCCTACCTGATCCTGGAATATTTTACTATCGGCGACGGCGTCGGTTTTTCCGTATTCAAAAGATATCTCCTGGAAAATTCTTCAGCGACGCCGGATCGTGATTGGCTTAAATTGGACAAAGATATAAGCGATATTAGCGACGAGCCCGGTAAAGTATTTTATAGATTCGACTTGAGAGCGCTGCCCTTTATGCTTCAAAATATTTCCCGCCTCAACAGGGAGAAAAATATACTGGAGATTTTCCCGGTAGACAGGGATGAAGCCGCTGTTACATTCCTGGAAAATTACGTGGAAAATGAAGACAATGATCAGCTATGGATCGACGCCTCTTGCATCCTGGCGCATTATCTCAACCGCCAAGAAAGCAGGGATTTCAAGGGAATTCTCTTTCAAAAAAATAAAAACATGAGAGCAAGACTTTTTGGAGATATGGCTGAAAACGGCTGTTCCGAATTTGCTGAAACCGTAGAAAAAAAACGTTGGGAAAAAATTTACTTAACTCCCGGGAAACATTATGAGATAATGTCTGACCGTCGTATCCAGGAGGTACTATATTATTATTTGAAAGAGAAAATATATTACCCGGCTAAAACCGGCTGTATTTCAAAAAACCCGGAAACCATTTCTTACTTAAATGGCCTGGCCAAAACAGGCAGCGTGATGAAACGTATGGCCGCGCTGGATTGGTTGGCTTCGCTCGCCGCAACAGGGGAGGGGATAGACAGCGATTTTTTTATCGAACGATTGAAAGATGACGAAAGCTCCTGGGTTAAAGCCGCTTCCCTCTGGTATTTAAAAAAAATGAAAGCCCATGTCCCCCAACCACTTCTCATGGAATCCTTAGCAAGTAAAAATCCTTTCCTTGTGTTCATCGCGGTCGGGATGCTGGATAATTCTCATAAGAACGATTTCGAAAAAAAACTCGACGACCTCTATTTCCAGGGAGATGAACTATATCAACGACAGGTCCTGAAAAAAATCCATGAATGTTTCGGTTATAAAAAATTAAAGGCCCATTGCCTAAAGCCCCCCACGGGGAAATTGACTCTATTGGCGGCGCTCTTCTTTATCCAACAAGCCTATGAAAACAATGACATCGATGTTTTAAACAGGTATTTTACCCTCGATACCCGGCCTGAATTACTGTGCCCCACTGCCGCCCTACTGCTGAGAACCGATAAGGAGAAAACCATTACGAAGCTCATCGATTTTTTAACCAATGGGCCGGACTATTTAACAAAAAAAATCGAACAAAAAAAATTATCCCGGTTTGATTACGAAGCCGAGGTAAAAACACTCATTTCCATCCTGGCGGATTCCAAAGACAAACGCGCTATACCGGTTTTAGTCGAATATAGTCATACGGACGATTTCCAACATGATGCCGATGATGCATTGTCCGGTTTTATTCCCTCCCTGGATGCCGCTGAATATGAAAAAATAAAAAAAACATTCACCCCAGATGGTATCTGGTATCAAATGGTTGAGAAATTCAGACCTGAATTTGAACCATGGATTCGAAACTATTTAAGGGAAAATCCCAAAGGTTGCGATGTCACAAACATTATCCTGAATAAAATCGTGACACTGTTGCCCGATATAAGGGAAATTATGGTGAAGGAAGGGCCAGGTTGTTTCGATATGGAAGAAATGAAAAAATTGCCCTCCGTGGTGGCAAAAAGAGAATTTCAATGGTACGCGGAACAAAAGAAAGGAAAAATGCCTTTGGCTGCGTTGGAAGCGCTTATCGATTATCCCCCGTCCGGGGAAATCGATAAATTGATGTGCGATCGGTTCTCAGGTTCCGATGAGAAGGCAAAGGGGATCGCCGCCAGGTATTTGGCCAAACAGGGTAAATCCTTTGTCTTTGATTACCTCGTAAAAAAATTAAAAGACCCTGGGCAGCGTTTTAATTTTATCGACTCTTTAAGCTATTATCCCGGTAATAACGGATTGGAATGCATTATGGGTTTAATCCGGCAGAGGATTTTCGATGTATGGGAAAAAATAGACAACGTTTTAAAAGCGTTTTCTGAAAAAATTCCCGATCAATTGTACCGTTACCTGGATGATCCCGATATCGAAGTTCGGAAAAAAATCGTGGCCGCATTTAAAGGACATCAAACTTTCCACCGCTGGGAAGAATTCAAGCGGTTTATTAATCATGAGGATATCTCCATGGCTGTTTGGACGTTCGATACCTGTCGAGAGCATTTCAATAAAGACGATTTCAATGATTTAGAAGCCTTTTACCACCGGTTGAAAGCAGAATCCATTAAAATCGATGTCCTGGAAGTCATGTCGAGATTAAAAACCCCGCAAGCCATTTTGTTCCTGGAGGAAAAATCCAGGACCGAAAAATATATTGCCGATTATGCTGAATTTTATTCCGTCAAGGATGATCCGGCCAGCCTGGTTTCATTTCTAAATAAAATCAATAAATTGGATTTACTGAAAGCCGGTCTGGATCGGTTGTTTCAATTGGATAATAAGAAAGCAATCGATATGTTTTTGGATAACTATTTAAATTCGGGTAATGTGTTGTCGCGCCTCATGACAAAAGAAGGTGAAGCGCCGCCGCCCCCGCCTCCTGGGATTCAAGCCAACAAAGGGGAATTCCCCATTACACTCAAAATACCCCAACCTCTAAAAAAATCCGATATGATAGCTGAAATGAAGTTCCCCCCCATTCACGAGAATGCTAATACCTATTATGAAAGAACATTTCGAGTGGGGGATTTGTTTTTTCATTCCCAGGCAGAAGAGATAATAAAACCCATAGCACAGGAAACTCGGTTATATCGTGTTGGCTTTTCCGAAGACCTGGAGAAATGGAGTAAACCGTTGGAATTGGAGGACCCTTTGAGGCTAAGTTCGGAGTTAAATGGAATTTCGCTAACGGGGTATCCCCATGACTGTTATTTATTGTATTATGTAAGGGGTAGTAATTCCAATGACATGGGAAATGGGCCCTATTTTGTATTTTTCGATAAAGAAAAGGGGTTTGGAAAGGGATTTTACCCCCTAAAAACCGGGCAAACATTCAAAGATTTTTCCGTCTTCCATTTCAAAGGCAATTACTACATGATCGCCATCCCGGAAGAAGAAGCGCAAGAATGCAAACAGAACCGGTTTCTAATGTACCGTTCCCCTTCGCTAGAGAGTTGGGATATGGGGCCTGTCGAAGTTCAGCTTCCCGTGGATATCGACCACCTCAAAATCAGGATTTTCAATGGGAAAATCTACCTACTTCCGGGGGATGACCTGTACGTTTCAAATGATTGCCTCCGTTGGGAAAAAGTTTCTCATATCGACCGGTACGATTTTGTCGATCTAGTGGAGCTGGAAAACAATCAATTCTGCGCCGTTTTAAGTTCAAGAAAATATGCCTTTAATGAAGCATACCTCATGTTTTCCAATGACCTCGTTCATTGGGACCAGCCGTTGTATACAGGTGTGCGAATAGGTAGGGATTTTGTATATACTGAGTCAACTTATATATATTATAAAAAAAAGCTGTCCCATTTATGCGGGAATGTGGTAATATCAATCGATTTGCCGAATCTTAAGAAAGATTCGGATAATGACGGACTTACCGATATCGAAGAGGAGGTATTGTTTACCGATTGTAATAACCCGGATACCGATGGCGATGGGGTAAAGGATTTAAACGATATCAATCCGTTAAGGAAACCGGTGGAAACACCTACGGATACCATGCAAATCAGACAAGCGGTGTTAAATAAATATATAGGGAAGAAAAAAGGGTATGGTCAAGGCGGGTTATTGATTGTTGCGTCTGAATCCGGGGAGACCCGGTGTTTTGAGAACCTGGGTCCCAGGGTTTTATCCTTCAATGGCAGTGAGTATAGGTTATATGAAAAGCGTTTCCGTCCTGAAAAGGGATATTTTTTTAAGATTCTTTTTGAGTCAATTACATTTTCCAGGGACAAACGAAGTGCGGAGGTGGAGTTTTCGTACCATTTTGCTCCATTAGCCGCCGCCGGTTACAAGATGAGGCTTCGGAAGGTTGATAATGAATGGATTGTGATTTCGGTAATACAGACCTGGATTTCATAAAAAAGGTGAATCGCTTAAGGCTTACGACTGTCATGAATGTCACTAAGATAAGCCTACATGGTTGAATAATGTGCCTTTTCAAAATCATCAAGTGATTAAATTAGCAAAATGAACCCGATGACATTGGCAAGAGGTTATCCAAAAGGTATTACGCAGGGCGCAATTTGGTAGGGAACTGGCATCGCCTGTTCCTTCAATGCCAATTTGGGAACAGGCAATGCCAGTTCGCGACACACTACAATTTTAATATCAAGACATCCATGACTTCTCGGATAGCCTCCGAATAGGACAATATTCCGGCCCCCCGTTAGAGTGTTAATTATTCATTGGCCTGAAAAGCCTCATAAATCCGGAATATAGCCTTAACTTAGTGACATTCACGACTGTCATCTAAATTCCAGTTGTCTACGAAACTCTGTTTATTTCGAATCTGCTCATCCAATTCTTTCTTCTTCTACTAATGAATTAATCGATGCAGAAGTAGATGGGCAAAAATGATGCAACCCTTTAAAGCTTTTCTGTAAACGTTATCCATCTCCCTTAAATTGTGAAACCTTTGTCTATAACTGATTCCAACCAGGTAATGATTTTTAGTATTTACAGGGGGTATAAACTATGGTATATTGTTGTGGTTATCTTTGGAAAAATCAAAGTTTTCACCTATCTCAGGCGTTAGATTTAAAATTGTGGAATCTTGAAGACGTTAGTGAGGAGCGTGAAATGAGAGGCAGTATCGTTCTTGATCGTCAGTCGGCAAAACCGTGGGAGGCTCTTACCTGTCAACCGGCGGGATGTTACCCAGTTAAGAGTTCCTCAATAGCCCCCTACATTAAAACGATCTATTCAAAAGAGTTTACAAGGCAAAAGAAATATTTCGGAGGATAAAATGAGGATGATAAAAGGTTTGACTTTTGGAATTATGTTTTTTGGTAGTGTGTTTTTTTTACTTTCACAAGAAAGTATCAACAAACCTCCAGACTGTGAGGAACTTAATTGTGGCAAAGTTGTTGGAACAATTATCGATGCCGAAACCGGTGAAAATGTCAAAGAAGAGTTCTGCATCGCTTTCTGTGAATGTGAGAAAACAAACCCGGAGTCTATACTGTGGGGTGGCAGTGACTTTTTCAAATATATTTTCAAAGTCGAGAATAATGGAAAATTTTCAATAAATATTCCTGAGGGGAAATACTGTTTGTGTTTTTACCCAGAACTTTTTCGAGATTCAAAATATGCATCTGATACATTTCCGGGATTTAGTTCTGAAAATACCCAGGAAATAATAGTTTCCAGGGCTAAGATTACCACAATACGAAAGTTTGTAAAACCATGCGGTACTTTAAAGATCACATTGACCGATGCCGCGGGTAATAAAATCAATCCCATGGAATTTTTTACGCAATGGTTTCAGATTAGTGCAAAACTATTCAGTGATAGTATTTTTCTTATCCCGGCACGTGCGGAGTTATCGGATGAAAATGAATTGAATGATGGTGAGATGATTATTCATAGTTTGCCACCAGGGGCCTATAGTCTCAATGTAAAATTTGACGAAATGGGATACGGCAACCAGGAATTTGAAAATATTATCATCGAAAGAAAAAAAATGACCGAGGTGAAAGTATTGGTCGATTTAAACAACACTACTGGAATTGAAGGCAAAATCACAGATCAATTGAATACGCCGCTAAAAAATTTTAAGATAACTGCAACATGTATTGACTGTAAAGAGCAAATTTTTTATGAAAATTCCGGGAAAATCCATACCGATATTAAGGGAAAGTACAAAATTATAGGACTAAAAGAAAAACTATATAACTTTGACATTTATGGAGAAATTAACGGCGTGAGTGTAAAAAGAACAATTGAGAATATACCAATAAGAAATAACATGATTTTAAAAAAAGACATTGTAATCGATGTCTCTCAATAATTTGTGCCCACAGGAGTGACCATGAACATTTCAAAAAAAACACTTATCTCTATTATTATCGGGCTTCTTTTCGAAATTATTTTTTTTACATCTCCCGGTTTTGGATGTGATCCAGCCAAAGATGCAAGGTACAAGAGAACAGTCTATAATAAAAAGGATGTTACGGAAGATATCGAAACGAGGGTAAAGTCCGCTATCTGTCAAACCATTCAGGATATAGAAACCTGTTCTTTTTTGACAAAATCTGAAAAAGACATGCTTAAATCAAATATGAAAAAAGTCCCTTTCAATATTGTCTTTGCGGATGAGCTAAAAGGCGACGTCTGCGGTGACCTTACCGAATTTCCATTCGCTCCAGTTAGAATCCGTATAAAATCCAGCTATATGGAAAGTGATAGCAATCCTCTCTGCTGCCCAATGCAATCAACAATCGGACATGAACTGATTCATGCTTGGTATCCGTTGGAGGGAGATGATACCTCCGAATGTAAAACCTACAGGATAGAGAGAGAATGTTTTGGCTGTAAAGACGCAGGACGTAATAAAAACTGTGATAAGGATGATGTATACAAGAATTGGGCGAAAGACCGTGATAACCCTGATGATAATTACTCATTTTCAAATGGGAATATCTCCAATGAATTTATCGTTGATTCATCTACACCAGAGGCTATTACAGGAAATGAAAAAGACTTCGAGGTGTATTATAGCGAACCGAACGTAATGATTTACAATAAATATGATTTTGATCAAAAAGAATGGCTGATTAAAAAGTTTGAAGGTGACAATTACCTTACAACTTCATCAGCGGCGAAATTTATTAATTTTGATAAAATATTAGTTGTACCGACAGGAGAATTAATGTCGGATTACCCATCGGAACTCTTTAAAGCTGCCCTTGAGCGCTTTGTTCAAAATGGAGGAACTCTCCTCGTCTTTGCCCAGCAATATGGCTCCCATATCGATAATGTAGTACCCGTACCTGAGGGAGAATCCCTCAAAACCTACGGGTGGAGACAGGATTCCAGTTGTCTGAGAAACTCTGTTTATAGCGAATCTGCCCACCCGGCTCTCTCTTCCTCCACATATGAGCTGACCGATGCCGGGGTAGACGGCTATTTTTCGGTTTACCCCTCCAATTCTACTATCCTGCTGAAACGAAAAACAAACCTGGAACCCGCCTTGCTCTACTATCCCTATGGCAACGGTACGGTCATCTTAACGTCCATGTTCACAGACTGGGCTTACGCCCATTCCCAGGCCACAAATGCGGAAATTAAAATCATCAGGGATTTAATCACTTTTGCTAAGAATCCCCACTTACCCATCCCTATGTATAATCTCGAAGAGAACCCTACACCAACAATCAATTTGAATGTACAGGTAAAAAATAGTACGGAATTCACGGCATCGAAAGCAATACTCAAAGTTTACACTCCGAACAGGACCATCCTGCTCCATGAACTAGAAGTTCCAGTCAATTTAAATCCGGGAGAAACTACTCAGGCAGCAATAAATCTTACTTTACCCGAACTGCAAACTAAAGACTACGGTATTTGCCACGTAGATTACGAACTATATAATGCGGAAAATGAGCTAATACAATTACCTACTGAAAGCGACAGCGGAAGGTTTTCTATTTATAAAATAATCACCCCTGTCACCATAAAGGATGGGGTCTATCAATGGATTACCGTAAAAGACGAGAATGTTTACTGGGGCTGGGATGTCGGATGCACCATTCATTTTAAAAACACCACTTCCGTGACTAAAACACTGGACTTAAATAATCCCTTTTTTCTTCTTGGTCATGGCACAAAAGGCCCATCTTTTCCTTCCTTCCAGGTAATTTTGCCTCCGGGGGGAGAATATGAACGGGCTGTTTTAATGCCCACCACTGAATTAAGCCCCTACCCCAAATACTCCCTTACCTTCAGCATTCAATACTACGATTCCACCGGCGCCTTGAGCCAACCACCACCGGCCAAAGTGATATTCCTGTTGGGAACCGTAACGGAAAGCACCTTGAAACTCAACACCCCCAGTCCGGTTATCCCCGGCGGGACGCTCAACTATTCAATTACTTCCAGGTATATTATCGATCCATTACCCGACAATACCAATATCAAATTAACTCTTGAAAAATACAATAAAGCGAATTCCCAATACAGTGAAATCCAGACCCTGTACCAACTGGATCATGATTTCACTCAAAGCCCTACATTTCAATATAACGGGAGCTACACTCCCAACCCCATTCACACCAATGGAGAATATCGCATCAAACTGGAAGTGACAGCGTCCAGCGGTTTAAAAGAACCCCCGCGCTGTCAATCTTTTTACTATGACCGAAGCGGATTTAGCGTAACCCTGGGAAATATCCGGGATGAAAGGGGGATTCCCGCAACGCGTTTTATACCGGGCCAGACCTACACCATCCCCATCAAAATAAAAAATCTTTCTCGCAATAATTACAATGTGAAAAACGGTGCGTACCTCTTATCGATATCCGGGAACAGCGACGAAATCTATCGCAAAGAAATCAACGGTATCAACATCAATAGCGGCGAAGAAAAAGAACTGACGGAAACCTTTGTTTTTACTCCCACCCAAATGGGAATTTACTCCCTTTATTACCGCTATTGGGACGAAACCATCGAATGTCCTTCATTGTCGACCACAGTTCAACGGTTCAACTGCAATACCAATGTATCCATTATTCCGGATAAAAATACATATAACTATTTAGATACCGCCCAGGTGAGAGTTATTGTCGCCGGGGCCGGAACATACGGTATTCATCTCACCTGCGCCGAAGCCGGACTCGATGAAACCAGGAATGTACAAATTCCCGAAGAGAATTTTAATATAACAGAAATGTTTCTAATCCCCATCGGCATCAGTAACATTTACAATTTAAATTTAGAAGTAAAAAATGCGCTTTCCCTCACCCAGACTCGCATCATCCGTTTAGCAGTATCACCACTGGGATTCGATTACAATGGCAATTTCTCTGAACCCTTTGCCCGCGTCGGTTCGGATTTACATCTTAATCTGAACATCAAAAACCTTTCCGGCATGACCAATCCCATCAGCGGGCAATTGTCCATCATTTCCTCTCAATTAAATTGGCAGGATGTTCAAACTGTTACTCTGCAACCCCTGTTGGATAATCCCTTTACTTATACCATTCCTATAGACGCCGAGGCGACCGAAGGCGTTTATCGTTTCGATGTCCAATTCATAATCGAAGATACCATATATATAAGTAAACAACATTCCATTTCCCTGCCCGGACCGGAAATAAAATTTATCTCCCCCGGCGCTGCCTTTAATGCCGGCGACGCCGTTACCTTCAACTTTGAAAACACCGGCGGTAAAAGCGGTTCATTCGAGTTTGAAATCCTTTTAAAAGACTCTTTAAAAAAGTCAACGGCAGAGCACAGCGAAACAGTTACCATCGCGGCAGGAACCAGTAACTCCCTATCCCTCAATCTCCCCGGAAACCTCAAAACCGGGAAATACCAAATGATCGTCAAATCCGTTGAAACGAGCTCCAATGAAACCGTTGAACGTATTTTCCCCATTTCTATCAGCGGCTTGTCCGCCACATTAAATTCTTATCCTTTGAAAGAAAACTATTTTAACGATGAAGTCGTCTCCGGCAAAGCCGAGATTACCCCCGGGACCGGGAATATCGAAAACGGCGTACTGAACGCCCGCATCGTGAAACCGGCAAAACAAGCGGCCGTTGAAGCTATCTTCGGATACTTTACCTGCCTCACCAGGGACAGCCGCGGCTGGTTATGGGTAGGCTTCGATAGTGGAATTTTCTATTACGACGGCGTCGCCGGCCATGAAATTACCCAATTGCCGAACGGCACGCCACTGGATTATGTCTCGGCCATTGCCTCCGCCCCCAATAATAAAATGTATGCACTGCTGCCCTCCTCTTTCCTGGAAATCGACGGCCAAAATCCCGCCAATATAATCCTCCTGCCATTCCGCTACCCGAATTCGGATTGGTGCCCTGGCATTGGCGTAGATACCCAGTCGCGCCTCTGGGCCGTTTATGACGGTATATGGCAGGAGATCGCCTATTATGACCGGGGCAACAAAACATGGAATACAATCGAATGGGGTCACTTTCAACAAATAATCCCCGATAACGATGGCGGAGTATGGGTCTCCCGCGGTAACAACCACGGATTACTCCATATCAAAGCGGATCTAAGCACCGAAGTAATAACCCCCGATGATCCCGGTATACCCACTATTAATTTTAGTATGCCCCCCGGGGATATCCAATCCATGCATGTGGCCCCCAACGGCGCATTATGGCTGGTAATTGACAATACCCTTTATCGTTTCGACGGCGCCGCCTGGACCGATTTTAGCAGTTACGACGGCTATCCCCCCAACGGCATACTGGCCGTCACCGGTGACGAGATTGGGAATATCTATGCCATCGGCGTCAACAGTAATTATATGAATAGTATTTATGCCGTCGAAAATACAAAACTGATTCAGAAGGACATCGAATTCTACTCTTATGACGTCGGCAACGGTATCCGCCCCCTGATTGTTATCAACGGTTACCTTTATACCTACGGCAGTTACGGCGGGTCCGGCGGTTCCAGCGATGAAGGCGAAGGCGATGGAAGGATCACTGGTCTATTAAAGATCGACATGGCAGGAAAAAGTGGCAGCGATGGAAGCGGCGGCAGTGTTGAACAAGTAGCCTGGAGCAATAACTACACCGTTGATTTAACTTCCGGTTCCCCCCTGACCCTGGACCTGGCCACTGGAAAAACCCTCGAACCCGGCGTCTATATACTGAAAACCCAACTGCTCTCCTCCCTGGAACAGGTACTGGCCGAAAGCAATAAAACATTTTCCGTGCAAGACCATAATGTACCCGTATCCATATCGCTCAATGGTCCTTCGGATACCGCTTTTAATGGTGTTGTAAAACCGGGCCAGGCCCTTCCCCTTACCGTAAATATAGCAAACAATACGACTGAAACCCACACCGGCCTGACGGTCATCATCAAAAAAACATCCCCCACCGGAACAGTGGAAGAAGTATTATCGGAGAATATAAACCTGGAACCGAACCAAACCATCACACGAATCCTAACCTTCAATGAAACGACGCCCGGAATTTGGCAATTGACGCCCCAATCGATAGAAGCGGAAACCATCCTGAAAGGTTCACCGATGCTTATAACTGTCGCAGAACCCTCTGTGACCATGGAAATAATGGCCCCGACCTACACTGGCAATGATCCTTTCGCTGTAAATATCAAATTGAAAAATGAGGGCGCTGTTAGCGCATCACTCAATGCCCAGGGAAAAATTGCCAACGATACCGGCGATGGAGAAATAAAACTGGATGAATCCCTTCCCCTGGAACCCGGTGAAGAAAGAATGCTAACCTTTAACGATACCATCTCTACCGATACAAACTATACTATCACCGCTACTATCAGCGGCGATGTGGAAAAAACCGAAACCGTAACCGTAAAGTACGGCTATGTCGAAAACCTTTCCCTCAATGTCCTGCCCACCTATCGCGAAGGCCCCATCACGATAAATTATACCCTTTCCAATACCGGCGGCCTGCCCTTTACCGATACGTTACATTTCGAATTATTTAATGAAGGCGCTTCGCTGCCTCTTTTTACCATCGAAAAAACCTATAACCTCTACCCCGGTGAATCGTCCATCGCCGATACCCTGAATTTCCCTTTATCCCCCGGCATCTATCAATTAAAATACCAATCGATCTCGATCCCCCCCGAAATTCAAATGGGTAGGGAACAGGCACTGCCTGTTCCGCAAAATACCATTTCGCCTCCTGTTAACAGCGCGGTAAGGGGCTTTTTTGAAAAACCGCCCCT
>Ga0315276_10004987_pt1 | contig 12214 bp, 11 predicted proteins | sample YL17G05_0_MG_FD_204542 | JGI IMG/M metagenome (GOLD analysis project Ga0315276, IMG submission 204542) | Sediment microbial communities from Yellowstone Lake, YNP, Wyoming, USA - YL17G05_0 | ecosystem: Environmental > Aquatic > Freshwater > Lake > Sediment | place: USA: Wyoming | collected... | reverse complement strand
GGATCGACGCCGAGACCCTGCTCGTGCGCAGCGTCCTCGAGGACACGCCGCGCGACACGCCAGCCGGGACCATTTTGAGAGTCACGACCACCTTCGAGCCGCAGGCGAACCCGACCATCGAGGACGCCCGGTTCCGTTTCGCGGTGCCCAACAGCCGGAAGTGACCGGGATCGCCGCACCTGATGACACGCCGGCTGTGCTACTCCGGCGGCGACATCTTCGCCTTCCGCTTGATCGCGTCCCAGCCGTCCAGCCGCCGCTTGATCTCGCGCTCGAACCCGCGCTCGGTGGGGCGGTAGTACTTCCGGCCCTGCAGGTTCGCGGGCAGGCAGTCCATGCCGGTCACGGCGTTCGGGTCGTCGTGGGCGTACTGGTAGTCCTTGCCGTAGTCGAGCTGCTTCATCAGGCGCGTCGGCGCGTTGCGCAGGTGCAGCGGCACAGGCTCCGCCCGGTCTTCGTGCGCGTCGGCGGCGGCCTGCAGGTAGGCCTTGTAGACGGCGTTGCTCTTGGGCGCAGTGGCCAGATAGGTGACCGTCTGCGTCAGCGCCGTGTTGCTCTCGGGCATGCCGAGGAAATGGCAGGCCTCCTTCGCGGCCACGGCCACCATCAGGGCCTGCGGATCAGCGTTGCCGACATCCTCTGACGCAAACCGAATCAGCCGGCGGGCGATGTAGAGCGGGTCCTCGCCGGCCTCGATCATCCGCGCGAGCCAGTAGACCGCAGCGTCGGGATCGCTGTTGCGCATCGACTTGTGGAGCGCCGAGATGATGTTGTAGTGCTCCTCGCCGCCCTTGTCGTAGAGCAGGGCGCGGCGCTCGATCGACTGGCGCAGGAACGGCTCGTCCACCAGCCGCCGCCCGGACATCTCGGGCGCCGAGGCCGCCGCGAACTCCAGCAGATTCAGCGCCACCCGCGCGTCGCCGTTGGCGTAGCGCGCCATGGCCGCGAGCGCCTCGTCGGAAACGTCCACGGGCTCGCTGCCCAGCCCGCGCTCGGCGTCGGCGAGCGCCCGCTGGAGAATCAGCAGGATGTCGGCCTCTTCGAGCGATTGCAGCACGAACACTTGCGATCGCGAGAGCAGCGGCGCATTCACCTCGAACGACGGGTTCTCCGTTGTCGCGCCGATCAGCACGATGTCGCCGGCTTCGACGCGCGGGAGGAACGCATCCTGCTGCGACTTGTTGAAGCGGTGAATCTCGTCGATGAACAGAATCGTGCGCCGGCCCCGCGCGCGCCGCGCGCGTTGCGCCTCCGCCATCACCTCGCGGATTTCCTTGATGCCGGCCAGCACGGCCGAGAACGCGATGAAGTGGGCGTGGGTGGTGTCGGCGACCAGGCGCGCGAGACTGGTCTTGCCCGTGCCGGGCGGCCCCCAGAGGATGACCGACTGCAGCAGGTCGCGGTCGATGGCCTCGCGCAGCGGCTTGCCCGGGGCGAGCAGGTTCTGCTGGCCGACGTACTCGTCGAACGTGCGCGGGCGCATGCGCTCGGCCAGCGGCGTGCGGCTGCCGGCGTCGCGGCCCTGGGGCTCGTCGTCTTCGAACAGGCCCTGGTCGCTCATCGCGGCGCGCGCTCCCGCCGCTGCCGATGCGCCTCGAACAGGACCACGCCCGCCGCCACGGCGGCATTGAGCGACTCGACCGGCGCGCGCATCGGAATCCGGATGCGCACATCGGCGGCGGCAACCAGGTCGTCGGACAACCCCGCACCTTCGCCGCCCACCAGCAGCAGGGTTGGGCCCCGGAAGTCCGCCTCGTAGAGAGCCTGTCCGCCAAGCGGCGTGGTGGCCGCCACTCTCACGCCCAGCCTTCGGGCTTCTTCACACGCCGCGCTGGCGGTGGTGCCGACCATCAGCGGCAGTCGCAGCGCGCTTCCCATGGACCCCCGCAGGGCCTTCCAGCCGAGCGGATCGGCCGAGCCCTGGGTGACGATGGCGCCGGTGGCCCCGGCCGCTTCGGCCGCCCGCAAGATGGCGCCGACATTCCCGGGATCCTGGACCCCGGCCAGACACACCACCAGCGCGGGCGCGGGCGCCCACACCGTCCTCGTCCGCTGCCGTGCGACTTGCGCGACGACCACCACGCCCGACGAGGCCCGGACGGGGCTTGCGGCTTCCATGGCGGCATCAGACGCGCGGTAGAGGGCGGCACCTGCCCGCTCGAGCCGCCGGCACAACGCGGTGCCCGCGTCCGACGCCAGGAGTTTTGCGCTCACGATCGCCGTCGTCACGGTCATGCCGGCGTCCAGCGCCTCGCAGACCAGGTGCAGGCCGTCCAGCAGCACCTCGTCTCCGCCCGCGTGGCGGTGGCGCGCGAGGTCCCGGCACCTCTGCACGATGGCATTCTGGCGACTGGTGATGGCATTCACGTGCGCTGGTCCCTGCGGCAGCCGGCCCGTCGGCGTCGTTCCGGTCGAGCATAGCAGATATGCTAAACTGTCTGATTAGCCCGAGCGTCAAGAAGCCGGACTGTGAGCGCGCCCCCAAAGGCGCAGACTGAAGACAGGCTATGAAGGCGCGTATCCTGAAGCGACTGGAAGAGCAGGTGATCGAGCTCGATCGCGAGCTGCGGACCGAGCTTCCCAAGGAAATTCAGCGAGCCCGGGAACTTGGCGATCTCAGCGAGAACGCCGAGTACCAGGCCGCCAAGGAGCGCCAGTCGTATGTGCAGGCGCGCATGGGCATGCTGCGCAAGCGCATGGCCGAGATTTCCCTCATGAACCTTGAACGGCTGCCCACCGACCGGGCGGCGTTCGGCTCGACGGTCGAACTGCTCGAGGACAACGGGACCGGCAAGATGATCTACCAGCTCGTGATGCCGGAAGACGCCGACGCGACGAAGGGCCTGATTTCGGCTAGTTCGCCCATCGGCAAGGCGATCGTCGGCAGACAGGCCGGCGACCAGATCACGGTGCCCACGCCGACGGGTGTCCGCCGGTTCGAACTGGTTAAGCTCACGACGATTCACGACGAGTCCTGATGGCCGGGCGTGAGCCCTACTCCCCACGACATCGCACGGCCCTGGTCCTGACGGGGGCCGGGACGGCCGGGGCCTATCATGCCGGCGTCCTGCGCGCGCTGGCCGAGGCCGGCGTCCGGATCGACATCGTCGCCGGCCACGGCATCGGGGCGGTCGGGGCCTTTTTCACGGCGATTGAAGGTGGGGCCAAGCTATGGAGCCCGGACGGGCTGTGGCGGCAGCGTGCCGTCGCGCGCTTCTATCCGTGGCGGCCGGTGCTGCGCGCGCTCGGGTGGGTGAGCGCCGCCGCGCTCCTGCTGGTGTTCGCTCCGCTGGTCCTGCTCGCGTCGGGCCTGATCATCTATCCGGCGGCGCTGTTGTTGCGGACGATGCACCTGTCGGCAGGGACCGCGCTGGCCGACGGCTACGCGACACTGGTCCGCGACGCGTTCCAGCCGGATCGTCTGCCGACGTGGCTGGCGCAGTGGGCGCTGCTGGTCGCGGTCTTCGCGCTGGTGCTGGTGGCGGCCGCGGCCCTTCGCGCCCGGCTGCCGCGCCGGCATCGTGAGCGCGGCACCTTCTGGTGGCGCGTCTTCGGCGCGCCCATCAGCCATCGTCCGGCCGTCCGGTACTGGCAGACGGGGCTGTGGCGGCTGATTACCGGCGGGACCAAGTCTCCGCAGCCGGACCCTATCGATCTGTCGCGGCGCTATGCCGAGGTCCTGGCCGACAACCTGGGCCAGCCGGGCTTCCGCGAGTTGATCGTCGTCACGCACGACATCGACACCCGCCGCGACGTCGTGCTGGCGGCGTTGATGGAGCCGTGGCGCAAGTCCTTCTTCGGCCGGCGGACGGGCGCCGTACCTTCCCAGGAGCGGGCCAGCGAGACGCTCGACCTGACCGGCGCGGATCGCGACCACGCGGTGGACGTCCTGTCTGCCGCGCTGTGCCTGCCCGTGGTGACCGACCCCTGGCCCGTGACGTTCGCGACCGAAAGCTACTGGCGCGGTGAGACGCACCGGCTGTGCGATCGACCCGAGTGCGCCGCGCGCCTGCTCGAAGAGGTGGCGGCGGCCGGCGCCGAGCAGGTGATCGTCGTCTCGGCCAACGCCGATTCGGCGCAGCCGCACACGCTGACCGAGCCGCGCATCGACGGGCGCGGCCGCATCGGGGCCTGGCTGGCGTCGCAGGAAACGGCCGCCGTGCGCGACGCCATACGGGCGGGGCAGGACGTCTTCCGATCGGTCCACGTCCTGAGCCCCGGCCACAACGCGGTCGGGCCGTTCGATCTGGTGGGCGCCTACGACGAGCGTTCCGATCGCGTGCAGTTGCTCGCGGAACTGCTGGATCGCGGCTATGCCGACGCGTATCACCAGTTCATCGAACCCGTGGTGGGCGCGGCCGAGCCTACGTCCTAGCGTTGTCCTTCTTCTTGTCGGCCGGCGGGTGGTCCCGCAGGAACTGCAGGGCCATGTTGCGGATCGTCAGGTTGATCGCGTCATCCGAGAGCAACCCGAACTTGCTGCGGAAGGCCTGGAGCGGGACGACGGCCTTGGCCATCGCCCGGTGGCCGCCCGCACTCCCGATATCCGAGAACAGCTTGCGCACCAGCTCGCCCGCATTGCGCGTGTACCCCAGGTTGCGCACGGAAACGACCAGCGTGTCGCCGACGATCCCCGAGATGATCGTCCACTTCACGTCCTCGACCTGCAGGAAGAACTCGGCGACGTACGGGATGAAGTCCTCGCGGGGCAGGTTGCCGAGGAACGCGCAGAACACCTGCGCGTCGGCGGCACCCGTCCGCTGCGCGCGCGTGACATATTCGAGCCGCTCGAAGCTCAGCTCCGCGCCTTCCATCTTGCGGATCATCGCGGCGTCGGACAGCGGGTAGAGGTAGGAGAACGCCTCGATGTCGACGCGGTTCGCCTGCCGGTTGAAGAACAGCGTGTCCGACTTGATCGCGTAGAGCATCGCCGTCGCCGTGCGCTCGGAGATGTTCACGTCGACCGCCCGCAGGTGTTCGGTCAGGATCGTGCACGTCGATCCGTAGTCCGGCCGGATGTCGCGAAAGACCGCGCTGTAGCCTGGCTGCGGCGGGTGGTGGTCGATGACCAGGTCGACCTTGTCAATCAGCCCGCCGAAGTAGGTCGGCTGGACGTCTACCATCGCGATCCGATCGAAGCTCGAGAGATCGGCCTGGGTGACAGGCTCCACATGGATGTCGAGCAGGTTCAGCATGCGGAGGTTTTCGGGCCGGGTCACCCCCTGCAGCGCGCCCATGATAGCGGTGGCCTTGGTCCGGCGGAGCACGTTGCGCAGCGCGAGCCCGGACGCCATTGCGTCGGGGTCGGGGTCGTTGTGGAGCAGGATCAGCACGCGATCGGCGTCGTTGAAGTACCGCTGGTACTGCTGGACCCGCCCGCGCGTGAGGGCGCGGCTGAGCTCGGTGACCAGCGGCGGACCGATCAGCTCCGACACCGAGAGGAATCCCACCTCCGGGAATGCCGACTTGATCTGGTCCATCCGCCGGCCCTGGTTGCCGTCGGCATTGGCCGCGGGGGTGCCCAGCACATAGAACAGCGTCGCGCCGGCATCCCGCATGGCCTCGATCAGCCGCTTCATGCCGGGTTTGCCGGTGTCCTCGATGACGAGGCAGGTGCTGGAGGAGACGTCGGCCTTGAGGTAGGTATCGGTCTTGCGGAGGTCGCCGGCGCCGATGGCCACGCCGGCGTCGTGCAGGCGCCGCGCGAGCGGGCGGCTCTCCACGAGGAAATCGACGTCGAAGCTGGGCGGCAGGACCTGCTCGAGTACCCTGATGACCAGTTCGCTATGGCAAACGGCGAGACATCTCACAACAGCGGTCCCTGCCGAACGGACGCACCCGGAGTCATGGCAACAGTCCGGCATTATACGTCCGGGAGCGTGCCGGCGGCTACGCGACAGAACGGACCGAAGGGACGGGCCTGGCCCACAGCCACAGCCTGCTACCATAATTCACTAACAGCGCCTAAGATGATGGGCACCGGTCAACCCCGGAGGGTCAGGCACCGTGAGGATGCGCATCGCGGCGGTCGCGCTCGGCTGGCTGGCGCTCGTCGCCTGGCTGCACGGCCAGGTGTTCCGGAGCGCCATCGATATGGCCAGCTTCGGCGTGACCGTGACCGACAAGAAGGGGGAACTGGCGACGGGCCTGGTCCGCGACGACTTCGAGGTGTTCGAGGACGGCGTGCGGCAGGACGTCACGCTGTTCGCACGGGGAGATCAGGCCGAGTCGCCCATCGACCTGCACCTCGGGCTGCTGTTCGATACCAGCGGCAGCATGGAGGAGAAGATCGGCTTCTCGCGCAGCGCCGCCATCAAGTTTCTCAACGCCGTGCCCGACGCGAAGGACATCACGCTGGTGGCGTTCGACACCCAGGTCCGGGTCACGCGGTACGGCCAGAACGAATTCGCGCGCCTGGTCGAGCGGATCCGGCGGCGCAAGCCCGACGGCATGACGGCGCTTTACGACGCGCTGGGCGTCTACCTCGACGGCGCGCAGGACGAGGCCGGGCGGCGTGTGCTGGTGCTCTACACCGACGGCGGCGACACCAACAGCGTCATGACGTACACCGAGATCCAGGACCTGCTGCGCTCGTCCGACATCACGCTGTACGCCGTCGGGTTTCTCGCCGACCTGACGCAGTCCCAGCAGATGGACCAGCGGATGCGGCTGCGCACGCTGGCCGAACTGACCGGCGGCCAGGCCTTCTTCCCGGACGCCCTGAAGGAGCTGGACGGTACCTACGAGCGGGTGCTCAAGGAGATGCGCGCGCAGTACACGATCGGGTATCTGTCGACCAATGCGCGTACCGACGGGTCGTGGCGCAAGGTCGAGGTCAAAGTGACGCGGCCCGGGCTGAAGATTCGCACGCGCCGCGGGTACTTCGCGCCATTCCGGAAACAGCCGTAGCCAGCCCCCGCGCCCACAGCAGCCATGCCACGCCGCGACGAACGCTTCAGCCTCGTGTCGGACTTCGAATTGCGCGGCGACCAGGCCCGCGCCATCACGGAGCTCCGGGCGGGCCTCGATCGCGGCGACCCCTGCCAGGTGTTGCTCGGCGTGACCGGATCCGGCAAGACGTTCACCATGGCGCAGGTGGTGGCGCTGGTGAACCGACCCGTGCTCGTAATGGTCCACAACAAGACGCTGGCGGCGCAGCTGTTCCAGGAGTTCCGGCGTTTCTTCCCGCACAACGCCGTCGAGTACTTCGTCAGCTACTACGACTACTACCAGCCGGAGGCCTACATGCCGGCCACCGACACCTACATCGAAAAGGAGGCCACCACCAACGACGACATCGACCGCATGCGGCTTTCGGCGACGCGCTCGCTCTTCGAGCGGCGGGACGTCCTGATCGTGGCCAGCGTATCCTGCATCTACGGCCTCGGCGCGCCGGAGGACTACTACAACATGGCGCTGCCCCTCGAGCGCGGCCAGCGCATCGGGCGGGATCAGATCCTGCGCAAGCTGGTGGAGATCCAGTACGAGCGCAACGACATCGAGTTCGGGCGCGGCACCTTCCGCGTCCGCGGCGACATCGTCGAGGTCTTTCCCTCGTACGAGGAGTTTGCCGTGCGCATTGAGCTCTTCGGTGACGAGATCGACGCCCTGGTGGCCGTGGACCCGCTGACCGGGAAGGCCTTCCGCCGGTTCGATCAGCTGGCCATCTATCCGAAGACCCACTTCGTCGCGCCGCGGGAGCGCACGAAGCTCGCCTCCGATTCGATCAAGGCGGAGCTGGCCGATCGCCTCTTGGTGCTCCAGGGGGAGGGCAAACTGCTCGAGGCCCAGCGGCTGCATCAACGCACGATGTTCGACCTCGAGATGCTGCGCGAGATCGGGTACTGCCACGGCATCGAAAACTATTCGCGCCACCTGACCGGCCGCGCGGCGGGCGAGCCGCCGCCGACGCTGCTCGACTACCTGCCGCCCGATGCGCTGGTCATCGTCGACGAAAGCCATCAGTCGGTGCCGCAGGTCCGCGGGATGTTCTACGGCGACCGGTCCCGCAAGCAGGTGCTGGTCGATTTCGGGTTCCGCCTGCCGTCGGCGCTCGACAACCGGCCGCTCAATTTCGAGGAGTGGGAGCGGCGCGTGCGCCAGGTCGTGTTCGTGTCGGCCACGCCCGGGCCCTACGAGCTCCAGCGCGCCGGCGGAGTCGTGGTCGAGCAGATTATCCGGCCGACCGGGCTGGTGGACCCCGCCGTGGAGGTGCGGCCCGTGCGCGGCCAGGTGGACGATCTGCTCACCGAGATTCGCGCGCGGGCGGCGGCGGGCGAGCGGGTCCTGGTCACCACCCTCACCAAGCGCATGGCCGAGGACCTGACGCAGTACTACCAGGAGCTGGGCGTGCGCGTACGCTACCTGCACTCGGACATCGAGACGCTCGAGCGCGTCGAAATCCTGCGCGATCTCCGGAAAGGGGTGTTCGACGTCCTGGTGGGCATCAACCTGCTGCGCGAAGGCCTGGACCTGCCCGAAGTCTCGCTGGTCGCGATCCTCGATGCCGACAAGGAAGGATTCCTCCGCTCCGCCGGGGCGCTCATCCAGACGTCGGGGCGCGCGGCGCGCAACATCCACGGCACGGTCATCATGTACGCCGACGTGATGACCGGCAGCATGCGCGCGGCCATCGCGGAGACCGACCGGCGCCGGGCCGCCCAGACGGTCTACAACACCGAACACGGCATCACGCCCGCGTCTATCGTGAAGCAGATCGACGATGTCCTCTCGAGTGTCTACGAACGCGACTACCTCGGCGTACCGGAAGTCAGGGAGCAGGCCGAAGCCTTCATGACGCAGGCCGAGATTGACGCACAGATCGTCCGGTTGAACCGTGACATGCGGGAGGCGGCCGCCAACCTGGAGTTCGAGAAGGCGGCCTCGATCCGGGACGCGATCAAGAAATTGCGCGCGCGCAGCCTCGGGGTCGACGACGCCTCGTTCCTGTCTCGCAGCCCGGATGCGTGATTTTCTGGGCGACGGGCAAGTCCCCGCAGCCGGGCCGGCCGCGACGGTTGTATGATGGGCATGTACGGTTCGCCGGTGCGCGGTTCGGCATCCGGCGGGCCTTTCGCCGAAGGAGCGTGTCTATGTCCGACCAGCGTAATAGCGGAGCGGCAGGGGTCGTGGTGGCGTTTACTCTTGGGGCCCTGGTGGGGGCGGTCGTGGCCCTGCTGTTCGCGCCCGCCAAGGGCGAGGAAACCCGGGAGATCCTGGCCGAGAAGGCCCGCGAGGGTGCCCAGAAGACCCGCGAGTTCGTCAAACAGCAGCGCGAGACGCTGAGTACCGCGGTCGAGCGCGGGCGCGAGGCCTACCAGGCCGCCCGGGAGAAGGAGCAGGCGTGAACCCGAGTACGCTGTTCCTGGGCCTGATTGCGGCCGCGGCGGTCGTCATGGCCGTGGTGCAGGTCGGGGTCATCGTGGTGCTGGTGCGCCTGGCGCGGCGCGTGGAAGAGGTGTCGCATCGGGTCGAGCGCGAGATCGCGCCGCTGGCGGAGCGCCTCACCAGGGTGGCCGACAACCTGCAGCAGGCCACCAGCCTCGCGTCGGTCCAGGTGGAGCGCGTCGACCGGCTGCTGTCCAGCGCGACCAGGCGGGCGGAGGAGACCATGGGCCTGATCCAGGGCGCCGTGGTCGGCCCCATGCGCGAAGGCCTGGCGGTGATCGCGGCCATCCGGGGTGTGGTCGGGGCGTTCAAGTCGTTCCGCGACGGGGACGGCGGGCGGGGCTCGTCCCGGTTCGACGACGAAGACCCGCTGTTCATCGGGTAGGCACGGCGCGCGCGGCCGTCGTCAGGCGCCTTCGGCACAGGCCCGGGACATTGACGGCAGCTACCGCGGGGTGGTAAACATCTCCCGATCATACGGCCCCCCTGACGAAGGTGATTCTCATGCTCACATGTCCGCGCAGTATTACCCGCATTCTTCTGGCCGTCTTCATGCTGCTGGTGCTGGGCAGTTCCGCCATGGCCCAGGACACGAAGTCCGCGTCGCTGGCGAAGGAGCTGGCCGCTGCGCTGGATGCGGCCAAGCTGACCGCGATCGCCGCCAAGGATCCGTCTGATCCGGAAGCGTTTGTCGCCGCGATGTATTTCTCCGGCAGCCAGCTGCTCGTCGTGGGGGCCAAGTACTCCCCGGCGGTGCTCCTGAATGAGAAGCTCAAGAACAAGGAGTACCAGGAGATCTACATCGACCTGAACAGTGCCGGCGTCGCCGGCAGCAAAGTCTTCGTCGAGGACCCGGGCGCTGACGGCATCAAGGCCGATCACAAGGACAACGAGGCGTTCGACACCCTCGAGCGAGGCGGCAAGCGGACCAATTTCGACGACCACTGGCGCAAGGAGCAGAAGCTCTCCGAGGAGCAGTTCGCCAAGATCGTGGCCGACGCGGATACGTTCTACGCGCGGCTGCTGCAGGCGTTGCTGGCGCAGGCCAAGAAGTAGGCGCGCAGCGAGTCAATCCAGGATCCACGCGCTGTTCTGGTGCAGCGCGGTGTCGTGAGAGCGTGCGTTGGTGGGAGCCGTCAGGCCTTCGCGCAAGGCTTCGGCGGACGGCTCCTGACAGACGTTCAGCGCTCAGCCGGCTTCTACGGTGTTCTCGTCCATCCTCCATCCAGCCATCTCAGAAGTGCCGTGAGATCCGCCGGCAGCGGTGCGTCGATCGTCAGCCGTGATCCGTCCGGTTGCGGGACGACGAGCCGGCTGGCGTGGAGGGCCACGCGCTGGCAGGGCGACTCGTCGAGGGTGCCTATCTCGGTGCCCCTGCCGTAGGTTCCGTCGAACAGGATCGGGCAGCCAATGGCCCTGAGGTGGACGCGAATCTGATGATGCCGCCCTGTTTCCGGGTGCGCTTCCACCAGCGCCACGCGGGCTCCGTCCAGTTCCCAGTGCTTCCTGACGATGTAGCCGGTGACCGCCGCCTGGCCCCCGGGCTCGCCGGGCTCGGCCGGCCGGGTCTTGCCGCGACGAGCCGGGTGGAGGGGAATCTCGATCCGGCCCTGGCACGGGTCGGGCACCCCCGCGGTGAAGGCCAGGTAGGTCTTCTGCACCCGACGCTCCTCAAACGCCAGGCAGAGTTCGCGGTGCGCGTCGGCCGACCGCGCGAAGACGATCACGCCGGACGTGTCGCGGTCGAGACGGTGCACCACCCACAACCGCGCGCCGATCTGGCGCTCCACCAGCGCGCGGAGGCACGCATCGGCCGGGGCACCGGGGGCGGGCACCACCGTGACCCCGGCAGGCTTGTTCACCGCCACGATGCGGTTATCGGCGTGGAGGACTGGGACGAGGTTGTGCACGCCGGCTATGGTACGACGCCGTTCGTTCGAATGCGAGCCTGAGGCTCGCCCGCGCCAATTTGCCCGCGCAGAGGGCCCATCTCGGCGCAATACTCCTTCCGGCACGCGTCACTCTCTGGCTCGAATTGTGGCCCCCTTACGTCGTGCGGCTGCTGTCCCTGCGGACCGGTCGTCGAGAGGGGCCCTATGCGCGTCGAGATTCCTCGTCTGGCGACAGTCTTGAGTTCGATGGCGCGAGCCTTGACGGCCGGCACGGGAGAGCGGCGCATCCACGGCCCCGGTCGGCTGGTTCGACTCCGTGCCGCCGGGGTGGTAGTGGCTGTGGTGTTGTCCCCAGTGGCCGCCTCCCTCCACTCTCCTGAAGCGCCCACATCCCAGTTGACGTTCGTCACCGACAACTTGAGCGCGACGGTCCCGGAAGGGACGGCGGTCTGGGCCGCGTTCCGCGTCAAGCTGAGCGCGCAGCCGGCCGGCAATGTCTCGGTGACCGTCGCCCGAGCCTCCGGCGACCCCGACATCAGCGTCTCCTTCAACTCGTCGATCACCTTCACGACGGGCAACTGGAACGTCTACCAGTCGGTGGAGCTGACCGCGGCCGAGGACGTTGACGTCGCGAACGGCAGCACCACCATACGCGTCAGCGCTGCCGGCTACACGGACCTCGACGTGACGGCGACCGAAACCGACAACGACACGCAGGCCATCGTCACCGACGTCACGTCCGTCAGCGTGACCGAGGGCAGCACGGCGACATTCCAGGCGAAGCTCGCCTATCAGCCCCCGAGCGACGTGGGAGTCGCCGTCGCGCGCCAGTCGGGCGATTCCGACCTCACGGTGTCCGGCGGCAGCAGCCTGACGTTCACGAGCGCCAACTGGAACACGTACCAGACCGTGACGCTTGCGGCGGCGGAGGATGC
>Ga0315276_10004986_pt1 | contig 12215 bp, 13 predicted proteins | sample YL17G05_0_MG_FD_204542 | JGI IMG/M metagenome (GOLD analysis project Ga0315276, IMG submission 204542) | Sediment microbial communities from Yellowstone Lake, YNP, Wyoming, USA - YL17G05_0 | ecosystem: Environmental > Aquatic > Freshwater > Lake > Sediment | place: USA: Wyoming | collected... | reverse complement strand
TAATTCCAGTTAGAACATATCCAGAAGGACAATTATAAGGTCTTACTTGCAATGAACCTGTTACAGCACCATTCATATCAACTGTTTGATTATCTGCAGGAATCAGAACTTCTGAGGTTATTCCATCTCCAAAATAATTCCACAGAGCAGCATGTGAATTATTAGCAGAATATAGTTTAATAATTGTAAGTTCTGGAGATGCACAATCAGCAGAAACAAAGCTCACAGATAAAATAACAAACATAAAACTAAATAAAAATAATAAAACACCTCTTCTCTCCTCTTTTACCATTTTCAGACTAGAAAAACCAAGTTTATAAATATTGCCATCCAATTTTAAAAATAAAATCATCGAAACATATTTAAACCCCATTCAATTAAGTAAATCATGAAAAGAGGGATAACGATTAATCTGAACAATAAAACATTCTACACTTTGCTGGCAATTATATCGATATTAGTTATTTCAGGAATTGTGATTGCAACACTAAACCCAGATGTTCCAAATCCAGGGCATAAAATCAGTGAATTACAAAAATGTTCTAATGGAGAAACTTTGAAAATGGTTGATGGGAATTGGGCATGCGGTGCTGCATCAGGCAGTGCTTCATGTAGCTGGATTAGCAGCAATAGTGCCCAGGTTCTTGTAACTACTTTCGTAAGTAATGGCGGAACAGGGGCTTGCAGATGGCCCATAGATGGTAAAACTGTTTATGGTTCAATTTATAACTATGCAGACAGGGTTGTTCAAAGTTATGTTTCTTGCGGACTCTCACAAGTTTTAGGTCCAGAATCAACCAATTTCTCATATTATGCTTGTAAGTAATTCAGTGCTTCTCTCATTTCATAACCAAAACCGGAATAACCTTGGCAACTAACTTTCCACATTAAATATGAATATCGCTCCAGAATTCAAAATAAGAATAGTCAATTTTCTCTTTATTAAGCATTTCTAATGCCTCTTTTGATTTTTCAATAGGCACAATAAATGAAGAAGCAGAAATCTTTTTGCCATACGATTCAACTATCCCCTCAGAAGTATACTCCTTCTCTTTTCTTCCAAATAATCTTCTTATTATTTTATTTCTCTTGGCTATATTTTTTATAGGTTTTAATGTAAATTGAGCAAATCCCTTTAATTTTTCAGGGACTTCTTTATATTTTCCGTATAATACAATTCCCTCGCTGATTATGCTTCTTTTAAGCTTCCACTTATCAAGATTTCCTGCTTCAATGTTAATCTCATTTTTTATGCCTTTAAGCGCCCAAATCTCAAATATTTTGGTTTTATAGAATCTTTCAAGTTCTTTTTTCAATTCTTTTTTAGTCTCATCTTCGTTAGTCTTAACATTAAAAAATAAGTCTATATCGCTATTTTTATCTGCTTCTCCCCTTGCAGCACTTCCAAATAAGATTATTTCATCAACATTTATTTTAGGTATCACAAATGAGGCAAATGATGAGGCATATCCAATAAGTTCATTTTTGTCCATGTTATAATTCAAATCTTTCATTTTGGTATAACTCCATAAAAATTTCCTTTAATTTTAAAAAACATTCAATTACTTTTTTAAGTTGTTTTTCACTGGCTTTGCCATATACTAATGTATTTCTTTCTTCCTCTAATTCATATATCAAAGAATAAATCTCTTGTTTTTTAGGAAAATCTATAGCTAATTTTCTTTCAATTAATGGCTCTTTTTTCTGTTCTGCTTGAGGTTTTTTAAACCAGTCGTGTTTTATTACCTTGCCCATAGAAAGTTTATTCAAAACATGAAGATAAACTTCTAAAAACTGCAGAGAGCATGCAGAAGTGTGAAAACCTATGCTTACAGCCCTATTTTCTATTCCTTCTTCAACTGATTCATTTATCTCTTTAAGATGTTCTTTAATTTTCTTTTTATGCTCTTCTATAGATGTCATGTGAATAGGTATAATTTATACCTTATAAACATTACGGAATTTATGAAGTAAGGTTTATTATAAATCTTTAGGTATAATTTAATCCAAAAATAGGTATAATTTATACCAACATCTAGCCTTTCATAACAGCAAGCGGAACTAGTCTAACAACTAACTTTCCAATTCCAACAGAATCAGAAACCCTTGCAACTTCATCAATATCCTTATAGACTTCAGGAGCTTCTTCAACCAATCCTTTCCACGAGCCAGCTTCAACATCAATTCCTTTGTCTGCAAGTTCCTTTTTCAAGTCCTCTCCTTTAATATTTCTTAAGGCTGCAGAACGCGAAGATACTCTGCCTGCGCCATGCGCAGTGCTCCCAAAAGAAATTTCTTCTGCTTCCCTAGTTCCAACAAGAATATAGCTTGCAGTTCCCATGCTTCCAGGCAGTAAAACTGGCTGCCCTGTTTCTCTGTATATCTCAGGCAACTCAGCTCTTCCAGGCCCAAAACTTCTAGTAGCTCCCTTCCTATGCACGCATAATTTCATTTTCTTTCTGTCAGAAATCTTGTTGCTTTTTGATTTCTGAGCACTGTCAGAATTATCAAATTCTGAAGCATCAACAACATGCTCTTCAATTTTTGCTATATTATGGCACACATCATAAATCAATTCAAACTTTGCTTTAGGAAAAAATCTCTTGACTGCTTTTTCTGTCCATTCCATAATCATCTGTCTGTTGCAGAATGCAAAATTAGCAGCGCACGCCATTGCTGAAAAATACTTTTTCCCCAATTCAGATTTTATTGGAGCATTTATCAATTCTCTATCAGGCAGATTTTCCCACCCATACTCATCTTCCATCAGCTTGATATAGTCCGAAGCCACCTGATGCCCTAATCCCCTTGAACCGCAGTGAATCGCAATTGTTATCTGTCCTTTTTCTTTAATCCCAAATTTTTCAGCAATCTCTTTATCATAAATCTCATCAACTTCCTGTATCTCTAAAAAGTGATTGCCGCTTCCAAGGCTTCCAAGCTGAGGCAAGCCTCTTGAAATAGCTCTCTCAGAAACATCCTCTGCCTTTGCCCCTTTAATGCATCCATAATCTTCTGTTTTCTCTAAATCTTCCTCTGTTCCATAGCCATTCTTAACAGCCCATCTCGCTCCTGTTTCTAGAATCTCTTTAATCTCTTTTTTATCAAGATTGACAACGCTTCCTTTTCCAGTTCCTTTTGGCACATCTCTTGAAATTTGGTGCAGAATATCTTTTTTATTTTTGAGAATATCTTTTTTTGTGAGGTTTGTCGCAATAACCCTGATTCCACAGTTAGAAACAACAACCCCATCAGCAATAAAATTGTGCTCTTCACTATCCATTGTAAAGTCATAAACTAAATCATTATGTTCAATTTCTTCTTTGCTCTCAATTTCATCCCATACAAAACCGTCCCCATAACAATTTCTCTCAACAAACTCATTAAAACTAGGAAAACAAAAAGCAATCCTGCTTCCGGTTCTTCCATAGCCTTCTTGGTAAATGGATTTATTAATAAAATATTTGTTTGAGTATTGAGAAGACAAAGAGTCTATAATTTTGCTCTTTCTGTATCCTTGAGACTTCATCTCTCTTGCTTTTTCCATTACTTGTTCTCTGAAATTGATTACCTTTTCCTTTAATCTTAGCCAGATAATTGCAGCATTTGCTAATTTTCTCTTCCTGATATTATAATCATAATTAATCTGAGAAAAAAATTTTATTAGATTATTTGAATCTGGATATGCCATTAACCTGGTCCTGAATGATACAGTATCATTCAGTTCATTGACATCATGCTTAAGCAGAACACTTCTAATTCCAAATTCCTCAAGCAAAACAGAAATCTGATTAACAAAATTGACACCATGCAAAGAATTTCTTTTATTTACTGAAAAAACCAACCCGTACAGATTAAACCCGTGCCCGGTCATTGTTTTAGGAGAACTCATTTCTGCTCCGAACAAGCTTGCTAAAAACAGCCTTTTATGCCATTTTGGCGAGTTCATAATCCAATCAGGAACATTATAATCTATTATCGCTTTGTTTCCAACCGGAGTTCCAAGAAGCATTAAGAGAACAGCCAAACTGCCAGCATTGCAATGCATAAAGTGTTCTGTTCTTTCAAATTCATACTCATCGTACTTTGTTTTCATGTGGTGCTTTCTATGCCTTGAATAAATATTTACAAAAAATCCAATGCTGTTCAAATCCCTTTTTATTGTTTCTAAATCTTCTTTGCTTCCATAAAAGCTGGTTCTTGTATGTTCTTTGCTTGGTCTTATATTCCCCTCTCCGAAAACAAATCCCATTATCTTGATTAATACAGGAAGTTTAGCGTTATCTGAATACAGCGGCAATAATCCCATCCTTTTCAGCCTGTTTTTTATTTGCAGTTTAGAAGTAAAGCTTCTATCGAGTTTGTCAATATCCTCTTCGCTTATTAAAAGTTTTCTTTCAGGCTCTTCATATTCAACCCCTTCAAAAGGATAAAGTAAAACCTCCTCCCCAATTTTAATGTCTTTTACTTCTCTCATTCCAGATTTTGTATAAAGAGGATGCTCTTCTGTTGCGCTTATCTCTCTTCCACTTTTTGTTTTTGTTTTTATTATTTTTTCAGAATATTTTTTCATAAATAAAGATACGCAGGAGTTTTCTGTCTTTTTGCTTTCTTTGTTTAAAATAACCAATTTGCCTTGAGAATTGCTCATCTCGCATATTTTTTTCCAGTAACCCAACTCGCTTAATATTTTTGAATCTCCTCCAAGGCAGTTAATATCATAACCCACTCCCCCAGGAGAAATAATTCCAGAATCTAAATCAAAAGCAGCTACTCCCCCTATACAGAAACCATAGCCGGAATGCATATCACTCATCGCTAAAGAATTTTTCACTATCCCCGGCAATTGAGCGACATTAGCAACCTGCTGAATAGCATTTTCTTCTACTAATCCCAACAATTTTTGAGAAATGAATATTTTTCCTGGAACCAGCATCTTGCCAGTTTTTGGTAGCTCATACTCACATTCTCCAATTTTCTTCAATTGTTCTTTATATCCCATTTTCCAGCTAGTTTAATTCTCTTTAAATAGGTTTGGAATTAACTTCAAATTTATTAATTTTTTTATTTCCTCTTTTCTATAAACATATAGTTCATAGTAGGGGGTTCCTATTCCATTAAGGCATCTATTTACAGAGCACTCAATGCCATAAAAACTTTTTAATAACTCTCTTATTTTCTTTAAATTACTTTCTTCTTTTGAGATCATTCTTGCAAAATAAGGTTTTTTGATCCTAATCTTTTCTCTCAGTTTGTTTATAACAAATTTTTTGCATTCTTCTTCATTTTTCGGAAAATTCCATTTATAAACAACGTAATCATTTAATACCTGCTTTAATTTGTTAGATTTGTCCGGATGCAAAAAACCGACTATTTTAGAAAATCTTTCTAAGTTTTCTTTTCCATAGATATAAATTCTATGAATATTCCGGTCAATGTTATATCTTCTAACTATTTTTATCCCCAGCATATTTAATGTTTTTTCTACTTGATTTAACCCCTCTTTATTAACACAGTCAACTCCGATATGTCTGTTTTGATGTGTTTTACAAATTACCCATCCTTCACAATCAAAGTATGCCCTAAGCCAAAATTTAGCAAGTTTAGTATCCAAATTTGGCATCTTCCAATGCCATGAATAAAAAGAGCCAAATTCTTTTGTTAATTTTTCATAAATCTCCTTAGAACCAATTCTGCATCTTTGTCCCTCAATTAAATGGGGTTTAATTCCAAAAACTTTATTAAATCTATCTTGGAAATCTTTTAGCAAAACCAGATTAGTATTTCTAAACCCGATAGAATAATATTTATGTTTTTGAGTATCAGGATTTTTTATAACATATCCATCCGCGCATAAATACGCATGGACTGCAGCAAGATTATCATCCATTTCCATTAATTATTACATGGAAAGAATTATATAAATTTTACCTTATGTTTATCTGGCATAATTTAAGACAATGCACACAAAGACGAGCATAGAGGCAAGTAAGAATATTCTTTTCATATAACACTGAAAATTAGACTATTTATAAATCTTATCAAACATCAAGCACTGCCTGTATTATAAATTTATTCTTATCTTTCTTAACAAACATCGAGTTGTAAGTTACAGCCTTAACATCATTGCTTAGGTTATATTTATTTGCCAGGTCTCCAACAACTTCAGCAATCAAATTGTTCTTGTCAATCTTAATCTTATCTATTTTGGAAAGTACAAATCTCTCAGAATCAAGTAGAAATAAAAACTCCTCAAGAAAATTATACAACAAACTCTCTTTGTCCTTTCCATCAACACTTATCCTCTTCTTCACTTTCTCGGCAATTTTTGTCTTTCCTTTTAGTATTGTCTCTTTCAAAGCCATTGCTGCTTCGGTAAATGCTTCCTCAATTGTCTTCCCTTCAGCCTGAAATTTCACGTCAGCAGTATGCTCTAAAAATTTATAGCTCATTTTAACAATGTCCTTTGTTTCTTTCTGTGAAAGAAAGAGAAAACTATTTAAATACCTTCTTACCAATAAATTTTTATCTAAAACTGCTGATTCCTGTATAAAATCAATTAAACGATAACTTTCTCAAACTAATCAAATTAATGTTAAATTTAACTTTTAAAGGATTATCAGATGCTAAGTGAGTATGGACTATGGCTAATCCTTTTCCCAGGCAAACAATCTTATTTTCTTAGGGGAGTACTTCTGTAGTGTAGAAGAAATTATTCTTTCCCTTGCATAAACCTCTTTTCTGTAAACATCAAGCCCGCAAATCTCATCAACACTGCATATTCTCACTGTAAAATTCAGATTAGCCGGAATTTTTGTCTGGACAAATGAGGTAATTGCCAGAATTCCAGCAGCATCTCCGTTCAGAACCTGCTGCCTCATCATAGAGTTTTGTGAAATCTCATTTAAAATAGAATCTTCAATCTTGGTTATTTCTTGGTTCATATTTCTTGTTGGCTGTTTTGCATAAATTGTAAGCATGACTGATGCAATGATTATAACTGCAATAAATGCCTCAACTATTTTTATCCATCCTTTTTTATTTCTTATCATACTTTGCCTTATTTCCAAATTTAGTTAAGTCAACAATGGGGATCTTATTTCCATCTAAATCTTCAAGCACTGCAAGTTTTCCGCTTCTTATTTCCATCCTCATAGACACTTTGCCTTTGAAACTTTTCAGGAATTCATCAACATTATCAACAAGAAAATTAAAATCAGGATTTGGCATCATTTTATTGTTATGAATTACTATGTCAGGAATGCTCATCGATATTCGCATTCCTGAGCATCCTAAAGTCCTTTCTGAGGACTTTTTGATCTCTGAATCGCTATTTGGAAAGATAAATCCAATCATTCCCTCATTCTTGTCCTCCCAAACCTTCTTTAATCCCATTTCCTTCTCATAAAATTCAGCAGCTTTCTCCAAGTCTTTCACTCTAAACATCACATTGTCAATTTTTTTTAGTTTCATATTACCAAGTCCTAACATTTAACATTCCGAAAACATAAGTCCCATTTTTATAAACCATTTGGATAGGCGTATTTCTTGAAAGAACAGTTGTTCTTTCTGGCTTTTTTCTTGAAGCATTTAAAATTATGTTTCCTTTCAGGTCAGTTATTGAAAACTCAAAATTCTCTCCAGCGGGAATGCTGAAATTGCCTCTTACTTCTTCATAGCGATTATTATACTGGTCAATCAATTTAACAGTTTTATTGTATGAAACTGCGTAGTCTTCTCTCACTAGCCCAACCCCATAGTCAATGCCTTGATCCGTTAAGTTTTTGCATTCAGTAGCCAAATCTCCTGGAATTGCGTCATATCCCTCCTCTGAAAACTCGCCCGAGTAATAAATTCCGTAAAACTTGCCATGACCCAGATGAGAATAGTCTGTGTCTTTTATATATAAATTATCATTCTTACTCTTTGCAGTAATCCTCTTCCCTTCAAAATCCATTGCTATAACTTTAGATGATAACTCTTTGATGGGATGAGAAAAACACTCTGCGCCTCTATCAAGAAAGAGAGCAAAATAATTAACTTTTGCAGAAGTAAAATTCATAATCCCCCTCTCAGCGGAGTCTAATCCTATCTCGCTTTTCTTAATCCGATAAACTGGAAACACTGAAAATAAGAATATTACAAAACCTATAAAAATTATAAATGAAAGAACTATTTCAATATGCCCCGTTGCTTTTTTTCCAATTATTTTTTTTATTCTTGTCATTTTTTACATAAACGCTTTAACTCCAGTGGTTACTAAATAAGCAACAATCATCATTATAAACGAATGCTTCAGTCCCGGTTTTATTCTTCCCTCAGAAAGTTTCCCTATTATTAATCCAGCAAAAAATCCCTGAGTAAGCAGTAAATAAAGAAATGACCTGGACATTTCTTCCACACTAAGTTGGTTTCCAGAAGAAAGCCCTGCTGCCCCCAATCCAGACATGTCTTCCCCAGACATTCCTCCAAACTCGGTTGTCATTGGGAGGATTTTAAACTGCAAAACAAGCATGATTACAATAAAAATAAAAAAGATAATATACCCCTGAACAACAAGAGACGAAATAGCAGACCTTCTCTCTTTTTTCAGCTTTTCTATCTCAGCCACAGATTTTGAAACAGAGTCAAGGATATCCTCTATCTTGCCTCCTGCTTTTTCAGCTTCAGAAATAAGATTTATTGCCCTAGTTACAGTGCTGCTGTTAACATCTGAAGCAAAAGTGCTCAAAGCATCTTTTACAGGAATTCCCAGCGTAATTTGATTAGCTAATTTCTGGATATGAAAAGTTAGCGGTCCATAATTCTTGTTTCTTACATTCATTATGCTCCTGCTTATTGGGGTTCCTGCCTTCACTGCCTCTGCAATATCTCTTGAAAATTCCAAAAACATCTCATTATTCTTCTTTTCTATTCTTGACTCCAGCGCAAATGAGAGTATAAACGGCAAAACAGCCAAAACCCCTGAAAGTCCCAAAACAAAATAAAATATATTATTATCTCTAAGGAAGATTATTGCGCCAACTGCAGTTAATACTGCTGCAATTATTCCAATGATATGCTTTTTTTCAAGGTCCATTGTCTATTCTCCTCGCTTCAGTATACTGGTTGTTTCAAATGCAGAAACGCCAGGAAAGCTACATTTATTAAAGCGACAATTGAAATGATGATTATTGTTAGAGCGCCAGCGCTCAGCCCAATGCTTATCGGTCCGACACTTATTAAAATAAGCAGCAGCATCATAATCATCGGAGCGGCAATAACCATGGAAATGTAAATGTCCATGAAGGTTTCTGCAGACCTAGTGGACTTTTCTCTTTCTATTTTATAATCAAACAACAATGTCTCAGTTCTTTGGTTTAGAAAATCTGTCAAGCTTCCTCCAGTTGAAATCGATGTAGCCATTCCATTAAACAATTCAGAAAGCTTTAAGCTGGATGTGGACTTTGCAGAGTTTTTCAAAGCGCTTACCAAATCATACCCATAGATGTTCACCTGATTTATCACTTTCTTAATCTCACTTTTAGTGTAGGGATATTCTTTTCCAAGAGCTATTATTTTAAATATTTGAGTGGGCTCAATTCCGCTTCCAGCAATTGCAGACATGTGCATCGTTACAAAAGGCAACTCTTGATTTATCTTCTTGCTTATGCCGGACGCCTCTAAAACCGGGTAGATGTACAACCCCAAAAAAGCAGCAATAGGAAATGCAAGGCATACAATTGCATTAATAAAAACTCTCGCAGCGGACAATTCGGCTAAAATGATTATTGGCATTTCGGCTCTGATTGTAAAAAAAAGAAGGAATACAAAAAGGAATAATGCAAAAAAAACAGCAAGCATTGCAGAGAACAGCATAATTGAAACATAAGTGTTCAAGATGAAGGGAATATTCGCTTTTCTCAAATCCCCCCCTAAACTCTTGAAGTATCCATTTTCAATAATCCTGTTTGAGAGATTAGAAAAGAACTTATTTGAGATTTTTGCATATGCGCTCGGTTTTTTAAAAACAATAGATATAACTCCGGCAGTTCTGTCTTCTTTTCTCAATCTTTTCAGAGTTGAATCACTTAAGCTCAGCTCCTCAAAGAACTTTCTTTTGTCCTGCTCATTGATTGTTATGTCTTTCTGAACTCCGTCTTTGCTGAATTTTACGCTTACAAGCTCTTTTACTTCCTTTGCTTCTTTTTCCCCCCCTAGCGATTTTATCACAAAAGTATTCTTAACCAATGCAGGAATAGAATCATTGATTATTCTTAACAATTCAGTCAGCGAGACAATAGTCTTGGATATCAGCTCTCTTTCTCTTCCTACTCTTATGTCTCTCTGGCTGATAAGAACATTCATTTCCTTCACTATTTCTCTTTCCTCTTCAATATTATGTTTCAGATTTTTCAGTGTCATTTTTGATTTTTTTCTTGAGCAAGCGCCTCCTCAATTTGTTTTTGGAACGACATCACAGATTTTTTTGCATTTTCAAAGTTAGCAATGTCTCTCTCATTGTAACAATCCTCCATCTTTTTCAAAGCCTCTTCCATTGCTGAAACAATCTGAGTAATTATCTGGGCTTCTTCATAATTCATCTTACAACTTCCCCCTTATTTTTCTTTTAGTATTCCAGTACGGGCTTTTGCAGTTTTTAACTGCAATATTGTTAACTAAATAATTACCCTCCTCAGTTTGGATATTAAAAACTTTTCCAGAATAATTTACCATTTTAATGCTCTTTATTGGCACTGCAATATGCTCCTTAAAAATTTTATAGCTTTTATTATGCCTTGGAATATTCTTGAGGCCTACCAAAGAAGAAAGTTTTCCTGCAGACGCTCTTAACAAAAAACCAGCGCCCCCGCATATTGTTCTGCCTTTGAAATTACTCTTGTACTTTGAAAAATCAACTTTAGTTATATTAAAAAAATCACCCATTTTCACAGAAAGCAACTGCAACTGTAAAGCCAACTTTTCAGAAACAGTACTTGCATTAACCCTAGCTCGCCCATCGCTAACTCCCCAGCAACCATCTCCTTCAAGATATCCCTTCATAAAACTTTCATAAATTCTTTTGTCAGCATGAAGCATAATAAATGAAGGAATTTGCTTAGTTTTTGCACTAATCCCAAACCATTCCCTAAACGCCCTAGAATAAATCCTTGAGCTTAAGTGCGCCAAATTTGCCGTTTCTACCTCGACAATTCGTGTTTTTAATCCAAGGCTTAGACCTATTCTAACAATTTTCTCTGCCAACTTTTCTTCATGTTTGCCTAAACAAAAACAAACATCTCCTTTTTCGGAGGTAGAAAAGCCCTCTGCAACATACAGTCCAAACATCCAGGCAACATCTTTATTAAGTGGAAGATAACCCTTAAGATGTTTTCCTTCAAGAACTTTTAAACCATGGCTGGTTGTGAATTTTATCAAAGGTATCTTTTTGCCAGAAAAAGTTGACTTTATCTTTGGGATAATCAAATAATCTCCGCAGTCATTCTTATTTTCAGAAACAGGGCTTTTTTTTAAATAAACAGCATCAATTAACTCTGGATTTAAAAATTTTCTTGAGAATTTTCTCTTTTTGCTCCTGGAAATTTGGATGCAATGTACTCTGAAAATTTTATGTTCTGGCGTAGCCCTAATAGGCAGACAACCAGCCGCCCGGATTTCCACCAATTCACCATTCCAATCATGGCTGAATACCTCTTTAGTACTGCCTAATTCTCCAGAAAATCCGAAGACACTCTCTCCAGCAGCAAATTCAGAAATTCTCTTATATGCTCCTGAAACAACCATATCTCCTGGGAAGCATTTTGGGCATACAATCGGGGTTTTTTTATTTCTAGCAACCCATTTATGGCCGCACCTTTCACAAACATATCCTTCAATTTTTATTTTCCCCATGATAGCGCTTTATAGTATATCCTTTAAGATATATAAACCTTGCTATATTACTAATAGTAATACACTAATAGTAAAGTTAAAACTTTTTGCGGCATCTAAGCTGAAATAATGCCATAATCTTCTCTCTTGTCAATATCCCCCTAACAATATCCAAAAGTTAATGTTAACTGCACTGCTCTCTAAACAATACCGCTTAATTTTTGCGCAAAATTAGCGGCTGCAAATGTATGAGTAAGATATTCGTATTTATCAAAAAAACAAGGGGGCGCCTTGTTTTTAGGATGCCAAAAGAACCTATGGTTCTTGGGCACAGAAAATTTAAA
>Ga0315276_10004985_pt1 | contig 12217 bp, 7 predicted proteins | sample YL17G05_0_MG_FD_204542 | JGI IMG/M metagenome (GOLD analysis project Ga0315276, IMG submission 204542) | Sediment microbial communities from Yellowstone Lake, YNP, Wyoming, USA - YL17G05_0 | ecosystem: Environmental > Aquatic > Freshwater > Lake > Sediment | place: USA: Wyoming | collected... | reverse complement strand
GGGCTTCCCCCCCCCCCCCCCCGCATCGACGCGGCAGCGGCCCCGGCCCGCGCCTGACGGCGGCCTCCTCGCCTATACTCTCCGCCCCATGCCGGGTGAGCATGGCAGCTCTACCCGCTGGTGGAGGACGTGGCGGCGCTTTGGCACGCGCGGCGGAGCTCGGAAAAGGGTACACTCTCCCCACCTCCGGACCCTCTTCTCACCCCTTCTTCCCTCCCATCCTCTCTTCTCAGGTCCACACCGGCCTGGCCAAGAACGCGCGCCAGCCGTACGCTGTCTCGTCCAAGGCCGGCATGCAGACCGCCGCCGAGTCCTGGGGCACCGGCCGGGCCGTCTCCCGTATCCCCCGTGCCCCCGGCGGCGGTACGCACCGCGCGGGCCAGGGCGCGTTTGGTAACATGTGCCGGGGCGGCCACATGTTTTCGCCGACCAAGACCTGGCGGCGCTGGCACCGCAAGGTGGGCATCAACCAGAAGCGGTACGCGGTCGCGTCCGCGCTGGCCGCGTCCGCCGTGCCCGCCCTGGTGATGGCCCGGGGCCACCGCATCGACGCGGTCCCCGAAATCCCGCTGGTCGTGGCCGACGCGGCCGAGACGGTCGCCAAGACCGCCAAGGCGACCGCCCTCCTCACCGCCCTGGGCGCGGGCGCGGACGTCGCCCGCGCCCGGGACGCCCGGAACGTGCGCCGGGGCAAGGGTAAGATGCGGAACCGGCGGTACGTGTCCCGGCGGGGGCCCCTCGTCGTCTATGGCGGCGACCCGGCCGCCGCGCGCGCGTTCCGCAACATTCCTGGCGTGGACACCGCCTGCGTGGACCGCCTCAACCTGCTCCAGCTCGCCCCGGGCGGCCACCTGGGCCGATTCATCGTGTGGACCAAGTCCGCCTTCACCCGCCTGGACGAGATCTTCGGGGCCGGACCGGACGGGAAGGCGTCCGCTGTCAAGGCCGGCTACCGCCTGCCCCGCTCGCCGATGACCAACCCGGACGTCGCCCGCCTCATCAACTCCGACGAGGTCCAGACCGTCGTCAACCCGCCCAAGACGCCCTCCCGCCGGGCCCCCCTGAAGAAGAACCCGCTGCGCAACCTGGGCGCCTTGCTCAAGGTCAACCCGCACGCCAAGGCCGCCCGCCGGGCCGAGCTGCTCAAGTCTGCCAAGGGCAAGGTTGTCAAGAAGAAGGTGGCGCGCATCTCCACCAAAGCGCACGGCAAGGCCCACCTGGCCAAGATGGTGTCTGTCCACGACTACGAGGGCGCGGATTACGAGGTCTTCTCCGCGTGGCTGGGAACTTCTCAGAAGGAATGAGGAGAGATGTGTGCGCGCGCTTTTTGTAAGGAGATGGGGGTGGTTTGTTTCATTGATGCTTTGCAAAAAAAAAGCCGCCTGCCCTGCCATTCAAGCCCACTCCCTCGCCGCCCGCAGCAAGGCATTGAACGCCCCGTCCACGACCGGCAGCGTGGGCACCCGCCCCAGGTCCGCCAGCACCCGGTGCGCGCAGCCCACCCCCGAGAAGACGACCGCGTTCACGCCCTGGCCCGGGAAGGTTGAGTCGCCCGCACAGTACAGCCCCTTCAATCCCGTCCGGGCCATCGGCATGGCGAGCATGCCCGCCAGCCGCTTGGCAGGGATGGGCCCGTACGACCCGTCCGTCCGCCCCAGGAACCGGCGGTGCGTGCGCGGGGTGCCGACCTCCCGGAACAGGGTGCCCGCGGCCAGGCCTGGGAAGGCGGCGGCCTCCAACCTGGCCACAAACTCGTCTGCTGCCTTTTCCTTTGCGGCCTTGTAGGCTTCCGGGTCGTCCGCCTTGACCGGCCACGCATCCACCCAGTCGGGTGTGAAGGCGTGGAAGACGTGCGTGCCGGGTGGGCACAGGGTCGGGTCGAGGAGGGAGGGGATGGAGACAAAGAGCGTGCCCCGCGCGTCCTCCATCCGCGCCCAGGACTCACAGATGATGTGGTGGCACTCCGTCCCGGGCGGGAGGGTGCCTGCTTTGATGCCCAGGTGCATGGAGAAAAAGGAGGGCGCTTTCTTGTACTTGGACCGGAAGGAAGCTTCTTCCGGCGGGGTGGCCGTGCGCGGCACCAGCCCGTCAAAGGTGTCCCACCGGGTTGCGTTGCTGATGACAGTCTTTGACCTGAACGTCCGCCCGTCGGCCGTTGTGACGCCCGTTGCCGCGCCGGTGGCGCCGTCCACCACAACGCCGGTGACCCGCGTCCCGTACTCGATCGCCCCGCCCTTCGCCACCAGCCCCTCCGCCAGCTTGTCCGCCAGGACGCCCGTGCCCCCCACGGGGTAGTTGATGCCGCCCCAGTGCCGGTCGCAGAAGACCATGCCCGCATTGATCATGGGCGTCAGGTCCGCGCCCACGGTCGACCAGCAGTAACACTCCATGTCGATGAAGGCCAGGAGTTCGGGGTCGCGTATGTGGCGGCGGGCGACGTCGCCCGCGTTGGTGGCGACAAAGGAGGCCAGCGTGAGGCAGGCGCCCGGGCGCCTCCCAAACTGGCCGAGCAGGTAAGCCGGCTCCTCCAGGCTCTTCAGTTCCAGCGCGTTGAGCGCGTTGAACACGCGCCAGCACTCCCCGTAAAACTTGGCGATGCCAGCGGCTTCCGCGGGGAAGGCACGCGTGAGCTCTGCGACGAACGCGTCAAAGTCGCGCCACACCTTGACCTCCAGCCCGGACGGGTGGGCGGGCGAGGCGGGCAGGTGGTAATGAATCTGGGTCGGGTCGGGCACCGTGTCCACGCTCTCCCCGACGGCCGCCAGGGCGCGCGTGATGAGATTGGTGGACCCCCGGTCCATGGCGGCGCCCAGGCCGAACATCATGGAGGCTCCCACGTCAAAGGTGAAGCCGGCGCGGTGGAAGGCGCCGCCGGAGCCGCCAGGGATGAGGTAGCTAAGGGAGGGGGGTTGAGAGAGAGAGAGCAAAAGATGAGAAAGGGGGGGTCGATTGCCGTCTGGTTTCTCTCTCCCTCTCTCCGCCGCCTCCGGGCTCTTTTTTTGGTCGGCCACACACACACGGGCTCACACTTCATACGCGCTCACCGTTCAAGGACGACCACCTTGGCGCCCGCCACAGCTAGCTGGGTGGCGGCGGCGAGGCCACCAAAGCCAGCCCCCACGACGACCGCGTCATACTCAGCGTTGGTCGGGGCGCGCTCTGAGGGCGGGGTGGGGCGGGGCTCCGTGGCGGCCGTGCTAGCGAGGGAGCGAGTTAATCGAGCGATGCCTGCGTGTGCTTTGGCGAGGCGACGGGCGCGGGGCGGGGGCGCGGGCCGGCTGGTCGAGGAGCACGTCGCCGTGCGGCTAGGTGTGGTCGCTGTCGTTGCCGGCCGCATTTTTGAGGGCGTCTCTTTCGCGTTGCGATGAATGCGGCCCCACTCAGGGGTGGATGGTGGTCCTTGCACAATCACGCGCCCCAGGGAGTGTGTGCGCGATGAGAAATGAAGGAGAGGAGGCTCTCGCCGTGCAATTTGATGTGAGAGAAGAAAAGTGGCGAGGGAGTGAGCATAGTAAAAAAAACACGGCATGGGCCTCTACGGCGCCCGGCCGCTCAGCGAGGGTCGGGCCACCGCTGGCCCCGTCCGACCCCTGACTGGCCACGGCCATGGAGGACTTATTCGGCTACACACTCATGCACTGTCACGCCCGCTCCGACCCCCAACCACGCCCTCGCCGCGTGTCGACCTTGCACATCGTTCCGCTGCCAGAGCCGGCCCCGACCCGGCTGACCCCGACCCGGCTGCTACTGCTGCCACCCCGCCGCCCTTTCTCGCGTCCTACATCACCGCCGCCCGCGACGCCACGGCTGCCCTGACTTCCACAACACCACCCACATCTGCAGCGATTGCTGCCGGCGTGGCCGCCTTTTCTGGCTTGGCCAAGGGCGCGCGGCGTGGGAGCGCGGACAGGCGGGCGACCATGGTGCGCGACCCGGCCGTGCGTGGCCTTGCCGCCGCCCTCGCCTTTCCGCCCGCCGTCGCGGCCTGGTCGAAAGGGCCCCTCGCGGTCGGCCTGTTAGCCAAGGCGCACGCGGATATCGGGCATGCCGGGCCGGACCTGGGAGCCGCCCTGTTCCGGGCGGCGGCTGAGATGGCGGGGACAGGCGGGGCAGCGGGCGACACCTCCCACCTGGTCGCGGCCGCCATGCCCGCCCTCAACCTGGCGTCCTCGTCACGAGCAGGAACTCTGCATGCCCGGGCCGGCGTGCTGGCCGCGGTGGAAGCCTGCCTCGTGGGCGGGCCGCTCGCGCGCGCGGCGCGCGCGCGGGGGCCCGAGGGCGTCCGCCTAGCCGTCGACGCGGCGGCTGCGGCGGCGGCTGTGCTGGGGGCGGCGGAGCACAGTCGCAGTGGGTGGGTGCATGCTGGTGCCAGCCCTATGGCAGTCGAGTCGGCGGGCGAGGCCCTGTGGGGCGGGGGCGCCCGTGAAATGGGCGGCGGCGGCGGAGGCGGCGCAGGAGGCATGACGGCCGCGGGACGACCGCCGCCGCCGCTCCAACCCCCTTTGCCCTCCCCAGCCGACGCCGCGCCCGCCCGCCGCATCCTGACCGCCGCCCTCGAGGCCGTCGCCGGGGCGGGCGATGCCAACCGCCTCGTCCCCCGCGCCGTCGCCCGCGTGGGCCGGGCCCTCGCGGACAGCCGGGCCCTGAGGGGCGGGGGCGCCGGCGCCGACGCTGGCGCGGCAGCCGCCACCGCCGCCGACCCCGACGCCGCCCTCCTGTTCTCTGCCTCCCTCCGCGCCGTCCGCGCCCTGGCCAGGGCCGCCGTCCGGGCCGCCGCCGTGGCCGCCCGGGCCCGGGCGGACGGGGTGGACCCCTGCCTGGACGATGCGGACACCTCGCCGGGCGCGGTGTGCGACACGGCCTGGGCGCTCGGGCGGGCGGTCGCTGACCTGCGGGGGCGGGGGCCGGGCGGCAGCCCGCCCGCGCGGCGCCCTTTGGCTGCGTCGCCCACCCCCACCTCCGACCCGGTCACCCTGACCCTCCAGGCCGCCGCGGACGCCCTGGTGGCGCTGGGGCCGATGCTGCAGGCGGCCGCGGCGGGCGGCGCGCCCGCGGCGGGCGTGGCGGCCGCGGCCTGGGCGCTCGCGGCCACCGGCGGCCGTGGGGGGGCGGGCGGGGGGGGGCGGGGCGGCGGTGGGTGGCCGGGCGCGCCCAGCGGGCCGCCCCCCGCCGTGGGCTCTGCCCTGGACGCTCTGGGCGCCCGGGCGGCGCACCTGTCTCCCTCCGCCCCGCCCCGGTTCACGGCCCAAGCCCTGTGGGCGCTGTCCGCGTCCCGGCGGGCGGCGCCCCTCGCCTTTGAGGCGGCCGCGCACGGGTTGCTGCCCCAGGCGCCCGGGATGGGGCCGGCCGAGGCGGCCGTGCTGGGGCTGGCGTACGCCCGGGTCGGGGCGACGACCTCGCCCGCGTGCGCGGCGCTGCTGGACGCTCTGGCTGTGCGGGCCCTGGCCGCGACGGGCGGCGGGAGCGGCGGGGGCCAGCACGCAGCAGCAGGCGCCACCCCCCCCGCGCCCGCGCCCGCGCCCGCGCCCGCGCCCTGGCCCCCCGCCGCCGCCCCGCGCGCGCTCGCCAACCTGGCCTTTGCCCTGGCCGCCGCGGGCCGCCTGCCGCCCGCCCTATACAACACGGCCTGCTCGTTCGCGGCGGGCGACGCGGTCGGGGCGGTGGAGCTCGGCCAACTCCACGTCGCGGGCGTCGCCCTGCGTGCGGGGGGAGGGGTTGAGGCGGGGGGGATGGGGGCACGGCCGCCGGCGCCCCCGCCCGGCGCTGGCGCTGGCGCTGGCGCCGGCGCCGGCCCCGTCCGCCCGCCCGCCCCCGCGGGGGACCTCTTCCAGACCCTCCTGGACGCGGGGCGGGTCGCCCGCGCGGCGGCCGCCTGCTGGGGCGCGGGCGCGCCCCTCGGCCCGGCCACGCCCTCCCGGCCGGGGGCCCAGATGGTCGACGCCCTGGCCGGGCTGGCGGCGGAGGCGGCGGCGGAGGAGCCCTGGCGGGACTGGACCGTGGTTCCCGAGCACCGGGCGGCAGGCCTGGCCGCCGTGGACGCGGCGTTCCCCGCCCTGCGCGTCGCGGTCGAGTTTGATGGACCCTCCCACTTTTTCACCAACTCGCCGCGCCCGGTCGGGTCGACGGCCTTCAAACGCCGCCTGCTGCGGTGGGCGCGCTGGAGCGTGGTCTCCATTCCCTGGGGCGACTGGGCCCAGCTGGGCCAGGCGCCGGCGCGGCGGGCGTACCTGGCCCTCGCCCTGGACGGCACGCCCGCCGCCCTGCCCCGGACCCTGGCCGCCCGGGTCGGGTCCGACCTTGGCAGGCGGGGCGGCGGCAGCGACCCCACCGCCTGGACGCACGACCCTGCCCTGGCGGCGGGGCTGGTACAGGAGATGAGCCTGTTGCGGGCGGCGTACGCGGGCGGGGGTGGGGCCGGGGCGCACCCGGGCGGGGCGGGCGGGGCGGCCGCGTTGATCGGCGGGGCCGAGGAGGCCGGGGAGGCAGGGGAGGCAGGGGAGAGGGGGGGTGAGGTTGAGGACGCGCCTCAGCCCTCTCCTCTCCCTCCTCCCCCTCCTCCCCCCGACCCGGCCCTCCTGGCCCAGCGCCTAGCCGCGGTGCAGTTCAGGAAGGGCAAGATTGGGCTGGGGTCGGCGGTGCAGCGGAAATTAGGTGGCAGCGGAGGTGCGAAGTGAGAGAGAGAAGGGGTTGAGGGAGAGGTTAGACGAGACAACAAAAAATCACACCACCCCGACCCACCGCCGCCTCGCCGCCTCCAGCTTGCGCTCGCTGATGGGGCGGACATACGCCAGGGGCGGCCCCCGCCCCCGCCCGGCCGCCCGCTCCACCTCGATGGCCAGGTGGGCCCGGTACGACCGCCGCACGCCCGCCCGCCCCTTGCCGTGGAACCACGCCCGCTTGGGGGTGGCCGCCCGCCCGACGACCGCAGACAGCACGCGCAGAGGCACGCCGCCCAGGCCGTGGTTGGCGGCTGCGTTGGCCGCCGCCGACGCCAGCACGCCCGCGCACAGGGCGGCCGCCTTGGTCGGGGAGGCCGCGCACTGGGCCGCCGCGTCCTCCACCCCCAGCCGCGGCAGGATGCGTGCGAAGCGGGCCAGCTTTTTGGGCGAGATGCGGACGCCACGCAGGACGGCGCGGGCACTGTTCCGGGCGGGGCCCGGCGTGGGCGGGGTGGTCTGGATGGACACATCGTCCTTGCCGCCCGCGGCGGCGGACGTCGGGGGCGGCGGCGCGGCGCCTGGGGCGGGCGGCGGCGGGCCGGGCGTGCGGAGGAGGGGGTTGAGGCCTGGGGTGGGGGCGGGCGGGTCGTCGGGCGGGGCCTGCCGGTTGTTTTTTTGATTGAGGGTGTGGGGTGAGTGCGTGCGCGGTTGTTCGCACACTCCCTCCCGCCCCTGTGCTCTCCCCTCCCCTCCCAACGCAATCGCTCTGGCTCATACCTGTCGGACGGTGGACGTGGAGAGGCCGGCCCAGAGGCGGGGCGTGGGTGGCCAGGCGGGCGATCGGGCCGCCGGCGCCGGCGTCACCGTCGGCTGACCACCAATGCGGCGGGCTGTCCACCAAACGGCGGCGGCGCGTGCGACCTCCAGGCTCCTCCCTCCTCCTCCCGCTGCCGTTGTGTAGGAGCAGGAGGCGAGGACACTGGAGGTGATGCGGGCGGCGGCGGCGCGGAGGAGCATGGCGTGTGTTTGTGTGCGGGAGGAGGCGAAGCGAGCACGCAACTTACTAGGCCCGACTCTGTTGTGTTCCAACCCCACCTCGACCGCCCTCTTCCCCGCTCACTCACTCTCGTCGCCCAGCCCCACCCGCAGCAGGTAGCCTTCCTCATCCATCCCTGCATGCTCCGGCGCGGCCGGCAGCCCCGGCATCCCGCCCCCGCCCGCCCCCGCCCCCGTCACCTCCCCCGGCGGGCGCCGCGCCCACCGCGCCTCCGCCCCCCGCGCCCCGCGCCTGAGCGTGTAGGCCAGCACGGGCACTGCCCCGCCCACCCCGCCCACGACGCGCTCCGGCCCGCCCCAGTCATAGCGGGGGTCGTCCAGGTAGTGGCCCCGGCGGAAGAGGGGCGGGGCCCAGGTGATGGAGGCGAGGAGGCCGCCGCCCGGCCGCAGGACGCGGTGCGCCTCGCCCAGGGCGCGGTGCATCCTGGCCCGCACCTCGTTCGGCGGGTCCCACGGGTCTGGCGCCCGCCCGTCCGTGCCCGCCACCTCTAGCACGTCGAACGTTCCCTTCTCGATGACCGCATCAAAAGAGGCGTCGCCGAAGGGTGCCAGGTCGAGCATGTCCGCGACCGCGAAGGTGAGGGCGGCGCCGCCTGGGGGGGTGGCCGCCGCCGCGGCGCGGGCCCTCATGTTTTCCACCGCCGTCGGGGAGAGGTCCGTCGCGACGACCTCCCTCAGCGCGGGCAGGCGGCCGCCGGCCCCGCCCACACCCTCACTCGCCAGCTCGAACGGCAGGCGGGAGGTGCCGGCCCCCAACACGAGGACCCGGACTGCGCCCGCCAGCGCGGGGCAGAGCGCGTCACCCACCCCGCCCGCCCAGCCCCCCCCGCACCATTCAAAGCCTTCCTCCCCGCCCGCGAATCTCGCCTCCCAGTAGGCCGGGTCGCCATAGGAGGCGACACCCGGCGGTAGGGACATGGCCGGGAACTCGGTGTGTGTGTGAAGTGGCAATGAAAAAGAAGTAGAGGAAAAAGAAAAACCCGCCTTCTTTTTCTACCTTCCCCCCCGCACCGCCTGCAGCGCCGCCCTCGCCGCCCCCGCCGCGCCCGCTAGGTGCGCGCCCGCCAGTCGGGCTTGCAGACCTGCCGCGTCCGCCAGCGCCCGCTCAGCGGCGACGTCCGAGGCGAACCCGCCCGCCCGCGCGTGCGCGGCCGCAGCCGGCAGCAAGGCCGCCTGGGCGTCGTTCGCTGCCTGGTAAACGCCGGCGACTGCGCCCCCTACCGCCGCCGTGCGGGTCCCGTCCGGGTCGCCGCTGGAGACGACCGCAACTAGGCCTTCCGCGACGTCCGCGGCCGCGTCGGCAGCAGCGGCGGCCGCGGCCTGGGCGGCGGCTAGGGAGGAGTAGGAAGCGGAGAGGACGGGCGGGGTGGGCGTGTCGGCCATGTGCTTTCTCAAGAGAGAGAGTGTGTTTTGATTTCCCTTGGGGCGTGCGCCCTGGACTTTTTTGCCAGCTGCCAGGCCGAGTCAAAATAGAGGCCGATGCACAGGGGTGGAAGGGGGTGGGAGATGGGGGTCAGAGCGCGTGTCCTCCACCGCGTTTTGATGGGGAGAAGAGGAAAGACAAAAAAACGGGTCTGGCCACGCCGCGCCGCTCTCTCCCTCCTTCACTTTTTTTTGTTTCTTCGCCCTCATATGGACGCCCTGGGCGACGACCAGGGCTCCCCGCCCGAGGGCCCGGCCGCCTTCCTGGCCGCCGCTGCGGCCGCCTCCAACGCCCGCCTGCGGCGCCACCTGGACGCGGTCGCCCCGCACACGCGGGCAAGGTGGGGCGGCGCTGCTGCGCTGCTGCTTGCATACGTCGCCCGCGTCGCCTCCCTACGGTCCTTCCACATCGTCACCTACGGCCTGGGCATCTACCAGTTGAATCTGTTCCTGGGTTTCATCACGCCGGCGGTAAGAGTGGAGCGTGTGGTTGTGTGTGTGAGAGAGAGAGAGAGATAGAAAGAGAGAAAGGGAAGCACGGGCGCATCGGGCCGCGCGCGCGCGCTGCTGCCTCTCTCAACCTGGTCCCCCCCGTTTTTCAATCACATCAAAAAAAAGGTCGACCCCGAACTGGACGCCCCGACCCTCCCCTCCCGCCGGGAGGACGAGTTCCGGCCCTTCGTGCGGCGCCTGCCCGAGTTCAAGGCCTGGTGGGCGGCCGTGCGGGCGACCGCCCTGGCGTTCTGCCTGACGTTTGTCCCGGCCGCGGACGTCCCCGTCTTTTGGCCGATCCTGGTCCTCTACTTTTGTGTCCTGGCGGCCATCACCCTGAAGCGCCAGGTCAAGCACATGCTGCGCCACCGGTACGTGCCCTGGGACTTGGGGCGCAAGACCCGGTACGGCGGCGGGGGTGGGGGTGGCGGGGCGAGGAAGAGCGACAAATGAGGGGGTGCGTGAAGGTTTTCATTGTTTTCTAGAAGAGGTTTTTGCACTCTCCCTCTGTCCTTCTCTCCCTCTCTCTCCCTCCCCCCCTCCCTAACCGCTAGCCCGCCACACCACCACCACCCGCTTCCCCACCCGGCACGCAATGCAACGGACGGGAGCGGTCCAGGGCGGGCGTGGCCGCCACTCGCACGCGGCCACCGCACCCCGCAGCGCGGCCGCCGCCGCCCCGGGCGCCCAGGCAAAGGAGACGTGCGGGGCCGGGCGCGCGTAGTAAGGGGGCAGGCCGACCAGGGCGCCCGCCGCGTCGACGGCGGCGACCGCGGCCCTGAACGCGGCGTGGGCGGGCGGGGCGGGGCCGCCGCCGCCGCCGGCCGCCGCCAGGAAGCAGCGCGTCCCGTCATCATTCTCCAGGACTGCCAGGGCCGGCAGGCCCAGCTCGAAGCCCGCGCTGGGCAGCCCGGCCGCGCCCGCCAGCGTGGCCGCCAGGCCATCTATTAGGGCCGGCACATCCCGGCTGGCCAGGGGGGCCACCCGGGAGAGGGAGAGGTGGAGGGTGGCGGGCGGAGTGGCCGGGGTGGTGGCCGCGGCCGGGTGGATTTGGAGCGCGTCCATGCAGGTGAGGCCCGGGACGGTGGGGGCCAGTGCCGCCACCAGCCCCCGCAGGCGTGCCGCCAGGGCGGCGTCTACCTCCACGGGCGCATGCGTGTGGACGGCGAACTGGCCGGGCACGTGCGGGAAGGAGCGGACGCGCGGGGGTGGGGGTGGTGGAGGTGGGGGGGCGGGGGGGGGGCAGGCGGCAGTGGATTGCTCTTCGCCGCCGCCGCCGTCACCTTCTTGCTCCTCGCTGCTGCTGCTGTATTCGACCAGGCCACGCATGGGAGCGAGGGCGTGTGCGTGGCCAGGGCGCACGCGCACGCGCGCACACGCGGACGCGTGTGCACGGTCGAAAAGACTGGAAACTCTCGTCTGTGCACTCTATCGAGGCACGTTAACTCAATCCATCTTTACTCTTCATTTCGCCGCCCCTGCAACGCTCCCTCCCCAGCAAAGCGCCGAGGGGATAGGGAAGTCGGTCCATTTTCGACCTCAGACACATGGCCCCGCCCGGTCTGGCTGCCCGCGCCGCGTCGGGCCGGGCGTGCTGTTGTTCCAGAAGTGGCCCGCCGCCGCCGCCACCAATGCGCTCGTCCTCCTCCGCGCTTCTCCTCCTCCGCGCCCGGGCGGCTGCCGCCGGGCTGCGACTGCCCACGCTCAGGGCTGCTGATAGCCTGAGTCATTTGCACCCGGCTGGCCGGGCGGCCGCGCCCGCCAGGCTGCTCGGGCCGCGCGCATCTTCCTCTGCCGCTCGACCCATGGCGGCCGCGGCGGCCGTCGACCTTGGAGCCGCCGCTCCCACCACCACCTCCCGGGCCGCCCTGTCCAAGCTCAGGGTGGCAGACCTGAGGGCCCTTCTGGCCGCCGCGGGTGTCCCCGCCAGCGCGGCCCCCCGGCTGAAGGCCGACCTGGTGGAGGCGGCGTGGGCGGCTGGGGGTGGCGGCGGCGGCGGGGCGGTGCCTGGCGCCGGTGGCGCCGGTGCTGCGCAGCCCGAGGTAGTGATGTCGCCGGCTCCCCCCCCCCCGCCCCGCGCTGCTCCCGCCGCGTCCATCCCGACCGACCCCGTCCCCACCCGCACCGGCCTGGCCGTCACCTGGCTGGGTACCTCCTCGGGCGCGCCCACCCCGGCCCGCAACGTCTCCTCCATCGCCGCCCGCACGCCGGGCGGCGCGGTCCTGGTGGACGCGGGCGAGGGCACGGCCGCCCAGGCGGCCGCGGCCGGCATCCCGCCCGCCTCCATCGGCGCCGTCCTGGTCACCCACCTCCACGGCGACCACTGCTTCGGGCTGGTGGGGCTGCTGACGGCCGCGACGGCCGCGCGGGCGGCGGCAGCGGCAGGGGGCGGCGGCGGGGTGCCCCCGCCCCCCCTCATCGTCGCGGGGCCGCCTGGCCTGGGCGCGCTGGTGACCGCGGCGCTCCGCCTCCCCGGCGGCCTGGACGGCGGCGGGTCCGGCTTCCCCGCCCGCGTCCTCATTGCCGAGTTTGTGACAGACCCCCGGGAGGCGCACCCGCCCCGGCGCGTGAGCGGGGACGGGGATGAC
>Ga0315276_10004983_pt1 | contig 12221 bp, 2 predicted proteins | sample YL17G05_0_MG_FD_204542 | JGI IMG/M metagenome (GOLD analysis project Ga0315276, IMG submission 204542) | Sediment microbial communities from Yellowstone Lake, YNP, Wyoming, USA - YL17G05_0 | ecosystem: Environmental > Aquatic > Freshwater > Lake > Sediment | place: USA: Wyoming | collected... | reverse complement strand
ACCTCTTCCAGAGCGCCACCTACAACCGTTCTGGGATCATTGTCCGCGCCCCGAACGCGGATCTGGCCCGGGACCCGCGCTGGGGCCGCACCGAGGAGGTGTACGGCGAGGACCCGTTCCTCGTGGGTACGCTCGCCGCGGCGTTCACACGTGGGCTGCAGGGCGATCACCCGCGCTACTGGATGACGGCGGCGCTCCTCAAGCACTTCCTCGCCAACAGCAACGAGGACGGCCGCAACTCCTCGTCTTCGAACTTCGACGAGCGCCTCTGGCGGGAGTACTACGCCTGGCCGTTCGAGCGGGCCGTGCGGACGGGAGGCTCGCGAGCCCTCATGGCCGCCTACAACGCCGTCAACGGAACGCCTGCGCACGTGCATCCCATGCTCAGGCAGATCGTAATGGGCGAGTGGGGGCTTGACGGCATCATCTGCACCGATGGCGGCGGGCTTCGCCTGCTCGTCACCGATCACAAGGCGTTCCCGGATCTGCCCGCCGCCGCCGCCGCGTGCGTCAAAGCCGCTATCAACAACTTCCTCGACCGGCACACGGAACCCGTCCTCGAGGCGGTCAAACGCGGGTTGCTGACCGAAGCCGATCTCGACGCCGCCCTGCGGGGCCTGTTCAGGGTGTCGTTGCGCCTCGGCCTGCTCGATCCTCCCGAGCGAGTGCCTTACTCGCGCATCGGCGCGCCTGGCGACCCTGAGCCCTGGGCGAAGCCCGAGACCCGCGCCTTCGTGCGCGAGGTGACGCGCAAGTCGATCGTGCTGCTCAAGAACTCGGCCGGCTTGCTGCCCCTCGATCGCCAGAAGGTGCGAAGCGTGGCCGTGGTCGGGCCGCTCGCCAACACCGTGCTGCTCGACTGGTACTCGGGCACGCCGCCCTACGCGATCTCGCCGCGTCGTGGGATCGAGCGCGTGGCGGCCGCGCCGCAGGGCGGGGCCGGGTCGGTCGGCGTCACGTGGGTGGGCGACATGAGCGAAGCGGCCCTCCGCGTGGCGCGAGGGAAGGACGCGGTGGTGGTGTGCGTGGGCAACCACCCCGAGGGCAACGCAGGCTGGAATGTGGTCTCCTCGCCCAGCGAGGGCAAGGAGGCGGTCGATCGCAAGGCCATCGTGCTGCAGCCCGACCAGGAGGACTTCATCCGGCGGCTCTACGAGGCGAACCCCAACACGATCGTGGTGCTCATCTCGAACTTCCCCTACGCGCTGCCCTGGGCCGCCACGAACGCCTCGACCATTCTGCACCTCACCCACGCGAGCCAGGAGCAGGGCACGGCGCTCGCCGATGTGATCTTCGGCGACTACAACCCGGGAGGCAAGCTCACGCAGACGTGGCCACGATCGCTCGATCAGCTCCCCGACATGATGGACTACGACATCCGTCATGGCCGGACGTACATGTACTTCCGCGGCGACCCGCAATTCCCGTTCGGCTACGGGCTCAGCTACACAACCTTCGCCTTCACCAACCTCGCCGTGTCCCGCCCGTCGATCGGCCTGCCCGACACCGTGACGGTCAGCGTCGATGTGACCAACACGGGCGCGCGGGACGGCGACGAGGTCGTGCAGGTGTACGCGCGTGTCGTCGGCTCGCCGGTGGAACGCCCGGCGAAGAAGCTCGTGGGGTTCGCCCGCGTGACGATCCCGGCGGGGCAGACTCGCCGCGTGGATATCCCAATACGCGGCGCGGACCTCGCCTACTGGGACGCGGGACGTCACGCCTGGGTCCTCGAACGGGCGAGACTCGAACTCATGGTCGGCAACTCGTCGTCTGACGCCGCCCTCGCGCTGCGCCGGTTCATCGACATGCGCCCCTGAGTTGTTGACACGCCGGGCCTCCCTTCGACCAGGCTCAGGGCAGGGAAGGCCCGGCCTCCACATGCTGATGGAGCCCGGGGTCTTTCCTGGCCTGAGCGAAGTCGAAGGCAGACCCCGGGGTTTCCCCACCCCGCGCTACCGCACTGTCACGTGGGCGCGCGCCCGCACATCGCGGCTCGAGGAGCCAACCTCGATCTCGTATGTACCCGAGGCGGCGACGTAGGCCTTCCGCTCCTCGTCGTACGTCGCGAGGTCCCGCTCGGGCACGATCGTGAAGCGGACGCGCTTCTGCTGGCCCGCCGCGAGCCCGACCCGCTCGAAGCCGCGAAGCGTCCGGATGGCGGCAGGCTTGGCCGATCCTGCCCTTCGCACGTACAGCTGGACCACCTCGTCACCCGCGCGGGCACCGGCATTCTTCACACCGACCGAGACCTCGAGGCGGTCGGCGACACCGAGCGCCGACCTGGACAGCTGAATGCCCGAGTACTCGAAGCGCGTGTACGAGAGGCCGAAGCCGAACGGGTACACGGGCTCGCCCCTGAAGTAGCGGTACGTGCGGCCTTCCATACCGTAGTCGGCGAACGGCGGCAGCTGAGCGGCGGACTCGTAGAACGTCACGGGGAGCCGGCCTGCCGGGTTCGCGTCGCCGAACAGCACGTCGGCCACGGCATTGCCGCCCTGCTGCCCGGGGTACCACGCGAGGACGATGGCCGGCAGCGTTTCCTTCGCCCAGCGCAGCCCAAGCGCCGAGCCAGTGGTCAGCACCAGGACCACGGGCTTCCCGGTGGCTTGCAGCGCTTCGAGCATCTTCCGCTGAACGGCCGGCAACTCGATGTCGGTGCGGTCACCGCCGGCGAACCCGGGGTACGAAACCGGCATCTCCTCGCCCTCGATCTCGGCCGTCAGGCCGCCGACGAACACGACGGCGTCGGCAGACCGCGCAGCAGCCAGGGCCGCCTCCATGGGCGACCCTGGGGCCGAGCCCGGGGAGGTGGTGTCGATCGCGCCAGTGGCGCGCGGGTCCCGCCGGCCCTCGACAAGATCGACGCCGCGTTCGTAGACGACCCGGGTCGAAAGCGAGACGGCGTTGCGAATGCCGGCGAGGATCGTGATTGGCTTCGACGGCGTGCCGTTGTAGTTGCCGAGCAGCGACATCAGGTCGTCGGCGGTGGGTCCGACGACCGCGATGGTCCTGAGGTCCTTGCGCAGCGGCAACACGCCCGAGTTCTTCAGCAGCACGATCGAGGACTGCGCGACCCGCCGCGCCAGGCGGTCGTGCTCGGGAGCATCGTTGACGGAATATGGGATCTGTGCCCACCGTACGCGCTCGGGCGGGTCGAACATGCCCAGCTTCACGCGCGCGACCACAAGGCGGTGGAGCGCGGCGTCGAGGTCGGATTCCTTGATGAAGCCCCGCGCGACCGATTCTTTGAGGGCGCGGAACGCCCCTCCGCACTCGAGGTCGCAGCCGCGCGTCACCGACAAGGCCGAGGCCTCTTCGGCCGTCGCGACGATCTTGTGGCGCCGGAAGATATCGTCGACTGCCCCGCAATCGGAGACGACGTAGCCCGAGAACCCCCACTGGGCCCTCAGGATGTCGTTGAGGAACCGCTTGCTGGCCGTGGCCGATTCGCCATTGATGCGGTTGTAGGCGCTCATCACCGACGCGACGCGCCCCTCCTGCACGAGGTCGCGGAATGCCGGGAGATACGTGTCCCACAGATCGCGTTCGGTGGGGCGGGCGTCGAATGTGTGGCGGTTGGGCTCGGGGCCGCTGTGGACAGCGAAGTGCTTCGCGGTGGCGATGACGCGGTAGTACCTCGGGTCGTCTCCCTGCAGCCCCTTCACGAACGCGACGCCGATCCGGCCGGTGAGGAACGGATCCTCACCATAGGTTTCCTGGCCGCGTCCCCAGCGGGGATCGCGGAAGATGTTGACGTTGGGCGACCAGAAGGTGAGGCCCTGGTAGCGGCCGCGCCTGCCCTCGCGCACGAACTGGTGGTGCTTGGCGCGCGCCTCGTTGCCGATGACCTCTGCCATCTCCCCGATGAGCGGCACATCGAAGGTGGCGGCGAGGCCGATGGCCTGCGGGAACACCGTCGCGATGCCCGCCCGCGCGACGCCATGCAGGCTCTCGTTCCACCACCCGTAGGCCGGCACCCCAAGACGCGGGATGGCCGGCGACTGGTCCATGAGCTGCGAGACCTTCTCCTCGATCGTCATGCGCGAGACGAGATCGCGGGCCCGAGCCTCGACATCGGCGTCCGGGTTCAGATAGGTTGGCGCCTTGCGCGCTTCCTGCACGACCGAGTCGGCCGCGTTGGCCAGGTAGATGAACGACGCGCCGGCGTTGATGACGTACTCGTTCTCGAACCACAGGAACGGCCAGTCCTCCTTCAGTTCCAAAAAGTCAGGCTTCACCAGGACCACCCCTGGCACGACTCCGCCCGGGATGAACGTGTAGTCCGCCCGGTTCGACCCGTAGGCGATCGTCTTGCTGCGTGCGCCGACGCCGGACACGAGCGACACATCCGACGCAGGATGCGTGCCGAGCACGTACGCCAAGGCGCGCAGGGTGTACTCGGAGCCGAAGATCTCGGGGAAGGCTCGGTGCAGGACGTAGGTGCTGATGCCGAAACCCAGCACGCCGCCGCTGCCGCCCCAGCCCCCCAACGAGATGGGCACCCCGAAGGGGTTCTTCGCCAGGTCGGCGTCGAGCGAGGCCTTGTAGGCAGCGACGGCCGACGCCACTTGGCTGCGGAAGGCCGGATCCATGTAGGGCAGCGCCCGCGTCACGTGTGCGGCCGCCGGCGCGAACTGCTTCTCGACGGTGGGCCACATGACGGCGAGCCGCTCGGCGTACCTGGCCCCGCCCTTTGTCGTGATCAGCAGCTCCACCGTCGCCTTGAGTTCCTCATCCTCGATGCGGCCGCCGGTCGTGTTGCCGAACCGGAACGTCGCCGGCTCGCGCGCGTGCTCCTCGTCCCACACCCGCACCGCCGTCTTCAGGCACTCATCGGCCAGCGCCTCGTTGTACCCGCGCAAGACCCGGCTCGCGGCGGCCAGCGCCGCCGCGGAGCCGTAGTCGAGTGCGGTGGACCGGCTCGTGAACGCCCATCGGTCGTCGGGGACCCCGGACTCGGCGCCGCTGGCTTTGCCAGGAGCAAGAGCGGGATTGTAGACGAGACCGTCGGTCTTCGTGACGGCGTCTCCGAGGTGCGTGTACTGTTCGAGGGTGGGCTCCACGATCCCGGCAATCGCATGGCCGACGGCCCGATACTGGCTGAGGAGCGCGAGGGTCCCGTGCTCGATCTGCTGCACGATGTCCGGCACGCCGTCCGGGCGCCCGAGATCGACGAACCGCTTCGCCTGGTCGACGCTCGTCTGATCCCGATCGATCCCGAAGGTCTCGCGGGCGAGGACGAGCGTCTGCACAACACCGTACTGGCTCTGCGTGCGGATGTCGAAGTCGCCGGCGTCGAACCAGCCTCCGACGTTCAGGCCCGGGATGTGCTGGCCTGGCTGGAACCGTGTGTCGGTGGTCGGACCCTGGGCGTAGAGGTCGAAGTGCTCGTACTTGGTCGGAGCCTGCCGGGCATCGTCGAGGTGCGACGCGCCGTGCCAGACACGATAGCGGTCGTTGACGAGCACGTGATCCATCTGGACCGGGAGAAACGTGTCGAGGGTCGGCTGCCAGACGTCGTGGCGGTAGACGTCTTCGGCGATGCGGAATGGATCCGTGCGCACGCCAGCGAACTCGAGCACGTAGAGCCCGGGGTCCTGCACGGCGGTGAAATCGAAACGCGCGTAGGTGTAGCGGAGGAAGCGGCCCCACGGCACGGCGGGCCCGGCGAGGCGTTCGGTCAGCCCGCCATCGGCCCCGATGGCGAGCAGGCGCACGGCGGGAGGAGCGCCGTCGTTCGGGTCGGTCTCGATCACCGCGACCTTCGGCTGCGCGGGATGGTAGCCGACCTGCGAGTGCGCGATGATTGGGCGCCTGGTCCACCCGGGGATGCTGTTCGGCGTGATGAGCCACTGGAGGACCGTGCCAGTCTTCTTTGCCGGGAGCAGGCTGCGCACGACGAACCAGCCGTTCTGCGCGGTGTTGCGGCCGTCGTACAAGAAGAGTGTCGCGCCCTGCCCGTCGATGGTGATTCGCGTGGCCGGGTCCTCCGGCGCCAGCACGAGTGCCGTGCCGCTGGCGATTGGCTCCGGCTCGATTCCCCCGGCGGCGTCCTTCGTCATCGGTCCGCCCGGGTGGCGAGGAAACACGCCTGACCTCGGACCGGCGATGTAGAACTTTCCGAAGTAGGCGGACGGGAGGAACTCGATATTGAGGCCCGCCCGGCCTTCGAGGGCGTCGGGCAGGGGGGCCGGCAGGTGAACGCTGACGAGCACGCCGGCGTCGCGGGCCTCGACGTCAATGCGGTAGCGAAGCTTGTGCTGGGGGTACGACAGGTCGGTGGACACGCGGCCGGCCAGGCTGTCCACCTTCCGATCGCCGCGCTGCGGGATCGGATCCCACTGCGCGGGCGCGGCCGACAGCCTGACGTCGCCGTTGGTGACCGTGCGCACGCCGTGGTGGATGATCTCGACGCCGCTCAGCTTCGAGTCGCTGAAGTCGCCGCTGTACCAGTTGCTGAACGCCAGGACGGTCACGCCCCGGCCTTCGAAGTACTCCTGGGCGTTCAGGGTCAGTGACGGCCCGGCCGTTCCGCGGGCCGCCAGGACGGATCCCGCGAGGATGCAGAGGCACGCGCCCCTGGTCACGAGTCGCATGGACATGACGAATCCCGTCTCACGTCGGAACGAGAAACAATAAGGGCCGGCACCCCCCCAGGGAGGAGAAGGGTGCCGGCCCCGCGGCGAGACGCCATCCGGGCGTGTCTAGAAGCTGAACCTCATCATCAGCTGGAGCTGGCGCGGGTTGCGGACGCCGCTGACGGTCCCGAACCCGTTTCGGTTGGTCAGGTTCCCCGCCGAGTCGTACGGCAGATTGGTGATGACCGTGCTGCCGGCGCTGGCGAAGTTCGCCGTGCCGTTGATGCCACTGAACTGCGCGGTGTTGAATACGTTGAACGCGTCGAGCCGGATTTCAAACCGGCGCTTGCCGCCGAGCGGAACCGACTTCGCCACCGACAGGTCGAAGTTGTTGATCGGCGGCATGTTCATGTACACCCGCGGCGACTCGAGACCGTTGCTGTTGTAGTTCGGTGCCGAGAACGCCGCGGTGTTGAACATCTTGTACGGATCCGAGCTGGACCCCGAACCGGGATCACCCGTCAGAACGATTCGCGCGCCCTGGTCGGAACCGGTGAGGTTGGCGGCGCCGACGCCGGCAATCGAGTAGCCGACACCGTACGGGTTGCCCGACATCCACCGGTACACACCCGACAGCTGCCAGTCGTTGGCGAGGTAGCCCATCGCGCCGTTTGCCACCTTGGGCGTCTGGTAGACGAAGTTCACCACAAAGGTGTGCGGCCGGTCGATCGACAGCGGGCCGTAGTTGGCTTCCTTGTCCTTGCCGTCGATGCGGGCGCCGCCCCAGTCATCGCTGGCAATGCCCTTCGCCGAGCTGCGGGTGTAGTTGGCCGTGAACATCAGGCCCTTGTTGAACCGGCGGCTGACGGTGGTCTGCAGGGCCTTGTAGTTCGAGTAGGCCGCGAATTCCCAGAGGCGGACGCCGGCGTATCCCGGGTACGCCGACCTCAGCAGGTCGGTGGGCAGGGCGTTGCCGCCCGGAAGCGCGCTGAGCGCGGTGCAACCCGTGCACGTCTGGCCCCGGGTCGGGTCCTGGCTCGACGCCAGGTAGGTCGTGCCGTACGGCAAGGCGTTGATCTGCCGCTGCTGGAGCAGGCTGCGCGATTCGGACCCGACGTACGACACGTCGAGGACGAAGTCCGCCGGCATCTTCCACTGCACCCCGAGGTTCCACTGGTAGACCGTGGGGATCTTCCATTCGTAGACGTTGGGATTCAGGCCGACCGGGGCGTTGTACCCGGCCGCACCGGCAACCTGGCTCGCCAGGCCCCAGGTGAGCGTGGACACCTGCAGCCCTGGCGGGTTGGTGATGAGGTCGAACACCGCGTTGCCCTGCGGCCGATCGTAGAACATCCCGAAGCCGCCGCGCGTCACCAGCGTCTGCGTACCGGAGAGGTCGTAGGCGAACCCGGCGCGAGGCGACACCTTGAACTTGCTGCCGTCGGTGAGCGTGTCGGAGATGCCCTGCCCGCCCTGGTACGTCCCCTGGAACCGGTCGCCGGAGTTGGGAACCACGCGTCCGATGAACGCGGCATCCACGGCCGAGCCGGTGGTCGCGTCGTAGCCCACCCGCACGCCGTTGACCACGGCAGGCTTGAAGAGCCGGACGGCCTTGGCCAGCGAGTAGGCGTCCGGCAGGAAGTTGGACGCCTGCTTGCTGGTGTCCCACTGGGGCGTCAGGTAGTAGAAACGCACCCCGTAGTCGAGCGTCAGCCGATCGGTCATCCTCCAGTTGTCCTGGAGGTACCACTCGAGGTTCTTATACACCCAGTTCGGTTTGAGGTAGGCCGACGCCTGCTGGAAGGTGTTGTAGATCCCGAGGGCCGCGTTCGCGAACGGGTGCTGGGAGTCGTAGGGGTTGTTGCTGCTGTTGTCGAAATTGTAGGCGCCGTTGAAATTCGCGAACGCGCTCTGGGGCTTCTGGCTCCGCTGGTAGTAGACGCCCGCCTTGGCCGCGTGCGTACCCATGACCTTCGTGAGGTTCGCCACGACGTCATAGGTCGTGTTGAAGTTCGTGAAGGGTGCCTGTCCGGTGCTGACGGACGCCGCGTTGGCGATCCGGCCGCCTCCGAAACTCAACGCCGGAATCAGGTCGTCCTGGATAGGGGTCGTGTAGAGCATCGGGAGCGACGACATCTTGGCTCCGGCCCTCGTAAACGCGGCGTTGCTGACGGTATGCGCGAGCGAGTTGTGCGCGCTGCCGACGGAGACCTCGAGCGACGTCGTGTTATTGATGATCCCGGTCGTCGAGACCATCCAGTTGCGACCCGGGACGTCCGAAATCACGTTGATCGTATCCACGTTGCTGCGGACCGACCAGCCGCTGATGCCGTAGGGCAGCTCCGCCTTGTTGTCGTGGAGCATGTACCGTCCGGTCAAGCGCCAGTTGCTGCCCATCTGGTAGTCCGCACGGAACAGGTACTGGTTCAGCGGGTTCTTGGACACTGCCTGGCTCGAGTAGTTGTAGCCCACCTGCCCTGCGGTGTTCGAGGCCGGGAACAGGCTCAGCGCCGCCAGCGATGGCGCGTACAGGCGGTTCGCCGGGATCTTGCCGAGCACACCACCGTCCTGGAAACACCCGGAGGTGTTGGACGCGCTGCAGGGCAACCCCGTCGTGTAGTCGCGAATGTAGGGGTAGGGGTTTCCGCTGGCGTCCCGGCTCTGTGAGAAGTCGCCCGCGCGCTCGAGCGCCGTGGGTACCGTGACACGCGTCTCGCCCACGGGGTCCTTCCGGCGCTGCTGCTCCATGCTGAAGAAGAAGAAGAGGTTCTTCTTGGGGATGACCGGCCCGCCCAACGTGAAGCCCCTGTCGTCGCGCGAGCTTATAGGCTTCGCGATCCCGGCGCGGTTATTGGTCCACGAGTTGGCGTTCCAGTCGGAGCGCCGGGCGTACCAATACGCCGAGCCCGAGTAGTTGCGCGTGCCGCTCTTGGTGACGACCTGCACCTGCGCCCCGACCGCCCGGCCGTACTCGGCCTGGTAGCTCGAGGTCAGGATCTTGAACTCGGCAATGGCGTCCAGGTTGGTCTGCGCCATGTTGCCGCCGTTGTCGCCCGTGTCGATGTTGGCGACACCGTCAATCGTCATGTTGTTGGAGTTGGCCCGCTGGCCGTTCGCGCTGAGGTTGCTGACCTGCGTCGGGCTGTCGGACAGGGGGACGACGCCCGCGACAAGGCCGGCCAGGCCGAAGAAACTGCGGCCGTTGACGGCGATGTTCTGAATGGCCTGGGTCTGCAGCGTGAAGGCGCGTTCGCCGCTCCGCAGCTGGATGTCCGTCGACACGCCCGTCACCGTGATGCTCTCGGAGAGCTGCCCGAGTGTCAGCGTGAAGGTGCCGGCCATCAGGCGGTCGTTGGCATTGACCAGGACCTTCGTCTTCTGGAGCGTCTGGAAGCCAGCCAGGCTGATCTTCATGGTATACGTGTCCGGCCGGACGACCGCGAAGTAGAAGAGACCGACAGCGTCGCTCACGACGGTCTGCTCGGTTCCCTGGCTGTCGCTCGTGATGGTGACCGTCGCCCCCGGCAGGACCGCGCCCTGGGCGTCTTTCACCGTTCCGGATACCGACGCGGTGGTGGTCTGCGCGTGAAGCGGGGTGATGCCGGCCAGCACGAGCCCCGCAGCCACCACCAGCCCGGCGACGGCTCGTCGGACAAGGCGGTCGTTACGCATGTCGATCTCCCTTCAGTTGGACCCGTCCAGGGCAGTGACCAAGGCATTAATTCGGGGCTAGAGCACAAGTCGACGGACACCCTTAGAGCCCCTTCCGGACTCGATGTCAATGTCTGGCGGCTGGTGCCCGGCGCCGGAATGCACGCGGCGCAATACCGACCATTCTCACCGTAGTTGCGCGGGCTGCTCGCGATCTCTCGGAGGCCGCCACGGGCGGCCCGGCAGGACCCCTCGCTTCGGAAACCCGCCAGGCAGCCGAAGACGACACGGTATTTGTTCGCTATGCGAACGAGATGTGCCGTTTGCGTGGCGCGCCTCGCAGCAATCCGGCGGGCCTGCTGCCGCCTCGCCATCATCGGGGACCCCGGATGGCTCGCATGGCCGTCCTCGTGGCGGCTACTTCGCCGCCGGGCCCCGGGCGCTCTCGGGCGGGCCAAGGTAGCTCGGGCGCGGGCGGCCGGTGTACACCACGATCTTCTGCAGCACGAGTCCCGGGTCGAGTGACCAGAAGGTGAGCACGTGGCGGCCGGGGCGCGCGATCGCGTGGCGAGTCGAGAGGATCTTGACCCCGTCAGCGACGGCCTTCTCCCACGCCCCGAGCGAGTCGTCGGCGTGGACGTTGACGACCTGCGGCGCCTCGTCATCGAACGAGACGGCATAGCGGAGCCCGGCGCCCGGCTGGAACTTCTGGGTTGGCGCGAGGTGCACGTCGACGCTGACCGTGCCCTGCCAGAATAGGTGCATCTGGTACTCGAGCCGCATACCGTCGGCTGCGGCGGTCGTGGCCGACGGCGCGGTCACGGGCCACGCGGTCACGCCCGACCGCGTGCGGCCGTGGTTGGGAATGACGGTCCACTGTCGTCCCGTCGGGGCCACGGCGCGCGTGAAGTGCTCCGCCTCGATCGACACGTACCCGTTCGCCTCCACGAACCCGTCGAGCGTGTCGGGGCGTGGCGCCGGCGGGTTGAGGACTGGCACCACCACGCGAATCTTCACGTCGTTCGGACCGGTGATGGTCAACGTGCCCCGCTCCGTGCCAATCGGCACATCGGTCCAGCGCGCGCTCACCGAGATCCGCCGCTCCCGATCGACGGTGCCGCGTGACACGTCCACCTGCAGCCAGGGCTCGGCCGCCTCAACCGAGAAGTCGAAGGGCTGGCGCCCGCGGTTGAAGACGTCGATGTAGCGGGGCACCCCATCGAACACGCTCAGGGCCGGCGTGGTCGGCTCGCCGGGGCCGCCCGGCCAGCTGGCCTCGGACCCTTCGACGGCAAGGCCCATGTCAGCGGGCTGCGAAATCTGGATCTCCTGCACCGCCGGCATGGCGTTTCGCACCGGCTGGTTCCAGTACGTGTAGCCGATGTGGGTCTGATCCATCATGTGGTTCCACTTGCCGCCCGCGAGCACCTCGTTGTACTCGCGCGTCAGCTGCTCGTCCTGCCTGAACAGCGCGCGCGCCCGATCCGCCAGGTCGTTGGTGGACGCGCGCCCCTGGATCGCGTAGAGCCGGTTCAGGCCCACGGTCACGTACAGGTCGTTGACCACGGCGCAGGCCTTCACCGGGTACAGCACGAGCTGGTAGAAGGCGTCCCTGGCGTCGGCCGGCATGGCGGCATACAGCTCCTCGGCGCGTTTCGCCAGTTGCCGGTAGTCTTCGACAACCGTCTCCGCCTCGCGGTAATCGACGAGGCTGTAGGTGCGAGGATCGAGCATCTCGGGTTTGCGCCGCCCGTTGTACATCGTGTACCGCGTCACAATCCCCGCGATGTCTGACGCGTGCTCCGGCCCGAACTCCCGCTCCGCCCAGGCGCGCGTGTAGTTCTCGAGGCGATCGGCGGGATAGCGCTCCGGGTCCCAGGCGTAGTCCAGGAAGAACTGGATCGGGAACTCCATCGGCTTGATGTCGCCGACGTTCACGATCCAGATGCGGGTGGCGCCGTAGCGGTACGCCAGGTGCATCTGCTCCCAGAT
>Ga0315276_10004980_pt1 | contig 12222 bp, 9 predicted proteins | sample YL17G05_0_MG_FD_204542 | JGI IMG/M metagenome (GOLD analysis project Ga0315276, IMG submission 204542) | Sediment microbial communities from Yellowstone Lake, YNP, Wyoming, USA - YL17G05_0 | ecosystem: Environmental > Aquatic > Freshwater > Lake > Sediment | place: USA: Wyoming | collected... | reverse complement strand
CGGGCATATCTCCCATACCGGGTTGACCAGGGGGATTGAATCCACCCTGCGGCCCCTGTTGGTAAGGGGATTGGAATGGAGATTCCCAAGGATGTTGAGCATTGCCACTATGGTCGAGTCCCATTTGCATACCATAGTTGAAATGATCTAGACTAAAACCTGGAAATGGAGGCCCCGGTTGCGCTGGCATTAGTAGCTCGATCCGCCAAAGGGATAGGCTTGAGTATTTTGATAGCCCATCATAGAGTTGGTGCTGTTGGGGGTATTACCCCAAGAATCTTTGGTGCCTCCTCCTCTATATCTACTAGAAGAAGTACTACTTGTATTGCTACCTCCTAATGCCCCTAACCCCATTCCCCCCATAAATCCGTTAACCATTCCTCCAAGCATTTGCATGGGGTTTTGCTTGAATTGATGCTTACTTGCTAGCGCCCCACCCTGGTCTTGAGATTTTCCAATAAGTCCCATAAGCCAATCCATATCGGCACGACGTTGTTGCTCGCGCCATTGTCCATAATTTTGGTAGAGATTAGCCGTTGCATTCTGTTTACCCATTTGATTCGTAAGGGCATAAGAATCTGCCATACCACCACTCATATTGCTTCGTCCAAGTTGAGAAGTCATTCGTGCCATATTTGTATCTGCGGATCTATTGATTTGATTAAGTGGTTGGTTAAGTAACCAAGGGCTGATATCTTTACCTTGAGCAATATTATACATATCTTTGCTAAAACCAGTTCCACCTTGCTTGCCTTCAATTGCATCCCAAGCCCAAGGATTCATACCTCTAGCATAATTATTAATAGTATTTGGTTGCCAAAATTTATTTTGTGTTTTTGTAGCACTATTTTGCCCGAGGGACCCCGCAAGAGAACCCGCTGCCCCTACTAATCCTGTAATCCATGCCATGAATTAACCCTCCTTAAGTAGGGCGTAGATGCTTGCATTATGATATTTTCCATTCTTAAGGCGGCACTTCTTAAGGGTTCCTTCTAGCGAAAGGCCAGCGCGACTGGCAATTTTACACGAAGGGCTACCCTCCAAGGCAACCATCTGAAGTCTATGTAAACCAAGTTCATTAAAAGCGTAATCATTTTGGAGGCAGGCCAGAATTCTACCGATTCCTTTGGTACGCCATTTTGGCACAACTCCAAGGGCTACATCAGCAGATCGGTCGGGCCAAGAAATTCCAGAAAATCCAACTATCCCGACAATTTCATTATCACTTAAAGCACTAAGCCATAAGGAGTTAGGAGTATTTAATACTTCCATTGGGCTAGTAAAAATCTGAGAACGGGGACTCCATTCTTGAGATTCTACAATAAATTGAGCGGCTAGTGACAAATCTATCTCCCGTAATGGAATTAAGGTAATTGGCACATATGCCTCCACTTTAAGTATCGTTCTTTTAACAACTTAGGTCAAGTATTCTTATATTTCTTTAAAAGAAGGAGGTATTAAGCCGTCCTCTTCCACATATAGCAAACGAAATAGGGCTGGACAACACTTGTTGCAGCACCAGCAGCGTTAGTTCCCGCTGGCGTGTAGGAATTGGCACCGCCACTATCTGGGTTACTAGTAGTATAGTTATGCCCCGTACCCGAAGTTGTTGAGGAGTCGAAAGAAGCCCATGTGCCATCGGTAGTCCCGGCACTTATGGTTACAGTATGGGTATGGTTGACAACCACGGTTGACGCGGTTCCAGTAAACGTCTGCGCCGACGATGCAACCGTCTTTGCGCCTCCGGTTTCCTCTACCGTGTCGAAGTTGGCATCGCCTGAATCGAGACCGACGAGAACCCGTCCGGCTCCGATAGCAGCCCACGTTCCATAACCGAGCAACGTCGCCGGGTCGGTTGAAACTACTGCGAGGTAGATGCTGCCAACGGGGAACGCCACACCGGGAAACGTCGCCGTAGATGATGTTGCACCAAGAGTTGCCATCATGCCCCCAATAGGCCGACAGATTTCAGGTCGTTGATCAACGTACCCAAAACGTCCGCAAGTTCGTCAATGGAGGTGGAGTTTGCATCGAACACCTTGTCCGACGACACATTAGAAGCGGCCCAACCCGTGCTCTTTGCCACCGGGGTCGCGTTGTAGAAACCAAGGTTCGTCGAGTTGACGAGAAACTCGGTTGCCATGATGTCGATACGGCCCGCCGCGCTGCTTCCGATACCGGCGTTAGCATCACGGATGGCGATGGCCTTGTAGGTGGTTCCGGTCGCTTCAAGGAAGATGCCGTAGTTGTTCGTGCCCCGCGTCGGCTGCTCGAAATGCGCCCCGAAGAGATTCGCCAGCGACGACCCGCTGCCGAGCGCACCGGGGTTGTAGAACCGAATCCCCTCTGCTATTGAGACCGTCGTGTTCGTACCGGACAAGGCGATTGAGAACGTGCCTGCTTGAAGCTGTCCTATCGTGTTCCCGCTGCGAGCCGCGTCCGTTCCAGCGAGCCGAGCGCTGAACTGACCTCCGATGACCGAGTCGATGGCCTGGCTCGCCGCACTCCCGTAATCGCTCGCGGAGAACGACGCCCCGTTGATCGCAGCGAGTGACGCTGATGCGGTAGAACTCTCGAACGTCGATTCCAGTTGGAGTCCGTAGGTGTCAGACGATGGCGATGCGGCGGTCGGAACCGCCTTGTTCATTATGTAGAACGCATACGTCTGCCCGGTCATGGTTCCAGTCCACATCTTTTTGAACAGCGAACCCATGTTCGTGTAGGTCGTCTCGTCTAGGCCGTAAGACGAGAAGATCCCGCCGCCGTCCTTGAACACGAGGTTCCCCGCCGTGTTGAACCACGCCTGCGAGTTTCCGCCGTTCACGAAGTTGACCTGCTTGGCTGTTCCGGTGCGAGCGACAGCGGGGCCGATGGTGATGCCCGTCGAACCTGCGGCAGCCGATGTACCCACGATGGGCGTTGTGATCTGCGGCGTGCTTACTTCGTCCGAGAACGCGAACTTGGGCGTTGTCCCATACGTCGCGTTCGCGGTGACGACTCCGGTGGAGTAGTCCTGCGTGAATTCGAAGTAGGGGATCGGTCCAGCGGCCCCGGTAGAGGCCGAGAAGACACGCAAGCCCCCTCCGCCTGTTAGTGAAGTCGGAGGCTGGTATTCAACAGTCGGATCACTATCTACCCACGGGCCAGAATCTAGATCGGACGTCATCGCAAAGGTTCCAGCCTGGTCGGGGAAGGTGAAGATGTGCCCCGCCGACAGCCCGCTTGTGTCAAGCGTGGCGACGAACCCACCCGTCGAACCTTGTGCGATCTCGGTGTCGCCCAAGATCCCACCCGCTCCATTCGTCCACTTCGTCATCCGGCCCGTAGTTCCGGTTCCGGTGACGGTCCCCGATCCAGCGGGAGCGGCCCATGTTGAGTCATCACGCAGAAAGAGGCCAGAACTTGCCGTAGCTAGGGTCTTAATATCCCCACCGCCCGCACCAAGTAGGACGAGGTTATTGGTAAGTGCCCCACCTGTATACGTGGTGAATCCAGCAAAATCAGAGGTAAGGGCAAGGGTTCCGGCTTGATCGGGAAAAAGAAAATCTCTATTGGAGAGCAGATTCTCCGTACTCAAAGAAGCTTCGTAATTAAACGTATTGATCTTGACTATTCCATGTTTCCCCCCGCCAAATCCTGCTCCTGTGGTAAGAGATATAGAAGCACCATCAGTAACACCCGCAAGCGCATTTCCAGCATTCAATAGAATTGAACCTGGCACTACTGCGTATGAGCCATCACGAACAGAGATTATTGCCGGGTTAAAACTTCCAGAACCAGAACCACCAATTAGAAGCTGGTGAGATTGCTGGAAAAGGAAACTTCCATTCTCTAGTTGAGGAGGAGTTGTAGAACTCCACACAGGAACAGTTCCAGTAGTTCCACTCCCTGTTACGATGTCGCCATCAATGCTTGGAAACGTGTAGGTCTGATCTGATGATATGAGGCCATTTACATTTAAGATCGCGCTAAATCCAGTTGTAGGATTTGAGATGAAGACGCTTCCTGGCGTGCCACTCCCCGTTTTCAATCCGCCCGCCAGATATGTATTTCCACCATTTGAATTCCCCCCTGTAGCATTTCCCGCTGTAACTCTTACATCCCCTCCGGCACCGGACGTTACGCCTCCTGGCCCACCAGTCAAACCTAAGCTACCGCCCTTTCCTGTCGCGCCACCTTGCCCAGCATCAAGTCGGCAACCTCCACCTGTTCCCGTGCGATAACCTGTACCGGCGATATAAAGGATTCCTCCTCCGTTAAAGGAGACAAGTCCAGTTGCTTGCGCGTTACCACCATAAATAGAGATGAGTCCACCAGTTCCACTCGGATCAGTCCCCGCTGTTGTGGTGATGTTGAATCCGTCGTCGGTGATGTTGCTATTTCCGAGAGAAGCGCCCGTTCCGGTCCACTTGGCGAGTGTGTTGAGTGTGCCCGAGCCGACAACAATCCCCGCTCCGGCGAGAGTCGTTGCCCCTGTGCCGCCGTTGAGGATTGGGAGCGTGCCGGAAACGTCCGCACTACCCAAGGCAACCGCGCTCCACGACCATACTGATCCCGCGCTGTTGTGCAGGATGCCCGCCGCGCTTGCGGTGGGGAGGGTGTAGGTGATCGTGCCGCTGCCAACGGGAGCGAGGAAGCCGGTGTAGGCAGACGCACTATAGCCGAGACGAAGCTGCTCGGTCGTTTTGATGATGTGCAGCTTGGCGGCGGGAGGTGTTGCGGCGGTGCCAAGGCCCCAATTCAAACTGACATCGACGGTGGAGTTGATATTCCCCGAGGCGTCTTTCCAGTGTTCCAAAGCCTGCGCCGATACCGCCGGGGCGCCTGAATACTTTGCGGCGAGGTAGGCGTCAACGATGGCGCGATTGGTGGGATTGAGTCCGGGCTGGAAGAGGAGGATCTCGCAAACTCGGACACCTACGGTTAACGTCCCTCCCGTCTTTATGAACAACCGCTTCCACGTTGAAAGCGCGGGATTGCCCGCTGTCTCGTTATGCGCTGGATTAGTATCAGCATCGAGAAGAAGGCCCTGCATGTAACCTTTGTGCGCGGCTCCGGTCCACTCCCAACTAAAGGCGTGCCAGTTGGTGTCCCAAGCTGTAGGCGTAGATCCCCCCGAAGTCGTGAGTTTAGATACGGAGGTATGCGGTGGCGCATCATTGTTGTAGTAAAGGCATGTCTTGACGGCGTAGTACGACCCGTCGTTCGGTAGGCTTAGGACTCTATCGTTTCCGCTCCCACCAAGAAGGAACCAACAATCCGCAGAGGCAAACGGCGTACCCGTTCGGTACACGATGAACGCTGTCCAAGTCGAAGGATCATCCCAAGCCGATCCAGTCCAAGCGAGGAATCCTCCGGTTACGTTTACTTCATCCTTGCCCGAAGCCCCCGTTCCCTTGCTGAGTGTGTTCGTACTGCTAGCCGGAGGCAGCGTGTGGGTGTTCCCACTCTTGTCGTACCAATTCGTGAACAGCGATACCCCGGCGCTGTGGTTTGCGTTGTAGGTCCGGTCCCCGTCGATGTCACTCGCATCCCACCAAGCCCACGGGCTGAGTCCAATGATTGTCGAATAGGGATCGGTAGCGCGAGCACGCACCGAAAGGTTCGCGGTAGGCGACTCGTCCCCCACCCCGACGTTTCCATCTTTAGTTACAATAGTATCATACCCTGTTAAAGGACTCCATGCCTGCATATTCGCAGAGCTAAGAGCACTAGTGGCATTAACTGTCAGAGGCGTACTATTAGCAGTTGGAGTCCAGGTGTGTGAAGCGGTCCAAGTAGGAGCTATCTCTTGAGATAGCTTAGGAGCCGCATCGCTTCGCATGACTGAGCGAAGCACACCAGGAGTATGAGTCAGAATAACTGGATTTGTCGGATCGGCAAAATTATCTGCGGGCAAAGTTACAGTATTATTCGTTGTACTAGTAAACGAATTCGATGGTTCGTTACTAAATAATGGAGCTACGCGGCGAACTAAGTCATTGAAGTTCTTTTCAAGTTCTTCTAAATCACGACGAAGTTCGACGGTATAGGTCCGAATTCCAAGAAAGTGAATAAGAGCCAAATTTTACTCCTTGGGAGGAACTACTTCTGGCGTACCCTTATTTTGTTCTTTTCGTAAAGCTTGAAGAATTTGCTCGTTACGAATAGCCATTTCAACGAATTGCCGACCAATTGAGAGAAGTGCAAAGTCGTCCATGAAAACTCCTATTTATCCCTTGCGCCGCCTGCTGAGCGGGTTTTAAGAACATAGCTAATAAATGCGGGTGAAGCTGTATTTGTTAAATCACTAAATCCGATTTTATGTCGATCACAGTATTGATGCCAATACATTTGTTTGGGAAAAGCTGCATGATCTCCAACAATAGTTTTAGAGATTATTTCTGTTGTACCAGAATCTCTAGTAAATGTACCAATCATTTGAATATCTTTTGTAGGACTATCTTCAAATTTAATATTAGCTGATTCAGCAATTTGTGCCTTATGAATGCCTCCTACATAAACATCTCCAAGAGTCCAAGACCAAGGAACAATCCCTGTTACGTCATAGCCGTGACTATCATCAGCGGCTTGAACATCTTCGGTATAGACATTTCCTGTGCTTGTTGAATCTCCACTAAAACCAGCTAAGTTAGTTCCAATGATGGTATATAATCGACAACGAGTTTTAGTAGTATGCGGACCAGTAATAAGGGGTAGGGTTTTACCTTCAATACCTTGTTTCATTCGGCCATAGTAGAAGTGGTATTCTTTATTAATGCCATTGGAGTCGGTATATAGTAATTCAAGCCGACGCTTATGGGGCTTACATACCAAGATAACTTTTGAAAGATCCACTGAACTAAATATAGTATTCCAATCTAAATCAGTTGACCATTCATCTAAAATATTAACCCCGTTAGTTATCCACAAACCTTGGCTATCTACTGCTGCTACAAATGTCTGCCCAGCAGCGAGAGTAAATTCTGTACAACCAAACTTACCACTACACCCACGGGTATTTGTAACATATTCCTTAATCGTATTATTGAATCCCCCCGGATCTGATCCTTGCGGAAGGGAATTTACTAACATGGTGTAGTTCTCAAAGAAAATCAACATGGAACGGCCACCATTTGTGACGGCTCCTGATTTATGGGTGTCATTAAGTGATGTTTGAAAATCAAGATAATACTGAGTTGGAACTTGCTCAATACTAGTTGTAAATACAGGAGTTGGCAGACTATAATAAATTCTCCTACCTAAAGTAGCATCTGAAGGAAAATAGCATACGCATCCTTGGTATACTAAAGTCATATATGCTTTTGGAGGAGGGCTAAAATAAGAAGTTAATGAGGATTCTCCTGTAGAATAGAGAATTTCTAAAATCTTATATTGATCTTTTAATGCAATAGCTGCGGTATCATTAGGTAAAATAGTGAATTGATCAGTCCAAGATAGATCGGTTTTTGGTACTGTCGCAATGTTATACATAACGGGATATCCCCCACCAGGAGTATCCACAGATCGCCAAATCTTATATTGAGTCGCCAATGGATTGATGGGAGCAATAGGAAGAGTAAAAGTTACTGAACGAGCCAACTGTAATTGTGAAGGGTTAACTGTTACAACAGGCCCCATGTTGCTTTCATGTACAATTCCATCACTATCTGTATAAGCTTCTGTAATACCATAGCTAATAGGATTTTCAGCCGTATACCCTACCGTCGATCCAGTAGAAACTTTGATATCATACACATGATGCCAAACATTCATCCATGCGCCGCTATAGCGGCCTAAATAACTTGATTTAACTATGGCTCGGACTCGTAATTTATTTGCTATGTCTACACCATCAGGTATAATTAGGGTATCTTCAGTAGTACTAATTTGTTGATGGCGAAGATCCAATCCTAGAGGAAGCCAACCAGCAACATTTTCATCCCAAGTAGCAATGGTTGGATCGTAGGTATATTGTAGACCAAAAGTTAAACTACCGGGTGTGAAATTTGGTCCCCAATCTGTCGGATAAGGTCCACCATCATGTTTAACTGATAAAATTCTGCCTGTAGCGGGAAGATTTGTAGTAAACATCCAAGAACAAAGGCAGCATCTTTTAATATCGTCTTGATGAAGGATATATCCTTCACCAGTATATCCCTCACTATAAGTAGTTTCACTTGAAGCAGAAGCATTGGAACCGCTATAAATGTATGAAACATTTGTATAATTTGCACTTAGATTAGTTGTTACTGTTAAATAATTATCATTACTAATAATATCAACTGCTTTTGAAACACCATCTGGAAAAACAATAATTGTTCCTTGGGTAAGTTGTGTAGTAAAAATAGTATTTGTTCCCGTTACAACAGGTGAACCAGATGTTGCTGAGATAACACCTACACCAACTCCGCCAAAACCATCATAAGCACTTGTAGGACTTCTATAACTACCATAAGATGTTTGATTATAAGCACGAATTGCTGGGCCATTATTAGATACCGTAGGACGAAGAACTAATCCACTATTAGCGTCTACACTTACGTTAACAAATGTTAATGCAGAAGCAGTTTGCATTCCATTGATACGCCAATTACCAGTTGTGCCATTCGGTACGGCTCCAATTTCTCGAATTAGATTATTATCTACACCATTACAACGTAACCATTGATTTTTAATCCCGGTATATTGGGGTATTTCTGTTGTTGAAAGTCCAGTTACAATAGCAGATGTAAAAGAAGGAGTTAATGATACTGGTGTTTCAAAAATTTTACCATTTGCATCAGCAATTAATACATCTGTCCCTCCATCATACTGAAGTTTTGTTAGTGCTAAAACTGCTCCACCCAATGTTTGACTATTTGAACGACGACCAGGAAGTTTATATAGATGTGGACTACCAATTCGGTATTCACAAGAAATAGCTTCGCTTAATTCCCCTGGATGTAATGTGGATGAATCTCTAGAAGTAACAAGTCCATTTGAGGCATCATTACTAACAGGGGTTTTAGTAGTTGGTTCCATAGTTAGCCTATGAGAATAACACTAAAATAATGGACAAATGCCACGGGATTTTGTGGCATTGTAATTACAATATTAGTAAGGCTAGTTGTCCAACTAAGCTGCCCAGCCGTAACGCCAGTACTATTTTGCATAACAACAATGCCTTGGGGGGCTGATACGGTAAAAGGGGTACCAAAAGTTACTGTAACTGTGGCATTTCCAGAAAATCCGCTTGTTCTCGGAGTTACTGCTACAGTAAATCTATTATCTTTTCCACCAGCAACAATAGCTGCTGAAGCAGCGGTGCCACTTGTTCCCCAACTAACATTTAACCCAATTGTGCTACTTGGAGCCGTAGCTCCTTTTACACTAATTTGAGACATATCAGTTATGAGCAGAGTTGAATTTCCCGCAGAAAGAGTTGATCCAAAAGTTGCTGTTCCAGTAAGAGTAAGATTTTGAGAAATAGTAGCCGACCCAGGAATCGTAGTCATATTGCCAGTTGCACCGAATGTATTTGCGCCTGTGGCAGTAATGCCGCCATTTAATGTTACTGCTTGAACAGCCGTAAGAGCACCAAGTAAGGTTGTAGTTGTACCAGCTTTGCCGAGGATATGGGTACCAGCAGCCGTAATGCCACCATCATCATTAATGCTAGGGGCATTAGTAGCGTACCCATCTTGGATAGTTAATCCACCAGTTCCATCGTATCTAGCAATAAGATTATCTGTAAGATTTGTACTATTTGAAACTAACAGCACATTACTATTTTGAATAATACATCGAATAGGAACTTTTGCGGGGGTGAGGATAAGTTCCCAAATTGGCAGAGTTGAAGGATACCAGTACCCGTAACTTCCATCGGACCCGCAAATTACAATTGAATTGGTAATCGTATTGGCTGTTGTCGGGGTAGAATAGATTACCCTATTTGGAGTTCCAGTTTGCGTATAACCTGGGGTTGTGCCATTCGCATCAACCCCCAGATTGACCCATACAGTATTTGCTGAAGATACTAGGGAAGTATTGTCAAGACTGATTTCAGTACCATTATTATTAACAGCCCCAACCCTTGATACTGAAAGAGGGTCAAGTCCCTTCATTGCATACTCACCTACAACAAATCCGTGGCCAGGATATACTTGGTGAACTCCTCCTGTACTAGGGCCGCTAGCAATAGCGCCTTGCGCGTAGGCATTGACCTGATAGAGATTTCCTGGGGCTAAATAGCTTCCAAGGACAGTATTAATATCACTACTTCGCCTTAGTAAATTTCCCATATTACTCCTAGAAGGGCCGAATTACGAAACCGTAATTAGCCGCAACGGGTAGTTCATCAATAAGCCGGAACCGTCTGTCCGCGTCAGGATGCATAATGTCGATGCGCTGAAGCTTCTCTAGAGCCTCGCGCTCTAGGGCAGCATAGGTCTGGACCCCTTCGGAGTCTCCGAGGTGTGCGGACATTCTCTTGTAGGCCCCGTAGAGAATGGTATTTTCAAAATAGTCAGGAATGTCTAGGGTCTGCGATCCCTCAACGCTACTAATTAGGGGAAGACGCTTATAGTACTCTACTGTCAAAGTATAGTTAGTTACGGTATTTTGATCTAATGCAATATCAAAAAACATTCTACGAGTCTTTTCGTAATTAAAAATAGTATAGACAGATGGAGTTCCAGTAGTACTATTGTTAGGACTTGTCATGGGGTAAAGTCGCTTAAAATGGACGTAAGGAAGACCCTTAAGCGGGGTACAGTCCCCATTTGTGGTATGGCTAAGATAAACTAAAGATTCCTTAAAAAAGAGGGGATTTAACACGACATATTGCTGATTTAGAACAAAGGGATAGCTCTCACTAACCTTAGTAGATTCCCAAGGATAGGTGTTAAGATCCTTAATGATATCGTCTAAAAACTGTGTAACCCGCTCAACCAGATTAGGATCTTTTGTGCTAAATCCCTTGAGAGCACAGACTTTTTCGATTAAGGTTTGTCGGGAGCTAATGTAGCTTCCTGACCCTGTTCCGCTGGCGGGGACATTCGACATTTATAGTCCTCCAAGACAGACTGATAGAACTCTAGTCTTGGAGTAATATGGTCCTTAGCGTCACAGTAGTCAAGAACATATGACTTAGCTTTATCGGTTAAACGCTGCCTAAGTTCTTTGTTTGTAATAGCTTCCTCAAGGGCGGCTTGCCATTGGGTGAAGGTATTGTCTACTTTTAGGCAAGTCCCTTCGGGAGCGTTAGAGTAGGTATCAAAATCTGTACATATGAACGCCGCTCCTGCAAGAGACGATTCTAGAAATTTTAACCCCGACTTAGAGCGGTTAAACTCATTTTTTACAGTCGATGAAAGAATAATATCAGGAGAAATATATCTAACGATTTTATTAAAAAGCTTAACACTATTTGTAGGATGGAGATAAAAACACCTATTTGCTAAAGGATTCTCCTTATCCATTAACCAGGGTTGTACCCAATCGGGGGTTGCGCCCATAAAAAACAGCCTTAACATAGGCTGATTATTTTGGCCATCAAACTTCTTCATAGCCCATTCAAGGGGTTCTTGTAGAATAGTCCAATCTCCGAAGCGGCCTCCTCCTCCTGTAATCATTAGCCGAATAGATTGATCCTCTTTACGCTCAATAGGAGTTGGGTAATCCCAAGAATCAATATCAATCCAATTCTCTAGTACCTTTGTTGGGTTATCACTTAGATACCCTAAACTTTCTGCTAAAGGATCTGTAGAAAATGAAATTCCATCAGAGTATCTTAATTGAGTTTTAGTAACTCTATGCCCTATACCGCCAGGGTGGAATGTATTCCACCCCTTATTATAAGAAGGAACATGATCTAAATTATCATCAATATCAGTAATTACAGGAATTTTATGAATATCTCTTGCCTTAAAAAAAGCAATAGCAAAATTTGGGTCTGGGTTATAGCCAATATGTATAATATCATATTTAGGCATTTCTGCTAAAATCCAATCAAAAAAATTATTTTGGTACTGTTTAAGAGTATGAGTAAGTTGATCGTTAGTTGGGCAATACACTTCATGGCCTGCTTGTTGTAAAGCTTTAGCTGGGACTTCAAATCGCCACCAACTAACCCCGCCAAACCATGTTGGAAGCATCATAATTTTCATTCTAAGTCCTCGCCCCCATCTTCTAATACTCTTTTAGCCGCTTCCCATGGATAGATAAATTGGGCTTTTTTGGCAAATGAAAGACGACCATCTT
>Ga0315276_10004978_pt1 | contig 12224 bp, 14 predicted proteins | sample YL17G05_0_MG_FD_204542 | JGI IMG/M metagenome (GOLD analysis project Ga0315276, IMG submission 204542) | Sediment microbial communities from Yellowstone Lake, YNP, Wyoming, USA - YL17G05_0 | ecosystem: Environmental > Aquatic > Freshwater > Lake > Sediment | place: USA: Wyoming | collected... | reverse complement strand
GGGAATTAGAATTAACTTTTATGTCTGCTCGTTTTACTATTTCTGCTTTATTGCTTGTCCACTGAACAAAAAGAGTATATTTCTCTATATTCTTAAGGATATCTTCAATATCCTTTTCAAGTTTTTTAATAGAAATAAGCCCCTCTATAAGTATCCCAACATACCTATTAAGTATCCCATTCTCAACAAACTCTGCAATATGCAATCCTTCAACAGAATATTTTTTGAAGATTTTGTCCCTAAGATTTCCTCTTCTTTCTTTGTCTCCTTCAACCTTTCTCAAAGCCAATCCCAGTCTTGCTAAAAATAAAAACTTTTTATCTTTGATATATTTGCCATAGAATTTTGACTCTCCTGAAAGATATTGTTCTTTAACTATATCAATAGTTTTTTGTTCTTCTATAAATGCTATCTCTCTATTCTCTAACTTCTGAAGAAAGGAGGTTATTTTATCAATAGACCAATCCAAAAATCCCTTTGTCACGCCTTCAGTTATGTCAGAAACAGGATTATCCAAGGGCATCTTCACCAAACTCTTCTAGATAAGATGCAATGCTAAACTCATTATTATCCAAGATAACCGTGCTTCCGGGAAGGATAACCATATTACTTACTCTAACCGGAATCTCTGCATACTTATCTATCGCCTTTTCACCATTAGCAGACAATACAAACTCTCCATCAGAGCTGTATCCGAGCTCTTTCAAAAGCAAAAGCTTAGAATTCATAGAAACATTTTTTAAAGATATTAATTCCATTTTACCTCCAATATTGATAATCTATAAAGGCAAAGGTTATTTATAAATTTACTTATCCTGCGATATAACTCATTTCAGGCTTTCCTCAATTATCTTCGTCCTAATCATAATATTCTACCTTAGATGACATTTATATCTTCTTCCCAACCATAATATTCTCTCTCAAAGTAGAAAGCTCATTCTGGAAAGTCTTGGCAAAATCCGGATTATTAAAAATTTTCGAAAACGCTTCCTCGCCTGCAGAAAATACCGTGTTTAAATCTCCTAAACTTGAAAGAATTAAATTAACATCCTCCTCGCTAAGCTTTGCCCTTGATAAAACTCTGTATCCCTTAGGATGGGTAGACTCATCGCTGCTTCTGTTGAATAATAGCTTGGCAATTCCATCTGTATCAAGCAAGTCATCAAATGATATTTCTGAAATCAACCCCTTAACCCTGTCTGGATTGCTTGCATAATCTTTCAGAATAAACTGCTCAGTCTTCTCAATCCCCCTTGTTAGCTCCTTCAGCCTCATTTTTACAATGCTTCCGTCTCTCCCAAGCTCAACAATGCTCTTTCTCATAGTATCATCAATTCTGTTAATCATCTCAGTTCTCTGGAGAATATTGCAAACATCGCTCACAGAAACCAACCCAGTTACTTCTAAAACATTCAGATTAGTCAGCAAGTCATCATAAATCTCTCTCTGCTTTTCAAGAATTTGCAAAGTCTCAGTAGCCCTTCTTAAAATTTCTTCAGCATTCCTCAAAACGTATTTTAAATCAGAGTAGTACAATGTGATTTTTCTCCTTCTCTCAGAAACAGCAATAGCCAAAGTCCCAGCCTGCCTGGCAACTCTCTCCGCAGCCTTATGTCTTGTCCCAGTCTCGCTCGTAGGAATTGCAGGATTTGGAATCATCAGAACATTTGCATAAAGTATTTTTTTCAAATCTTCAGAAAGAACAACGGCTCCGTCCATCTTGCTCAGTTCAGTCAGCCTTTGAGGAGTAAACCCGCAATTAACCTTAAAGCCCCCTTCAAGTAATCCTGCAACTTTCTCATTCATAACAACTATCAATGCCCCATTCTCAGCTCGCAAAATATCTTCCAATGCGATTCTTAAACTAGTCCCGGGAGAAACAATCTTTAAAATATCAAATATATCAATTTTATTTGAAATTTCAAACTCTTTAACAGCAATATATTCTTTTTCCTCATTATTTTCAATCTCTTTTTCCACTTCTTCCATTTCAAGCAAAGCCATCACTTCTATTTAAGTTTTCTTAAAATGTTAAGCCTATTTAAATCTTGAGAAATGAGAATAGCGCGGCTTTATATCTTCTAAATGAATTCAAGTGATCTTGCCCTATCCGCCTCTCTGCTAACTTTTTGATAAATGTAAAATTAAGTTAATCATTAATTCAATTATGTCTATAGAAATTATATAGGGGGTTCTTATTGATAAACTTTAAGAAAGCAAACATTAAATCAATTTATTGTGAAGAATGATTTTCAGAAGAAACATTTTGCTGCTGAACTTGGGATGTATCAGCTCCATTTTCAATAAAAACGGCAACTGCAATCACAGTAGTCCATACTCCTTCCTTTCCCTGAGCGGACTGAGTAGTGTTTCTAGTTCTGATTATCTTTCCAGAAGCCTTGTATTCCTGCTCCCTATCACTCCATGCCTTTTCCGCATCAAATTCAATTCCTAAAGTAGTAGCCAGCATTGAAGCAGCCAAATCCTCAGCATACTCTCCTGCTTTTTCATCAGTCTCCCCATAACTATGATGCTCAGAAAGATATCCATAAGCGCTATTATCTGCCGGAACAGCGCACCCAATCGAAGAAACAATAAGCCTGTTATTCTCATTAGTCTCATTTCTTGCCATAACACAATGAACTACCTCTCCTGCTTGCAAATCCTGCAAACCCTTCTCTCGAGTAATCATCTTGCAGTTCGGGGGAAGAATAGAAGAAACGCAAACAAGGTTAAACTTCTCTATGCCCGCATCTCTCAATGCAAGCTCGAAAGAAGCAAGCCTTTCCTTGTGCCTTCCCATTCCTTTGGTAAAAAAAACTTTTTTTGGAACCATTTATTTCTCGTCGGTAAAGTCAATAATTTTAAATTCAATTGCACTTGTTAAAATTAGTTTATAAAACTTTCTATATTTTTATTACGATGGATTTCTCCAAGAAAAAATAATTTAGATTACAAACCAGATAATCAAGTTTAGAATTAAAGATTAATTTTATTTTTATATTCTTAAAGTAACTCCTCATATAAAAGAACAGTTGCAACAGAAAGGTATTTAAATCCTTATTTAATCCTACATCTATGAATAAATGGCTTGAATTATTGATAGGTTTGATATTAGTCACTGTGCCTATTTGGGCATTATTGGCTGTTCCAACATTCGCAAGCTGGGGTCCTGCAACACTCGCCTTCCTTAAAGGCGGAGTTGTTTGTTTCATAATCCTCATTGGCTTGTTATTTATTATGTTGGGAATATCTGACTTAAAGGGTTAAAAGTTTGAACTTTTCTCTCGGTTGAAGGAACACGAGAGATAAAGAGTGTACTTTTTGTATTTTTTTATTCTTCATATTCTTGAGTATAATTAACTATATTAATCAAAGCCTTTTATTTTCTCAATGAACACTTTTTTCGCCAGTGAATTATGCGCAAGATGCAAAGGTAAAGGTTTATGCGGAAAGCCCTGCAAAATTCTAGGCAAAATATCTAGCTTCATGCCTAAAACAAAACTCCAGTTCTCAGGCTCATCTCCCCCAGAGATTTTTGTGGGAAGAGTAGGCTATCCTGAGATTAATACTGGAATTCTTGCCCCCCAAGAGTATGGAAGCAATGAAATAATGAGCCTGCCGGAATTATGGCACTCTAACTCTCTTTCAATAGAACAGATTCTGGCGATGCGCAGCCAAATGATTTACTCAAGATTCAAAAGCAACATAAAAGACGCAAGAAAGTCAGGCAGATTTCTCAGTATAATGCAGGAAATTTCAATGTCAAACAAATCCGTGTCTACAGAGTTCATTCTCAAAAAGCCAGCCAAACCAAGAATGTTATTTGACACCCATATTCCTCTAATAGGAAATCCTGCTCCACTTCAAAGCGTAAGACTGGAAGAAAATCCCCACATAGAAGAAAAAGTGGATTATTTAGTTTCAGACACAGATAATAAAGCATCCAATTCAATCATAGAATTATATTCTGCAAAAATTGAAACGAGCAATATCATCAAAATTCTAAGCGCAGGATTATTAGGTTTAAAGTCAAGAAGAAAGTTAGTTCCAACAAGGTGGGCAATAACCGCTACCGATGACACCATAAGCAAGTCAATGCTTGAAAGAATAAGATTCTATCAGGAACTCTCAGAAATTCTAGTATTCACAAGTGAGTATGTCGGAAATCACTATGAATTCTTATTATTGCCAGACAAATTCTCATTTGAAGTAATAGAAGCAAAAATCCCGGGTTCTGTCTGGAATCCCTTCTCACAAAATAATTTATTTATGCAAGATTACGAACAATTCAACGGAAGAAAAACCTATGCAGATAATGTAACTGGAGCATACTATTCAAACAGGCTCGCTTTAGCAGAATATTTAACAAGCATAAAAAGACAAGCTTCATGTTTAGTTCTAAGAGAAGCCCGACCAGAATATTATGCTCCATTAGGTGTTGGGATACTTAGGGAAACAAGCAGGCAAGCGTTCAAAAATCAGCCTGAGAAACACGAAACAATAGACTCAGCATTCAATTCAATGCAGCAAAGAATGATTCTCCCAATAAACTTATTCAGAGATAAATCTCAATTGCTGAAAAATTACAGAAAACAAACAAGATTGTCTAATTGGTTATGAATTTCCTTCAGGATCTCTCAACCACCTATCCTGAACGTCCTTAAGAGCAAATCTATAACTTCTTTCCTCAAGAACACTTACCAATCTCCTAACCTCTTTTATTGCAGCAGGCACTTCAAGCGGTTTTCCCCTAAATTCAACTCCATTATTGTCAATAACAGTAATTCTGAATACAGGCAAATTAAATCTTCCATTTTCTTCATAGGTAGTCAAAACCAGCGGATCTACCTTCTTCCTATAATTAAGATCCCACGGAAAATAATCCTCAATCCCCATGACCTATGCAGCTTTAGCAGGTTTAAAAATATGATTATACTTAACGACATATGAGCTTTTCCCTTTATAAATAAAAAATAGCTGGCTTCACCAAAGATTTTATGAAAACTATGTCGCCTTGCGGACAGCCAAAGTTTTCTAATATCAAAATAATTACTGCAAATACAAATTAAAATGTTTATCATCTTTAAATTTTTCTAAGATAAAGTAACCATGAGAGATTATCAAATCCAGATAATTATGCCGAGAGGTCTGGGAAATGGCTCTGGAACGTCTCCAGCTATTATAAACATCCATCTACTGACTTGAAAACAGCCCTGTTCTTCTGTTATTAATAAATAGTCTCTCGTAAAACCATATAAAAGTTAAGATTAACAGCTAATTTAAGATTTCAGCCGAACACAAACATCAGGCAAGTTTCAATAAACGCCGCAACAAGAAGCAAAGGAATAACAACAAGCAAAAAAACAATTAAAGCATTTTTAAAAACATCAACAACTTTCTCCCCAAGTTTCTCCTTCTTCTTCCTTTTCTCAAAATAAACTAATCCCAGTCTCAACCCAATGCCCAAGCTTATTGCCAAGGCAGGCAGCTCAAAAATTCCATGAGGAAGCAGTCTTCCCAGAACCCCGAAAAATCCAACTTCAGAGCTTTTATTCATAACAAAACCTAAAACATACCCATTAAAAAAGCAGAATATTACGGGAAGAATGCCTAAAAAAACTCCGAATATAACCCCTGCAAAAGCAGTAGTGATATTATTCTGGAATATGAATAAAAAAAGCTGAAAAAACCCCAATCCAGAAGTCTTGCCCACAATCTCATCAATCAGTTTCTTGATGATATCAGTGAAAAATATGGGATACGCAAACCCAAAAGTAGCTGAGATTAAAAATAAAATTGAAATAAAGTAAATGTAATTTCTGCTTTCCCTAATAAATTTCCAGCATAATCTAGAATAATTTTTTACTTTCATTATTAAATATGCTCAAGAATCTTATTAAATTTAATTTTTATTTGCGCTGTCATTTAGGTTAACAATTATCCTTGGTAATTTTTTGAATATTTTTGAATATCATTGTCTTATTAAATAATGATTAAGCAGTTTTATTTTCTTCCTATATTTATTTCTCAGGTACAATCCATAAACAATTCCCGCAATCAACCCTCCAAAATGAGCAGTATTTCCAATAGGCAGAGGAACAAACAGCCCAATAATGACTAAAGGAACAATTGCAATTATAGGCAGAAGCCAGAACTGCATCTCCAGCGGAAGAGCAATTTTCATAGTTCTCTGATTAAATGAAAAAAGAGAAAATATGGAGATAAAAATGTAAATAGTTACAACTAAGCTCAGCAAAGTTAAAACTACATTGTCAGGAAAGATTGCCTCCGCTGTTGCCTGTAGAACTATCGCAATCAAAGGCCCAGCAATCAAATAAACCCTATTTTTTGGAGTAAGAACTGCAATCAATCCAATTAATCCAAAAATAGCCCCGCTCGCCCCGACTCCGGCAATATCCAGATTTCCAAATATCTTTTCCCCAATCCCAGTTCCAAACAAGCCAGAAAGCAAAGCAAAAACAATTCCTGCAAAAATTCCAGAAATCATATAAAAATACAAAAGTCTTCTCCTCCCTATGATGGTTTCGGCAAACCTTCCAACAAACCACAATGAAAACATATTAAAAAACAAATGCATAATTCCAGCATGCATAAACATGCTGGTAACTACTGTCCAAAGATTTATTCCCCGAACAAAATCAGAAGGTTTCAAAGCTAAAAAATCAAGAGAATTTTTTACAAAAATTGACAAAATCAAAGCTAGAATAAACACAGCCACATTGGCTATAATCAACTTTGAAGTCATGGAAAGACTTCTAAAAAGAATTCGCTTTCTCATTATCTCCTCTTTTTTTTCTTTATTTTTTTATTTTTAGGCTTGCTTTTTCTCCAGCTCTTCCCCTTGCTCTTTTTAGGCTTGCTCTTCTCTTTGCTTTTTCCCCTGCTTTTTTCCATTCTTTTTTTCTCCTTCTTCTTCTCTTTCCGTCTATCATTTCTTTTCTTAGCCCTGTAAGTTTTCTTATCCGCCATCTCTTTCTTGTCTAAGTTAACTTGTTTTTTAGTTTCCTTCACTCTGACTTTAGAAAGCTCTTCCCCAATAATCATAATTCCAGACTCAAGTTTCTTTATTTTTAACATCAAATCATTGAGTATTTTCTTGTCTGTCTGCAGCTCATAAACTTCCCCGCATTCACTGCAAGTAAAATTATGGAGCAAAGCAGTCTCCTCATTCACTTCAGTCTTGCACGTATTGCAAAAATAAAATCGTCTGCTCTCTCTGTTCTTCAGCTGATTTTTCATGCTTTCAAGCTCTTTTTTGATATTGCTCTCTAAAAGCTCCAAAGACTTCCCAATATTAAGAGTCCAAAAATAAGTATACCATCCCTTTCTTTTATCTTTCTTTCTCGTAAACGAAACAAGCCCTGCATGAGACAGCTTGTAAAGAATATTCCTCACCTGATTAATAGTCAATTTGAGTTTTTTAGCAAGTATGAATTCATTTACATTCTTCTTTCCAGCAAGAAGATCAACTATCTCTGACGCCTGCCTGCCTACCACATTGCCCAGTATATCATTAAGAAGCTTTATTTGCATTGCCACTAGAAATTCATGCCTAATAAATACCTTTCGCTTTTCTTGTTACTACTCAATAATTCTTACAAAGCTATTTAAATAATTTTTTAGTGTAGATTGTATGTCATGGTTCACAAAAAAACAAGAAAATTCTAAATTACCCAGGCTTCCCGAGCTGCCTGACCTCCCAAATTTGCCCGATGACAGCCCTATGAATAGCTTCAATCCAGCGCCAAAGCCATATCCAGAAATGCCCAGAGAAGATATTCACTCTCTTCCAAGTTTCCCAAATTCAGAAACTGCTAATAAAATGTCAAGAGAAGCAATAAAATCTGCATTAGAAATCCAGCCCAAACTAAAACCCTACACTCAGGAAATAGATTATTCCAAACAGTTCAGAGCAGACGAATCTGAAGATGAAGACGAATTGCCCTCAATAAGCCCAAAAAGAACGCAAGAATCATCAGAACCAATTTTTGTAAGAATAGATAAATTCCAGTTAGCCATCAAAAATATAAACGAGATAAGGAAGCAGATAGCAGAAATAGAAATGTATTTGGCAGAAATAAAAAAATTAAAGGGAAAAGAGGAAGAAGAACTGCAGGAATGGGAGCGCGAAATCCTGGAAGCAAAAAACAAACTGGATAACACTGACAAAATTCTATTCAGCAAATTGTAACATGATACCCTACGTGAAAATAGAGAATGCCGAAGCCTTAGAATCGCGGAGAAATCTTCTTTCAACCCAGATGAATCTTCTCCAGATATCAAAGAGGATAGAGTCCTATAAAAAACTAAGAAAACAAGAGATGATAAAAAAATCACTCCTGAAGCAGTCCATAAGACAAAAAATCCTAAAAATAAGTTCCCTGCTGGCTTGTTTACCTCAAGGAGAAGTTATAGGGATAAAAAGTATGAAGCATGAAGCAGTAAAGCATTCTCATATTGAGCCAGTTCCATACGAAAAAGGCTCCAAAAAATCCAGAGACATAGAATCCCAGCTAAGGGAAATACGAGACAAGCTTTCTAGAATGTAAGAAGATGAATTGTGCTCCGCACAGCAAGCTATCTAGATTGAAATAAGTTTGAGGATATTGCAGAGAAGTGTTTAAATTAATCAATATCCGATTCTGTAAAGATAGCGGGTGATGGAAATTATTACCGACGGAAACAAAGCAATAGCTTAAAATGCCCCGAAAGGGCGTTTCCGTCGTGGAATCCATAGCATCACCCATTAATTTAACAGAACCCAATATCCTTGATTGAACATGAAAAACAGTTGGATAATTTTGCTGGTTTTGCTTGTATTATTTTCCATTGTTTTAATTCATTCTAAAAAGGAGGATTATGGCAAGATCAGTCTTAAACAGCAAGATAAAGAATGGGATTATTGCTAATTTTCTCGAGTATAAGCATTATCCCTCGGATTAAAAATCCGATAAATAGCCCACCCAATTATCACCATCAGCAGTATTGCTAAAACCCATCCCGAAAGTCTCATTTTATCAATAAACTAAGGACTCTGAAGTTTAAATTATTTTTGATATATCAAAAAAACATTATCAAGACAAAATCTTAAAAACCCAGCAAACCTTCTCAATTTATGAAATTAGTGAGAGATAAAATACCTGAAATCATTGAAAAATCAGGCAAAAAACCAATAATCCACATTGCAGAAGATAATGAATACTGGGAAGAATTAAAAAATAAATTAAATGAAGAAGTTAATGAATTTTTAGAAAAAGAAAATGAAGAAGAATTAGCGGATATCATTGAAGTAATCCATGCAATCAGTGATTACAAAAAGTTTAGTTTAGAGGATATAGAAAAACTAAGAATCAAAAAATCAGAAGAAAGAGGCGGATTTAAAAATAAGATTATATTGGAAGGGATACAATGAAAATGAACAGAAAGCAGCTGATTAAAGCGTATATAGAATTCTTCAAGAGCAAGAACCATAAAGAGATAAAAAACTCATCTCTTATTCCTGATAATGACCCAACAGTTCTATTCACAACAGCAGGAATGCACCCCATAGTTCCCTTTCTTCTGGGAGAAAAACACCCACAGGGAAAGAGACTAGTCAATATCCAGAGATGCATCAGAACAGGAGACATTGATGGGGTAGGGGACACATACCATCACACTTTTTTCGAAATGTTAGGAAACTGGAGCCTAGGAGATTATTTCAAGAAAGAAGCAATTCAATTCACCTTCGAGTTCCACACTAAAGTTCTAGGAATTCTTGTCGAGAGGTATGCAGTTAGTGTTTTTGGAGGAGATAAAAGAGTGCCTCAAATTCCAAAAGATGAAGAATCAGCAAAAGTTTGGAAGTCTTTAGGAATACCAAAAGAGAGAATAGCTTTCCTAGAAGGAGGAGTTTTAGAAAGCGACAACAATTGGTGGGGGCCAGCAGGAAAAACAGGCCCGTGCGGCCCGTGCACAGAGCAATTTTTCTGGAAAGACAATAAGACTCCAGCTCCTAAAAAATTCAATCCAGAAGACAAAAGATGGGTGGAAATTGGAAACGATGTTTTGATGCAGTATGTTAAAGACAAACGATTGATATTAATTGATGGAATGCATTGCATCTACGACGAGAAGTTTAATATTAATAGGGAATTGTTAGAAATAATAAATGGTTTGAATGCCCATACTATTTTAACTGTTGCGGGTTATAAGGAAAGAGGGCTTAAAGCAATAAAGGATCTTTCTCCAGATGGAGATACTAATTGGAAAGCATTTTCCCTTGAAGAACAAGGAATTAAAAAAGATAATCCTGAATATTTTAAGACTTTATTAAGAACATTTGATCTTAAACCTGATGAAGTGTTATATTTTGATCATGATAAAAAAAGTGTTGAAACTGCAAAAAAATTAGGAATTCTTTCACAACACTATAAGGACATTAAATCGATAGACAAGTTTATTTCAGATAATTTACTGGGATACAATCTTGCAAAACAAAAAAATATTGATTTTGGAGGCGGAGTTGAAAGAACAATCGCAGTTCTAAACAGCTTAGAAGATAACTATCTCGCAGACATGTGGCTTCCAATAATAAAAGAAATTGAGAGAATATCAAACAAAAAGTACAAAGGAAATGAAAAAGCAATGAGAATAATTGCAGACCACATAAAAGCCAGTGTTTTTATTATTGCAGATGGAATTGTTCCAAGCAACACAGAGCAAGGCTATGTTCTAAGAAGATTAATCAGAAAAGCAGTAAGATACGGAAGATTATTGGGAATTGAAAAATTCACAACAAAAATAGCCGAGCCCATATTCAAAATTTATGATGACTATGAAGTTTTAAAAAATAACAAGAATAAAATATTAAAAGAATTAGAAAAAGAAGAGGAAAACTTTCTGAAAACTTTAGAACAGGGAATAAAAACCTTCGAAAAAATAGTCAAAGATAAAAAGCAAATATGCGGAAAAGATGCGTTCCTATTGTATCAAAGTTACGGTTTTCCCCTAGAAATGACTCTAGAGTTAGCTAAAGAAAAGGGATTAAACGTAAACGAGCAGGATTGTTTAAAAGAGCAGGAAAAACACCAAGCATTAAGCAGGACAGCCTCAGAAGGAAGATTTAAATCTGGATTGGCAGATAATTCTGAAGCAACCACAAAACTCCACACAGCAACTCATCTGTTAAATCAAGCCCTGCGAGTTGTCCTAAATGACAAGAACATTCATCAGAAAGGAAGCAATATCACACCAGAAAGATTAAGATTTGATTTCAACTTTGACAGAAAATTAACAGACGAGGAAATAAAGAAAGTTGAAGACTTAGTTAACGAAAAAATAAAAGAAAAAATAAACGTAGTATGCAAAGAGTTAACTTTAGAAGAAGCAAAAAAATGCGGCGCTCAAGGAGTTTTCGAAAAGAAGTATGGAGAAAAAGTAAAAGTTTACACAGCCGGAGATTTCAGCAAAGAAATCTGCGCAGGCCCCCATGTTAAAAACACTTGCGAGTTGGGAAGATTCAAAATAATAAAAGAAGAATCTTCTTCTCAGGGCGTAAGAAGAATCAAAGCCGAGCTTTTAACTCCTGACAAGAATTAAGCAAGAAATAACAGGAGTTGAAAGCGAGCAGTTTTAGAATAAATATAGAAATACTAAGGCCAAGGAGTAATCACTCTCATTTTATAAGCAACATTTTCAGATAAATCTTCTAATCTGTCCAGATGAAAGTAACATTCATTGCCTCCATCAGATATACATGAATATCCATATAGAATATTTTTTCCAACCATTGAATCAAGAGTACTTCTTGCAGAATCCATGTCACTCACAACCCCCAAGTCCATCAAAATCTCTTCTGTTTCTTCTTGAGTTAAGTAATCTCTTTTAAGTTTTCTTGTAGTTTGCCTAAATCTTTTTCTAAACTCCAATGCCCCACACATTTGAATAGCTCTCACTTCCGCATCTAATTCTCCTGGCTCTCTGAATCTATCTTCAATAGGAGCAAAATCAGTAAATACTTCTGAAGGCATAATATTTCTCATAATAATCAATATTTTTTACTATTTTTAATATTTTATATAATAAAAAGTATACATGATGATATTTACTAACTTAGTCTATAGGTTCTATGATCACTCTTTCAAAAACAAATCCATAATCTTAGGCAAAAGAGTTCTGTCTCTTGCAAAATATTTATAAGTAGCCCTCAATGCCTCAAC
>Ga0315276_10004977_pt1 | contig 12225 bp, 9 predicted proteins | sample YL17G05_0_MG_FD_204542 | JGI IMG/M metagenome (GOLD analysis project Ga0315276, IMG submission 204542) | Sediment microbial communities from Yellowstone Lake, YNP, Wyoming, USA - YL17G05_0 | ecosystem: Environmental > Aquatic > Freshwater > Lake > Sediment | place: USA: Wyoming | collected... | reverse complement strand
GTGCCTCGAGCTCCCGCTCGGGAAGCGAGGCCCGGCGCGCCTCCACCTCGAGGGCCTTGCGTGACAGGATCTCCGCCAGGAGGGTCATCCCCGGCTCGCCGCCGCGAGCAGGTCGAGCTTCTCTCGAGCCGCGCCCCGGTCGATCGCGTCGGCGGCGAGGCGCACGCCGGCCCCCAGGTCCGGCGCCGCGCCGGCCGCCACCAGCGCGGCGGCGGCGTTCGCGAGCACCGCATCTCGCGGCGCGCCCTCCTGGCCCGAGAGCACGTCGCGCGTGATCCGGGCGTTGTGCTCGGCGTCGCCGCCCGAGAGCGCCGCGGCCGGCCAGCGCCCCACGCCCAGATCCTCGGGAGTCAGCGTGAACGTGCGCACCTCGCCCCCCACGACCTCGGCCACCTGGGTCGTGCCGGTCACGGCGATCTCGTCCTGCCCATCGCCGTGGACCACGAACGCGTGGATCGTGCCGAGCGCGGCCAGAACGCCCCCGATGATCGGCACCCAGCGGGGTTCGTAGACCCCCATCAGCTGGTGCCGCGCGCCGGCCGGGTTGGCGAGCGGCCCGAGCAGGTTGAAGACGGTGCGGATGGCCAGCTCGCGCCGGATGCCGGCCACCGCCTTGAACGCGGGGTGAAGCCGGGGGGCGAAGAGGAAGCCGATGCCCACCTCGGCGATGCAGCGCTCCACGCGCTCCTTGGGCGCGTCGACGTCGACGCCCAGCGCGGCCAGCACGTCGGCCGATCCGCACTTCGAGGAGACCGAGCGGTTGCCGTGCTTGGCCACCGTCACGCCCGCCCCGGCCACCGCGAAGGCCGCGGTGGTGGAGATGTTGAAGGTGTTCTGGCCGTCGCCGCCGGTGCCGCAGGTGTCGACGAAGACCTCCCGGTCGACCCGGACGTGATCGGCCCGGGCCCGCATCACCTCGGCTGCTCCGGCGATCTCCTCGACCGTCTCCCCCTTGAGCCGGAGCGCCGCCAGGAAGGCGCCGACCTGGGCCGGGGTGGCGCCGCCATCGGCCACCTCGCCCATCAGCTCCACCATCTCGGCGCGGGTGAGGTCGCGACCGGAGACCAGCCGCGCGATGGCCGGAAGGATCATGCTCGCCTCCATCCCTTCACCCGGGAGAGCCAGTTGCCGAGCAGCGCCTTGCCCTGGCCCGTCAGGATCGACTCCGGGTGGAACTGGACGCCCTCGATCTCGAGCCGCCTGTGTCGCAGCCCCATGATCTCGCCCTCCCGGGTCCAGGAGGTGATGCGAAGGTCCCGGGGCAGCGAGGCGCGCTCGACCACGAGGGAGTGGTAACGCCCGGCATCGAACGGAGAGGGGAGGCCGGCGTACACCCCCTCGCCGCGGTGGAGAACCGGGCTCGCCTTGCCGTGGACGATGCGGTCGTTCCGCACCACCTTGCCGCCGAAGGCCTGCCCGATGGCCTGGTGGCCCAGGCAGACGCCCAGGATGGGCAACTCGCCGGCGAGCGACCGGATGGCTTCCAGGCTCACGCCGGCCTCGTCGGGCGTGCAGGGGCCGGGCGAGACCACGAGGGCGCGGGGGCGCAGCGCCCGGATCCCGGCCACGTCGATCTGGTCGTTGCGAAAGACCCGGACGTCGGCGCCCAGCTCGCCCAGGTACTGGACCAGGTTGAAGGTGAAGGAGTCGTAGTTGTCGACGAGGACGATGCGCGGCTTCATGCGCCGGATCCCTTCACCGCCGAGGCCTTGCCGTCCAGGTCACGGGATTCGGCCTGCGCCACCGCGGTGAAGAGGGCGCGCGCCTTGTTGACCGTCTCCTGGTACTCGGCCGCCGGCTTCGAGTCGTAGACCAGGCCGGCGCCCGACTGGACCGAGACCTTCCGGCCCGACTGCACCAGCGTCCGGATGGCGATGCACATCTCCATGTCGCCGCCGCGGTCGAAGTAGCCGACCGCTCCGGCGTAGGGGCCGCGCCGGGCCGGCTCGAGCTCGTCGATGATCTCCATGGCCCGCACCTTCGGCGAACCGGTCACCGTGCCAGCCGGGAAGCCGGCGCGAAGGACGTCGATCGAGTCGAGTCCCTCGGCGAGCCGCCCCTTCACCTCCGAGACCAGGTGCATCACGTGGGAGTATCGCTCCACGCCCTTCAGCTGGGTCACACGCACCGAGCCGACTGCGCTCACCCGCCCCACGTCGTTGCGCCCCAGGTCGACGAGCATGACGTGCTCGGCGTTCTCCTTGGGATCGGCCCGCAACTCCTCCTCGAGCCGGCGGTCGTGCTCGGGATCCTCTCCGCGCTTCCGCGTCCCGGCGATGGGGCGGAGCGTCACCTCGCCGTCCTCGAGCTTGATGAGGGTCTCGGGAGAGCTGCCCACCAGAGCCTGGCTGCCGTTCTGTAGATAAAAGAGGTAGGGGGACGGGTTCACCCGCCGCAGCGCGCGGTACACCTCGAAGGGCGGGACGCTCACGTCGGCGTCGAAGCGCTGCGAGAGCACGACCTGCTGGCAGTCGCCGGCCTTCACGTACTCCTGGGCGCGGCGGACGGCCCGCTCGAACGCCTGGCGCGATATTCGGGGACGAAGCTCGGCGGCCTTCTCGGCCGGAGGGGAGCGCCGGTCGCGCAGCGGGCGCGACAGCGCCGCCATCGTCCCGCCGATTCGGGCCAGCGCGGCGTGGTAGAGGGCGCGCGGGTCGTCCCCCTGCTTGCAGCGGACCTCGGCGATGACGTGCAGCGAGTGGCGCAGGTTGTCGAAGGCCACGACCTGGTCGAAGTCGAGGAAGAGCGCGTCCGGGAAGCCGAGCTCGTCCTCGTTCGCGATCGGCACCCGCGGCTCGAAGAGCTTCACCGCGTCGTAGGAGAGGAAGCCGACGAGCCCGCCGGCGAAGCGCGGCGTGCCCGGGATGCGCACCGCCTGGTGGGAGGCCAGCTCGCGCCGGATCCACTCGACCGGGTCGCCGGCCTGCCCCAGGCGCCAGGAGAGCGAGTTCCGCGGACCGGCGCCCAGGAAGCTGAAACGGCCGGACCGCTCTCCCCCTTCCACCGACTCGAGGAGGAAGGCCTGCCGCTTGCCGCGGGAAAGCTTCAGGAAGGCCGAGACCGGGGTCTCGGTGTCGGCCTCCACCTCGACGCGAACGGGGATGGCGCGGCCCGGCCGGCAGACCCGTTCGAACGTCTCGAGGTCGGGAAAAGCTTTCAGGAGGTCAGCGCCAAAGAGACACCGTCATGCCACGACCCGCCTGGCCGGACCGGCGATCTCGGTCACGTCCGTCCCGACCACCCGGTTCTTCGCGTCGACCAGCACCACCTGCGGCACGTGGGTGCTGGCCTCCGCCTCCTCCATCTCGGCGAAGGTCGCGAGGATGACCATGTCGCCGGGGCGGTTCAGGTGGGCGGCAGCGCCGTTGATGCAGATGACGCCGCTGCCCCGCTCCCCCCGGATGGCGTACGTCTGGAGCCGGGTCCCCCGCGTGAGGTTCCACACGTGGACGGCTTCGTAGTTCCAGATTCCCGCCGCGTCCATCAGGTCCTCGTCGATGGAGACCGACCCCTCGTAGTCGAGGTCCGCATGGGTCACCGTCGCGCGGTGAATCTTGGACTTGAAGAAGGTCCGGCGCATGATCAGGTTTTCTACCCGGATGGAGGGCTCCGATCAAGGCATCTGGCGACATGGCGGCAGGACAGGTCCCGATCGCGGCTCGCCGGCTGCGCATCCTGGCCGAGGCTCGTGGCCAGGGCGAGCCCTTTCTTAGCATCGATCCGGCCAGGTTGCGGTTCCAGCTCGGGACCTCCCACGCCGACCTCCGGGTTCCCGTGGACCTGGCCGGCGACGCGGCCGCCATCGTCCGGAGCGCGGTGGATCAGGTCGGGCTGCTGCTGGTCACCCACCACGGCCGGTTCGTCCCGCCGGAGGAGCTCGACCGGCTCTACCTCCGGGAGGACTACGGCTCCCTGCCGCACGTCGCAGATCTATTGGCGCCAGCCGCCGGCGGCCCAGACCTCCGCAATGCCGCCGAGATCGCGCTCGCGGCCCATCCCGCGCTCCAGGGCGGAGTCGTCACCGCCTGGATGGGGCCGGGCGGCAAGGGGCGCTCGCTGACCGCGCTCTGGATCGCCTCACTCCGGACCGCCGCCGCCGAGATGGCCGCGTCGCCAGAACGGGAGGAGACGCCGCTGCTCGTGGCGCTGGCGCTATCCGGCGCGCTCCACGCGGCTGGCGCGGGCCTTCGCGAGGTCCTGCCCGGTCCACCTCACGACCGCTGGCTGCGCGCCGCGGCGCTCACCGCCGTGTGGGTCGCGGCCAGAACCGGCGTGGCCCGCTTCGCCCGTGACGCCGGGCTCCGCCCCGACGATCCACTGCTCCTGCGCCTCGAGGCCGTCGTGAACCCGGGGACGCTGGTGGGCGGGCGCGGTGGGGGGGGCTCCACCCTCTACGGTCCGGAACTCGCGGCTGGCGTGCCCCGGGCCGAGGAGATCGTCGCGCGCCTCACGGCCGGCGGAGACCCGGACGCGGCGGCCGGAGACGTGGCGGAGGCGCTTTCGGCCGACGAGGAGACGTCGCGACGGGCCGAGGCCGCGGTGGCGGTCTGGCGGATCCGGCAGGCGCTCTCGGCGGCGGTGGTCGCGGCGGAGGAGGCCCGGCAGGTGGCCGCGGCGGCCGAGCTGCGGGTTCTTCTCGCCGCCCCGGGCGCCCTGTCGGTGGCGCTCTCCGACGAGGCGGGGCGAGGCGACCTGGCCACGAAGGCCCAGCAGGCCCTCTCCCGGTCGGTTGCCGGAGAAGGCGCGGGGGCACTGGATGTCGTGGTGCGGTCGCTGCGGGGGTGGAAGCCGCGCGAGCCGGCCGCCGCCCTGGGGCTGCGTCGCGAGGAGGCGCGAGAGCTCTACGGGCTGGCCGCGGCGGGGATGCTCGCCGATCTGGCGCTGGAGCGGCTGGCGGCTCCGGCGCGCCGGGTGGTGGTCCCCTTCTCGGGCGCGGGGCAGGGGGGTCCCGACGCCGAGTGGGAGGCGGGCCGGCTCTACCGGATCTCCGCGCGGCCCGGGCCCATCCTGGCCGTGGCCCAGGAGCGCCCCATCGCCCACCTCTTCGCCGACGTGAAGGACTTCACGCGGAGGACGAGCCTGCTCGGGCAGGCCTCGATGGCCGAGTTCCTCCGGCGCGAGTTCTACCTGCCCATCCTCGCCGCGGCCAAGGAGCGCTTCACCGGAATGGAGCACCTCTCCGATCGCGGTGGGATCTCGGTGAACAACCTGCTCGGAGACGCCATCTCCCTCTCCGGCGACATCGAGGCGCTGGTGTCGCTGGCCGGGGAGATCCGTCGCCTTCTCGCCGCCTACGAGACGCGACTGGAGCGGGAGGTCTCCACCGAGGCGGTGGCCGGGCGGGTGACGGCTCTCGAGGCGCGCTACCGAGGCGAGATCGCCCGGTCCCAGGCGTCTCGGGGCGAGGCGCGGGCCGAGGCGGAGCGGGCCGCTCCCGGAAGCCCGGAGCGGACCGAGGCGCTGCGCCGGGCCGCGCTGCACGCCGCCGCCGCATCGCGCCTCGCCGCCGAGATGGAGCGCGCCGTGTCGCGGACCCGCGGAGAGGGGCTCGAGGCCGGAGTCTTCGTCTCCTTCGGCCCGGCGCCGCTGGTCGTCTCCATCGACGACGAGGCCTTCGGCCACAACCGGGTCGCCATCGCCGAGAAGATCAACGAGTCGGCCCGCGGCACTGCTCGGGCTTCACTGGCGCGGGCGCGCGCCGACCAGCTCCTCGAGACCGCCCGTGCCGCCCGCGGCTTCCCCGGCCTGCGCCACGCCTGGAACGTCTTCATCGGCCAGCCGCTCTCCATCGCCATCCCGCCCGCCGCCGCCACCGAGGCGCTGCGCGCCGCCCGGGCCGGGGACATGACCGCCGCCATGCGGGCGGTGGCCAAGCCGGTCCGGCGCGGGCTGGAGGCCGCGGCCCGGGCCGAGGACGAGGGGGCGGGCGACGTCTACAACGCCGGTGCGGCCCTCTCCGAGGAGGCGCTCTCGGCCTGGCTCGCGTCGGTGGGAGGCCGGCGCACCGTCCGGCGCGTCGAGCTCGACCCCGCCGACGTCCCCGAGGAGGTCGCCGCCCAGTGGTGGTTCGGGACCGGGCCGGAGAGCCTGGTCGTCACCTTCCACACCGACGGCCGCCCGGCCGAGATGTTCCGGCACGTCGGGCGCGCCTGGTTCAAGGGGCTGGGCGAGGTCCCGATCTGGGAGATCGCGGCCGACACCGGCGGCCCGGCGGCGATCTTCCAGGCGATGCGGGCGGCCTGGCTGGGCGGGCGCGCTACGCCTTCTGTGCCCGCTTGACGTTCTCCTCGCAGATTCGCTCGTAGAACGAGGCGTCGACCTTCACGCCGGCCTTCTTCATCTCGGCGACCCGGCCCAATTCCTCGTCCACCATCTTCTGGAAGACCTCGTATGGCTGGGCCCCCACCACCTGGCGGCAATTCACGTAGAGTGTAGGAGTGCCCTGGGCGGCGAAGCGGGCGCCCATGCGTGCGTCCTCCTCCACGCGGGCGCGGGTGGCCGGGGACGCGGAGGCCGCCTGGAACTTCTTCACGTCGAGCCCCAGCTGCTTCGCCCAGGCGTCGTACTGCGCCGGCGCGAGCTGGGCCTGGTTCTGGAACAGGAGGTCGTGCATCTCCCAGAACTTGCCCTGCTCGCGGGCCGCCTCGGCAGCCAGCGCCGCCGGCATCGCCTGCGGGTGCATGGCGAGCGGGTAGTTCTTCCAGACCACCCGCACGTCGTTCGGGTAGGCCTTCTGGAGCTGGGCGAGCGAGGGCTCGACCCGGGTGCAGAACGGGCACTGGAAGTCGGAGAAGACCACCACCGTGACCGGAGCGCCCTTCTGCCCCTTCTGCGGATCGTCGGGCCGGAAGTCGACCTTCTGAGCACTGGCCGGTGGCGCTGGCGGTGGGGGCGCGGCCTGCGGCGCCGGCTGCCCGGGAGGCGGGGCGACCATCACCGGGGCCGTGGCCGCGTTCTCCATGATCCGCGCGTACACGTCCTTGGCAGGCACGCCCGACTTCACGAGCGCCTCCGCCCTGGCGAGCTCCTCGTCGACCACGCCCTTGAAGACCTCGAAGGGGACGGCGCCGGCGATCTTCCGGCCATTCACGAAGAAGCTCGGCGTGCCGTTCGCGCCCACGCCGTTCACGAGCGCCTGGTCGCGCTTGATGCGGGCCTCGTGCCGATTCTCGTCGAGGGCCTTGCGGAAGGCGGTCATGTCGAGCCCGGCCGACTGGGCGGCCTGCTCGAGGGCGGGGCGATCCAGCGCCGGCGCCGATTCGAAGAGCCGGTCGTGCATCTCCCAGAACTTGGCGGACCCACCCTGGGCGCGCGCCTCCTCGGTGGCGATGGCGGCGGGCATCGCCTTGGGGTGGAACGGGAGCGGGTTGTGCTTGAAGACGAACCGGACCTTTCCCGGATAGGCCTGCTCGATCTGCTTCATGGTCGGCCCGACCCGCTTGCAGAACGGGCACTCGAAGTCGGACGACTCGACGATGGTCACGAGCGCGTCGGCCGGGCCCTTCATCGGCGAGTCGTCCACCGGGATGCGGTAGACGGCCCTCGGGTCCTCCTGCGGGCGCTGGGGCGGGCGTGCCTGCGCGGGCAGCTCGGGCGCCCGGGGGGCGGGCGGTGCGACCCGCGGGCCGCCTCCCGCCATGCGGTCGCCGACCACGCCGAGGACCACGCCGATGATGAGTGCCAGGATCCAGCTCGTGTGCTTCATCTGTGTCTCTCCCGTGTCGCTGGGCCACCCTTGGCGGCCCGTGTCTAGAATCGGGCGAAGGCTCCGGCGCGGACGAGGAGCGGCACGCCGACCCCGCTCGCGAGAGGGAATCCGCTGTCGCCCTCCACCATGAAGCCCAGCACGTCGGTGATCTTGAGCGCGAAGCCGGCGCCCAGCAGCAGCCATCGCCACTCGAGGTAGCCGATCTGCGTGGAGGCGTCGAAGGCGGCTCGCAGGAAGAAGGGCGTCTCCGGGATGAACCACTCGAGCCCCGGCCGGATCGCGAAGGAGGTCCCGGGCGACATCCCGAGCACCATCGAGAGCTGGGGCGCGATCCCGAAGAAGACCTCGTAGGCCACTCCGACCTCGAACTCGAAGACGCTGGGCGGGGAGTAGGCCGACCCGGCGCCCAGCTGGCCGCCCCCGCCGATGTCAGCCGACACGACGAGTCCCACCGGGCCGGACCCGGAAGGCGGGTCGGCCGGGCGCGCCACGCCCGGCAGCGCCAGGAGCGCCGCCGCCGCAAGGGGGAGAATCTGTCGCGCCGGTCGGTTCAAGTTCAGGGGCCCGGAGGGTATCGTCGCACCCTCCTCTGGGCAAGAGAGGCTTGCTCGCGGAGGCTTGCTTGGGACAGAAACGCTCGTGGCGGTTGCTCCCTTCCCGGCGCGGCGGTAAACGGAGCGGCGATGATGGAGATCACCCTGCCGGCGCCCGATCGCACCCTCGACACCTCGGGGAGGCTCTGCCCGTATCCCATCGTCGAGACGGCGCGGGCCATGAAGGCGCTCGCCCCTGGAGCGGTGCTCTGCGTGGTGGCCACCGATCCTGGCATCGCCACCGACATGCCGATGTGGTGCCGGGCCACGCGCAACGAGCACCTGGGCACCTTCCGGGACGGCGCTTCCTGGAAGAGCTGGGTCCGGAAGCGGGCGCCGGCCTGATGGTGAGCGCGAAGAAGGCCATCGCCATGATCTCCGGCGGGCTCGACTCGACGCTGGCGCTGGCGCTCGTGAAGCAGCAGGGCATCGAGGTGAAGGCGGTGAACTTCTACACCGGCTTCTGCATCACCGAGACCCAGCGCCGCAAGGGCGGGCGTCTGGACGGCACCGTCCCCCAGAACGAGGCCCTGCGCGCAGCCGCCGACCTCGAGGTGGACATCGAGTACGTCGACGTCTCCGAAGCGGGTTACCTCGACCTCATCGTGAACCCCCGCTACGGCTACGGGTCAAACGCCAACCCCTGCGTCGACTGCCGCATCTTCATGATGAGGAAGGCTCGCGAGATCATGGAGCGGGAGGGGGCGGCCTTCGTCTTCACCGGCGAGGTGCTGGGCCAGCGCCCCAAGAGCCAGAAGCGCGACGCGCTGCGGGCCATCGAGAAGGCGAGCGGCCTCCAGGGCCGGCTCGTGCGTCCACTCTCGGCGAAGCTCCTCGAGCCCACCATCCCGGAGCGGGAGGGCATCCTCGACCGCTCCCGGCTCCTGGACATCCACGGGCGATCCCGCCAGCGCCAGATCCGGCTGGCCCGCGAGCTGGGCATCCTCGAGTGGCCACAGCCCGCCGGAGGATGCTGCTACCTCACCGACGAGTCCTTCTCCCGGAAGTTCTTCGACATCCTCGACGCGCGCGAGGCGGCGGGGGAGGAGCGGCGCATCCGCAAGGAGGACATCGTGCTCCTCTCCACCGGCCGCCACTTCCGGCTGTCGCCAGCGGCGAAGCTCGTGGTGGGGCGCACCGAGGGCGAGAACGCCATCCTCGACTCCTACGGCGAGGGTCGGGCCCGGCTCATGGCCCGCGATCTCAACGGCCCGGTGGCGCTCGTCGAGGGCACGCCCACCTGGGAGGAGCGACAGCTCGCCGCCCGGATCGTGGCCCGCTACGGCAAGGGGCGGACGCTGCCCCGGGTCGAGGTGGAGTGGTCCGAGGACGGCGTCGTCGAGCTCCTCGAGGTCGAGCCGGAACCGGACGAGACCCGCATCGAGTCGATGCGCATCTGATTTTCCAGCTTTACAGGTTCAACTCCCCGTCGTCACGAGGCTTTGACAGTCGAATATCGCCCGTTCTTGACCTGGAGCAATGGGGAGGGCATCCCGAAGCGGCTACTGCTTCTGGGCGGCCCACGCCGGGTCCGCACGGCGCTACAATCGATCGAAGGGGTCACGCAATGGCGAAGACGAAGGGCGTGAAGCGGACCTACTCCTTTGGAAGCGGCCGGGCCGAAGGCAACAAGGACATGAAGGAGTTGCTGGGCGGCAAGGGCGCGGGGCTGGCCGAGATGAGCAACAACGGCATCCCGGTGCCGGCCGGCTTCACCATCACCACCGAGGCCTGCACCGAGTTCTACGCGGCGGGGAAGCGAATGCCCCGCGGGCTCGAACAGGAGATGCACGACGCGCTCTCCAGGGTGGAGTCGCTCACCGGCAAGGGTTTCGGCGACGCAGGGAACCCGCTTCTCGTCTCGGTGCGCTCCGGCGCCCGGGTCTCGATGCCGGGGATGATGGACACGGTGCTGAACCTCGGCCTGAACGACCGGACCGTCGAGGGGCTGGCCCGGCGCTCCGGCAACGACCGCTTCGCCTGGGACAGCTACCGCCGCTTCTGCGCGATGTTCGGCGACGTGGTGCTGGGAATGAAGCCCGAGCGCAAGGAGGACCGCGATCCGTTCGAGGAGCTCCTCGAGGCGAAGAAGAAGACGCTCGGCGTCAAGGTCGACTCGGAACTATCGGTAAAGGCGCTCCGCGAGCTCGTGGCGGAATTCAAGGCGGAGATCCGGGCGAGGCGGAAGCTCGAGTTCCCGGACGATCCCTTCGAGCAGCTGAGGATGGCGGTTTCCGCCGTATTCAGAAGCTGGGACAACGACCGCGCCGACGCCTACCGCAAGCTGAATGGCATCCCGTCCGACTGGGGCACCGCCGTCACGATCCAGTCGATGGTCTTCGGCAACCTGGGCGAGGACTCGGGAACCGGCGTCGCCTTCACCCGCAACGCCGCCACCGGAGAGAACGAGTTCTACGGCGAGTTCCTGGTGAACGCCCAGGGCGAGGACGTCGTGGCCGGCACGCGCACGCCGCAGAAGATCGGCGAGATGGAGGCGCGCTGGCCGGAGATGGCGCGGCAACTCGAGGAGGTTCGCACCCGGCTGGAACGCCACTACCGCGACATGCAGGACATCGAGTTCACCATCGAACGAGGCCGGCTCTACGTCCTGCAGACGCGAACCGGCAAGCGAACCGGCCTCGCCGCGGTTCGCATCGCGGTGGAGATGGCCGACGAGAAGATCATCTCCCGCGAGGAGGCGGTCCTGCGGGTCGAGCCCGAATCGCTGAACCACGTCCTGCGCCCGATCTTCGACATCGCGGCGAAGGAGGCGGCGATCCGGGCCGGGCGGCTCCTCGCCAGGGGGCTCCCCGCCGGGCCTGGTGCCGCCTGCGGACGCGTCGTGCTCTTCGCCGAGGACGCGGTGGCCTGGAAGGCGCGCGGCGAGACGGTGATCCTGGCTCGCCACGAGACCAGCCCCGAGGACATCCGGGGAATGGACGCGGCGGCCGGGTTCCTGACCGCCTTCGGCGGGATGACGAGCCACGCCGCCCTGGTGGCCCGGCAGATGGGCAAGGTGGCGGTGGTGGGCTGTCCCGTGCTCTCCTTCGACTACCAGGCGCGGGCGATGACGGTGGCCACCGACCAGGGGCCGCGCGTGGTCCGCGAGGGGGACTGGATCTCGGTGGACGGACTCCTCGGCGAGGTCATCGAAGGGAAGATCCCGACACAGTCCTCCGAGGTGGTGGGGGTGCTCATCGACAAGACGGTGAAGCCGGCCGCCGCGGCGATGTACCGGCTCTTCACCCGGCTCCTCGGCTGGGCCGACGGCGTGCGCCGGCTCAAGGTGCGGGCCAACGCCGACCAGCCCGACCAGGCCAGGACGGCCATCGCCTTTGGCGCCCAGGGCATCGGGCTGTGCCGCACCGAGCACATGTTCTTCGGCGAGGGAAAGATCGGCCCGATGCGGGAGATGATCGTGGCCGAGAACGAGGCCGAGCGGCGCACCGCGCTCGCGAAGTTGCTCCCGCTCCAGCGCGAGGACTTCGCAGGCCTCTTCCGCGCCATGGGATCGCGGCCGGTCACGATCCGCACCATCGACCCGCCGCTCCACGAGTTCCTGCCCCAGGACCCGGCCGGCCAGGAGGAACTGGCGCGCGCCACCGGCCGCACGCTGGCCCAGGTGCAGGCGCGCATCGCGGAGCTCGTCGAGTCGAACCCCATGCTCGGGAATCGTGGCTGCCGGCTCGGGATCAGCTACCCGGAGATCACCGAGATGCAGGCGCGCGCCATCTTCGAGGCGGCCTGCGAGGTCGCCGCCGAGGGAGTGAAGCCGCAACCCGAGGTGATGATCCCGCTCGTCGGCCACTGGAAGGAGCTGGCGAACCAGGCGAAGCTGGTCCACGAGGTGGCGGCCCGCGTCTTCGCCGAGCGGAAGCGAAAGGTGAAGTACTCGGTGGGAACGATGATCGAGGTGCCGCGCGG
>Ga0315276_10004976_pt1 | contig 12230 bp, 11 predicted proteins | sample YL17G05_0_MG_FD_204542 | JGI IMG/M metagenome (GOLD analysis project Ga0315276, IMG submission 204542) | Sediment microbial communities from Yellowstone Lake, YNP, Wyoming, USA - YL17G05_0 | ecosystem: Environmental > Aquatic > Freshwater > Lake > Sediment | place: USA: Wyoming | collected... | reverse complement strand
GGGCTGCCCCCGCGCGGACGAGCAGCCCCGCCTGCTCGAGCGTCCTGGCCACATTGGCAACGAGCAGGCCCCCGAACACCACGCCGGAGGCGAGCGCGACCGCGAGCAGCACGAGGAAGAGCCACACGAGGCCCTCGTAGGTCGACGTGAAGAGGAGGAAGACGACGACGTTGCTCGCCGCCGAGACGCCCCCCGCGGCCGCGGTCGTCACGACGCCCCTGCGGGGGCTCGCCGCCCACACGAGGTCGACGAGGACGCCCGCGACCAGGCTGAGCAGCACCACGAGCACGCCCTTGCTCGAGCCGGACAGCATCTCGACGAGGCCCTTGAGGAGCCCCGTGGAGGTCCCGACGCCGACGCGGTCGGTGAGCACGACCGCGAGCACTATCCAGAACACGTGCAGCCCCGCGAGGGGCTGGCCCGCGCCCATCGGGATCCCCAAGAGCCGGTTGAGCGAGGTGCCCAGGAACCCGACGTAGGAGGACATCACGCCGCCGAGTGCGGCCAGCACCGCGATGGTCGCGATGTCGCGCGTCGTGAGGCGGCGGCCACCCATGCGCGCCCGCCACGACGGCCTGACCGGGAGCCCGGGAACGTCCTGGACCGACATGTTCACGAGAGCATAATGCCTGGACCCCTGATAAACTTGGCGACGCTGGCCCATGGAGGAGCGCCGCCCCGTCAGATGCGGCGCTCCCCCTTGCCGCTGCCCCGATCCCTCGCGATGGAGACGGCCTCGTCGAGGCTGATCTCCCCGAGGGCCACCCTCCGCGACAGCTCCGTCGAGATGGTGAGCTCGCCGCCGCTGTGCTCCCTCGATAGGTTCTTGATGTGCCGCAGCTCGCCGCTGGTGGGGGTGACCTGGAGCGCGGACCGGACGGTCGCGCCTGGCTTAGACGCGATTGCGATTGCCGCCTCCACGTCGGGCCTCTCGACGCGCCTCGTGGTGGAGGTCTCGTCCGCTATCTCGGTGCGCAGGTCCCGCCCGAGTGCGGCGTTGACGATGCGGTTGCGGATGGTGGGCGCGCCGTGGCCCACCCTGACCACGGTCTCGCCGGCGGGGTATCGCGCCCTCGCGCTGTCGATGGCCTGCTCGACCTCCCCGACGGTCTTGAGCTGCTGCGCCTCCAGCAGGGCCCCGTCCCCAAGGGCCGCGAACCCGATGCGCTTCTCGCCCGGGTCGACGCCCATGACCATCGAGCGGTAGGAGACCTTGCCCGTGAGCCTCTTCACAGCCTCCGCGACCGCGCCCTCCCTGTCGGCGCCGGCCACGACGACCTTGTGGCGGTCCGCCCGCGGGCGGTCGTCGGGACCGGCGAGCACCACGGCCACGTCGGCGTGCACCGGTGCCCAGGGGTCGAGCGTCTTGAACCGGAGCCCCCGGCGGCGCAGGATGGCGATGAGGTCGTATGAGAGCTCGAAGTCGTCCGTCAGGATGCCCACGGTGCGCACGGTGAGGGGCATCCGCGCCCGACGGCATAAGCGTTTTGGGCCGCTCAGCCGCCGGCGGACAGGATGTTCATGTAGCTCCTGTAGGAGCCTCCACCGTAGCCCCTGTGCTCGACGAGCACGGACTCCTCGTACACGATGCCCGGCCTCGGGCCGTCCACGAGGACCCAATACCAGTGCCACACGTGCCCCCAGGTGGTGTTGTACTGCGCGCTCACGTAGACGCCGTGCACGGGCGCGATGCCCTTCGGGGTTGTGAGGTTGGCCCCATCCGACCTCATCGCCTGGTACTGGAGGACCACGCCCTGGGGGTCCGAGCCGATGAAGCGGTCGCCGACCTCGACGACCCTCGGCCGGGGGCCCGTGAAGAGGGCCGCCTCCTCGGGGTCGAAAGCGACGGGGTCGGGGTTCCACCTGCGGTCCAGGTTGTCGTCGATGAAGCCCGACCACGTGGCGTTGCTCCAGGCCCAGGGGCCGGTGCCGTTGCGGGTCCCGACGTCCTGCGAGGAGCTGCGGAAGACCGTCCTGTTCTCGAATATGTCGCGGCTCGCGTCGTAGTCGACGGTCGTGTTCTGCAGCAGGAAGTCGAGGCCACGGCTCGTGCCCTCGAAGTCCTTGACGGACCTGACCTTGAGGACCTCGTAGAGGCCGCCGTCGCCCGCGACGTGGACCATGTTCCCCTCGGCCTTCCGGGTCCACTCGAACGTGCCGTTGGTGTCGTTCGTGCCCGAGTAGCGGCCGACGCGGCGCCAGTCGTCCCGGGTCCACGTCCCGTTCTCGACCGCGCGGTCGAGGTCGTATAGCTGCGCGACCGCGGTGAGGTTGCCCTCGCCGCGCGAGACCACGTAGCCTTGGCCCTGCTCGCGCCACCACGTCCGGCCCCAGAGCGCCCCGCTCCCCGTCTCCCAGGTCACGTTGGTCAAGTTGAGGTTCGAGTAGGTGCTCACCCCGAGCAGGGTGCGGTTCGAGACCTCCCACCCCTTTCCGCTGAAGTGGCCGCGCATGGACCCGTCCGCGCCCTCGACCGAGAGGGTGCCGTTGCGGTAGTGGTTGGTGAAGTTCCACCCCCACCAGGTGCGGTAGTCGGACACCTCCAGGAAGTAGCTGGCGGTGTACTGGCCTGCGGGGCCCGATGCGTCGACGACCTCGATGGTCCGGGAGGCGATCTCGGATGGGCCGAGCAGGACCTTGACCGTGTGCGTCGTGCCCGGCACCAACCGCACCACGGGGGCGGTGAACGCGTAGGTCGTGTTGTCGACCTTCACCAGGCCCGAGTCGCGCGTGAAGGTCCTCCCCATCGGGACGGGGCCAATGCCGAGCAGCGTCCAGTTGGCCTGCAGCGTGCGCGCGTCGAGCCTCTCGGACACGGTGAGCTGGAAGCCCACCGCGCCGGTCCAGTTCACATTGATGCTCACCGAGGCGGTGACGTTGACCCACCTGTAGGCGTCGCCCTTGGCCCCGCCGTCGTCGACGACCCTCAGGTGGGCGTGGTAGTTCCCCGGGAGCGCGTAGGCGTGGACCCGCGCGCCGTACTCGCCCTCGTGGTCCCAGCCCCCGTCGCCGTCGAAGTCCCACATGAACTTGACGACGGAGCCGTCCCTGTCGAGGCCCCGGCCGTCGAAGTCGACGTCCTCGCCCACCACGGCCGTCACGTCAGGGCCCGCGGTGGCGACGGGAGGCTTGTTGGCCTCCTCGGAGAGGCAGCCCGAGAGGGCGGTGAGCAGGAGCATCACCGCGAGCACGACCGTCGGAACGGGGGGGCGTGGCACGGACCGTGGCATGGCCCAAGGCACGATATAAGCCTTCCGAGGAGGGGCGGCGGCCAGACGGCGCACGCCGCGTCGCACCGGTGTCAGCCCGGGGCCGGCTGGCCGGATTCTTCGCATCCCGTAAGAAAATGGGGAAAAAACTTTTATACAGCACCGCCCCAATCCCATCATGATGTGGAGGGGTATCGTCCGGTTCATGAGGACGCAATTCTACTGGGTCGCCGTGGCCATCGCCCTCATCGCGACCCCCTTCGGCATCTTCTACCCGCCGGCCATCTTCATCATCGTCGCGGCGGTCTTCGCGGCCATCGTGCTCTTCGTCGTCCACTACTACCGGACGCAGATGGCCGAGGAGCCCGACCCGCTGGGCAAGCTGCCCCGCGTGCACTACCTCACCGCCGAGGACCTGGGAGGGCCGCTCTCCGCCCCCCTGGACGTCGACGTGATCGCTCGCGAGGCACAGGCCCCCGCCAAGGAGGTGTCGGCCCACCTCATCGAGGGCTCGGGCATGTCCCTCATCGAGCGCTTCGTCCCGCTCGGCGAGGTCATCTTCCCCATCACGTTCATCGCCAACCCGGAGAACGGCCGTTTCCAGGAGGGCTCCATCCAGGTGGGCGACCCGCTGTGCCTGTGGCACCGCACGCCGGTCCAGTTCGTCAGGGCTCCTCCGGACGCGTCCGTCAGGCACGCCTACACCTGCATGAAGTGCCCCGGGGGGCCCAAGCTCGCCAAGAGCTCGCTCGAGGAGCTCAAGCGCGCGGTGAAGCTGCTCGCGTTCTCGATGCTCCGGAACCAGAAGATGCCCGTCAAGAGCGAGACCCTCATCGACGCCGTCCGCCGCGGCAAGGGCGAGGCGCCGGGCTGAGGGGAGGCGGACCGGACCGGAGCGACCGGGCCAGTGCCCGGCAGGCGCACGCTTTATATCGCGGACCCACTTTAAGGGGGAGCGATGGCGTCATTTAGCATGGAAATCTGTTTGACGATCTTGCCATCCTGGTTCATAATGTGGGTCGTCCTTTTCCTACCAATATGGATTGCCATATGGGCAATAATTGGATATCTTGTTTATTTGGACGCGAAGAATCGAGGCATGAATGCCCTTCAATGGTTCCTTTTGGTTTTCCTTTTGGGCGTCATCGGCCTAATCACATATGTCATTGTTCGTTCGGATATATCTAAAAACAAACCAATGCCGGTCCTCGTGGTCATGCTCGTCGCCTCCTTCGTGCTCATGCTGCTCTCGGGGGCGATGTTCATGGCGGGGCTGCCCGAGGCGCCCTCACGCGCCCTATTCCTCGCGACCGTCGTTATCTGGGTCGCGCTCGGCATCTGGGCCATCGTGGACGGCCGGCTCGAGATGAGGAGGCTCGCCGCGGCCCAGGCCGCGGCGAAGGCCAATACGATGGCCGAGGCGGAGGCCAAGGCAGGGACCATGGCGGGGGCCGAGGCGGGGACCAAGCCGTGTGCGGAGGGGCCGTCCGCGATGCCATCCCCCGTCCCCGATGACGGCGCGAAGGCCCGGTGAGGCCGCGCCCCCTACCCGGCTGGCGGCCGCCGCAAGAACCTTTATCTAGCGCGCGGGGCGTTCCTTGCGCATGCGCTGGCATGCCACCGCCGCAGCGTTCGCCGTGCTCCTTCTCACGATGACCGCCCTCCCGGGCTGCCTCAAGGACGACGGGGGGGACGGCAGGGACCTGAGCGGCTGGGAGCTCGGGATGACCGTGGACAAGTTCCTGAGCAACGGCGCCCGCACCATGAACCTCACCTACCTCTCGTTCAAGGTGCGGTGGGGCCCGACGGAGTTCGACCACTGGCGCGTGGCCGAATCCGAGGGCTTCAAGAAGGGCAACGAGTCCTACTTCCCGTTCCGCCTGGAGGCCTCCTACGACGAGCCCGGCCCCGCGGGCCCGGACCCGTTCCCCATCCAGGGCGCGCAGGATCACGCGACGGGGGCATGCGAGGTCAAGTCGGGTGGGCTCAGGCTCTCCATCGACGGCGACAGGTCGACCTTCAACGTCACGAACGAGTACGACCGGCTGCCGACGGACTACGAGGCGACCGTGCACATCAAGGGGACCTACGGCGAGCTGGTCCTCTACTTCCTCATGCTGGAACCGCCGCAGCCGTAGGGACGCGGGAGTGAAGGGTCGCAGGGGGGACGGTGGGTGCAGTCATCCCGCTGGCCTCGCATACGCTCGTTCATCTGGAAAATATGGGAGGGCGACCTTCTCGCGGAGTGTGGGGATACCGAGGGTCACTGCGTGAAGGTCTCGCCCTTCTCGAAGTTCTCCTTGACGTACTTGACGATGATGTCGCGGTTCTTCCTGAGGTGGGACTCGAACCAGATCTTTATCACGTTCGCCAGGACGGCCCACATCTTCTCGGCGTTGACCTTGTCCAGCGGCGTGTCGTAGAGGATCTGCTGCGAGAAGATCCGCTTCCATCCGGAGTACTTGTAGTAGTGCTCGCCCTCGCAGTACTCGAACACGACGCGGAGGTGGAGCGTCTTGTCGACCGTGTAGAAGAAGGCCTTGAGGGAATCCCCCACGCGGCCCTGGTCCTGCGTGCGGTCGATGAGCTCGACTTGCGTGATGTCCGAGAAGTTGAACCCCTCGCGGAAGGTCCACTGCTCGGGGAAGTCCTCGAAAACGGCCCACAGGCTCTGGTTGGGCTCGATGGAGAAGTGGATGTTGATCCTCTTGAAACGGCACCAGATCTTCCAGAAGTCCTCGATGAGGGTTCTCATGACCTTGGTGCGGGAGGAGTTGAGCTTGACGATGTCCTCCTGAATCTCCCCCTCCATCTCGCTGAGCTCCTTGTCCAGCTGGTCGAAAAGGTCACCGCTCATGGTATCCCACCCGCAGGAATGGCCTCTAGCGCTTATAAAACCTTCCGTGATTGGATCGGCCCGCGAAGGTCGCGCGCGGTGGTGGCGCTGGCACGGTGCCATGGCGGCGTGGCCCGGACGCCCCCGGGCGCGTCATCGGGGATGGGTGCCCGGGCGATCCGGACGCCGCGGCGGCGCGGGGCCTGCTCACCTGCCCTTCGCGGCCTTGCGGGCATCCTTCGTGCGCCGGACGTCCGCGGCCTTGGTGCGGCGCGCCTCCGCAGCCTCCGCGCCCCCGTGCGCCGGGCACGGCCACCCGAGCCGGCAGTAGCGGCACTTCTCCCTGGGCACGGACTGGTGGGGCCTCACCAAGTGGCCGTACTTCCTGCGAGGCATCGCCGCTCCCCGCGGAGGGAACGCCCCTGCCCCAAAAGAACCTTGCCCCGCGGGACGGGGCCCCCGACCCCCAGGGGGTTGCCCCAGAAAGGCCAACATCCACATGCTGGACCGACCGAAGGTTTTTTAACCCGAAGCATCCATTCAACGCTCGCTAGCCTTGTCCAGGTGATGGGATGGGATACCAGCATTGGACAGCGCGACAGCGCATGCTGATTTCGCTGCTGCTGGCGCGACGAAGCCACGGCGAGCCCAAGCAAGGCCCAGCCGTCTGCAAGGACGCGCTCCTGAAGTACAGGACCGTCGACCTTGAGCTCGAGGCCCAGTACCGCGACGTCAAGCTGCAGCTCGAGGAGTACGAGAGGTCCCGGGAGCACCTGCCGAGCGGCAGGTGGAACCGCGTCTGCGACGGGTGCGGCTACGTCAACCACGAGGACTTCCGCGACTGCGAGAGCTGCGGCACGTCCCTCGTGTGCGACGGCCTCGAGGAGAGCTGCCTGTGCCCGGTCTGCTCCGCGCCCGTCGACAGGGGGTCGCAGGATTGCGCCGGATGCGGCTCCCGGTTCTGGTCCCCCATCATCGTCCACACGGTCCCTGGGAAGGGCAGCCCCCGCGCCGCCGGGGGGGACCCGTCCGGCGGGAGCCCATGAGGAGGTGGCCCACACGCCAAAGCAACCATCGGCAGACGACGCCCGCACGGCCCTCGAGGCCCTGGAGCGGGAGATCGACATCAAGGACCGGCTCATCCAGATGCGCGTGGCGCTGGACTACATCACCGAGTTCATCGACCCCAAGCACCGCGAGGGCTTCGTCAAGGCGGAGCGCGCGGCCCGGACCGAGGAGGACCTCGAGCGGCTGCTCAAGGCCGCCCGCCGGTACATCGCACAGAAGACTCTCATCGAGATACTGGAGATCGACGTCTGAGGCAGACGAGTGGACGAGGATGTGGATTGACGGGGGGCGCGAAGGACCATGTACCTAAAGGAAATCGACCTTGAGAACTTCAAGTCGTTCGGACGGAAGATGCGGATCCCCTTCAACAAGGGGTTCACCGCCATCACCGGACCCAACGGCTCTGGCAAGTCCAACATCTCGGACGCGATACTGTTCGTGCTGGGGCCCAGGTCGTCCAAGGCCATCAGGGCGGGGAAGCTCACCGACCTGATCTTCAACGGCGGCAAGGCGCGCTCGGCCGCGTCCTCGTGCCGCGTGTCACTGGTCTTCGACAACACCGACCGCGTCCTCCCCATCGACACGGACGAGGTCACCCTGACGCGCGCGGTCAAGGTAAGCCCCTCCAAGGAGGGGGGCTACTACAGCTACTTCTACGTCAACGGCCGCGCCAGCTCGCTGCAGCAGTTCGACCAGATCCTCTCGCGCGCCCGCATCTCCGCGGACGGCTACAACTTCGTCCAGCAGGGCGACATCAACCGCATCGTGGGGATGTCCAACCTCGAGCGCAGGCGCATCCTCGACGACATCGCGGGCATCACCGACTACGACGCGGACATCACGCGCGCCGAGAAGCAGCGCGCCGAGGCCGAGGCCAACCTCGAGAAGATCGGCATCCTCTCCGACGAGATCAAGCGCAACATCGAGCTCCTGGGCCACGACCGCTCCAACGCTCTCAAGTACAGGGAGCTCCAGGAGCGGCTCCTGATGGCCAAGGCCCAGCTCGCCCACAAGCGCAAGGAGGAGATCGAGGACCAGCTGCGCGCGACGGGCAAGCAGATAGAGGAGTACGACACGCAGCGCGGGGGCTTCAGGACCCAGATGGAGGAGAAGCGCGCCCAGCTCTCCAAGCTCGAGGACGACCTCAAGGGCCTCGAGCAGGAGATAATCCGCGTGGGCGGGGCTGGCGCCGAGAAGCTCAAGGGCGAGATCGACCGCGTCCGGCTCGAGAAGATGAGGGCGGACGACCGCGAGGAGAAGGCCAAGGAGCTCATCGAGCAGCTCAAGACGGCCCGGACGACCCAGCAGCAGGAGATGCGCGGCATCACCAAGCAGCTGGAGGCCTACCACAAGCAGCTCAAGGACCTCGAGGGGGAGATCGACACCCACAAGGAGATGGCCAAGGGCCTCCAGGCCGACCTGGACAAGGCCAACAGGGCGGCCGCGTCCAGCTCCAAGGACATCGAGGCGCTCCAGCGCGACGCCGCGAAGCTCCGCAAGGAGCACGATGAGGCGCTGGAGGACCAGCACGCCACCACGCTCGAGCGCGACCGCGCCAAGGACCGCGCGGACCGCTCGGCCCTAGAGCTGGCGCAGCTCGAGGAATCGATAAAGACGCTCGAGTTCGAGGTCAAGGACCTCGACTTCTCCACCAAGGACGTCCAGAAGGCCGCGAAGGGCGCGCGGGACAGCATCAAGGAGATCCAGGAGGCCTTCTTCAAGGCCACCGCCGAGGAGAAGAAGCTCATGGCGGAGGCCGGCCACCTCGAGGACGAGATCAAGCGGCTCTCCCGGGAGCTCAACACGCTCAAGGCCGAGTCCGAGGCCGCGGCCCAGCTCGAGAAGGGCTACACGCGCGCTGTCAACGCCGTCATCGACGCGCGCGACAGGGGCATGCTCAAGGGCGTGATGGGCACCGTCGCGGAGCTGGCCGAGGTCGAGAAGAAGTACGAGGACGCGCTGACCGTGGCGGCGGGCACGCGCATGCAGTCCATCGTCGTCGAGGACGACGAGGCCGCGGCGCAGTGCATCAACTACCTCAAGAAGACCAAGATCGGCCGCGCCACGTTCCTGCCGCTCAACAAGATGCGTGGCGGCCGGCCCGGCGGCAAGGCCCTCATGGCGGTGCGCGATTCGGCGGCCATCGGGTTCGCCCGGGACCTGGTCAAGTACGACGAGAAGTTCGAGGCCGCCTTCTGGTACGCGTTCTCGGACACGGTCGTGCTCAAGGACCTGGACGCGGCCCGCCGCCTGATGGGCGGCGTGAGGCTGGTGACCCTGGATGGCGAGCTCACCGAGCAGTCGGGCGCGATGATGGGCGGCTCCATAGCCAAGAGCATGCTGAGGTTCGGCGCGCCACAGAAGTCCGACTACGACCGCATCAACAAGGAGCTCAGGGACGCCGTCGACCGCTCCGACGCGGTGAGCGCCTCCCTCCAGCAGCTGCGCGAGCGCAAGCTCGCCCTCGAGGACGAGCTGCGGCAGCACAAGGACGCGGACGGCTCGGCGCACTCCAAGACCGCCGACATCGAGGTGCGGACGAAGGAGTACCGGTCGCGCCTCGAGGGCCTGCGGGCCGAGCGCAAGAAGCTCAAGGACGCGCTCGAGGCCGCCAACAGGGAGGTGGAGGGCCACGCCAAGTCCCTGGGCGACATCGAGAAGCGGCTCGGGGAGCTGGAGGCCTCCCGCGAGCAGATGGGCCAGAGGCTCACCAAGGCCACTCCGGAGGACCTGTCCAAGCGCATCTCCACCCTCCAGGAGCAGCTCGGGGAGTGCCGTGAGTCGCTGCGCGACGCCGAGTCCAAGATGGAGACGGTGCAGACCCAGTACGGGCTCATGCAGAAGCACGAGTCGGACGTCAAGGGCAACCTGGAGGCCATCGAGCGCGACGCCGATGGCGCGAAGAGGACCATCGAGGAGGCCAAGGAGGCCGCGAAGCAGCTCGACGCCGAGCTCAAGGGCCTCCTCAAGGTCGAGTCCCAGACCTCCGCGGAGGTCGAGCGCCTCAGGACGGGCAAGGACAAGGTGTTCGAGCAGAAGACCAAGCTGACCTCCGACATAGACAAGCTCGAGACCAGGCTCGACACGCACGCCGACTTGATGGTCCAGCTCAAGGTCAAGCTGTCCACGCTCGAGGGCGCTCAGAAGGAGGCGGAAGCGGAGGTCGCCCGCTACGACGTGCACGTGAAGCAGCCCCTCCCCCCCATGGACCAGCTCAACGCGACGGTGAGGGAGTGCGAGACGGGCATGGCCAAGCTCGAGCCCGTCAACATGCGCTCCATCGACGAGTACGACGCGCAGGTCAAGCGCCGCGACGAGCTGGCCGAGGAGCTCAAGACTCTCGAGACGCAGCGCAAGGACCTCATCAAGCTCGTCGAGGAGCTCAACAAGAAGAAGAAGTTCGGCCTCTACAAGGTCTTCGACGCCATCTCCAAGAACTTCTCGGAGACGTTCGCGGTCCTGAGCAACGGGGGCGAGGCCAAGCTCGTCCTCGAGTTCCCCGAGGAGCCATTCCAGGGCGGGCTCAGCATCGAGGCGCGCCCGCCGCACGGCAAGGTGCTGCGGCTCGAGTCGCTCTCGGGCGGCGAGAAGTCCCTCACCGCGCTGGCGTTCACGTTCGCCATCCAGCAGTTCGACCCCTCGCCGTTCTACCTCCTGGACGAGGTCGACATGTTCCTCGACGCGGTCAACGCGGAGATGGTGGCGAGGATGGTCGCCAAGAACGCCGAGGTCGCGCAGTTCCTCATGATCTCGCTCCGGAAGGTCACGCTCAGCAAGGCCGACCACCTCTACCGGGTGACCAAGCAGCAGACCGGCATATCGGACGTGGTGGGCAAGGTGAACCTGGCGGACCTCAAGGAGGAACCGCCCAAGGCCGAGCGGCCCGATGGGCCCGATGCCGCGTCCGTCGAGGCCTCGCAAGGTGCCGCGGCCGACGCTGCGGGGGGTGCCGTCCATGGCTGAGCAGGCCAGTACAGAGGGCGTGGCGCCAGGCCCGTCCGACCTGGCCGACGAGGGGCCCGCGGGCAGGGAAGCGCCGATCATCGCGGAGCCGGCGACGTCGATGTGGGGGGCCGACCCCATCGCGGGCGACCCCAAGCTGGCGGCGTCCGTCCAGGACGTCATGTCCCACCTGCTGTTCCACCAGAGCCTCATCGACGAGGACGACTCGGGCGGCAAGATCGCAAGCTACATGGAGATGGTGAGGGGGCTGCAGGAGGGCGCCCACGTCGCCATCGACGACCCGTTCGAGAAGTCCATCGCCATCACGCTCGAGCTCGTGCTCACCGAGCACCTCAACCCGTGGGACGTCAACCTCATCGAGTTCAGCAAGCTCTACCTCAAGCGCATCAGGAAGGAGGAGGACATCGACCTCATCACCGCGGGCCGGCTGATGCTGATGGCGTGGTCGGTGCTGCGGCTGCAGACCGAGGAGGTCCTCGAGGCGCTCGAGAGGGTCGCCCAGAACGGCAGCGGCGAGGTGGCCGAGTGGCTGGAGGAGGCGCCCGAGTGGGCGGGCTACGACGAGCCCGACTACGAGTACACGAAGGGCGTGCTCCAGGAGGACCTGATGCCCCTCGAGGAGCGCATCCGGCGCAGCCAGCCCCGGGCGGTCACCCTCCTCGAGCTGGTCAAGGCCTTCGAGGAGGCCAAGAAGGAGACAGAGCTGCGCAAGGACCTCGAGGAGCAGCGCAAGGCCGCCCGCGAGCGGTTCGCGGTCGATCGCGACCTCCGGGTCTCCCGCATGATGCACAAGGAGTCGCTGGAGGAGGACATCGTCGAGACGTGGTCGCGCATCCTCACCCACAACGGCGACCCCATCCCGCTCGATGAGCTCCACACCGACGGCATCGAGGACTTCCTCACCGTCTTCGTCGCCGCCCTGTTCCTGGCGCTCCACGGCCGCATCAAGCTTTGGCAGAAGGGGTTCCCCACCGGCACGATCTTCGTCCAGAAGATCAAGGAGGGGGAGCTCTCGGAGGAGCTCGCCGCCGCGCAGGCCTTCGACGCGAAGAAGTCCGCCGCGGCAGCCGCGCCCAAGGCGCCGCACACGTCGCACGCGCCGCACGCGGACAAGGCACCCTGAGGGACGGGCCCCGGGCCAGACAGCGCGATGA
>Ga0315276_10004975_pt1 | contig 12230 bp, 7 predicted proteins | sample YL17G05_0_MG_FD_204542 | JGI IMG/M metagenome (GOLD analysis project Ga0315276, IMG submission 204542) | Sediment microbial communities from Yellowstone Lake, YNP, Wyoming, USA - YL17G05_0 | ecosystem: Environmental > Aquatic > Freshwater > Lake > Sediment | place: USA: Wyoming | collected... | reverse complement strand
GTCCACCGACAGGTGCGGCCTCGCGGCGTGACTACCGCGACCGTGAACGGTGATATCGAAATCACACACGCTCGCCATCATGGGACCTTCACACAGACCGACCGTCCCCACCGGCAGATGCGGATCCACATGCAGGCCGAATATCGTGTCTACTCCTTTGAGAGCGCCGTGTTCGATCATCACTATCGCACCGCCGGGCGGCGTTTCTTCGGCTGGTTGGAACAGGAAGCGCACCGTGCCACGGAGTTCGTGGCGAAGCTGTGTCAGCACCGCCGCCGTACCCAGAACTGTGGCCGCGTGAAGGTCATGCCCGCAGGCGTGCATCCGACCGGCGATTTTCGATGCAAACGGCAGACCGGTTCGCTCGGTAACGGGTAGGGCATCGATATCTGATCTCACGGCTATGGTTGGGCCCGGCCGCGACCCCTTCAACTCAGCTACCACACCGGTAGGCATGCGCATCGGTCTTATCTTCAGTCCGAGATGTTTGAGTTCTTTCTTCAGAAAGGCGGTTGTCTCAAACTCCTGGTCGGAGAGTTCCGGATACTGGTGCAAATGGCGGCGCCATTTCACCTGGGCGGGATACCACTGACGGGCAAGAGTCAGAACTGAGGAGCAAGACGGGATGAATCTGGTCATATCTGTCCTATTCTACACACAGACTGTTGAAAGAGGTTCGGCAGCATGTTCGTTCCGGACACGATACTTCCTGCACTATCATGGTGTCAATCGATAACCCTTTCCGCTTGACAATCGTTTGTGGCGACTTGTATTTTGAATGTAAATACAAGCTAACTCCCTTTTGCGGAGGGTCGTTTTGAAGTACGCTGCGACATTACTGTCGCGCCAGCCGCTGCGGCCGACCGGTCTGACTCCGTGGGTCAGGCAATCGGTTGCGGCTGCCCATTGGATCAAAGACAACGGGTTGGGTCTGGTCAGCTCAACAGGTATGCAGACCTGGGAGCTGATTACGGCGTTGGCATCGGACCTGAAAATCCCACTGAGGTTGGTGGTCCCTGCGATATCGGAAGAGGAATTTCTTCGTGAATGCGATCAAGCCACAGCCGAGTTCAATCTCGACCCCATGCGTACGGAGTTCGTCCCCTGTCTTGCTGCCGATTCACATGCGGACAGCACACTTGCGTCGCGGGACAATCTCGTCGTCAAGATGGCAGACTTACTGGTACCGGTATCTTGTCGACCATCGGGAAGTATGGCTACCAAGCTGGCCGAAGCGGCACAATCGGGGCGGGACATTCAGTGCGGATTCACCGTCGACTACTCAAACCAGAGCGCTGCTCTCAAGTACGACCTGAGAGATCGAAGCCTCAATCCCGATCTTGATAGTCTCAACGGAAAGTACTTGATCCACTGGACAAGGGGAACCAGCTCACCCTGGCCGAAAGAGCGCTGTATCAGTTTCTACCGTGATATCATGCAGTCCGACCGATGGCCGCGTGCGGCGTTGGATACTCTCGCGCGCATTCTGAGAAAAGGGACTATCCTCTCAAGCACTCGCCATATGCCCGGAGGAATCCCAACGGTTTCTTTTTCAGCGCTCACCCCAAAGGAAGTCGTACCGCTCATGAGCTGGCGAGCGCGGTACGGCGAGATGTCGTTTGAACCCTACGGGATTGGCATAGACCGCCGAGTTGGCCGAGAGATTGGCATCCGAGAAGTCTTCTACTACGATGCCGGTAAGCGGGTCACTGTCCCTGCCGATGAACTCTGGCACTCTCAATCGATCGGCAAGATTACGGACTGGACAGCCGAGCGAGAGTACCGCTGCCTCGGTGATCTGTCGCTGAGCAAAGTTCCTCCGGAGTCGTTGGCGTTGTTCTGTATGACAACGCTCGAAGCCAAATCCTTGCGAGAGGAATTCGGCTGTCCGGTGTGGTCTTTCCTTGCGTGATCCGGGCAATCCTCGACTTTCGTAGGTCAGGACCCTTGTGGTCCTGACATCGCAGTGTCGGGACCGTAAAGGTCCCGACCTACTTGAGGAGCTACTTGAGGAGCATCATCTTGCGCGCGAGCGAACGCCCCTCTACCGTGAGCCGGTAGAAGTACGCACCTGACGCGTACCCTTCGCCGCTCCACGTGACTTCCTGACTGCCGGGACGTGCATCGGCCTCGACCTCGTATATGGTCTGCCCCAGTACGTTGATGACTTCCAAACGATACCGGCAACGACGCGGCAGGTCAAAGGCGATCACCGTAGAAGGATTGAACGGATTCGGGTAATTCTGATACAGCACGAAATCCTGCGGCAAGACGTCGTGGTCATCCGGATCATCGACGTCGGTCAACACGGAGTCCGCGCGTAAGGCCGCATCGCGAAGATCGATCAGTGAATTGCCGGCGAGAATGGCAAACACAACGGTATCGATCTTGTCGGCGGCAAGCGTCTTGGGACCGGCTGCAACCAGAGAGAAGATGTCATCCCGAGCGGTCTTGTTGGTGTCGGCGTATAGCAATCCGCTGGTCATGGCGCCGAATTTCTCGTCCGTGCTGAAACCGTCCGATGACTGTGACGGCGGCAAGTGATTGTAGACTTCATCATTAAACGCTCCTGCCGCCGACCGCGATCCCTTCAACAGTTTGACGCCCCGGAAACCCGAAAGCGCGGTGCCGCTGTTGTAGGCCTGCCAGACAAACGCTCCGTCGGTTTCGTAGCCACCGGCGTTGAGGTAGTAGGACTGAATATCCCAGTCCATGAAAAGACCAACGTGCAAATTCGAAAGGGACCCACCGGAGATGTTCTTGATGATGTATCGCAGAATCGCGAAATCGTCATTGGGGGCAGCGCGAAGGAACGATTCCTGCGTGACCAGCACACCGAGTGGTCTCTTGGCGTGGCTGTCGTCAAACATCGCCCAGGTCTGCTGGGCGGCGATCGGACCGGGGGAGATGAGTTGAACCTCTCCACTTGGCGCCGGTTTGAAATCCATATCGGGATCGTATAGATAGGAGTGCACGCCGCTCGAGACTTTGGAGTAGCTCGTGCCGATCATCAGGCCGCCTTCATACAGGTCATTGGCGCCACCGTTGAAAGTGAACCCGGCTCCATGGAGCGGGAAGATCGAACCGGTCGCGAGACCGTACACACCATAGTTGGAGAGAGTAAACCGGATACGGCTGCCGACATGAGTGGCGATGGTCTTGCTCGGTGGATCGCCCACGATGAAATGGAGCCGAACCGTATCAGTATAAGCAGTTCCGGTTATGCGCATGTCAGCAGCGAGAATGGAACCGTCGGTGACCGTGTCAGCGATCAGTACTCGTATCGAGTCAGTAGAGCGCTTGATCTGATTGGCGCTTATTGTCCCGAATGACAGATTGCCGTCGACGATTGTCAGGGCGCTATTAGTCGACAACACGGTAGCGGTCACGTTGGTGGCAGCCGCGCCCCCCAGATTCTGCAACACAACCGCTCCGAACACCATAGTGCCGGCTACGACGGGGGCATGGTCGAAGTCATAAACTCTCACGTTCGGCGCTAGATTTGTCGATGGCAGAACAGCCAGAGCCGCCACACAGTCAATCTCTCCCCAGCCGTAGTTCATGTTGGGCATGCTGCCCCAGGCTGGGACGCGGCGAGTGGATGTCAGTATCGCCGTCTTGATCTGGTCCACAGTCGCGTTCGGGTTCTTCTGTCTGAGCAGCGCGACCAGTCCGGACACGTGCGGCGCCGCCTGCGACGTACCGCTCAAGGTGCTGTAGCGGATGGTCAGGTTGTACCAGCACGATCTGATTGCCTCGCCCGGCGCTACCACATTCGGCTTGACCGAAGTCAGGTCACAAGGCGAAGGTCCGCGGGAGGAGCTGGCCGATATCACGTCAGTGGTATGAACGAGATTCCCGACTGCAAAGCAGTCGAGCGAATCGAGCGCCCGACCGGCAGGATTACGCGGCCCCCCGGAGCCTTCATTGCCCACCGCAAAGATGTTTACTATTCCCAGCGCTTCCGTGTTTTCGATAGCAGTATAGAACACGTTGAGACACGAGATGAACCTGAAACCCCAGCTATGGTTGATGACATCGGGGACATCCGCCACCGTGTTCGGGTTACCGTCGGGATCAGCCGCCCATTCGAAGGCATCGAGAATGGACGCTCCGGGAATATCAATGACCGCGGCCGAGATCCATTTCGCACCGGGAGCCACGCCTACGGTATCAAACGTGACCGGATCAGCCCCGACCATGATGCCCATGGTGTGAGTACCGTGGTACGGAACCACCCCGCCGTACTCGACAAAATGATGCGGGAACGACTGTTGTCCGACCGGATCAAACCAGGCCGCCGCCGAATCGCCGTCGAGTCCCTTCCAGCGGCTGTACAAGGCCGGGTGCAAGCCGTTCACGCCGGTGTCGAAACTGCAAACCAGTCGACCCGCACCGGTGTATTGGGGCCATGCCTGATTCGCGCGCACGTGCCTGATATTGCTGGCGGTGCTGTCGGGGGATAGTCCAATATCAGAAAGAGCGGTCGGTTCAATGAGAGTAACTATGGGGGCGGTGTAGATTGCGGTTACATCGGCACGAGAGGCAAGCGCCACCAAATCGCCCGCCGCGATTTCGGCTTCAACCACGTTGACGATCCAGTGGCCTTTGACCTTGCCTGCGCGGCCACGCCCTTTGAGGTTTTCGATCCCACTAAGTAGCCCATCCTGGTTATGAGAGCGACGCTTGAGTTCCGTTACAGCCAAAGCGTGCTGTTCTGCGCGAGTTGCTGCTGAGGCAGTCACGAACTGCTTAAAGTCCTTAGCAGTCTGATCAGTTTTGACTTCGATCCAGACCGAAACAAGCTGGTCGGCTGGAATTTGCCGAATGGTATCGGCCAGATGAGAATCGACAACCCCCGCCTGCACAGCCGGACTGAAGAGGACTCCAAGACCAGAGATGACAGCTAACCGGACGAATAATCTCATGCAATACTCCAAACTAAGGACGGCCATACATCAAAACCATACAAAGCGAAATCCGTGCCCGTTCGACAATCCAGCAAATCCTTTAAGCTCTTGACTTGCAACTGCTTAGGTGGTCTGCTTGACGTTTGAGCCAACTCAGGACTCCGAACTTCAATAATACTGCCGTGATAAAACGGCTCCTTATTAGTACAACTGCCAAGATAGGCAGATTAGTTTCTTTTGTAAAGGCAACGGGTCGCTTATAGTTGGAGCCGCGTCAGACCACGGAGGCAGATAAAGAGATGCTGGATCAATTGAAGGACCTGGATCGCGAGAAGCTCGAACTGATGTTAGTCGATTTCGCCAAGAACTGGTTGGCCCACGATGGCCTCTGGTTTCAGGCGGTGGAAGCACATGCCGGCCTGGAGAAGGCTATTGAACTGGATACTCAGGCGTGGGAGAAGTTCACGGTCATCGAAGCCAAGAGAATCATGGAGCTTCACGGAATCGCCCCCGGCAGCGGCCTGGACGGCCTCAAGAAGGCTTTGCAATATCGGTTATATGCGGTCCTGAACACCCAGGAGATTCGCACTGAGACCGCCGAATCGTTCGAGTTCTTCATGGTCGACTGTCGCGTCCAATCGGCGAGGTATCGCAAACAGTTGCCGCTCTTCCCCTGTAAATCAGTCGGAGTGGTAGAGTACGCCGGGTTTGCCCGTACGATCGATCCGCGCATCAAAACAGAAGTGATTTGCTGTCCGCCTGATCCCGAGGCCGGCAAGAGGCATTTCTGCGGCTGGCGGTTTTCGATCTGAGGAGTCCGGCTAACGCGCCTTACCTGCGGGATGTGACGTGAAAAACGCCACTGTTCGCTTCAGACCTTCCTCAAACCCAATCGTCGGTTCAAAACCGTGGCGTTTCAATTTGTCGATGGCGGCGAAAGAGTGACGAATGTCGCCAGGGCGAGGTTTTTCATACGTGGCGGGGAGGTCGACGCCGACAATCTTGCGCAATCTGTCGAGAAGCTGGTTCAGAGTATAGGGCGCTCCGCAGGCGCAATTGAACACACCGCCGACCATGCTCTCGTTCTCAGCGGCCAGCAAGTTGGCGTTGACGGTGTTTTCAATATAAGTGAAATCACGTGACTGCTCGCCGTCGCCATAGACAGTTGGACGCGTGTTATTCTGAAGCGCGGTAATGAATCTGGGAACCACGGCCGCGTATTCGCTTTTCGGGTCCTGGCGCGGCCCGAAAACGTTGAAATAGCGCAAACAGACTGTGGGGAATTGGTACAACTGCCAGAATACCCGGCAGTAAAGTTCGTTGGTCAGCTTATTGATGGCATAGGGAGACAGCGGCGATGGAACCATCGCTTCGTGCTTCGGCAACTCTTCAGACTCGCCGTAGACTGACGATGAGGACGCCATGACAAACCGTTTCACGCCTGCGCGACGGGAGGCTTCCAGTACATTCAAAGTGCCATCGATGTTAACCGCGTTGGAAGTGATTGGGTCGGCTACCGAACGCGGGACCGACGGCAAAGCAGCCTGGTGCAGCACATAGTCAACACCAGCGACCGCTTTCGTGACGGTATCAAAGTCGCGGATATCACCCTCAATCAGATCGATGTCCTTGAGAAAAGCGGCGAGATTCTCTCGCCGACCGGATGAAAAGTCGTCCAGGACGCGGACTTCACGGCCAAGTCCAAGCAATCTCTCGACAATATTGGAGCCAATAAACCCAGCCCCACCGGTAACCAGATATCTCATCAGTTCGTTACTTTCTGCTCTTATATCGCGCCATTGTTACCTTATCGGTTCAGTATTGACAGTCCTTACGGGTGACATAACGCGATCATTAGCTATTTAGTTCACTGGAAGCTCTTTGTCCAGCAACTAATTGTGGTGGAAAGAAGTTCCACGGTGCTTGAGCTAAGCGGCTTCAACGCCTAACGAACCCGTCGGTAGAGGTTGTAGCCCGGAATATTTCTTCCACCAAAAGCGCGAACCAGTCTATAGTCGGCGAGAAACTGGGGATCATTGATGAAACCTGAAATCGGGCTGCCGACCGCTGCACCAACCCAGTCGGGTCGAGTTCCGAGTATCAGATCAAAGTATTCGGCGTTGCGATTATACTCCACAGCTATCGGTGACACCAGGCCATCACGATCGAGGATGCGGCATTTCGAATAGTATCCGATATAGCCGATATCCTCGGCGCCGACGAGGTCACGAGAGACATTGGCGTTTTCTCTCAGATAGCCGGCGACCGGTTTGAGAAATTCATCAGAATACGTTTGCATGGTTCGGAAATGATCCACCTGGCGATACAGACCGGCAACCGAAAGAATGAGTAGCAGTGTCGACACAACAGAGGCAAGCATCCTCTGCCGGTAGTGTAAAAACTCCGATCTTTCACGTACCCAGACGACCGCGGCCGTAGCAAGAAGCAGGTAGACCGGGTACAACGGCGCGACATACCAGAAGAACAGCCGTGTCCCGCTGAAAGTGTAGGCGATCATGCTCACAATCAACCAGCATGCTTCGAGCGCGCCGAAGTTTTGTTTCCGGTTGAGCCACCAGCCGCCGATCACGGCAGCCGGAAACATCAGCCATCCGACCGGATTGTGCCAACCCAGGAGATAGACGAGGCTATCCCACCAGGAATCAGTTCCGAATCGACTGTAGAGGGCGAGTTTGGCGGTTATCGAATGCGGCAGGATCGAACCGAAATAAAATTGTGCGAACGACAGCCACGGTATCAGCAGTAGCGCCGGGACAACGAGGTAGCTTTTCCAGCAGTGACGGTCTTTCCGGCAGGACGACACGAGCAGCAGGAACAGCACCAGCGCACCTTCGGGACGGGTCAGCGTAGCCAATGTGGCCAGTCCAATAGCGTAGTAACAAAGATGCCGGTGATGGTAGTATAAGGCCGCCGTGACCATCAGAGTGAACAGGGCGGTTTCCATGCCGCAGGTCTCGGCCGGGATCGAGCGCGGCCAGACGATGTACGCCAGCGTCGGCAGCCAGGACAGACTACCGAACCGAAGATTGTTGGCGAGGCGATAGAGAACGACGGCGGTCAGGCCGGAACAAACAAGCGATACAAGCAACGCGCCCGTGACTACTGGAATTCTCACCAATGCCAGCATCGCCAGAAGCCAGGTGAAAAGCGGTGTCGACGTACCCATCACCTGCTCGCCGACATTATAGACAAAGCCAAGCCCGCCGGCGAGATTCTCTGAGTAGCGGAAAGTTATGTAGGCATCATCGGCGGTGAAGCCGGTCACCAGATGAAACGCCATCCGCACAGCGACTGCCGCGAGAAAGATGCCCCCAAGCTTCAACCGAAGTGACATATGTTGGTATTATGATAGCCCGAAGATACATGTTATCGCAAGGTAGAATCGAGAGATAATTGGAGGGAGATTCTTGCTGTTACCAGAATCAAGAGAGTGCAAGTGTACGCTCCGGGTATCGTCCCGCCAGGAATGGCAATCTTTTGTTGACCGGATATGGTTCTGCGAACATTTGATCCAAATGGAACAAACCCGTTGGACCTTTGCCCGGCACAAACCCTGAACAAACCATGTCCCGACTCAGTCAGCACACAAGTGAATTGTTTCAAACGATCAGGATTTCCGGCTTCTGGTTGAAAGTCCTGGTTCTGTCCATTCTTGTCAGACTGGTTTTCCTGGGCTGGATGGACCTTCTGCCGGAAGAAGCCTACTACTGGAACTATGGCCGGCATCTCGACATCGGCTATCTTGATCACCCCCCCATGGTGGCATGGCTCAATTTCATCTCTGAGTCTATGCTCGGGAAGAGTGAGTTTGCCGTGCGGCTGCCGGCGTTTCTCGGATGGTTCCTGTTCGCATATTTCATGTACCGACTGACACTTAACCTGTTCGACAAAGGCACGGCCCGGCTGATAATCCTGTTGCTGGCGATTCTCCCCGTATACATGTCAGTGGGGTTTCTGATGACACCGGACGCGCCCTTTTATGTGACCTGGGCCGGCTGTCTCTTCTTTCTTGAGCGTGCGTTACTCGCTGACAAGTCGCGGGCCTGGTGGGGTGTCGGCATATGTCTGGGCCTGGGACTATTGTCAAAGTACACCATGGGTCTTCTGATACCGGCTACAGTACTGTTCCTGATTGCAGACCGAGACTCGCGTCGATGGTTGATTCGCCCGCAACCTTATGTTGCTTTCTTAGTCGGTCTCCTGCTTTTCATGCCGGTCATTTACTGGAACTACACGCACGAATGGATCTCGTTCGCTTTCCAGGGATCACGCCGCTGGTCCGGGCAAATCGATTTTCAATTACACATTTTGATCGGGAGCGCACTCATTCTCCTGACACCGTTGGGAGCGTTTGAAGCGGGGCGTTCTTTAGTGGCCTGTTGGAGACAGCGAATAGCCGGCAGAGTGCAGACAAGTGACTTGATTGACAGAACCCGCCTGTTCATGTTGGTATTTACGCTGGTTCCCCTCGCGGTTTTTGTCTTTCACAGCCTGCGAGGCCAACCCAAGCTCAACTGGACCGGTCCAGTCTGGCTGGCAATCCTGCCCATGATGGCGTCAGAGCTGCGTCAACTTAGTTCTGAGACGAGAACTCGGTGGTGGCAGAGACTCTACATCCCTGCCTGGAAATACACGGGAGTCGCCCTCATGGTTTTCTACTGGGCCGGGTTCGCTTACATAGTCGCAGGCATGCCTGGCGCACCTATAACGAGGGGAATGCCCATTCCGGTTGCCTGGAAGGAGTTCGGAGATAAGATTGAAGAACTTGAAACCGCGCTTGAATCGGAGACTCATTCGGAACCAGTGATTGTCGGCCTCGACGAATACTGGATTTCAAGCCAGGCAACTTTTTACGATCCCGACGATGTTGATGACAGTGATACTGCGCACGAAGTAGCTGCCCTGGGTCTATTTGGAAAGAACAGTCTTATGTGGAACCGCTGGACGCCACCAGAGAAATTTCTGGGGCGAAATGCGCTGTTAGTCAGTTTCAAAGAGCGGGACTTGCAGAGCGATTGGATAACCTCACGATTCACACACTTGGGCGACATTACGAAAGAGGCAATAACGAAGTCCGGAATCCGGGTGGGCTATTTTTACTGGCGCGTGGGATATGGTTACAGGCCGTGACGTCAGCTCCCCACATTCCCAACAATTACTTCACCCTCCACATATCCTTTGGCTGCCGAAGTAACCATTATTGACTGGATTTGCCGCCCGTTATTACAATCATCCGGCAGCTTTACATTGATGTAATTATCAGCGATCCCGAAGTGTACACCGCGGCCAGATTTCGCATGCTCGGCAATAACGCCCAGCGTCTCCCCTACCTGTCGGGCGTGGGCTTTTGCCCAGAGACGGTCCGAAATCGCCGTCAGAATCGCGCGCCGTTCTTTGATTATTTTCGGAGAGACTTTGTTTGCCGCTTCAGAGGCAAATGTACCGACTCGTTCCGAATAGCTGAAAACATGCAGATAGTCTATTAAGCCGGACTCAGCCACTGAAATAGTTTGCGCAAAATCATCCTCAGTCTCTCCGGGGAATCCGACAATGATATCGGCGCCGACAATAGTATTTGGCTGCGTGGAGCGAACTTCGGCTGCCCGCCTGAGATAATCCTCGCGATCATACGGTCGCCGCATCAAGCGCAGTAATCTCGAAGAGCCCGATTGCAAGGGCATGTGCATGTGGCGGCAGATGCGTCCCTGCGAGTCCGCGCACACTCGCAGCAGGTCATCGCGCACCGTCTGTGGTTCGATCGATGACAGACGAAGGCGCGGTAACTCGGTCTGTTCGAGAATCATGCGGCACAGATGTGCCAGGTTCTTCACCTGCGGTTCGGTCGTGCGGCTCTTGTAGTGACCGATATTGACTCCAGTGAGCACGATTTCCTGGAAGCCGAGAGACAAGAACTCACGAATTTCAGCAATTATCTCCATCCGCGGGCGGTTGCGCAACGTGCCACGCACGTGCGGAAGAATACAAAACGAACAGCGCTGGTTGCAGCCGTCGGAGATTTTCAGCCAGGCCCGGTTATGGTGCTCGAAGGCCCGGGGCGCGGCAGTCGGTACGACGGTAGCAGTCCCCTCGAACAGGTCCGACAACCGTTCTGAGAGGATTGCTGCTATGCGCGGCTTATCCTCGTTGGAGATAACAACGTCCACTGGTCCCAGGTCGGTTACTGCGTCGGCGCCTGCGTCAACATAGCATCCGGCAACAACAATGCGGGCATCCGGGTTGTCCCGCGTCGCTTTGTGGATGAGATACCGATTGGTGGCATCGGCACGATGCGTGACCGTGCAGGTGTTGATGACATAGAGATCGACTGATTCACCCGGAACGGCTCGCCGGAATCCATATGGATACAGCGCAGCCGCCATCTTCTCGGTTTCATACTGATTGAGCCGACAACCGACCGTCTGGAACGAGACTGTTTTTTGCGTCGCGCCGTTCATAGTTTCACCACAAATGGCAGGTTCGAAGACGGACCTGCCCTACAAAGATGTGCGTCGTCGAAACGCTTCTACCGCCGCTACGACATCCGCCGCCGTGAATACTTTTTCCAGTGACATTCTGAGTTCCTTCGCACCAGAGAAACCCGACGCATAAGCCATCAGATGCTTGCGCATCATAAGAAACTTTTTGTCGTCACCGAACACTTCCTCGTACAGATGACAGTGTGCGAGCATGGTCTCGAGCAATTCATCCATCGTGATGTCTTCGATCTTGCGCTGTCGGTTGAACAGCCAGGGGTTGCCGAAAATCGCGCGGCCCATCATAACCCCGTCGCAGCCGGTTTCGGCGGACACCCGCTCAGCCTGCTCAATCGTCTTGATGTCACCGTTACCAAGTATCAGCACACCGGTACCCTGCGCAAGACTGACAATCTTCGGCATCTCCTCCCAGTGAGCAGGCACCATCGACTGCTCTTTCTTGGTGCGGAGGTGAAAAGTAATCGCGGCAGGTTGGGCTTGCAGCAGTGCGGCGGACCATTCCTCGGTCTGCAGCTTGTCATAACCGATACGAGTCTTGACCGATACCGGCAATCGGCCGGCGCCGTCGATTGTCGCCTGAATGATCTCCTGCGCCAGCTCCGGTTTGCGGATGAGCGACGATCCCGATCCGGTATTGCACACCGCCTTGACCGGACAACCCATGTTGATGTCGATACAATCGAAACCGAGCGAAGCCACAAGTTCCGCGCTCTGTTGAAACAGTTCCGGGTTACATCCAAACAGCTGCGCTGCAATCGGCCGTTCGCTTTCGTCGTAACGAAGGTCTTTGAGCAAGCGTTCGCGC
>Ga0315276_10004974_pt1 | contig 12231 bp, 16 predicted proteins | sample YL17G05_0_MG_FD_204542 | JGI IMG/M metagenome (GOLD analysis project Ga0315276, IMG submission 204542) | Sediment microbial communities from Yellowstone Lake, YNP, Wyoming, USA - YL17G05_0 | ecosystem: Environmental > Aquatic > Freshwater > Lake > Sediment | place: USA: Wyoming | collected... | reverse complement strand
GTCTAAATTAGAAGCAACATTCTTCTTAAGTTTACTTAAGACATCATCACTATTATCTATTTTATTTTGATTAGACACACAAACTCCTTAAGTCCATTGTTGACCCTGACCAGAAAAATCAGCTAAAAAACTGTCTTCATCTACATATAAAGCAGTAAATTGAAAAGTTTGTGTAGCTGCAGTGCCTTTACCTATATTAAAATCAGCTTTAGTAATTCTAGCTTCTCTAATTTTAGCAACTGATTGAAGAACTGCACCTGGAAGTTTTTGATATATATCTATTGTAAATCCAATAGCTTTATCCATTTTTGCTGGATTTAAATTATCATAGGTCTTACCTTCAGATGTAGAAAGCCCTTGTAATAACCCTTGCTTTCCCCACTTACCGATACCATTACCTGCTTCGTTAGCACCATGTGGAGCAACTCCGCCAATTCTATCTTTAGCATCTGCTATATATCTAATAACAGTAAAACTACCAGTAACAGTATATCCAAGTGGCTCAATAGATGTAGGTTCAAACATTCCAAGTACTTTAGGTGATGCATGATTAACTGTAATTGAATAAGATAGATTTGTGCAGTAAGCTAAAGTTACATTATTAACCTTAATTTTAGCGTTAGCTCCAGTTAAAAAGAAAGGTTTCATTCCAGCCATAGGTTCTCCATCTTCTTATTATAACTTATTTTTACTTAGAAATAAAAAGGCACTCTTACGAGTGCCTATTAGTGTTAAATGTATGAAAAGATTAAGCAGCTAAGTCTGTATCACCTGAGTGACCAACTTGAACAGCTGAATCATTATCCATTAAGATAGCATTGAATGAGAATTGTTCAACAAGGATTCCTCTCTTATTGATAGCTCCACCCTTACGAGTAAATCTACAGTCTCTAAGTTTACCTACAGACTCAGTCCCAGTAGAAGCAAGCTTCTGGAAGATCTCTAAGTCAAAAGTTTCTGAAGCAATCATACGAGCAGGATCGAATCCAGCTCCTGCAACTCCACCAGAACCAGTAGTGTTAGCCATCTGTTCTACTGAGTTACCATTAGCGGCAGTTCCATTCATAGCAGATGCTTCTTTTGTATATCTGATGATACTTAGAGTACCGTCAACAAAGTAAGCAACTGGTTCATTAGAAACTACTTCATAACGACCCATTGTTTCGATAGGAATAGTTGTAACAGTTGTGTTGTAGCTAACGTCTTGAGCGTAAGCCATTGTTAAAGCACCGATTTTAATTTTAGCGGTTGCTCCAGTAATAAATGAAGGCGTCTTTCCAGCCATAAGTTCTCCTCGCAGTTTGGTTCTGCGTACCTTAAATTTGTGAGTCAATCATTTGACTTGACTTGATTATAACATGAGTTGAGTTAAATTATTCTAGATTCCATTGACTATTGTTCTTAAAGAACATTTTATCTGATTTTTTAATACCAGCATCTTTAAATGCAGAGTTTTTATCTTTAGCTTCACCATGTTTCTTTTCGTTGTGAACATCTAAGGCTTCAGCAATCATTCTCTTATCTTCTTTTTCATCTTTGTGCTTCTTTTCTTTTTTGCCAAATTCTTCTTTGTAAGATTCTCTATTTTTAGAACCTTCTGGAGCAATCTCTTCAGACTTTAAGAATCCTTCTTTTCTATATTGATCTCTTCTAGCTGCAGCTTCAGATTCAGCTTTCATCTTAGCAGCATCTTTCTTTTGGCTAACAGCAGCAACTTTATCTGATACTTGTTCTTTAGGAGAAACCTCTTTAGTTCCTTGTGCAGTAGTTACTTTAGCAGGTTGACGAATAGAACCTAAAGCTTGTTTTACTCTTTCTTTACTTTCAGTATTGTCAAGTTTAGAACCAAGGCCTTTCTCTAAAATATCATCTAATCTTTCATCTATTGATTTTTTAATACCAGCATCTTTAAATGCAGAGTTTTTATCTTTAGCTTCACCATGTTTCTTTTCGTTGTGAACATCTAAGGCTTCAGCAATCATTCTCTTATCTTCTTTTTCATCTTTGTGCTTTTCAGACTTATCAATCTCTTCACCGGACTCGTTAATAGGAGAAGACATCTTTTCAAGTGATTCTCTATGCTCTTTTAGTTTCTTTTCTAACTCTAGTAATTTTTCCATGATACTTCCTATAAAAATAAGGCAACCTTACGGTTGCCTCATCTTATTATACTTGTAATTAAGCTGCTGACTGGACTCTTGTGATTGTAATGTCAGATAAGATAAAGTCGATACCTTCTACTAATACTACGATTGCTGTAATGTTGATAACATTACCACTGATAGTAACATCTAACTTCTTGTAACCATTTTTAGCTTCTGGAGTAGACACTGTAATACCTTGAGCTAAGAAAGTAGCTAGGATAGAAGCAGCAACACTTTTAACTTCAGATGCTTGGATGTTATTCTTTTGTCCAACAAAGATGTTCTCTAATTGATTTCTAAAATCAAAAGCAAGAACGTCTGCAGCGTAAAGAACGTTACCACGATTGTAAACCCAGTTACTATCTTTTTGGTAAGTAGTGTTATCTACTACAATACGAATTCCACCACTTTGTGGATTTTCCATAAATGTAAGTCCACCAGAGATAGCTTGTTCATATTGAGCATTTGGGTTAAAATCGATAACGATATCTTCTTCTGGAGTACTCATAGCTTGTGCTGTGTGTCTAATTCCAGAACAGTTCATATATTTGAAAGTTAAAGGTGTTCCTACTGGAGAACCAGCTCTTGCACCAGCAAGTAAACAAGATGAAGACCATGGTTGAAACCATTTCAATGCACCTTGAGAATCGTTGTTCTTAGTATCTTGAATACTTAATTGCATTCTTGCATCAGCAAGTAAGGCAGCAGTGTCAAGAGAACTTGCAAATGAAGCTTTCAAAGAAATATACCCTTGTCTTTCACTTCTATTTTTAGTTGTACTCATTAATTGACAGTGAGTCTTAACAGCTTGGTGAATACCAGCAATTGTATAAGAAGATGTTGCATCAGTTAAACTATCAAGGATGTCTGCAGATGAATCTCTAGAGAATAGAGGAACAACTGAATTAACTCTGATTTGTTCGAATGCTGATAATGCCGCAGTCATTGCTGCAGTACTAGTTGCTCCAAGAGCTCCACTAGATAAAGCAACTTCAAGAGCTGCATCCATAAGTCCAACACTTGATTGAGATGTAATATCTACGATAGAAGAATTTGCCATCATATCAGCAACTTCTTGTGAATCTTTTTTAATTCTAGCAGGTTTAATTAAAGCAGCATCAGAGCTTTTAGCACTAACAGTTACTTCATCAAGAACTGAACAAGGAAGAGAATTATAAAGAGTACTTCCTAAAGCAATTTTCCAACCAGCAGTTAAATTCATTGCATTAACTAATTGAAGTAAAGTAGAGTAAGCAGATTTTTCAAATGTTGCTATTGCTGCACCAGCAGTCAAGATAACTTGAGTTGCAGATACTTCAACAGAAGCAGAAGAAGAAACTCCATCATATCCAGCTTTAAGAACAATGTTACCACCAAGTGTATCTTGTTCTTGTAGTAAGTCTCTAGTTTGTTTAATTGTAACAGTCATTGCAGCTTCTACAGAAGAAGAAACAAGACCAGCAGCAATACTCATTGAAGCAAGAGATGTTCCAGATAATTCCATTGATCTACCAAAACCATTTTGGTTAGCTAATGGATCAGCAGCCATAGAGATGCTTAAAGTTGAAGCACCAGTAATACCACCAACAACAAAAGTTACTCCAGGAACTGACCAGCCTGCCACAGCAGCAGCAAAAGCAGCGTTACTAACATAACCACCAGCAACAGCTTGAGAAACTGAAGCAGCACCATTTTGTCTAATTATAAGTGTACCAGCAGCAACTGCACTTTCATCGAAAGCAGCAGAAGAAGCAATAGAAGGGGCTACTTCGCTAGTTGCAGAAGCTTTATAAGTAATAGTGTTTCCACCAATACCATATTCTAATGATCTAATTGTTCCATAAGCATTATCTAAAGCTAAAGATGCTCTAAGAGAAGAATTTGTCTTATAGACATAAACTGCCTGAGCTCCACCAGGAATTGCACCATCTGAAGCTGGAGCGAATAAAAAGTTCATCGCATCAACTAAAGGTCCACTTCCGTATTTATTTCTTACATCTGTGATTTGATTAGCTCTAAAGACGTTCTTAGAAACATCTACCTCTTCAGCACCTGATCTACCACGAGTAGACTCACCAAAGATAGCGATTAGTCCAACTGGACCTAAAGCAAATCCGCCACTTAGATCTATATTTGTCTTAGAGTAAGCTCCGGGCTTTAAAAGCGTCGCTCCATTGAATGATACATTGATAGCCATATTTCTCTCCTATATTTAACTTAACACTATTATTTATTATAACACACTTATTATCTTAAAGCTTAATACCATATAATTCAAGAGCTTTATCAAAGTCTTCCATAGAAGCCTCATCTTTTACACCCCTTGCTTTAAAGTCAGCAGCTATGATCTCTTTATGGTGACATCTAGCAAACTTATCTTTTCTTTGGTGAAACCAAGAATCAAAAGAAACTAATGCTTTTGGGGCTGCTTTTGGAGCAGACTCTTCTCTATTCTTAGCTTCCATTTCTTTAATCTTGTCTTTTAAATCTTGTTTACTCATATTAACTCCTTACTCATCATCTAGTGTTATTTGTGATATTACTACTATATCATTTTCGTCATTTAAAGACGCTGCATCTATTTCTAAGTCTATAGTTGGTGTGATATATTCTTGACCATCTATATAGTGTTGAACTGTACATCTAAATCTTACCCATCTAGACCAAACATTATCTGCCATATACTTACTTTCTTTATTATACTCATTAGCTCTGTAAGTATATAATAATAGACCTAAACCTCTAGCTGTTAACTTTTCTTTATATAGGATGTAAACTATAATGTAGTACATCCAAAGAACTATATCTTTAGTCTTATCAGCATGGATCCCAATATCTAGTGAAACTGTAGCTGTACCAACTAGTATTTCGCTATCTTCACCCATGCCAAAGTAATCACCAACAGAAGCTTTAGATTCATCTTCAGATTCATCAGCTAGGTGTATACTAACAGCTGGAACCTTCTGTGGATCAAAAGACCATGCTTGTAGAACAGGAAGCTTTGTGTTATTAAACCAAGTTTGTATCTTGTCTATATAAGCATCACCATATGAGGCACTCATAGCAGGAGAATTGTATTGAGCAAACACTTCTCTAAAAGCAGCAGGATTGGCTCTTAGATTAGCAATACCTATTTGAATGACTCGTTGCAAAGCAACTTCTGTTAATACCATAGCCATTAGTAGTCACCTTCATATCTTCTTATAGTTTCTAATATAGCTCTATCCATTTCATCATGTAGGTTAGCGTTTATACTTTGTAACAATCCAGTCATATCAGCTTGTTTACCAGGGTTTACCCATTGTGTATTAGCATCTTGTTTGCTCGTAGCTGTTCTAAATTGAACTGGTCCATTGCTAGGTGGATATTTGTCTGTCTTCTCTCTAGATTTAGATATTGCTTGCATAGCGGACAAAGTGTCTGCCCCTCTCATAATATCTGGAGAACTAGATCCTCTATTTTGATTAGTCCTATCTTGCTTAGCTTGTACTCTAGCATTTTCAATATTAGCTAGTGCTGCTTCAGTTGTTACTGCAGTTCTAGAACTTGTACCTTTCTGCTTAACAGGAATAACTTTATAGAGGGTTCCATCTTTAGATACTTTAGCATTTTGTAATAATTTTGGTAACATAGGGAAGGGTGCTTCAGAAAAATCACTCTTACCTGATTGTGTACTTACATTAAAACCAGATCCACTTCTTATAGATGTTACTTCTTGTATAAAATCTGCAGAGGCACCAGCTTGAACTGCTTCACTCATAGCATTTGCTAATAGATCAGCTAGTGTATTACTTATCTCACTCGACACATCATCACAAATACTATCTATTACACTTTCAGAAAGATTCTTAAAGCGAAGACTTTGTCTTAATTTAGATAGTTCAGTGTTAGCGTCGATCATTATTCTCTCCTAACAATCTTTGCTTTCATGTCATTTAAGAAATTAGACTTTTCCATATTAGTCCAATCTTTGTTGAAAGTAATTTTAATCTTTCCACTTGGTTCAATATGAATTTCTGGTTTAGGAAGATATAAGTATTGGGAATCATAAACTTTATCTGGATTAACTGGTCTAGTTTGATATGCTTCTACTGATTCTGGTTTCTTTGTTAGTTCATCTACTTTAGAAGATAACTCTCTAAGCTTAGCCTCTAGAGTATCTATCTCATCACCAGCGTCGTTTGCAAGTTTATTATGTTGCTCAATTACCTTATGAGTTGTTTCTTCTAACTTATCAAAGAGTTTCATTATCTTCTCTTCAATCTGCTGTAAGTCTACAGCATTACCATGTCTAATCTCTTGTCTGATGTTTTCCATCTCTGTATAGATATTAGCTAAATTATGCTTCTTATAGTTATCCGTTAACTCATTTAGTCCACCATGGATTGCATCATTAGATAAGTTTTCTTCATCTAAGATATCAAACATGTGTTCATCTTGATCAGAGTACCATTCAAATACAGACATTACATCTGCACATAGCTGAGGAAGACTTTTGTTTTGAAATTGGTGAATAACTTTATGGCCATCACTTATTCTTCCAGAATAAACATCATTTAAATGTTTTCTAATCGATATAACATGAGTATCTAGATGAGCTTCTTTAAAGTCCTCATCTCCCATATCTTTAACAACTTCTTTTAACCATCTGAAACAACCATTACCTACTAGTCTTAGTGCATCACCATGACTAACATCAAACACTGCAGCTCTTTGATCGCTGCCTCTTAATATGTTCTTTTCTAGTTTTTCAATAGCTAGCATGTCTATGATTTTATTAGATTTTTTAAGTGAAGACATAACATAGTCTTCTACGCCTTTTCTAGAGCAATCCCTTAAGTCCCAATCTAGTAATGTATTTACATCTACAAACTGTAATTCTTTAAGTTCATTAGAATCTTTAACTGTGCCACTATATGAATTTACTAGGAATGTCTTAGAATCATTTCCACCCATTTTAAAATGGTTGATCTCAGTCATAGGTCCAGCGATAATACCAGCTTCTTCTCTTAACTCTCTACGGGCAGCAGCGTCAAACTCTTCTTCAGATTCAACATGTCCACCTGGTGTTTGCCACTTGTCATCATGTCCTTTACCAACTAACACTTTACCTTCATTATTTAAAACAATAACTCCAGCACCCTTACCGGCATAGAATTCTTCAAAGGCTTTCTTTAATTTATGTTTATGTTTTTTCTTGTGTTTACTTGAATCTTTGTGACTTTTACCTTCACTATGTGATTTGTGATGCCCTTCTGTCCAGTCTCCACCTTTATCATTGTCTTTGCTTTCTGGAGCACCTTTACCTGGATTAGTATATTTGGAAGCTACTGATGCAGGTGGCGTTCCACGAGCATGATCAATTTTAGCACCATGTGCTAGTGCCATCATAAATTTATATTGTTTCTTTGAGGCTGCTACTGGAATAAACCACCACCTGTTAAAATTTTATTACTTTTACGTAGGTTGTCTTCAGTCCACAATGGCTGGAGATTATCTAGTGCCCAACATTTTTTAAATGCTTCATCTTCTATGTTGCTATAATTAAAGTAACTTTCTGGAATAATGTGATCAATTTGCCATTCATCTCTATTTTTCCAAGACATATTATCTTTAAATTTAGACTCTATATTTTTATATAAATCTTCCACATTGTATCCTAGCATTTTAAATATACCTTGCCAATTCTTACTTAATTTTCTTCTATCTAAAGCATGTCTCATTCTTCTCGACATTCTATCTCTAAGATTTCTTTTGTCTTTATTTAAAAAATGTTCACTTCTGTTCCATGCTGGCATGCCTGTTTTAATCCCTTTATTCCAAGCAGTTCTTCCTTTAGCTTTTAAACTATTAGAACAAGATTTACATATTCTACCTATATAACTCTTAGGAACAAACCCTTTGTCTTTAAAGCAAGAAGTACAGCTATCTAAATAGCAAATTCTTCCTTTTATTGATTTAGTAGCAATCATTTCTACCATATAACCTTTATTATATCATCTATAGTACGTAAATTACTTATTATCTGCTTTGAACAAAAAGTCTCTCTTAACAAGGACTTGCTGTGGTAAACGTCTTGCAGTCTTAATTCCATTTACCAATTCTTGTGTAACTCTAAGCTCATGTAATGTCTGCAGTACATTATATACTGGGTTTGCCACATAAGTTATAGATAACACTTCACCAATCTCTTCTATGTTATTATACGAAGGTTCCATTCCCACTGTCCATTCTATCTCGCCATCAACTAGTGTAAAGTCAACACCTTGCACATAGTTCTTTAATACACCACCACTTACTGATGTTATATTAACGATCTTCTGTATAGGATATTTAGTGCCTGTAGTTGGTAAGCCACTGTATTCTTTAAGATCACTTAGTCTAACTTGAAAGTCAGGACACATTAGTTGATCAAATACATTGAAGTCAGCTTGAGTTCCGTCTGCATATTCTGCAGGGAATGTTATAACAGCTGTTCCTACTTCCCAAACACCTTGGATCTCAAATAGTTTCTCTAGTGAATTACCAGATAGTGCTCCCCAAATCTCTTTCTCTTCTACATACAATATTTGAGATTGGTCACAGAAAGGACACTCTGGATCATGGTTGTTATCTAGCAATGACATCATGTTAGGACATGGAGCTGCCATTTTATGAATAAATCTAATACCACGGTTATTTAACAATTGGTCAAACACAGCACCGTTAATGCTCGGATCTGGTAGGATCAAAGGCATCATCGACTGGAATGATCCTGTAGTTTTAGGGTATTGCTGACTTGGTTTATCTAATGCCATATAACTCCTTGCACTTATTTTACCACAAAATCAGCCTTTGTAAATATTTGATTTCGTATAATATATAAATGGATTATATAAAAACAGAACATGAAATTTTACAGAGTATAATAGATACAGATGGTAATTGCATTAATGCTAGTCTCTGTCTAAAGTGCCCTTTTTCTAGTAAATGTATTGATAGAGCAATAACAAAAGCAAGGCGACTTCTTCCTAGGGAAACTAGAGTTAGACTAGCTTATGAGAAGTTATTCAATGAACTGATGGAGAGTGAACTAAATGGATAAGATCAAGAAAGATATTGCACATATAACTTATCAAACAGATATGATTACTTTCAAATTATATATGACTTTTTCTAGACTTTTAAAACTTGGGCAATTCAAAAACTAATCACATAATCCGTACTTACTTCTTATGATCTTCTCTTCTCTAGGTGTTAGGTCTTTTAGTGAGGCTCTGAGCTTATTAGCAAAATCTAAATCATCAACTTTAATACTATTACATGCGGATTGAGTATCGGCTATTAAATCACCAAGTCTACTATCTTCATTGTCTGCATTTACTTTGGTCTCTAATGATATTGGTATCTTTGCTGCTTGGATTGCTTCTTTGACTTTATCTGCTGGCATCTTCATTTGTTTAATAAGTTCTTTTAAATCTGGTTCTCTTCCATGCTCATTGATAAAACTCTTAATCTCACTAAACATCTTATTAACTGTTTCGACCATATGAACAGGAAGTCTTATTGTTCGTCCTGTATCTGCTATAGCTCTAGTTATCCCTTGTCTTATCCACCATGTTGCATAAGTAGCAAACTTATGTCCACGCTTATATTCAAACTTCTCTGCAGCTTTCATAAGTCCTAAATTGCCTTCTTGAATCATATCTAGGAGATCTAGGTTGGGATTAGAGTACTTCTTTGCTATTGAGACTACAAGTCGTAGGTTTGCTTCTATAAGCTTTGCTCTCGCCTGTTCGTCACCTGCTTCAACAAGCTTAGCTAGTCGCAACTCTTCCTCACGGGTAAGCATTGGTATTGCACCCATCTGCTTTAAGTAAGTTTTTAATAAGCTATTATCTTCCATACATAGGTTATACTAGGATTAATCTTTTAATGGCTTATAAGGTTCTGATAATTTATTGCCCGTTTGGTAAGAAAGTTAGTTTTTCCATGTAGTTACTATACCAGAGAAATGTAGTATAATAAAGTGTATATAAAAGAGCGCCACGCGCTTTGGGGGGCCCTAGCTTGACTATAGAGTTACAAACACTTACATATATAAAGCAAAACGAGCAAGCCGCTGTAGCTGCTGCTAAGCTTATACACACTCTAAAAGCCTTTTCTCTTATGAACTCTAAAGCAGATCTCACAAATCCTAACTACATATACAAGATATGGTGCTTCACAAAAAAATACGGGGTACTACATGTCACTAGATGATAAAATTGTCTCTATTAATCTATTCATAACTCTCCTTCGTCTTGGTATTCACACTAGAGTCACACGATGAACCACGACCAGAACTACGACCACGCTTACGACCAAGCCTTCGCCGACTTGAAAGATGCTCTCGCTGCACTGCGGCGATTCATTGTCACACTAAAGCACCTTGGTATACTCAAGCCTGGCGAAGTACAGCCACTATTCAAATCCCTTAGAAAAAAGTATTTTAACGCTCATATGAAACGGCAGGTAATGGGTGAGCTATCCAACCCTGGATATGTGCCGTGCAAAAAGAGCGAGGTCTAACATGCTTCGCAAGAGTGTTGGTACGAGCATTACATTAGATCTTTTTAAAACGCTGGAGCGGCTGAAGGTGGTTGATAACATCGTGAACCCCGCTGAGTGGACGAAGTGGTACGCCAAAGTGAAGGTGTTTGTGAGGAAGTATGAGTGTTGAGGTAAATATGCAGATGACAGCTAAGCAAGCTCATGCGACAGAGCACCTATTGAAGACGTTTAGTAGGTTTGGTATGATGTTGCCCTACCTTGTATTAGGTGAGCTGGTGAACCCTATGGAAGATGGATACCCTGTTTTTAGAATAGTTATTAGAATTGTAGGCGAGAAGCAGATATATCGCATTGAAGTGAACGATGGGGACGAAGATGCATGATAGTTGGTGGGACGATTATAAGTATATGCCCGATGAGACAAACATTGAGGAGTATTTTGCAGCTATATGTTTGTTACAGACGTTTAGTAGGTTCGGTTTAGTGGAAGTGCGCCCTAGTTATAGAAGTGTCCCTCATGAGATGATGGATATATGGATAGATGGTGAGTATTATAGTGAAGAGTTGTCGGTGTTCATAAGTCGGTTTAAGAAGTCATAAAAAATCATTAAAAATATTATATAAAAATAGAAAGTGCATGTGAAAAGCTCTATTAGTGGTTTAAAGCCAGTGGGCTCTTTTATATGTAAAAGTAGTATTTTCAGAGTTCATGGGGTACCTGTACCTAACCGACTTGATAAGTAAGGTTAAAAAGTTTAGGGTAGTGGATCCCGAAAACCGACTATATATATTATTATATAAATAATAAATATTTTTATAATAAATTTTATTTATATAGTGAATATTATTATAACCGATGATATGTATCTATATCATCACAACAATGGAGATATTATGAATCAAAGAGAAGCAACTGTTAACTGCATCCTATCTGTTCTTGAAGAAAGAGGTGTTGAGTATGAGTTGAATAGATCACGACCGATCGCAGATGTCCTTAATCCTGATGACAAAAAGAATATCCGATCGATACTGTTCACAATGTTCCAACAAGGTAAGATCGACTTCAAAGATACATCAAGACTATCTGATACTAAGTATATGACTGACTACATCAGCGGCTTAGTTAACAACTGGATCAGAAAAGCTCCTGAGTTCAATGGTAATGCTAAGTACGAAGCTAAGAACCCTGGAAGTCGTGCAGGCTCTGGTGATGAACAGATCAGAGAGATGAAGAAGTTATTAAGTACTGTAACTGACCAAGCTACTAAAGACCTAATCCAATCCCATATCGATGCAAGAGTTGCAGAGATCAAGCCTGCTACTGTATCAGTCAACTACGATGCTATCCCAGCAGATCTACGAGCTAAGCTCGGTCTATAAGAGAGTAACAAGAGGGACATGATGTCCCTCTCTCCTTCCCTTCATACAATATAGCATGCGGCTATACTGTGTGACACTGCTACGCTGGGACTATATAACCGACTATATATATTATTATATAATAACAACAAGAAGACGATGGAGTTTAAATGAAGTGTTTTAGTTTAGTTAAGTT
>Ga0315276_10004972_pt1 | contig 12232 bp, 10 predicted proteins | sample YL17G05_0_MG_FD_204542 | JGI IMG/M metagenome (GOLD analysis project Ga0315276, IMG submission 204542) | Sediment microbial communities from Yellowstone Lake, YNP, Wyoming, USA - YL17G05_0 | ecosystem: Environmental > Aquatic > Freshwater > Lake > Sediment | place: USA: Wyoming | collected... | reverse complement strand
CGTCGTTCGGGAGTTCGTATAGTTCCATGACCTTCATTATCCATAATTATTACCGGTAATACTAGAGTCATTCGTCCCTATATTTTAATGACCTTTGACTCAATTTATGGCTGAGTAGTTACGAAATTTAGTAATAAACCTAATCGTTTATTGGTTAGTATTAAATACGTTAGTAATTGGGCGCAATGTACTGGACTAATGGTTTCGGACGATTTAATTTCTACAATAATGCAATCTTCTACGAGAATATCCAAGCGATATCCGGAATCGACCTTCATCCCTTTATAGATTACTGGTAGAGTTATTTGGGTTTTAACATTGATATTATTTAAATTAAGTTCGTATCCCATACATGCTTCGTAAACAGATTCCAGTAAGCCTGGTCCAAGAGCTGTATGTACCTGATACGCAGAATCGAGGATGGTTTTTACTATTTCTTCCGTTTGACTAGGAATTGGTTCAAATCGGATTTTTTTATCCTCAATGTTTTTATTTTTTGCATCCTTTGATTCCATTTTGACCTATTTTATTATTCTTTTTTTATTCAAGGTTTTACCTTTGTGTACGTTGTGTTCTTTGTGAAATTTATTCTGAAATTAGTATATTGTCTAAAATCTTAATAATTTATCCGGCATCACCAAGCGCACCCAGCACGCTCATCAGCATCGCATAATCATCCCTCAACAACGTGATCAATTCCTGCGTGGCTGCATTCCTCCATTCGGTATTCCCTGCTTCTGCGTGCGCCACACCCGCCTGTTGAATGTGGGCTGCCAGCAGCTCACCCACGGGCAAATCGGATGCCCTCAGCAGATGCCTGAAATAACCAAACCTGCCATAGCTGGTGAACTCTCTCACCCCATCGGGTGTGCACAGGTAGATCACATCCAGGCTCAGGGGTGGGCGGGGTGGTAACAGATGTGAGATCTTCCCATCCAGCCTATACCCCACCGTCAGCACGCTCATCTCCAATGGCACATTCCGGTTGATCCGGTTATCTGCGATGATCGCATCTTCCACTCCATCGGCGGTCACCAGCTGGCGCACCAGCCCATCATCATCGATGTGAATATCATGGATCAACCCGTACACCTGATAATCCCCATCCAGCGCCACTCGCACCAACGCCCCAAACGATGGCGCATCGATCTGCGCCACCCGGCACCCCACCACAAAGCCGGTAGTGCCAGCGCGCAACAACCTTCCGATCTCAAATTGTCTCATGTGCCATACCTCGTCCTTGTTCCAGATACGTCCTTGTTATACTGCTTGGCAGATTGCCCTGCCACCTCCAACCCCCTCATTCGCAGCTCTTGTGTGATCATCTGCGTCACCTGTTCCTTGTCCTCCAGGTTGACGACGGCTGTCTCGTGGGCGCGATGTAATAAGTAGGGGTAACGGCGTACGCCGATCACCCCGCACTGGCTTACTAACACCGCATGCAGACTATCCAACATGGAGGATTGCTCAACCACCCACCTCGGGATTTCTACGCGTGCCAGGTAGGGGTGACCAGGACTCCCCACGTTGAGATAAAAGAAATGCAGCCCTAGCTCACCCTGATATGGCCGGGAAGAGCGCGATTGAATGCCGAAGATTGCCGATCGCTCGCCTGGTTGCAGCACATTCTTGTATAGCTCGATATCTTTCACACCTCTGAAAGGCCGGTAGGTTTTCATCTCTGGCAGGTCCTCTTCCTTCGCCCTGGCCACTTCCAGCAGCCGCACCACCAGGTCTGCCCCGGGTTTGTCCACATACCCTGCCGTAGTTGCATTTATTTCTTGCAGTTTTCGCAACACCCCCAGATAGATTTCCAGACTCTTCTTGAACTCTCCCGCTACTCTTCCTTCTTCGAGGGTAGTTGTCCATATCTCCAATGGACCATCCGTGAGGGTGATCACCGGGGGCTGCGCCTGAATGGCAAGCTCGAGCAGCCTCACCCGCTCTGCCATGTCACGCTGCAAAGACAGCCTATCATCAGACATCCCTTCCAGTTGCTCAGCAAAGATCAGCTGGCTTTGGATGCTTGTGATTGGCGCCTCAGCTGAGCCGTAACGCATCCAGATAGCCCCGGTATTGACCAGGCAGTATTCGACTTCCGCGTGCCGGTCAGCAAATATCTGCGATCCGTCAGCGGCGATCAGCGTAATTTGTTCAGGCAAGGGTGGTAGTGGGAAATGGGCATTCAACGCTTCACTCATCGGCATGGCACAGCGCAAGGTCGGGTCATTATTGCGCGCCACTTCCTGTACTTTCTGCTGCAGGTTCTCGATATCCTGGGCACGCTGTTCAAGAAACTCACGCGATTCCACCAGCATGGTCTTGAGATCAAGCTGGCGCTGTACAGCTTTCTCACCCAGCTGTTTCACTTGTTGGCTTACCTGAAGGAAATCAAGCGACATGTTCTATTCTGCCTGGGGTCTTCCTGTTTACGAAATGATTGGACCAATACAATTCAGCAGGTCGTCAAGATGACCTTGTGACGATCCATAACCACCAACCCATGCTGATCATCACCTCGCGTAGTTATATTATACAAGATGCATGCGGTATTTCTTAACTTCATTATTGCAGCCTGCATGCCCAACACGTCTTTTAGGGGTGGGCGTGTGCCATCTTCTTTGGTGGCGCTGAGACCCACCCCTACCTTATTTTATTAGGCTTAAAACGAAATTTGCTAGTTACTATTCCGTAATCCGTAGGTATACTTTGCATGTTAAAGGATAATGATTATATGTCCCGCACAAGCAAAGGCTACATCATCGCAATTATTGGGATCACCTTTTGGTCTGTTACAGGTGTCCTGATCAGCTATTTGATCAAGAATTTTGGTATTCCAGCTTTATTGCTTGCTTTTTGGCGCGACCTGTTCGTATGTGTAGCATTATTACCTGCATTATTCCTCATTCGCCGGTCTTTGCTTCATATTGAGGTTTCCCAAATTAAGTTTTTCGCTTTTTACGGTTTGATTCTCGCCTTATTTAATTCCATTTGGACTTTATCGGTAAAGGCTAATGGGGCTGCAGTCGGCACGGTGATTGCCTATAGTTCGGCAGGTTTCACAGCCATCCTGGCTTATTGGCTTTTCAGTGAGAAACTTGGGCTTCATAAAATCTTGGCAGTTATTTTGAGTCTGAGTGGATGCGTCCTGGTTTCAGGTGCCTACCGTCTGGATATGTGGAAGTTGGACCCTATTGGATTAACAGTTGGTTTGCTTTCGGGGATGTTTTTTGCTGCCTACAGCCTGATGGGTAAGGAAGCTGCCAGGCGTAAGCTTAACCCCTGGACATCCCTGGTGTATTCGTTTGCTTTTGGGACGTTATTTATGTTGATTTTCAATTTGATCCCAATACCCGGCTCCGCAAGGTCGATCAATGCCCTTTTACCAGACTTGCCAATTAACGGGTGGATAATCCTAATCGTTCTAGCCTTTGTCCCCACCATATTTGGCTTTGGACTCTACAACACATCGATGAATTACATCCCAGCCAGTAACGCGAACCTTCTGGCAACCCTCGAGCCAGTCCTGACCGCCATAGAAGCCTACATTTTCCTGGATGAACAGATGACTATTTTGCAGATCATTGGGGGTTTGTTCATTCTTTCAGCCATGGTCGTGATTTTCCTCGAGAAAGAATAAGCCGACCTTTCATTTGTAAGATTAGAGCGAATTACGCCCCGGCCTTATCAATATAACGGACACCCTTACCTTCTCATTCCTCCCCCAATACTTTGTTTTACAGTATTTTGGGGAGTATGCAGTATCTACACCTGTAGTGTTTGCATGCTTTCACTATGTTTTCATTGCCAGGAGGGGGTAATTATGTGGTCCATTGTATAGTAATTATAAGTACTCGTATCAATATCAGTAAAGAACCTGCGAAACCACCCAGTTATCTCGAAATATAAAAATATAAAGTAGAAACAGTTATTATGAAAATCGAGTACTTTTCTGATGGTGCTATAGATTGTCCGCTCATCCTTATCTACGGAGATGATCCTACGGGTGCAAAAAACCTGCGTAATGCTGTAGAAGATCTTGCGAACGGATTGATTGCTAGGTTAGCGATCCACGATTTTCCAGGCTATCTTTCAGTTGGTGATTGTAAGTTATTTGCTAAAGTCGGGAGAGATGATATAGGCATATCTCGTATTGGCAAAGAACCCACATTTGAGTGTACTTTACAAAAAGATACTTGGCTTGAAGTGGTCGACTTGTTGGAACCTTTCTTGAAACCTTTCACAGATATACAGAATCTGGGTAGTACTTCTGCCTTCCAGTACTTAACCAATTGTTATGGAATAAACATGTTGATTTCAACGGAAAGAGCTTGGTGAATGGATAGATAATAATTACGGTATCTCTCGAATGACTGTATTGCCGTGATATTTTTTCACACCGATATCCTGAGCAACAGAAAGGGGGTGCCCATTATAAATATATCCACAGCGAATTTTTGAAATATTGCATGGGGGGCTCACATTTTTTGGGCTTTCCTTATACCCCAATTTCCTTAAACCCCTTGCAAGGTAACTACTCACCAACATTAAAACTCAAATTTTCTACGTTGATACGTGCTTGTTTATGTATTACCTCACATGGAATTCCTTATCTCACCTGCCTCGCAGATAATCTTTCCTTGAGGGGTCGGCGTAGGCCGACCTGGTGTTTTTACAAGGAGCGGTGTTTGCGACGCAGCCTCGCGACTGTACTGTAGGAGCGAGGAAAGGAGCGGTTTTAACCGCCACTTTTATATCCGTGAGTAATTACATAGACTCGGGTCATCATCGCAATGTACATAAACACTGTCCCCAATATCCCCCCACTTTCAAATGATCAAAAGGTATTCGTTCCAGGGCGGGTTTTGCCCGCAGTCGCGAACTTTTTATGCGAGTGATATTGAGGAACAAATCAATCGAGTAGGGAGCAGCGGCTAGCCGCCCCTACACAATGGATCTTCAATTACTCCGCATCAAAAGTAAGAATTGAATGCAATTGAATTATTTGAAACAATTCCTACGGCGTGGTCTTCGCCATTCTCAAGTTCTTATATTCTAACTTTCACACTTTCTAACGTTCTAACTGTCTCATGATCCAACGTCCTCACGTTCCAACTTTCAAACATTCAAACGCTCTTCCCTCCCATCCCTCCATCTCAGGTATGCCTTGAAAACCTCCTCCGCCACCGCCGGCACCAAGGCAAGACCCAATATCACTCCCCACTCACGCAAGTCCGGAAAGTGAGTGTTGAATATAGGCTGCAGGAATGACACACTGACCACCAGTATCATCAAAAAGATGGACAGACCGACCGCATACTGCATGTATTTATTTGAAAACACACCTAGCTTAAAGATGGATATCTTCTCCGAACGGACGGTGTAAGCTCGAAAGAGCTCACATAAGCTGAGGGTCACGAATGCCATGGTTTCCGCGGTCTGTACATCCACACCCCTCCAGTTGTGTTGCAGCACGTAAAAGAATGGGTTCACTCCTGCAGGCGTCAAAGCTCCCGCTTCCAGGTGCCACAATAATCCAATTACGAATGCCACCAACACCACCCCGGTCTGTGCGATCGTCTGGATGACGATACCCGCTTGCATCAACCGGTTTATGATTGGCTCAGATGGTGGGCGTGGTTTACGTTGCATAATTTCCGGGTCACCTTTTTCCATGGCCAGCGCCAGCGCAGGTGCTCCATCCGTCAATAGATTCAGCCACAACAACTGGATCACTGTCAATGGTGCAGGCAGTCCCGCCAGTGTCGCCAGGAAAATGACCATAATCTCAGCAATATTCGACGATATCAGGAAGAAGACGAACTTACGGATGTTATCGTAAATGATCCGGCCTTGCTCCACTGCTGAAACGATGCTGGCGTAATTGTCATCGGTCAGCACCATGTCAGCGCTCTCCTTAGCCACATCCGTCCCGGTGATGCCCATCGCCACTCCGATATTGGCGCGTTTGATCGAAGGCGAGTCGTTCACCCCATCCCCGGTCATTGCCACAATCTCACCATCCTCGCGCAACGCTTCCACGATGCGCAGCTTATGTTCAGGCGAAACCCGGGCGAACACATCCGTATATTCAACTTGTTGCTTGAGCTGTTCGTCAGTCAAATTATTGAGTTCTGCCCCGCTGAGAACCTGGTGGTTGGGTTTCAACAAACCGATTGCCTCGGCGATCGCACGTGCGGTATTGGGAAAATCTCCCGTGATCATGATGGTGCGTATGCCTGCTTTAGCAGCTTTGGCCAGGGCGGGTGCCACTTCGGGGCGCGGCGGGTCGATCATCCCCACCAGACCAACGAAGACCATCCCTTCTTCCAGCTTCTCTAGGTCCTCCATGTTGGGTAGGGTTTGGCTCACCCGGTATGCCACACCCAACACGCGTAGGGCATCCTGGGTCATCATATCGTTGGCATTCAGGATGCGCATGCGCTGCTCTTCCGTCAAAAGCGTCGGATAATCATCCGAGTGTTGGTAGTGTGTGCACAAATCAAGGACCAAATCCGGCGCACCTTTGATTGCCACGATATACCCACTGGTTTCATGGTGGTAGAAGGGTGAAAAATCATCCGGACTAGATTCCCGGACTTGATGGACAGTGATCATACGCTTGCGTTCTGAATCGAAAGGCACCTCTTCCACGCGTGGGTAGGCATGGTTCAATGGCCTGGGTAATGCTCCGGCTTTGGCAGCTGCCACCACCAGTGCACCTTCTGTCGGATCCCCGGTCATCTTGTAAGTCTGCTCTTCATCACTCGAGCCGGATATGATTAACTCAGAGTCATTATTTAATGCCCCCACCCACAAGGCGGTGCGCACCGCCGGGAAATCATCCAACAACACAGCTTTACCTTCTTCCTGGAACTCTCCCCTCAGCGTGCGTCCCTTGCCCGTAATGGAAATGTACCTGCCGTCCACCCAGATGCGCGTGAGAGTCATCTCGTTTTGAGTCAGGGTACCGGTCTTATCGGAACAGATCACCGTGGTAGAGCCAAGCGTTTCCACCGATGACAGCTTGCGAATCAGAGCATGCCGCTTGATCATCTCGCGCATCCCCAGCGCCAGGCTGATCGTCACTACAGCCGGCAGGCCTTCCGGCACGGCTGCAATCGCCAGCCCCACCGACAGCATGAACATGTTGACGATCTCCTCCTTGGCAGCCTTCAAGTACACCAACACCCCACCATTAATTGCCTTTAGCAGGCTGAGGTCGGTAAAGCGCATGACTGCTACCGCGAACACCACCCCGCAGATGACAAGTGTTGCCCATCCCAAGAGCTTGCCCAGCTGGTCCAGTCGCTTTTGTAGTGGGGTGGGTTCATTCTCCACGGCTTGCAGCATCTCGGCGATCAAACCAATCTGCGTATGCATGCCAGTGCTGACCACCACGCCCCGCCCACGTCCATATGAGACCAGTGTGCCCATAAAAGTAGTGTTCTTGCGGTCACCCAGCGGGATGTCCGCCTCCAGGCGAATGTTGGCATCCTTCTGTACCGGTACAGATTCTCCCGTCAGGGCAGCTTCCTCAATCCGCAGGTTGGCTGCCTCTAATAAGCGGATGTCTGCTGGGATGTAGTTGCCAGCTTCAAGCAGGACAATATCCCCCGGTACTAATTTTGTTGAAGACACTGATTGTCTTTGCCCATCCCGAACAACTTGCGCCTCCGGTGTTGCCAATTTCTTCAATGCTGCAAGCGCTTGCTCAGCCCGTCGCTCTTGGACCACCCCCAGGGTGGCATTTAGAATTACAATCGCCAGGATGGCAGCTGCTTCCACCCGATCGCCCAATAATGCCGAGATAACTGCCGCTATGATCAGCAATATCACCACAAAGTTGTTAAACTGGTCAATCAACATTTGCCAGAAAGTAATCCCAGGAGCCTCTTCAAGCTGGTTCGGACCATAAGAAAGCAGCCGTTTGGCTGCTTCCTCTGAGGTCAGTCCAGTTTCAGGCGGCGTAGCTAATTGGTGGATGATCTCTTCATGTGTCAATGCATGCCAGTCTAGTTGAGGCTGGCTTTCATATGCTGAAGTTGGTTTGTCAACAGTCATCTGGTTCTCCTATGTGATTTTCCCCAGCAATTTGGGTAAATGGCTCACGAATTATAGCAGAGGATGTGAAGGATGATAAAATTTATAAATCCTATAAGGAATATAAACCTTAGATAATCTTAGGTTTTGGTAACCTTCAGGATATAAATCCAAAGGAGAATGAGCATGTCTTATCAAATTATCAGCGTACCGAAGATGGGTGAAAAAATCACCATCGATGGCATTAAATTAACTATACCCAACCATCCTATCCTGCCTTATGTGGAAGGCGACGGCACCGGTAGAGATATCTGGCGTGCTTCCCAACGTGTTTTTGATGCTGCCGTCAGGCAGGCCTATGGAGAAGAGCGGAAAATCGAGTGGATGGAGGTTTTTGCTGGCGAGAAAGCATACGAAAAGTTTGGTTCGTGGCTCCCAGATGAGACTGTGCAAGCCTTCAAGGAATTCCTGGTGGGGATCAAAGGTCCCCTCACCACTCCCATCGGCGGAGGCATACGCTCCCTCAATGTCGCACTCCGCAAAGCCCTGGATCTTTATGTCTGCCAACGCCCGGTTCGCTACTTCACAGGAGTTCCCTCGCCCGTTAAACACCCTGAATATGTGGACATGGTCATCTTCCGTGAGAACACCGAGGACATTTATACCGGGATCGAGTTTGAATATGGCACTGCAGGCAACCAACAATTCAAGGCACTACTGAAAGAAAACTTCCCGGCTGAATATGAAAAATTACGTTTTCCAGAAACGGCTGGGATAGGAATCAAACCGGTTTCCAAAGAAGGCACTTTCCGACTAGTACGTGCCGCCATCCAATGGTCACTAGCCAATAAGCGCCATTCGGTTACTCTGGTGCATAAAGGCAACATCATGAAATACACTGAAGGTGCCTTCCGCAATTGGGGCTACGAACTAGCTCTGGCAGAGTTTAGCGGCCAAGTATACACCTGGGCTGAGTGGGAGCAGACTAAAAATGAAAAAGGTGAAGAAGCTGCCAATCTCGAACAGGTCACTGCTTTGCGAGCTGGAAAGCTGCTTATCAAAGACGTGATTGCCGATATTGTCTTCCAACAAACCATCACCCGCCCGCGAGAATTTGACATCCTGGCGACGATGAACCTGAATGGAGACTACCTTTCAGACGCCCTGGCTGCCCAGGTGGGTGGGATTGGTATTGCCCCTGGCGGAAACATCAATTACTCCACAGGTCATGCAGTATTTGAAGCCACCCATGGAACAGCGCCCAAATATGCCGATAAAGATATTGTCAACCCGGGCTCGGTCATCCTTTCCGGCGAGATGATGTTTCGTTACATGGGCTGGAATGAGGCTGCAGACCTTATCATCAAAGGAATGGAAGGTGCCATTGCAGCCAAAACTGTCACCTATGATTTCCACCGCCAGATGGAAAGCGCCACCCTGCTTAAATGCTCCGAGTTTGGCGACGCGATGATTCGTCATATGCAAGCCTGAGTGAAAATATTATGAGGCAATTGATCAATAGCTTTGCAAGAATATTTGGATAATATATTATGCTTTTTTGTTCTCTAATAAAAGATGATATCCAAATTCTGCATTGGTCGGGACAAGGAGATTTAGATGGTTTCCTCACTTCCTCGCGCTACACTGCTCTACACTGAATCAAGGAGCTTTTTTTCTTCAATCATGGGGGTCTCTTACCAAATATCTACCTGGTTTCCACCCAATTACCCGGAAGACAATCGAAAATACCCAGTCATCTACCTGTTGGATGGCGAAGCGTTCATTGGGTTGGTATCCGGGATTGTCAGTGGCCTTATTTGGGGTCTGGTCATTCCCGACTGCTTGGTTGTTGGAGTAGGTCATGATATTAACACTTTTGATGAATGGTGGAAAGCACGGGCAGTGGATTTCAACCCTCCAGAAAATCCCAATGTAACCTCTCCTGAGTGGATGCAACCCTTCAAGGATAGAAGGGCTCCGGATTTTCTACGTTTCCTAAAAAATGAGTTAATCCCATTCATTGAATCAGCCTATCAGGCCGATCCAGCTGATCGGTGTCTTGCCGGCTATTCATTGGGTGGACAATTTTCAATTTATTCCCTTTTCCATGAGCCCGAACTGTTTCACAAATATTTCATCGGCAGTGGTATCTGGGAACATATGCTCCCAGATTATCTGACCTATGAGGAGCAGCTTGCCCGGCAGCGGAAATCCCTACCAGTCCGTGCTTTCTTCTCGGTTGGGTCATTAGAAGATGACCAGGTACCCTATTTTCCCCAATTTATTGAAGCGCTGAAGTGCCGCAATTACGATGATTTTTACCTAGAATCGCTAGTGATAGAAGGCGTAAATCATGGAAGTGGAGCAGCAATCGCGTATATTCATGGATTACCAGCATTGTATACATCGAATAAAAAAACCGGTACGATACGCCCCGGTTGATTGATTCGATATTTGCAATGCCTTAACTAAAATTAGCTGACATGAATGGGTTTCTCTAGTATAGTTATGATCGAACAAGACAACATTCAGACTATAAGAAGCCCATAGGAATCTTACCGACTCCTCGATGATCTTTCATAGGTCATACCCAAACTGCCTTTGCCCGGAAATTTGAGCCGAGTGTTTTTATTCCTTAATCGTGTGACATTCTGCCCAAACACATGATGACCAAATGCACCTGACAATTTACCAATTCTTTGTGAAAATATACGCAATTTTCTATCAAGTTTTTATTAGGAGAAAATACCTCTTCTCCTAGTTTTCTGCGTCTTTTTGATAAGGAGTTAATGAATTATGACTACCGAGCAAGAATTGGTTAAAGCCCTACAGGCTATTCCATGGTTCCAGGTGATGACCACAGAGCATTTCAAAAAAATCTCAAACATTGCCAAGATCCTCAAGTTTGAACCTGGCCAGGTGATCTTCCATGAAGGAGATAAGGAAGATTACCTCTATGTCGTCCTGGAAGGCCGTGTGGCAATTGAAATCAGCATCCCTGGTCGCGGCCGGATACGTATCCTCACTGCGGATGCCATGGATGAAGTCGGCTGGTCGAGCGTGACCCCAGTGGTGCGCCAACGCACTGCTGGAGCGCGGGCTGTCTTGCCCAGTCGCCTGGTGGCATTTGATGCCAGTGAGCTGCGCAAGCTGTGCGACGAAGACCACGACTTTGGATATTACGTCATGCGGCGGCTAGTAAATGTGGTAGCAGGTCGTTTGATGACTACTCGCCTGCAGCTGCTGGACATGTTTGCGAACCCCACCGATTATAAAGAGGAATAGCATGGCTGAAATACAAATCTCTGTTGGTTCGATTGTTGCCCTCCCAAAGACTGGCCTGGAGAAGCTGCTCGCGAACTTGCTCCAGATGGGCTACCGCGTCCTGGGTCCGCAAATCCAGGATGGTGCCATTGTATACAAACCCCTTAAAAGTACTGCAGAGCTTCCAAAAGGGTATATTAGTGAGCAGGATTCAGGGTTTTATCGCCTGGTTTATAGCGGTCATAGGCGTTTCTTTGATGCCACACCCGGGGCACAATCCTGGAAGCAATTCTTCTTTCCCGCATTCTCAGAGCTGGCTAGCTTTACACGTGATGATCACGGGCATTGGCAGGTGGAAGAAACAGATACTGATATGACACCTCTCGCTTTGTTCGGTGTCTTCCCCTGTGACCTGGCAGCAATCCAGGTACAAGACCATATATTCCTCCGTGAAGAATGGAAAGACCCCATTTATTGGTCACGCCGCCAAAGCGCATTTATTTTGGCAGTGGATTGCCTGCATCCCTGCGGGACTGGCTTTTGCGCTTCAATGGGTACAGGTCCCAAAGCCAACCCAGGCTTCGATCTGCGTCTGACTGAGCTAGAGGATGTCTTCCTGGTGGAGATTGGTTCTGAGGCTGGTCGCCTTGTTATGGAAGGGATAACCGTCTTGCCTACTAGCGCCTTCTGGCTCCAGGCTGCACAAAAAGGACTGGAAGATGCCAGTGCGAAGATGGGTCGCAGCCTACCAGATCAGCGAGAGCTACCTGACCTGTTGCTCAATAATCTAAATGCGCTGCAATGGGATGATGTTGCCCGGCGCTGTATGAGCTGTTCCAGCTGCACACAGGTTTGCCCAACCTGTTTCTGTTGGGATGCGCGTGACTTTGCCCACCTAAATGGTCAGACAGCCAGCCGGGAGCGG
>Ga0315276_10004971_pt1 | contig 12236 bp, 9 predicted proteins | sample YL17G05_0_MG_FD_204542 | JGI IMG/M metagenome (GOLD analysis project Ga0315276, IMG submission 204542) | Sediment microbial communities from Yellowstone Lake, YNP, Wyoming, USA - YL17G05_0 | ecosystem: Environmental > Aquatic > Freshwater > Lake > Sediment | place: USA: Wyoming | collected... | reverse complement strand
ATCCAGAGATTTTAGTTGAAAGGACAATATCTTTTGCACCATATGATACGCAGGCATTTTTATATTCATCACTTACAGGACTTTCTTTAACGGCTATAAAGGGACTTCCCATGGAGGCCCCAACTGCACCTAGAGAGAGAACGGATAAAAGACCTTCTCCAGATCCAACTCCTCCTGCCGAAATAACCGGGATTTTACAGTTTTTTATAAGTTGAGGAACTAAAACTGTAAGGGGGATATTTCCCGCATGTCCACCAGCGCCAGAATTGACCGCTATTAAGGCATCGGCACCTAATTGCTCCACTTTTTTGGCATATTCTAAATCTACGACATCACAAAATATTTTGGTTTTTGTATTTTTGAAAGCGTTGATTGTACTTTCAGGACTTCCAAGGGAAGTAATAATAAAATCCGGTTTAATTTCCTTGCAAACTTCCAAATGTCCCGGAAAATATATATTGGATTTATTCACAATAAGATTAACCCCAAATGGCCCCTTAATAACTTCTTTAAGACTTACCATCGCAGCCCTAAACTCCTCTACGGTGCGGTAATTAAGGGCCGGGATACACCCCATAACTCCAGCTTTTGATGCCTCTATAAGCATTTCCTTGTTGGACACCAAAAACATAGGCGCTATAATGATTGGGTATTTGATATTAAAGTTTTTTGTCAACCAGGTATTTATCATAATTAACTCCTTCAAAAGTGATCGGATACTCTCATAAATCTATTATTTTGAGAACAAGAACCTAGTTGTAAGAGTTTATAAGTAAAGAAAAATAAATATTTGTTAATATTTAGACTAACAAAGTTTAAAAGGAGGACAGGATGTTTTCCCATTTTTTAACCACAATTTGTTTAATTTTCTTTATTCAAGGGGCACTTGCCGAGGAAATGGTTTATATTACCATAGGTTCCGATGCAATCCCTTCCCTCAGTCAGAAAAAAATAATTACGAGCAAATCATTAAAGAGCGAAAAAGGAATTACCCTTTTAAGTGTTCCTAAATCTAAGATTTTAGAAATATCGGAATTAATGCACGATAAGTTTAACCGCTGTGGGGGATTTATTTATCATCCCAGCTATGAAAAGGCGCAAGAGGCCTTTATTGAACCAACGGTAAATAAAGAAATTTTGGCAGATTATTCAATAAATCAGGAATCAATTGTAAATTCCTTTATCCAAAAAATAAGTTCTGAAAATATTCTAGAAACCATTAAAAAGCTTTCTTCATTCCCAAGTAGGTATTATGGAAGTGAAAACGGCGTATCTTCACAAAACTGGATAAAGTCCCAATGGGAATCTATTATTAAAAACCGGCAAGATGCTAGAGTTGAATTATTTAATCATGAATATGCCCAGCCAAGTATTATAGCTACGATCCAAGGAACCAAATCTCCCGAAGAAATGATTATTTTTGGGGGACATGGAGATTCGATAGCTAGAGGTGATCAAGAACGAGAAATGAAGGCTCCAGGGGCCGATGATAATGCTTCTGGAATTGCGGTGCTTACGGAAATTTTAAGAGTAATTATTGAAGGCGGTTACAAACCGGAAAAAACCATCAAAATAATATCTTACGCAGCAGAGGAAGTTGGCCTTAGAGGATCTAATGAAATAGCGACAAGGATGAAATCTATTAATGCAAAGATTGTAGGGGTAATTCAATTTGATATGACTAACTTTCTAGGATCTGACGGTAAGATAAATTTAATTTCAGATTATACAAATTCTACTCAAAATGCTTTTTTAGGGAAGTTAATAGATAAGTATGTTCAGACGCCTTGGGGATATGGACAGTGCGGTTATGCTTGCTCTGATCATGCCTCTTGGAATCAATCAGGTTTTATTGCTTCATTTCCTTTTGAGGCCTCAATGAACGGCCATAATCCCAATATCCATACCAAGGGCGATACTTTAGATAAGTCCCAAAACACGGCCACTCATGCCATGAAGTTTGCCAAATTGGGCGTTTCCTACTTAATTGAGCTAGATAAATAGTAATTTACGCTTGGTGCAAATTAGGTTAGATTAAGTTCATGACCTCCGACCTACTTCCTCATCTCCCTCCATATTCTCAAATTAGAGACTTGCTTGAAACCGAAAGGGCCACCACCATCAAGGTAGAGGCTTTTTCTGAGGACGATGATTTTGTAAGGTCCGTTGAGGTTGCTAAAGTAGTCCTTGGGTTTATCGAAGAAATCCAAACGGAGTTTTGGGAATTTTTTAAGGAATACCCTTTTTTAAAACTGCATTTTGAAAATGAATTTATCCTAATTCAAGAGTTCTTTAGCAGAACCTATATTCTCAATCTCTGTTTTTTAGATGATTACCTTTTTCCTGAAAAGATGCTTTTTCCCTTCGCCCAAGATGGAAATGTTACAGAATCAATGATGGCCGATACTAAGGCATTGATTAAAAAATGGATCGAAAATAGAAAGGAAGATCACAAGACTAATTTAGAAGATCTTAAAACAAAATTCCATTTTGAATTAAGGGAATCTGATCTTCAGTGCCAATGTAATATTTGTGTCGCCGATTACAGAAATAAATTAAGGGAGAACGTTTATAAAGAATGTTTAACTCTTATTGAAGATACGCGCGACCAAATTAAAACTAATATCGATCAAGGAATAAGGACAGTAAGTAATATTTTTTATTCGTTTCAAAAAGAACTTGATAAACTTTTCTTTAAATTCAGAAAAAGATTAAAGAAATCAACTCTTAATAGATTAGAGTCTCAAGTAAAGAGTTTAATCAAATCAACCTTTTTATATCCAAGTGACCTGGCAATAGATCATACTCATAACCTTTACCCCTATTTTCATTCCCTTTTAAAGGCCCAAGGACTCAAACAAGACCTTTTGTCAGAAAGAGATTATTCTAGGTTTTTCACTCAGCTTTCCTCCAATTTTTGGAGAGGCGAAAACTATCTTGAAAGGGAATTTAAAAAAATTGTAAGCAGCGTTTTAATTCTTAAAAGGAAGGATATTTCAGGAAAGATCCTTCAGGATTATCTTGGAGAGTTTTGGATTCATTCAATTTCAAGGACTATAAAAAGAAAGATCATCTATCATGCTGGTCCAACTAATTCAGGAAAGACTTATCACGCAGTCCAGTCCTTGGCCCAATCTAAAAAAGGTTGTTACCTCGCACCCCTTAGATTACTGGCAGCAGAATTATATGACACCCTAAATTCTAAGGGAGTTAAAACAACACTTCTTACCGGCGAAGAAATTATTGAAATAGAAGGTGCAACTCACTATTCCAGCACTATTGAAATGGCCAGACTTAGCGAGGGATTTGATAGTTGTGTAATCGATGAAATTCAGATGATCACTGATCCACAAAGAGGATGGGCGTGGACTAGGGCCTTAGTAAATATTATGGCTGAGGAAGTCCATATTTGCGGAGATCCCTCAGTACTAGATCTTATCCAAAAGATTGTGGATCTTTGCGGTGATACCCTGGAGGTTATTTACTATGAAAGAATGGCCAAACTAAGTTTGGAACCAAGACCCATTAGGGTAGGCGAACTTGAAAAACATGATGCCTTGATTGTTTTTTCACGAAGAAACGCTCTACGCTTTAAAATGGACTTGGAAAAGCTTGATTATAAAGTTTCCATCGTTTATGGCAGGTTAAGTCCCGAGGTAAGAAGGGAGCAGGCCAGGAAATTTGATAAGGGAGAGACCGATATTTTAGTGGCAACGGATGCAATATCCATGGGGATGAACCTTCCAATCAAAAGAATTGTTTTTTCGACTTTGACAAAATACATAGATAATCAGGAATTTCCCCTTTCAAAAAGTGAAATTAAGCAAATCTCAGGCCGGGCCGGAAGATATAAAAGATTCCCTGAAGGAAAGTGGAAAGTGGTCTAGATTTAATTAAAGAAGCAATAGAATCAGAGCTTGAACAAAAAACCCAATGTATGGTGGGGCCAGATTTAGATATTTTCAGCCAAGTAAATAATGCACTCAAAGGACATGGTCTACCTATACTTAGCCTCACCGAGTTCCTAAGGCTATTTAATACCATGGAATTTAGAAAGCCATTTTTTTGCGTAGATCTTTCCGAGATGATCGAGATCGCCCAAATGGTAGAAAGTGCGGATAAGCTGAATATTTTAACACCCGCCGAGGTCTTTGGTTTTTCCTGTGCTCCGGTTAATTTAGGTTTACTGGAACACGTTCAATATTTTGTTTGGATATTAAATCGTTTTGTTAAGGGCGGCCCGGTTTTCAATGAGGAAATTGCCCATGAATCACAGGAAATAGATTACCTGGAAACCTCAATTAAGTGTGTAGAACTTTATCAATGGCTTTCAAGGCATTTTGATAATAAATTTTTTGATTTTGATCCTAATGCTCTTCTAGAAAACAAAACAAAGGCCATTGAGAAACTTAATTTGCTTTTATCGGCAAAGATCGTTCCCACTTGTAGTAGTTGCGGCAAAAAGCTTGCTGAAAACACACAATTTGCTATCTGTGAGGACTGTTTTAGAAGGAAAAGAAGTTTTAATCGAGGGCCAAGACCTGGGCCTTCCAAACCCCAAAGGCGTACCGGGGAACGTAGAAGAAGATGAATCCCGAAAAATTTGCGCATCAAATACTCTTTGGCGAAAAGTTGGAGGATAAACTGCAATCCATCAACGTTTTTGATTTTGCTGACTACGACGGTAATTTAGTCCCAGAGATGCCTGGCCGTGAAAAAAAAATATCCTTTTCTCAAGAAAGAATTAAGTTTCCCAAATATCAACTTTTTCATTTGAAAGAGAAAAGGGGTATGGCACTTCATTATTTTGCAAATCATGAACTTTTGGCAATTGAGATGATGGCCGCTTTTTTATGGAAATTTCCTACAAGAAATGAAAATGATAAAAAACTAAAACGAGGGATTTTTTCTACTCTTTGTGACGAACAAAGACATTTAAATCTTTATATCTCAAGAATGAATGAACTGGGCGTTGAATTTGGCAGTTATCCCTTAAATGATTTTTTTTGGAAGCAGATGCTAAAGATAAAAAGAATGGAAGAATTCTTGGCAGTGATGTCCTTAACATTTGAATCGGCCAACTTAGACTTTGCTTTATTTTATAAAAAAGTCTTCTCCGACGTGGAAGACCATAAAAGTGCCGCAATAATGCAAGAAGTTTTTATGGATGAAATAAATCACGTAAAGCTTGGGCTGCATTGGTTAAATAAGTGGAAGATGGATAAAGATCTATTTGAATACTATCAATCAATCTTGCCACAAAACATGACACCTTCTAGGTCAAGAGGTATTGGCTATAAAAGAGAAACTAGGGAAGAAGCTGGATTTGAGAAATCATTTTTAGAAAAATTAGAGAATTACCGGGATCCTGAACCATTTTTGAATAGGAATCCAAATGTTTAGTGATAGGGTGAACTTTGATTTTGAACTTTCTTTATTTCAAAAAAACTATGTTCAAACGGAGAAAGCCCGCAAGCTTAATGAAGCATTTGAATTTATTTATTTTTTTTGTTCCGACAAGCAAAATAATCTGTGCCCATATAAAAAGTATGAACCTGAATATCTGGCCTATTTAACTTCATTAGGTTTAACGTTGCCCAAAATGGATTGTTCTTATCCCAAGAGAAACTGGTGGGGGAATGATCAAAATCTTGAACTCGCCAGGATTTTAAATTCAAAAATAACAAGTCATGAAGTGGGAAAAGAGCACGGATTAAACCCGGAGGGAATCGTTGTCATTAAAACTTTCGATGACCTTTTAGGCCACCTTAAAAAATTTGATATTAAAAAGTGGATCTGCCGAGACCCTTTTGGGATGGCCGGCTCTGGGTCTATTGTTTTTGATGTGACCGAGTTAGCAAACCTGGAAAAACATATTTCCAAGCAGCTTAATAATAATCCCCTTATCCTGGCGCCTTATTTTTCAAGGTTAATAGATTTAGGCTTTGTGTTTGAAGGCGAAAACTTTGAAGTTACCTGGAATTTAAATTCCAAAGGAGGGCGCTTTAAAGGTGGAATCGTTTTTCAAAATATAGACTCATGGAACCTTTTAATCAAAGAAAGGTTTCAGATGGAATTTAAAGAAATTCTAAAAACTGAGAAAAAAATAGCTGAGATTTTTAAAAAAATTGGTAATATGGATATTATTCAAGTGGACTCTTTTATTTATTCAGAAGAAGATTCAATTAAATTTTATCCTCTTGTAGAAGTTAATGCGAGAAAGTCCATGGGTTACTTTATAAATAAATTGAAAAGATTTTTGCCAAAAAATGGAGTAGGACTATTTCTTTCACTAAATAATTCAAGCCTATTAAAAGTTCAAAACTTTAATGATCGGAGAAGCTCCTTAGGAGACCTTTTATACTCGTTATCTAATAATACTGGGGTAATTCCATTGTCTCCAATTGATGGAATCTTAAGCTCTTTTTTCATTTCTGGTCACAATCTAGAAGAGTTAGATTCTTTAAAACATACTTTATGGGATATAATATCCCTCCCTGGAAAGCCTCTTTCACCCGCCTTTAATTTCTTGCCATCAAAATGATTAAGTCGGATTTATTTTCAATAATTCTATCTTAATAAAATTTGTTTTGTTTCGATAAGACCAAGAAGGATTACAAGGGAAAGCGTTATGCTTGATAAAATCATTCAAAAAATTAAAGATCTTATCCCTAAAAAAAAGGGAGCTGAAGAACAAAAAGTTGAAAGCGCAGCTCCCAAAGACACATCTGCGACTCCAAAAGCAACTGATGATGAAGCTAAAAAGAAAAAAAAGTCTCTTATAATTAAAATAGTCGCAGGAATTGCAGTTCTTTATGTCGCCGCAGATGAATTCCTTTTGAAAAAGGAACCTGCTCCAGAGCCCGAAAAAACGGTGGTTTCTCAAAGGAGCAAACGTGAAAGAAAGCCCAAAAAGGACCTTAAGGAGCTACAAAAACCTGTCCGAGATGTAAGCTCAGTTCCCGAGGTAACCCCTAAGCAACCTGAGTCTCAAGTTCAACCAAAGGTCGAAGAAACTGCCGCTCCTTCGGCCATAGAGCCCGCCATACCTCAACCCGAAACTGGTGAAAAACCTCAGGACCAGCCATCGGCGGAAGCGACGACGGCTCCACCCCAAGAATCGGTAGCAGTCGAAGAACCCATAGCCCCCCCTCAAGAAGAGGCCCCAACAGCAGTAATTGAAGGGCCTATAAGCATCCCTCAGGAACCGGTAGCAAACACAGAGCAACCAACGGAAGAAATTGCTAAGGATATGGAGAAGGTGGCCGAACAAGTTGGTCCAACTTCCGGGGAAGAGGTTAAACCTGCCGAAAAGGTGGATTTGCCTGATTACGCTGTCAAAGGAAGAGGCCTTGTTTATAATTGCACCGGCAAGCATTGGGCCTGTATAGATAAAGCAGGTTACCTTGCTTGTAGGGAACATATGAAATGGTCAGAGGAAAATAAAAAATCGCCAGAATGTGTTGTTAAAAATGCCTACACTTCAGAAGATGATTGTGGTGTTGTTCAACTACACTATGTGAATACCAATGAACCCACAGATTTCTGTAAATAGGCTTTAGGCAGCTTTTTTCTCGATGTCCTTACCTATAATTCTTAGATGAAATGTTTTTTCCTTGTTACTTTCCTCTTTTTTCATTCCGTCGATAAAGAGTAAAACAAGACCAGGATCAAACTGACTTCCTGAAAATTCTTCTAATTCCGCAAAAGCAGTTGAGTAAGACAGTCCTTTTCTATAGGCCCTGCTTGAAGTCATTGCATCAAATGTATCAGCGATTAATAAAATTCTCGAAAAAATAGGGATGTCTTCCCCTTTAAGCCCATTAGGATATCCTCTTCCATCAAAACGCTCATGGTGATGTCGGACTATTTTTGCCACTTCTTTGAAATCTTTGAAACCCTCAAGGATTTCGCCTGATCTAACCGGGTGAAGTTTCATAATTTCAAACTCCTCCTCATTAAGTCGAGTAGGTTTATTTAAAATTGAATCTGGAGTTCCAATTTTACCTAAGTCATGGAAAAGACCGGCCATTTCTAGCTGATAAAGCTGGGCTTCATCTAGACTTAATTCTCTTCCAAGGGTCAAAGAATAATAAGCGACCCTTGTGCTGTGTTGGTAGGTATATTGGTCCTTAGCATCTAAGGCCAAGAGCATGCTTCTACACATGGTTTCACTGATTTTTTTTTGTTGGTTTTTTAAATCCTCTAATTCTTCATTTAATTTCATAAATGCTACATTCATTAGAATAGAGGGTATTGAAATTAGGTTGTCTTCTTCTTCTTTCTTCATTTTTTTACTCAACTATTGTTATTACTTTAATTTTTCGGATGTTTTTTTGAATGAATTAATAAACGAGCAGAACCATATTTTTGCGGTAAAATAGTTTGCAAATGAAAAAAATAGCACTTTTTGGGAAGGCTAAACCTTTACTCAATTATTTGAGCCCCCTGACAGGATTTAAGGGTTTTGGAGATTTTACGTTTGTATTTCCCGAAAAATATTCGGAGGAAGAGAAATTTTCGGGGGTCCTTATCGAATATCCCCACGAAGATTTCTCTTTAATTACTGAGAGATATTATGATTTGCCTATTTTAGTCCTTTATAATTCCAAAACTCTTAGAGAAAAAGACCTCGAAAATCTAGAACATATCTGCCAGTTAGATACCCATGTTAGAGGTTTAATAGATTGCGAGGTTGCCTTAACCTTTCAACTTCCCATTCTAAGGGAAGCCTTATTGGGGATTGAAACAAGGAAAGTGCTCGGAGATTTCTTGGCGAGATCTTTAATTGATCTCGAGCGAATAAAAGAGGCCCATAAAAAGATGGTTCCAATAAGGAGCGGAAGTACTAACGGGATAAACTATTTTGCAAAATTCGCTTCAGGAGAAAGCTCTGGAGGAGAGTTTTTTAATTTTCAAAACAAAAATTTGGAAAACATGTTTTTTTTTATGAATACAGACTCCTATGCTGTTTCAAATCTTATTTTAACTGCCTATGAGGGATTTGATTTTGAAAAATTTAACCTTTTAGAGTTTAAAAAATTTATAGGATCCTTTAATTTAGATTTAGATAAGGTCGATTTCAGTAAAAATAGGCTGGAGCTTTTAATCGCTTCTATTGATAGAAAAAATCTTAAGATTGAGGGATATAATTCCTCATCTTGTCGATTTTTTATTGATGAGGAAATAAAAACATCTCATATTTCTTTAAATAAACATTCTGCGGAGAACCTTGATGATGCCATTTTTTCATTTAAGATAGATAGAGGGGAAAGGCTCTATATTATTTCAAGCGGTTATTTCCGTAATATGGAAAAATATTACCCGGGCTTTGAAATAGATCCTCTTATTAAAAAAACTCACAAGTTGCCGGCGGGCGAAGCGTTGAATGAATTTTTTTTTCAATTAAAAAGAAAGGTCGATGGAAAATTTCCAATATATGATTCTTCCATCATTATTATAGAGGTAGATAAAAATGTTCTTTTCCAAGTTTAGAATTCTTTTTTTGACTCTTTTAATTTCCCCCTACTCATTTGGATTTCTAGATGAGTCTTGCTTAGGCGGAAATTACTCGGCCAAAATATCCCACAAAGTTGGAATATTTTCTTTGTTACAAAATGATTTAGTGGTTTCCAAAGAAAATTGTACGATTGGTTTATCCTTCAAAAAATGGAGCCTTTTCGAAAAAAAATGGTCAATAGACTACTGTCGGATGCCTGTTCATATAAAATATGGAAATGGCTCTTTTGATGTGTATAAGAGGACTGAGGCTTGCTCCAGTAAGGAAAATAGCAAGGATCAATCTGAATTCTGTAAGAAAAACGAGGAGCTCGAAAATATAATTTCAGATGAAGGGCTTATTTATGCCAACGGCCTAAAAGAGGATATTTCTTCTGATCATGGCAAGGTCTATTGTACTTTTCTAATTTTAAAATCCTATTTAAGAGACGGAATAGTCTATGAAAGTGGCGCGCAAAAATTTAATGGACATGAAGTTTCCCAAAAAGTTGAATCGGAAAAATCTACAGGAGAGGCAGCTCCTTAAAAGGCCTGAGAAAGATCATTAATAAGGTCCTCGCAGTCTTCGATCCCAACAGATAATCGAATTAAATTATCCTGGATGCCTAACTCCTCTCTTACCTTTTTGGGAATCGATGCATGGGTCATTATGGCCGGATGTTCGATTAAGCTTTCTACGCCTCCTAAGCTTTCAGCAAGGGTAAAAATTTTGACCTTTTTTAGAAAGTTATTTGATTCCTTGAGCCCCCCCTTAATAAAAAAGGTGATCATTCCTCCAAACCCACTCATTTGAGCTCTGGCGATTGAATATTGAGGATGGGATTTAAGCCCGGGGTATATAACCTTATCTACCTTAGGATGTTTTTCAAGCCAATTTGCTATCTTTATGGCATTTGCTTGGTGGGCCTCCATTCTAACACTCAAAGTTTTTAATCCTCTTAATACAAGCCAGGAATCAAAGGGAGATTGTGAAGGTCCTATGGAGTTTTGAAGAACCCAAAGTTTTTTGTAAAGGATTTCATCGTTTAAAATCAGGCACCCTCCAACTACATCGCTGTGACCATTTAAATACTTAGTCATGGAATGCATAACCAGATCTGCTCCAAGGACCAGTGGGTTTTGGAAGTAGGGGCTCATAAAGGTATTGTCTACGATTGTTAGCGCCTTATATTTTTTTGCTAAAGAGGATATTTTTTTAATATCGGAAATTTTTAAAAGCGGGTTAGTGGGTGTTTCAAGCCAAATCAAGGCTGGCTTATGTTTTTTCATAGCACTTTCCACATTTTTTAAATCTGTGGTGTCGATAAAAACAAAATTATGGAGTTTATTAAATACCGTGGTGAAAAGTCGATAGGTTCCGCCATATACATCGTCTCCACATAAGATTGTTGATTGAGGCTCTAATGCGTGCATGACGAGCATTTCGGCGGCCATTCCCGATGAGGTGGCCAATGCAAATTTTCCTTGCTCAATTGAGGCCAGACATTCTTCTAGTCGAGTTCTAGTGGGGTTATGGCTTCTGGTATATTCATAGCCCTTATGAACTCCGGGAGAGGTTTGAGCGTAAGTGGATGTCTGGTAAATAGGGGGCATAACGGCGCCCGTTTCTTTATCAGGATGGCCACCAGCATGGATAACTCGCGTTTTAATATTTAAAGTTTTTGTATCTTTCATTATACCCTCGCAAAAAAGTTTAAAATGTCAGCATTATTTAATACATGAAAGGTATTTTCCTTTTCATTTGTCACAAGGAATCCTTCCGAATTTTGCAAAAGATCGCTGCCAACATCTTTTAATTTCAAATTCCCCGATAAGGACGGAAAAGTATTTTCACAAGCAAGTGTTAGGGGATCATTTAAAAACAGAGATCCTTCTAATAGCTTATTTAAAAGGCCCTTTTGGGAAACCACCCCTTTAAAGGCGCCCTTAGATGTCAGCGGGGCCATGGTTAATTTACTCTCTTCCATTTTCTTTAAGGCATTTAATACGATATCTCCGTCATCAAATGAGGGCGTTTTCTTATTTAAAGTAGATATAATTTCATTAAGGCTTGGATTTATTTTTAATTCTGAGTAATTATTTTTGGCCATCCAAGCATCATTGTAGATTTTTGAGGTGTATCTGTTTCCTGAATCTGGAAGAATAATCAAAATTCTTTTTGGCTCTTTTAGCGTTTGGGCATATTTGATTGCGCCAACTACTGCTCCACCGCCGCTTCCACCAGTGTAAATTCCTTCTTCTTCCAACAATCTTCTAGTCATTTGAAAGGATTCTTTGTCGCCAATTACCACCCAATCATCGATAAGTTTAAAATCGTAATTTTCGGGAATAAAATCTTCTCCCATTCCCTCAATTACATATGATTTCCCCTCAATCATTTCTCCTGTTTTAGCAAAATGTGCAAGGATTGATCCTTCACAATCAATACCAACGGTAGTTAACTTGGGCATTTTTTCTTTAAGAAATTTCGAAATACCAGTAATGGTACCGCCTGTTCCAGCTGTGGCCATAAAGACATCAAATTCTCCGCCGGTTTGATTAAAGATTTCAGGACCGGTTGTTTTATAATGAGATTCTGTATTCCAAAGGTTGGAATATTGATTTACGTAATAGGAATTAGGAACTGTTTCAGAAAGTCTTTTGGCCACAGAATAATAACTTCGGGGATCTTCAGGGGCCACGTTTGTGGGACAAATTACAACTCTTGCTCCATAGGC
>Ga0315276_10004970_pt1 | contig 12239 bp, 12 predicted proteins | sample YL17G05_0_MG_FD_204542 | JGI IMG/M metagenome (GOLD analysis project Ga0315276, IMG submission 204542) | Sediment microbial communities from Yellowstone Lake, YNP, Wyoming, USA - YL17G05_0 | ecosystem: Environmental > Aquatic > Freshwater > Lake > Sediment | place: USA: Wyoming | collected... | reverse complement strand
CCGGCACGATCTCCTGCCCTTGAAATTAAATGACTCTTGGCGTGAAAATAATTTTCAAGTGAGTCGAATCCGCTAAGTCGGGTTAGAGGTGGAAATGGGGGAGGGTTTGCCGGGGGTGAGTTTTGATGGAGCGCAGTTGGGGTATGTGTTGCGGAGCGTGTTAGGGAATGCGTGTTTGAGTGTGCGGGAGAGAAGTCTCTTGCGGTTGCGGGCGGAACTGGTGGAGGGGGAAGGTTTTGTGGAGTTAGGGGTATGGTATGAGGGGCAGAATGGTTTGATGCGCCAGGTTCGGGGAGAGAGTGTGGGGGCGGGGGCGGAGCTGGAGAATTGGAGTTTGGCGTTAGTGTTGGCGCGGAAGGTGATGGTGCGGAACAGGGGGGAGATGCGGGTGAGTTTGGAGGAAGGGGTTGGGACGACCATTCGTCTCCGGTTTCCGGTGGCTGGAGGGGGGGAAAGAGGAGTGATAAAGGAAAGCCATGCGTAAGATCTTAATTGTCGATGATGAATTGGGCGTACGGGATTCGCTTCGTATGATCTTTAAAAAAGATTATCAGGTGACGGGGGCTAGCAGTTCCGCAGAAGCCTGGGAAAAGGTGCAGAGTGAAGAGCCGGACCTGATCTTTCTGGACATCATCATGCCGGGTAAGGACGGCATGGAGATGCTGAAGGAAATCCACCAGATTCAGCCCTTAACGCCCGTGGTCATGCTGACCGCGACCAAGACCGTGAAAACCGCGGTGGAAGCGATGAGACTCGGGGCCTATGATTACATCACCAAGCCGTTTGACATCGAAGAATTGAGGGTGATCGCTCAAAAGGCCTTAGAAAGCCGGGACCTTAAGAGCGAGAACCTGAGATTACAGGGAGAGGTAGAAGAGCGTTACCGTTTCGATAACATCATCGGCAAATCAAAAGAGATGCGGGATATATATTCCACCATCCGGCAGATTGCCGAGAAGAATTCGACTGTCCTGATCCACGGCGAGAGCGGGACGGGAAAAGAGTTAGTCGCCCGAGCCATCCATTACAACAGCTTGCGAAAAGGTAAATCGTTCGTGGCCGTAAACTGCGCCGCCATCCCCGAAACCCTGATCGAGAGCGAACTCTTCGGGCACGAGAAGGGTGCTTTCACCGACGCTCAGAGCCGGAGAATCGGGTATTTCGAGCTGGCCCATCAGGGGACCCTTTTCCTGGATGAAGTTTCGGAACTGAGCTTGCCCACGCAGGCCAAAATTCTGCGGGCTCTCCAGGAACGAGAATTCAGCCGCGTGGGAGGGGGCAAGACGATCAGCGTAGATGTGCGCCTGATCTCGGCTACCAACAAAAATTTGGAAGAACTAATGAGCCGCGGAACTTTCCGTTCGGACCTTTATTACCGCATTGATGTCGTTCCTCTAACCATTCCCCCCTTGCGTGAGCGGAAAGAAGATATTCTTCTGCTCGTGCAGCACTTCTTGGATAAGCACGCCGGGCCGGGCAAGAGAAGGGTCTCCCCCCAGGCGATGGATATTTTGATGGCCTATGAGTGGCCGGGGAATGTGCGGGAGTTGGAAAATGTCATCGAGCGGATTGTCGTTCTGACCAACGTGGAAGCCATCGGACCCGGTGAACTTCCCCCCAACTTGAAGACAACCTCCCGGGTGGAAATAATCAAACAAGAAGTCTTAGATGGCCGGATCTCCTTTGAGGATGCGGAGAGAGATTTTGAGAAGGATATCATCATCGAAGCACTGAAAAAGAGCAATTACGTGCAAACCAAGGCCGCGGAACTACTGGGCATCAGTCGCCGCATCCTGAAGTACAAGATGGATAAATACGGCGTCGAGGGGCCGGCAGAAGATTGAACCACTGGTGAGCACGCGCCAGTGGTTTCCTTGATCTCCTTCTATTTCTTGGCAATATACTCAAAAGAATCAAGGATCGCCTTGATCGCCGGGCGATCATCCACCCCTTCTTTTTCCATTGTCACGTAGATAATGAAGATCTGATACGGCTCGGCAAAAGCGTAAATCCATCCATGTTCGCGTTTCAGCCCCTTTATAGAATAGGTGGTATATCTTTTGGCGGCAAAAGGAACCCCTTTCAAGGAATACGGTTCTGTAGGACTAATTTCGAAGGGAACGTTTTTCCCGTAGTCTTTTTGAAATTCCGATTTAAAACTACCCCCCGCAGCGTTCGTTAGCCACGCGATTTTCTGCTGGTCCCATGTGGAATAACGGTCGGTCGGTGTGAAATCGATCTGCACGTTCGATTGGGTGTCGGGATTAAATACGAAGACCTGGGACTCCTCCAGCCCCTCTTTGTCGAAGCCCAATTTCAGCATAAACTCCGGAAACTTTGTAGTCACCTGCCAATTGGGGGGAGCGGAGACGTTGAAGGGATATCGGATCCCAGTGAACTGATTCCCTTCGACCTTTCCCACGGGAACTTTAAAATTGACTATGACCTCCTCCCGAATAGGAATCCCCGCACACCCTCCCAAGAAAAGAAAAACCAAGATTATGATTGCTATCCCCAAACCTTTTTTCCTTTCCATCTCTCACCTCCCTGATTTAATAAGGCTTAGTCAGAAAATAGTTTCCAAATCCCTCCAACCCCCCTTTACTAAAGGGGGGATGGGGGGATTTTCATGGTCCGTGGGAGGCCGAGCGGCCATGGACAATTATGATGATAGGAAATTAGGCTAAAAAACGGGTATTGTCAAGGGGAAAGTCATGACCTCCGGCAGAGCCGGAGGCTTGAAAAACCGTGAATCGCTCAAGGCGGATTAGAATTGGCACCACCTAAAGGTGGTGACTCACTCTTGGAAGAGATTCATTTGATCGAGCCGACGATCCTCTTTTCCCTGGGCCTTTATATACGCCCGGATCGTCTCCTCATTCATCCCAAGGGTGGAAACAAAATACCCTCTGGCCCAAAAATAGTGACCCACAAAATTCTTTCTCTTTCCAAGATACACCCGGGCTATTTGAATGGCACTCTTGCCCTTGAGAAACCCTACCACCCAAGAAACCACATACTTCGGAGGAATCGAGATCAACAGGCTCACAGCTGGGAGGCTTTCTTATTTTTCTCGGTTTGTCAATTCCCGGAAATGTCAAACTCTTTGAGTCCCCCGGCAGAGCCGGGGGTTTACCCAAAGGAAATTAAGCAATTCAGGCAGTGGACTTCAATATCGGATTTCGGATCAGACACCAGACCTCCTTAATTTTTTCTTGAATAAGAATCTCTGGCCCTTTGCCCCCCTCAGTCTGATGTCTGAAGTCTAAGGTCCAGTGTCTGAGTCACAGGGAAAAATTGACCCGAATTCCAGCTGAAAAAGAGCCATCTTCCTTGGGGGGTGTTTATTTGATACCTGAGTCTTGCACCGATATAAATGAAATAATTTGAAAGATATGGGCTACCCCCGTTATTATAGGGTTATCATCACCTAACCGGTAACAACAGGAGGTAACCCAGATGGTGAAAAGACAAGATAAGGATAGTGCTGGAAGCCGCAAAAATCAAGGTGGAAATGAATGCCCACCTTCACTTTTGGAGAAGCATTTAAAATCCTTATAAAAAATCGTTAAGGTATGTATTTTATACTTGACATACCTATATGAATCTGCTATCCTCCTTTTAACTCTACCAAAGGAGGATACCATGGAAAACAAAATCCCCGAAGGTCTCCTAAACTTCTACGAATCAATACTATCAGCCCAACTTCGCGTTGTTCGACAACTCAAAACCCCCAAGCCTCGTAAAACAAAACCCGGCAAAGAAATAGGTATGTCTAATATTTACATGGCATTAGACGTACTCCGTCAAGCCCGAAAACCCTTGCATATCTCCGAGATCCTCGCCCAGGTCAAGACCAAACATAAAATAAGCCTGGACCGCGAGTCCCTGGTCAGCGCTCTGGTCAAAAAAGTCCATCGGAACCAAGGACTAACCCGAACCGCCCCCAATACCTTTGAGGTTCCCATCAAGTGAGGTCCCCGAAGGCCAAGTCCGCCCCCAACCAAGAGCGGATTCTCTATGACGATCTGCTCGGCAAACGGATGGATCTTCTATTCCTCTACCAAGGGATGATCCGGATTACCATCCTTAAAAATATTGCTCTTTTGACCCACGCCTTACTAACCTTATTTCATGGCGCCCGGGGAGGCAATGGCTGGCTTTCCCAAGCGGCCCTGGCCCGCTTTCCGGCCAAACCCGGTAAGCTGCAACGTTACCCAATCCATTACCAGAGTCAAAAAAAGGTGCCTCTGGATCTCATCATTTTCCGGGGCAAAGGCTATCAGGAAACTGGGTATCTCCTGGTCCCTCGGAATTTGCCCCTGACCGCCCAAGAGATCGTCGACCTTTACGCCAAGCGGATGTCGATCGAACAAGGGTTTCGAGATTGGAAGACCCACCTAGGGGTACGCGGCTTGATCTTCCGGGGCGTCGATCCGGCTCCCTACCTGACGCGCATGCTTTTAGCCTTCTCTCTGTGTTATCTGATCTGCTCGGCTCTGGGGGCCACGGAAGAGGCCAGAGAAGTAAGAGCCTTTGTGGAAATCCCCAGGCGCAAGGCCCGGCATGGCACCCGGCGCACCCTGTCGGTATTAACCGTCGGCATTTTGCGCCTGTCTCTGCCCAGATTCGTCAACCAAGCGCACACGGAGATCTTGACCCTTCTTCAGATCTTATCCACAGGCAAAGGTCTGATCGCCTACTGCGCCTCGCTCCCTCCCCCCTGAAAGCTTTTCACCCCTGGCCAATTTACGATCTCCCCCAACTCTTCCAACAAGGAGACTATCTCTTGCCCTCCCTTCAATAGGGGTGCTGCCCTCTATAGTCCCAATTCTTTTTCCTGTCCCACCGCAAACTCTACATCGCCACTGCTTTGCTTGATCATTTTGCTTTGCTTTCCTGCAAAGATCTCCCCCCGCCCAGCTCCAATTTTTCCTCCCCTGAATTGCTCACCACTCTTTCTATTCCAAAAGTGAAGGTGGGCAAGGCGAGTGGCCCTCCAACGATCCCAAGGCTTTCATTTCTATGAAGAAACAATTTAAGAAAAATTGCCAAAACCCTTAAGATTTTTCATTTTATTGACGATACTGGGTAAAAGAAAAAACAAAAAACCTTGACAAAAGTTTTTAATTTCATTTATATTCTGTAAGCTAGGCGGCTTTTGCGGAGGTGTTATGTCCGTCCGGTTGGGTGAATTGCTGGTAAGTAAGGGGTTGATCACGACCAGACAACTGGATGATGCCCTTCAAGAACAAAAGATCTCTGGAAACAAGCTGGGGACTTCATTAGTAAAGCTCGGGTTCATGAGCGAAAAACAGCTTGTCTCTTTCCTTAGTAAACATTACGGGGTCCCGGCGATCGATCTTTCGGAAGTAGAGGTCGATCCCGAAGCCATCAAGCTGATCCCCGCCGACGTTGTTTACAAGTATCAGGTGCTCCCCATTAAAAGGGTGGGCGGCACTTTGCGGGTGGCCATGTCGGATCCCTCCAACATCCTCGCGATCGATGACATCAAATTCTTGACCAGTTGCCACGTAGAGGTTTTCGTCTCCACGGAAAGCGCCATCAAGGTCGCGATCGATAGACACTATGACCCCTCTTCGACCATATCCGAGATCATGATGGGCTCGATCAGCGAAGAGGAGAAGATGGAGCTCCTGGAGGAAGCCGATGACGTGGACATCAACGAGCTGCAGCAGGCCTCCGAAGATGCCCCCGTGGTCAGACTGGTCAACATGATTCTGAACGAAGCCATCAAGCGGAAGGCCAGCGACATTCATCTGGAACCCTACGAAAAGGTTTTTCGCGTCCGCCTGCGCCTCGACGGTGTGCTCAACGACTTCATGAAGCCACCCATGAAAATGAAGAACGCCATTATATCCCGGGTGAAGATCATGGCCAAGCTGAACATCGCTGAGCGCCGGTTGCCCCAGGACGGACGGATCAAGATGAAATTGGGCCGAGACAAAGAGATGGATTTCCGTGTGTCCGTTATGCCTACCCTATTCGGGGAGAAGGTCGTCCTGCGACTGCTCGACAAATCAACCCTTCAGCTTGACATGACCAAGCTGGGTTTCGAAGAAAAGCCTCTGACGAATTTCAAGGAAGCCGTCCACAAACCCTTCGGCATGGTCTTGGTCACGGGACCAACCGGAAGCGGCAAAACCACCACCCTTTATTCTGCCCTCGCCGAATTAAACCAGATCACCGAGAATATTTCCACGGCCGAGGATCCCGTGGAATTTAACCTCATGGGCATCAACCAGGTACAAATGCACGAAGAGATCGGCTTGAATTTTGCCACGGCCTTGCGATCTTTCCTCCGGCAAGACCCGGATATCATCATGGTGGGGGAGATCCGGGACTTTGAGACCGCTGAGATCGCCATCAAGGCTGCGCTCACCGGCCACCTGGTTCTGAGCACGCTGCATACAAACGATGCTCCGAGCACGATCAACCGGTTGTTGAATATGGGCATCGAACCCTTCCTCGTGGCCTCTTCGGTGAATCTGATTGCCGCGCAAAGACTCGCCCGGGTGAACTGCGAAAATTGCAAGACGTCCATTCCAGTCTCCCCGCAGATGCTTATGAACTTGGGCGTCGGCCCGGATGATTTACAGGGGTTTACCTGTTATAAAGGAGTGGGCTGTTCCCAATGTAACAATACGGGTTATAAAGGCCGGGTGGCTTTATACGAGGTCATGCCCGTGCGGGAGGAAATCCGCGAACTGATCCTTCAGGGGGCTTCGGCGACTGAAATCAAAAAAGAAGCCATCCGCTTGGGCATGAAAACTCTACGGCAGACGGCCTTGACGAAACTCAAAGAAGGCATCACGACCGTCGAAGAGGTTTTGAAAGCGACAGTGGAAGATTAACAAGGAATCTCTAGGCTATTGGGAGGAAGCCAATGGATGTTTATACCTGGGAGGGCAGGTCCCGCAAGGGGACAATGGAACGGGGCGAGATATCTGCAGTCAATGAAGCCGCGGTAAGGTTGGCGCTTCGCCGGCAGCAAATTCAGGCCATCAAGATCGAGGCCAAAGCCAAGGACATCCTGAAAGGCTTCAAATTCTCCAGACGGAAAAAAGTCAAAGAAAAAGATATCGTCGTCTTTACGCGCCAATTCGCCACCATGATTGACGCTGGCCTGCCACTCGTGCAATGTTTAGAGATTCTCGCCAGCCAACAGGATAACGCCACCTTAAAGGAAGTCCTCCTCAAGGTGAAAGCGGACGTGGAGGCGGGGTCTACCTTCGCGGATGCCTTGCGTAAACATCCAAATGTTTTCAACGAACTTTTTTGCAACCTGGTCACCGCGGGGGAGACCGGGGGAATTCTGGATACCATTCTAAACCGGTTGGCGGCCTACATCGAAAAGTCCATGAACCTGAAGAAAAAAGTGAAAACGGCCATGGTCTATCCCATAGCGGTCCTGGTTATTGCCATGGTCGTTGTCGTCGGTATGCTGGTTTTCGTAATCCCCGTCTTCCAGAAGATGTTCGCCGATATGGGGGGAACCCTTCCGGCTTTTACCCAAATGGTCATTAATCTGAGTGACTTTATGCGGCGCTATTTTCTCCTCGTCGGCGCCGTACTGGTTGCCCTGTACTTCGTTTTCCAGCGTTATTACAAAACAGAGAACGGGCAGGAAACCATTGACGCCTACCTCCTAAAGCTTCCGATTTTCGGATCCCTGATCCGGAAAGTGGCCGTCGCCAAGTTCACCCGGACATTGGGGACGATGCTTTCCAGCGGGGTCCCGATCCTCGAGGGCTTGGATATTGTGGCCCGAACTGCTGGAAACAAGATCATCGAGAAAGCGATCCTCAAGACCAAAATGAGCATCGGAGAGGGGAAAACCATAGCCGAGCCTCTGGGGGCCAGCGGGGTTTTCCCCCCGATGGTCGTGCAGATGATCTCCGTGGGCGAATCCACCGGTGCCCTGGATTCAATGCTGAGCAAGATTGCGGACTTTTTCGATGACGAGGTGGACGCCGCCGTCGCTGCCTTGACTTCTCTGCTGGAACCCTTACTCATGGTCTTTCTTGGCAGTGCGATTGGCGCGATAGTCGTGGCTATGTACTTGCCCATCTTCCAGATGGCCTCCATTCTGGGGGGCTAGCCTTCCCTTATTGGCGAGGATTTATCAGCGGATTTCGAAAAGGCAGGCTAACAGGGAATCCCTAGGCATTTGCCGAAGGAATTCTATCGGAGAAGCCATTCAATAAAATTGAGGATTTGCATTCGTGTCAGTCTACTGGGAACATGCGGCTACTTCTTTTCCCAAGCCAGCGGTAGTCTGCTGCCGGATGAATGAAGGGATATGCCGGATTGCGGCAAATTCGGAGCGTTCCGGTCGCGGTGGGTGGCATCGCGCCCCTCCGGCTCATCGCACGATCGGAACCTTTCCCCTCGGCACAGTCCGGGCAAGCTTAGGGCTCTTCAACACCCCGGAAGATGTGGACGCCCTCGTCAAGGCGATCCGAGAGATTACCCGAATGCAAGACACCCTCTGACCATGAAAGTGTTGGCGATCGAATCATCGTGCGATGAGACTGCTGCGGCTGTAGTGGTGGACGGCCAGGAAGTTCTCTCCAGCGTCGTGGCTTCGCAGGTGGCTCTACATAGCAAGTATGGCGGAGTTGTTCCCGAGCTTGCTTCTCGAAGGCACGTCGAAGTCATTCTGCCGGTTATAACAGAGGCACTGTCCAGGGCCGGAAATGACCTGCAGAGTATTGAGGCGATCGCCGTTACCCAAGGTCCTGGCCTCGTAGGGTCCCTCTTGGTCGGAATCGGTGTCGCCAAATCTATCGCCTACGTCCTCAAGATCCCCTGGGTGGGGGTTAATCACCTTCAAAGCCATGTCTCCGCGATCTTTCTTACCCCTTCGCTTTGGAGATTTCCCTTTACGGCCCTGGTCGTCTCCGGCGGGCATACGAGCCTTTTTCGGGTCGAAAGCCCCACTCGAATGAGTTTACTCGGGCGAACTTTGGATGATGCAGCCGGCGAAGCCTTCGATAAGGTGGCCAAGCTCATGGGGCTAGGCTATCCTGGAGGAGAGATCATCGATCGCTTGGGCCGAGAGGGGGACCGGAACGCAATTTCTTTCCCCCGAACCATGCTGGAACGGGATTCCTTGGATTTCAGCTTTAGTGGGGTCAAGACGGCCGTTCTCAACTATGTGAAAAGCCTTGGGGGAAAACTATCGCCCGGGCAGATTCGGGAAATCGCCGCCTCCTTTCAAGAAGCAATCGTCGATACACTGATCACCAAGGTCCTTCGCGCCGCCCACAGGGATTCGACCCAGGACGTTGTGGTGGTCGGGGGAGTTGCCTGCAATTCTCGCCTGCGGGAAAAATTCTCCCAGGAAGGCGAGTCAGCAGGAATCATGGTCCATTTCCCCCCGCCCGCGCTATGTACGGATAATGCCGCCATGGTGGCTGTGGCCGGCTTCCATCTCCTGAAAGAAGGTCTGAGTTCCGACCTTTCCTTGAATGCCTATTCCAGGTTTGGAAAAGAAAGAAATTAAGATACAATAAGAACAGCCTGGAAAAGGAAGTGAAGATGAGAGAGCGATGGATCAGATGGAAGAGATGGCTCCGTCTCTGGTACCTTCGGCTCCTGCGTTTGAAAGGCCAGCCGGAGGAAGTCGCCGGGGGAATGGCCATCGGGGTCTTTGTCGGCATGACCCCTACGGTTCCTCTGCACACGGTTTTGGCCGTTCTGATCGCCTATCTTTTCGGCAAAAGCAAACTGGCCGCAGCCATGGGGGTTTGGGTCTGCAACCCTCTGTTCCTTCCATTCGTTTATCTTTTGGACTACAAATTGGGGCGGATGATCACCCGGACAAACCCCCCTTCTTTCGCGGTGTCAGATTTCTCCATCCATAAAATGATTGAACTGGGCTGGGGGATTTCCTTTCCCCTCATCGTCGGCGGATTAGTCCTGGGATTGATCTGTGCCATTCCTTCCTATTACATTACTAAGCGAGTAGTTATCCTGTACAGGGAAAAACGGCGAAAGCGATTTGACAAAGTTGATTTCCCCTCGAAAACAACTTAGAGAGCTGCAGATCCGTCCGAAGAAGAGGCTGGGGCAGCATTTTGTCGTTGACCCCAATGTTCTCCGCAAAATTGTGGATCGTGCAGGCCTGGAGCCTGAGGATATCATTGTGGAGATCGGGGCTGGACTGGGGACCCTCACCGCTTCTCTGGCTGCGCGTGTGCAAAAGGTCTATGCTCTCGAGGTCGATCAGCGCTTGGCCGATGTTTTGCGGGACCAATTTTTCGGGAGCGGGCAGGTTGAGGTCATTCTGGAAGATGCCTTGCGGTACGATTTCAGAGCTTTGTTCCAACAATGGCGGCGAAAGATGAAAGTGGTGGCAAATCTCCCCTATGAAATCTCCAGCCCGATGATCTTCCGGCTTTTCGAGGAGCGACATTGTTTTTCGCTTTTCGTTTTGATGCTCCAGATGGAGGTGGCCCGGAGGGTCGTGGCCCGGCCCGGAACGAAAGAGTACGGTCCCCTCAGCCTCTGGTCCCGGCTTTACAGTAGGCCCCAGGTTCTCTTCGCAGTGCCTCCCCAAGCTTTCCACCCTCGGCCCAAGGTTGAGTCTGCCGTGGTGAAATTTGAAATCCTGCAAGAACCGGCCGTCGAGGTCGAAGATGAAAGGGCTCTGCGGCGGGTTATCCGTTCGGCGTTCGCCTACCGGAGAAAGACCCTAGCGAACGCCATACGTTTGGGGGAATTCTCACACCTTTCCGTGGAAAAAATTCAGCAAGCCCTGCTATCGGCCGGTATCGATCCGGCTTTGAGGGGGGAAAGGCTCTCCCTGGAGCAGTTTCGGGATTTGGCTCGGGCCCTCTCGGCCGTAGATTGAAGAAAAGCATTTGGGGGGTTTGGCCCTGAATTTCGGGACTTCGGTGGGTCTGCCGATCCGTAAAGAATATGAGAAGCAAAGCCACCCTAATCTTCTTCCTCTTGATCCTGGGTCTTCTTGTGGCTTTCTTTGCTCCGGCTCTTCCGCGAGCTTTCTGGTCCACGCTTTTTCTGAGTGAGCTCCTAAACTTTGAATCAAAGGGTTGGCTGGGGAAGTGGACCTTGCCCCCCAGAATCAAGGAGGTTTCGTACAATGGGCCAAACGGGCCCGTGGTGGCCGACCTTTACCTCCCCCAACCTGAAAGGCCGTATCCCGGGATTCTCCTCAATCATGGAGTCATCGATACCGGAAAGGATGACCCCCGCCTGAAGCGTTTTGCTGAAATTCTCTGTCGCTCAGGTTTCGTTGTCTTGGTTCCGGATTTCAAAGGGATGCGATCTTTTCACATTGCTCCCTCGGACGTAGACGAAGTTCAAGCAGCTTTTGAAGGTCTCATTTCATTCCGAAAATACATTCTTCCTGAATCTTGTGGCCTCTTCGGGTTCAGCTACGGATCCGGGCCCACGATGATCGCCGCCAGCCGTCCTATCATTAGGGAGAAAGTGCGCTTTATCGTCTCTTTCGGGGGATATTTTGACTTGAAGAATGTTCTTTCCTACATCGCCACCGGAAATTTTGAGTTCGAGGGAAGACGCTATTTCCGGAAACCCCAAGAGTACGGCAAATGGGTCTTTCTGGAGAACAATCTTGACCTCATTACATCGGCACAGGACCGATCGATTCTGCAAAAAATTCTACAGGCCAAGCTAAAAGATGAACGGGCCTCGGTTGAGCAATTCTTACCGCTTCTCGGGGAGGAAGGGAAGAATACCTTGGCCCTTTTATCCCACACCGACCCTGATCAAACTGAATCCCTGATCCAGAAACTCCCATCCGAGGTTCGAAGCTCGATTGAAGCTCTTTCCGTTGGTTCCGCTTTAAAACGACTGAAGGCCGACCTGATTTTGGCCCATGGAGAAGATGACGATATGATCCCCTACACCGAGACACTTCGTCTGGCCCAAGCCGCTCCGGACCCTCGCCGGGTATATTTGCAGATTTTAAAGAGCTATGCTCACGTGGACCCGGACCGCCAACCCTTGACCGTAAAAAACTTCTTTACATTTCACTTGCCCGAAGGATGGAAGCTCTTCGGCCTCATCAATCAATTGATGAAATACCGGCAGGCCAATTGAAAATACAAGTGTCAGTGTCAGCAACGAACTGAAAATATCTTAAAATGCCTGCAACCCATGGCCCATGGGGGAGTGGGGAGAGCCGCAAAAGAGGCCTTCCTCTCTCGCATGCGAATCGAAATTCT
>Ga0315276_10004968_pt1 | contig 12242 bp, 18 predicted proteins | sample YL17G05_0_MG_FD_204542 | JGI IMG/M metagenome (GOLD analysis project Ga0315276, IMG submission 204542) | Sediment microbial communities from Yellowstone Lake, YNP, Wyoming, USA - YL17G05_0 | ecosystem: Environmental > Aquatic > Freshwater > Lake > Sediment | place: USA: Wyoming | collected... | reverse complement strand
TTTCTGCGAAACCCAGGCCCGCTTGGCAGGCTGGTAGCCAAGTTCGGTGTGGAGCTTATAATTAGGGATTGCTTTGCTGGTTTTTCTGCCGGGAGAGGTTTCAACGGTGTGCTTGCGGGCCAGGACCGCGGTTCCTTTGGAGGTGCCGACCCTGCCGTATTTGGAGAGATTCTCATCCTTGACATTGACCTGGCGGACTTTTGTTTTGCCGGCCTTGACAAGGATTACTGCCATCTTTTCACTCCTTTACGGTTACCTTGGCAAACGTTATAAGCCTATTCCGTGCCCGTGGCACGTGGCACGTGGCACGAGGCCTTCATTTCCCGAGCTTGACCTGCAGCATGCACTGTGGGCAGGTGGCGTAGTACCTGCGGACACCCTTGTATTGCCAGGAGTAGCCGCATTTTTTGCAGGTCAGGGGGACCATGGGGACGACTACGACCTCACTGGCGCCGACGCCGAGAATGCCGCAGACGATTGAAAGTGCCGCCTCCTTTGACCGGGCTTCGATATCGCTTGTCTTCTGCTTGGGGTTCAATTTCAAGTAACCTCGAAAGGTTGTTGTTTTCATTGTAGTTGCCTCCTTGCCCGAATGTAATCAGGCCAGCTATGAAGAATGGGAAATCGAAGATGGTCACTCCCCACTTTGCGATGTTGGAGTGGCCTTCATTGCAGATTTTCCGATAAACGATTTTATCCATTGTGGTTCACCGTTTGCTATTTTGGCCATGTTCTCAACGAATGTGTTTCGTTCCTTGTTTGATTTTATCCGCACGTTTAGGATGCGTGTGAGTTGGGGGTTGTTCATCCTGAGGTGGTGTTTTCGTTGTTCGCATATTCGTGCCCTCACGCCCGGCCTCATATAATATTTGCGGTGGTAATTGCGGCGTTGTGCCGCGATTTTCGGCCTGGCGTTGTATGCCTGGCGCCAGGATTTGGCGAGGGGGCTTCGGTTGTATTCGGTTTGCCTTTTGCGGACGTATGGGCGGCGTGCGTATTCGCGGCCCCATTCCCTGCGTGCGAGCCTGACTTCCGGGCGGCGGTTGTATTCCCTGCTGTATTCGCGGGCCTTTTGCCGCACATGCGGAAGTTGCCGGTATGCCCTGCGTTTCGCCCTGGCGTCCGGGCGCTTGTTGTAGGCCCGCATGTAGGCGTTGTGGATGTCACGTTTTGAGGGGGTGCAGGATTGCTCGATTTCGTATATGGTCCTTTCCTGAGACGTTTTGGCGAAGGCATCCGGAGATTCTTGCCCGGCATCTTGAGCAGAGGCCGGTTCGGTGGCGCATAAGGAGGCCGCAGGCTGAGCACTCGCGCCACCCGAGTCGCATCCGTAGATGCGACGAGGGACACGGGTTCGAATTGTAATGAAGCCGAATGTAGGGCTGTCTGCCCCAGCGGGTTCAACTTTTCGGGGCCGTTTTTGCTTGCTCTCAAAGGGAGGTGAGGAACCGCCAGGTTCCTCTTTTGCATCCTGCATTGAAATCCTCCGGTATCTTGGCTGATTGGTTCATCTGGTTCACCGTTTGCTCTGTTATTGTTAGTAGTGGTATGGGTTTTTAAAGACTTTCTTTCGGACACATGATTGGGTGCTGGCATAGGCTTCGGCATCCTTGAGGGTGCATCCCAGTTCGACGAATGCACGTATCCTGCGTTTCAGTATGTGCTCCGGCAACCGTGGACCCATTTGAATTTCACCTTTCTGTTGATTCTGCTTATTTTGCGGGATTCATGTTCGTACACTATCCCTTCGGCGATGTCGAGCGGGAGGCCGGATGCTACCAATGCGGCAACCCGTCTCCGAAGGATGTGTTCCGGAATCATAAAAAGGGCCGATTCGATTTGATGTTGAGTGAACAACAAATTGAATCCCTCATCGTGTCTGCTGACACGATTCGGGTAGGTCCTTTTTGAATCTCCTTTTTCATGATGATTCCTTCCGTGCCAGCCTGACATAGACTGGTTGCTTGCTGTCTGCTAGTGTTGAGCCGGCCTCATGGGCGTCGGCCAATGTCTTCGGGGTTGAGATGAAAATGGATTTGGAGATGGCGTCGATGATTTCAATGTCCTCATCACACCGGTGGGTGATTCCGTAGCCGGGGTAATCGTTGCCAACTCCCATGCCTACCAGATGCACGATAACATTGTTATATACTATGTCGAGCTTGATTTGTTCCACGCACTTCAGGATGAGGAAGGGGGTGATGGAGCAGACGACCGGGATTTTGCCTTCATACGCCAGGCCCGCTGCAACCGAGACCGCATTTTGTTCGCCTATGCCGGCGTTGATGAATTGGCTGGGCAGTTCCGGCTTCCAGCGGTCCATGTGGCCGTAGCCGACATCGGCTGAAATTAAATAAATTCGTTTATCATTTTTAGCGCGTTCCAGAAGCGCATTAAAGAAAGTTTTTCTCATTTTTGTTTCACCTCGAAAACATAGAACGTTTGGTTGATTGAAAGGTTGACTGATATGTTGAGTCCGGGGTCGTGGGACAGGAAGAGGAGTTTTTGGTTGACCTCGTCGACGGAATGGGTTGGTGTGCAGGCCTGGTCGATGATTGCATACTGGTAGCCTTTTAATTTGAGCCAGGCGGAATCGCGGGACCAGTTCTTGGCTGCTGCTTCAGGGTCCCATGCCCTGCCTTTCAGGCCGAAGCCGTCTGCGATGTGTTCCGGGGCGCAGAAGTCGTAGGCTTGGCTGTCGAGCGGGATGTTGAGGTAGCCTTGGACGAAGGCCGCGGTGGGTAGTTCTGGGGATGTCCAGACCGAGGTTTCAACCTGGACCTTGGGGGTGAGGCCGGTCATGGCGACGAGAAGGATGATTCCGATTGCGGCCGGTGTTTTGTAGTTGGGGAATTTATCAATGATGGAAGCTGCTGCCATTCCAGCTAGGATTGAAACCGGGATTGCCAGGAACACCCAGAAGCGGTGGGGCAGCAGCTTGATGGGAAGGATGGAGGCTTCCAGGCCGATGAGACAGAAGGCGAGCATGACAAGCAGGAAGATGTTCTTTTGTTTCCAGGCCAGCCAGATTCCTGAGATTGCAAGGATGAAGATTCCCAGGCCCAATCCGGTTGGCTGGTCTATAAGGGTTTGGGTTGGGGCGTCGATGAAATCCCCAAGTCCGTAGGTTTGGGATGGGAATGTATAGATGTCATTGAAGGAGATTTGTTTCATGACGGTGTCGAATCCATACGTTGCAAAGCAGGGGCCCCAGAAGAAGACGAATGCCCAGGCGATGCCGAGGGCAACGAGGTGATAATCCCGTTTCTCAATGACCGAGTACATACACATGATTGCTGCGAAGATGATTGCAACAGACGGTTGGGTAATCATGACCAGGCCCATTGCGATGACCGACCATTGGCTGCGTTTCTCAAACAGGTACATCGCAGGGAACATGAGGCAGATGGCGAGGGATTGGGACCAGATGAAGTGGGACATGAAGGAGGGGAGAGAGAAGATTATAAATGTGGACCAGAGGCCGATGCGGTTGCCGAATTTGGTCGAAGACCAGAGGTAGAACCCCGGGATGGTCAATGCGCAGAGGAGGGAATTGAAGGTTTTGAGGGCGTCGGGGACCGATAGGTTGGTGAGGAGTTTGAAGGCTGCGGTTAACATGTCATATAACGGTGGATATGGAAGAAGGTAGTGGATGAGGTATGGTGCCGGCTGCATAGGGGTGCCGAAAGTCAGGATGTATTGGACGGCGGATGCGTGTTCAAGGGGGTCATTATCCTCCAACCAAGGGTATGCATGGCTGCCGGTGTAGTAGGCGTTGAAGAGAAATAACGTCAAAATGAAAACTATAATCCAGTTCTTTTGCGAGTCGGTTATCATATCATATTCCCTGTCTTGTATTTTGTCTTTTAAGGGAGGTTCAAAAGGAACCTTGGTTCCTTTTAATCGTGCTCCGTATGATAGCCGTGGGTTTCGTTCGCGAGTTGCGAGCCGCGTGCCGCGAGTCGCTTCCGGATTAAATACCATGCGATTTTGATTCCGTCGAGTTTGTTGAGTTTTGATTTGCCCAGTCGCCTGCCGTAGGGGATGTAGAGGCCGCCAAGAAGGATGTTCAGGCGGTCCAGTTCGGTGAAGATGTTTGCCTCGAGGCAGAACCCTTCGGAGTCGATGACGATTGCTTTGTAGGTGTCATGGGTAAATGTCCACATGCCGCTGGTCAGGTCGCCACTGTTGTTTGTTTTGGAGTAGAGGATGTTTGCCAGCCAGGTCAGGAATATGTTGCCGAAGTAGTTGATTGTCTTCAGGCCGCTTGTTTTTCGTATTCCGGAGACGGCGCCGCAGCGGTAATGGTATAATGTTTGAATCATATGCCGCAGGTCTTCCGGCGGGTAGGTGCCGTCCGCATCCAGCATGCAGAGGACGCTGGCGTTGATTACCCGGAAGGCTTTCTTGATTGCCGCCGACTTGCCGGGTTGGAGGCAGGAGATGATGGTTGCCCCGTTTGCCAGGGCGATGGCGTCGGTGCCGTCGGTTGAGAGACCGCCGATGACGAACACTTTTGCATTGGGCAATGCCAGCCTGGTTCGCTGGATTGTCTGGGCGATTCCTTCCGCCTCGTTCAGGGCTGGGATGACTACGGCGATGAGGGGGGTGTCGATGGGGGTTCTCATTCCAATTCCCCCAGTGCCTTTTTGTATTCCTCCTCGTTGGGAGATTTGTAGTGCCACTTGTTGTCGCCCTCCATAAAACTTACGCCCTTCCCTTTTATCGTCATTGCGATTATAGCCAGCGGCCTGGTTTCTGATTCAAGGGCACGGCGGATTGCTTCCGGGTTGTGGCCGCCGACGATGATGGCGTGCCAACCGAAGGCGCGGAATTTGGCTTCCAGGGTTATCGGCCTTTCTGCGGCCCCATATCCCTTGAGGCCGTTGCAGTCGATGATGGTTACAAGGTTCAGGTTCCGGTCGGCGGCGAACCTGGCGGCTTCCCAGACTGAGCCTTCGTCGGTTTCCCCGTCACCCATGACCACGATGGTCCGCTTCCCCGCCAATGACATGCCTGCCCCAACGGAGAGTGCGTGCCCCAGCGACCCTGTCGACCAGTTGTGCCCGTTGCAGCGGGATGCATGGTAGCCGAGTTTCTTGCCGTCGTAATCCTCCAGGTTGATGGAGTATCCAAATTCATTGAGGGTTGCATAGAGGGCGGTTGCTGCGTGCCCCTTGCCCATGATGAAGCGGTCGTGCATCACCTTGCCGCTGAAGACAGCGGTTAGTATTTCGACGCATGATAGTGAGCTGCCGATATGGCCCGTTTGCTTACGGTAGTGCATTTCGAGTATTTTTCGGCGGATTGAAGTTTCATGGTTCATTAGAATTGCCTCCATGGTGCGTTTCCTTTCCGATAGAGTTGGTTCATGTCATGCAGGTCCTTCATGGTGTCGACGCAGGACCAGAAGCCGGGGTGTTTGTACATGCGGAGTTTGTGTGAATTGGCGAGGGTTGCCAGAGGGTCGGCTTCGAATCTGCAGTCCAACTTGTTTGAAATGCAATCGAAGACATCCGGTTCAAAAATATAATAGCCGGCATTTATATATTCGTCATCAAGCTTTGGTTTCTCGATGAACGAATGGACGTATCCATTTTGTTCATGGACGTGCCCGAATCTGGAGATGGGGTTGACTCCGGTCATTGTCGCGGTTGCCCGTTTGCGGTGATGAAATCTTTCCAGGGCCAAGATGTCGATATCCGCCAGGCCGTCGCCGTAGGTGCACATGAAGGTTCCATCTACCTTATGCATTGCGTGCCGAATTCTTGCACCGGTCTGCGCATCGGTTCCTGCGTTGTCGTATTCGATGGACCAGTCTTTCATGCTATCGAATGGCGGCCCAAAATAATCCCTAATCACGTTCCCCTTGTAGCCAAGGCAGATGATGAATTCGGTGTGCCCATAGTGTGCGTACCGCTGCATGATGTGCCAGAGCATCGGTTTGTTGCCAATCATGACCATGGGTTTGGGGATTGACTTGGTCTTCTCATGCAATCTCAATCCTTTGCCGCCGGCTAGTATGACAACCTTCATAGGCCCCAGGCCTCCTGTGCGGTTGTTGGATATTCCTTCCGGTGCCTCTTCATCCACTTGACCGTTTCCCTGATTCCATCCTTCAGGTTCGTCTTTGCCTCCCAGCCGAAGACCCGGCCGGACTTGTCTGGGTTGGCCCGCCAGTGGGGAGGGTTGTTTTCACGGTCGGGAACTGTTCCCCACTCAAGAAGCGAGGCGGACCTGGTTTCGGTGTGTATTGCGCGAACGATGGTACGGACGGAATGCTCCTGGCCGGTGCCGATGTTGAAGGTTTCTCCGGCCAGGTAGGGGCGCTTGAGCAGGGACATGTAGGCGTTCTCGATGTCGGGTGTGTGGATGAAGTCGCGGCATTGCATGCCGGATGTGAGTTTGATTTGTTTGCCGTCGATGCATTTGATGATTGTTGAGGGGACCAGCCTGGTGGCCTCCTCATAGGGGCCGTAGGCGGAAAAGAGGCGGGTGTTTATTATCGGGGCGCCGGTACGGCGGGTGTGGGTCTGGCAGAGCTCTTCCGCCGCCAGCTTGGAGGCGCCGTAATAATCCATCGGCATGCAGCGGTCGTTCTCACCCATGGGCTGTTCGCAGTGCCCGTACTGGGAGGAGGACCCGGCGTTAATCATGACCTCGTATTTGTTGTAGGAATCCAGGATGTTGCTGAGGCCGACGTAGTTGACCATCAGCATCCGTTGCATGTCCTTCTGGAGGAGGGGGTAGGCGCCGTATGCCGCCATGTGGATGATGGCTTCTGGGTGGATGGTGTTGAGTGCATGGGATATCTTCGGCTTCCAGGAGATGTCGGCGATGACAGGGTGGATTTGTTTCCGGATGCCGTGGAGGCGCCAGCCGGTTGTCTTCTGGCAGACGGCATAGACGTCGTGGTTTGCCTTGAGGAGCCGCCTGCAGATGTTTGCACCCAGGAAACCGTTTGCCCCGGTAACAAGTACCTTCATCATATCACCTTTTTGTAATCATATCGAATTGGTTCTTTCAAGGGAAGTGTGGAACCGTACCCGAATCGTATCCGCAGATACGATGAGGGTTGGTAGGTTTCACAACCACCTCTCTAATGGGAGCAGCGTCCCAATCTTTCCGGTGTACCCCATCTCCTTCAGCTGCTTCACAATCTCTTCGGTGTAGGAGGGGGCGGTAATCAATACCGCTTCCGGCGGTTCTCGGAGGATGATGCCGGGGTCTGCGATTTTGATGCCTGAGCCGGGGCAGAAGAGGCCCTGCTTGTTGGGGTCGGTGTCTATGAGGTATTTGATGCCGGAGATGGGCATGGAGGCAAGCTTGGTTATTGATGCGCCGGAGGCCCCCCATGCGTATGTTTTCAGTCCTGTTATTTTGAGGGCCGTGTTTGGTTTGGGAACAAGACCGGATGTGAGCGGCCGTTGGACGGTCATTCCGAGGAATTCGCTGTTCATGGTTTCGAATGCTTCAAGGACGGAGAAGCCGGCGAATGCGGCGGCAGCGGCCAATGTCTCATGGGTGAAGTAGCTGAGGTGTTCCGGGAAGAATTCGGTCCAGCGGCCGTATCTTATGTGCAGCCTGGAGTTGGGGACCTCGATGAGGCCGATGGCCCCGGGTTCGCAGCGTTTGCAGATTTCCCGGAGAAGGCGGACGGGGGAGGGGACGTGCTCCAGGACGAAGCGGACGGCGAAGGAGTCGAAATTCTTGATGTCATTGGGAACGGACGAATCGAAGAATTCATTGCGGACGTTGATTCCTTTTGCAGCGGCTTGGATTGCCGCGGGCCTAGAGGGCTCGAATGCGGTGACGTGGGCTGCAGGCTTGATGAGGGAGGCGAACATGCCGCTGCCGCATCCGACTTCCAGGAAGTTGGATGGTGACCAGGACAATAGCCTGCGTGACATCTCAACCGCATGCTTCCGGGCCGATTCCGAATGGGTGATATTTCGCTGGTAATCGTCTTCGTATTTGCCTGGAGGGTAGTCGTCGGCCAGCTGGACCAGGCTGCAGCGGCCGCATTGGAGGACCGTCAGCTTGCGCAATTTGCGGGATGGCTTGCGGTCGAAGGAGTGGCATTGGACCGGGCAGTGGCGGTTGACGAAGATTGTCTTCAGGTTTTGGGATTCGCAGATTCTGCATTTCATTTTTTCACCAGGGTTTGTTCAATTTTGTTTTTGCAGGCGATGCACATCGTCGTATCTGTTGCGGCAAACTGTTCGAATGCGTCATCCTCTTCATTGACATCCCGCCCGCATATGAAACATTTCATATCATCACCGTACAATGTGCATCTTCTCATGGCCTTCGGATTTGCAGCTGAAACAACCGCACTTCGGAGGCAGTTCCCCCGTCTTCCGGTATTCCTCGATTGCCGCGGTGATTTTGTGGCAGAAGTTCAGCAGCTCTTCCTTGGGAAGGACCTTGATGTGCTTCTCGTGGGTTGCCAGTGACGATTTGTCGACGTACACAATCCGTGCCCCGCAGTTGAGGGCATGGGCATATACCGACAGCTGCATCTGGTAGCTGAGCTCGTCCTTCTCGGATTTGTTGACAGCATATTTGAGGCCGTTGATGGTCTTGAAGTCGTAGACGGTCCCCCCGTCATATGCGTCGATGCGGCCGATAATTGTGTAGGGGGGAAGCTCCAGCCTGGCCTGCTTCTCGTATTCCATGTGCGGTTCCTTGTTTATGGATTGGAGCCATGCATGCAGGATTGTGCCGACCATCATGGACCTGAGGGCGTGGGCCGGATATTTTGCCAGGCCCAAACGTTGTTTGGTTGATTGGCGGACGCAGCCGGTCATGGATGAGGCGTAGAACTCGTTGGGGTTGAGCGGGGTGTGCTTGCCCCGGCGGGCTTCACGGTCTGCGGCTATGAATTTATCTATCTCCTTCTTCCAGTTTATCGTCATATCATCTACCCCATCATAAATCTTATTTCAGCTGCATCCGCTTCAGACTCATCCGTCCGCAGCATCTTCTTCCTCATCATCCGATGCAGGATTCCAATCATGATTCTTCCTGCGATTGTTTTGGCAAACGTGTCCATGAAGTAGAACGGGAGTTCCTCCCACGGCCGGCCGGACTTGACGAGGACCATCTTGTAGCGGTGGTAGAGGTGTTCGCAGATGCCCTTATATTTGGGGTTGCTCTCACGGACTGCAAGCATTGACATATAACGTTTCCAGAATCCGATGCCGGCATAGAAATCGTATATCCTCTTGTCGAGGTGGCCACCGTATTGGTTGACCGTATGCCAGTAGTTCGTCATCATCAGCTCGCGCAGCAGCCAGTTCTGGGCGGTCACCTGCCCGGAGGATGCGATGGCCTTGATGCCGTAGTAGGGCTCAACGCCGTAGGGGCCGCGGCGCATTGCTTCCAGGAACATGTAGGAATGCAGGAAGCCGTAGAAGAGTTGCTCGTTCTCATTGCTTCCTTTCGCTACGTGCGTGCCGCGGTCAGCCAGCTGCAGACTATCAAAGATATCCTTGCGGATGAGTATGGAGCCGCCGAAGGTAAGGTCGAGGGGGAAGGGGGGATTCTCTTCGCAGATGGCGAATTCCATCGGGTGGTTTGTTTTCGGCTTCAAATTCCGCTGGTCAATGTACATACATGTCAGGTTAGGATTCGTTTTCAGCTGCTTCAGGATTCTGGGGATTGACTCCGGAATGATTTCATCATCGTCCGCCATCAGCCAGATGAATTTGCCGGTTGCCAGTTTGAAGGCCCGGAGGCAGTTGACGTCGTAGGGGACGTAGGGGGGAATGTTTGAGGACACTTCGACTTCCACATCTGATTCGATGCCTTTTGTCTGGGACTGTATCTGTTCCATAGTGTCTGCCAACTGGTGGATTCGGGTATCCAGGGTTGGTATCACTATGGACAAGATGGGTTGCATTGGGTATCATCCGGAGGTTTGGTAGTAGTGTTGTTGGGTTGTATTTTTAAAGGTTTCTCCAATCCGGTTACGGCTTCAAACCAGGTGTGGTCGATTCCCATATGTACTGATATCATTCCAGACAGGAACATCGTTCCCAGGAATGTTAGCATTACTACCGGGTCAGTGGTTGCAGTCATGGCCGGTGCTGCGTATGCTGCAATGCAAAAATATGCTGCTGTAAAATAGGCGATGACAGGCCGGTTTAGAACGACAAATACCTGCCTGCCACGCTTAAAGATGGCGTCGATGATTGTCTTTACGATGGTGACGAATATCAGGGCCACTCCAACCTGAAACAGATATGTTTCCGGCATCCTTGCATATGCGCATGCCATTACAACCAACAGACAACATACAGCCAACATCTGCATCGTTTCTGCGAAGTTCAGGTTGTCCGACAGGTATGTGTTCGCATCATTGACGAACGGCTTCCAGCCTTTCCAGTTCAGGTTCTGTTTTACTCTTTCCATGAATTTCATTTTAACACCCCGTTGACTACAAGTTTCCAGTACATCGCCGAGATGCTGGTATATGAGATGATTGCCCCGACGGCCGCCCGTGTCGTATGGTCGAACATGTATGCGGTGTCAGGGGTATCGGGGCCGATTGTTCCGAGGCCCAGCAGCAGGAAGGCAATCCAGACCGCCATCATGCCGTAGCCTGGGCCCGGGGAAAACAGGTTTATGAATAGCCTGTCAGTCATCCGATTCTTCCTTGGCTTTGCCGCGGGGAGTTCTAAAATTGGCGAGCTCTGTGGCTCGGGTTGCGAGGGTTCTTGCATCATCTTCACCTATGATTGGCATCAGCGGCTTCAGCTCGTCCATGAAATCGGCAAGGGACATCTTCTTCTTGCCGACGCGCTTCATGCAGTAATTGAGATGCGCCTGGGCCATTGATTTGGATTTTGCTTTTTTGTATATGCGTATCTCTTCTTCGGTGAGGTAATTCCTGGCATCGGGGACGCGCATGTAGCCGATGAAGGAGGGGAGATTCTCGAATGTCACCCGCAGCTCCTCGAAGTCGATGAGGTCAGGGGAGATGTTCATGAAGCCGAACTTGTCGATTGATTCAACGGCGGGGTTTGCCACGAAGACGGCGCCATATGAGCCGCCGCCCTTGTAGCGGTCCACAAGCCAAATCACTATTGACATCTTGCCGTTGCGGTAGTTCACCGTCAGCTTGCGGGGGTCCCGGACACAGCCTATCATGGCGATTCGTTTCGACCTTGCCAGCTCAATCTGCTTCATTAGGTGGTTCTGCTCGTCTTCAGCGTGCTGCTTGTAATATAGGTACTGGTTCAACTCATCAATGGCCAGCATCGTATTCTCCTTCTGCAGAAGAAACTGCACCATGTCGTCGACGGTCTTGTCGGCCAGCATGAGGTTGGACATCCAGTTGGCAGACGGGTCGTTGCCGCGCATGAACTCCTTGAGAATCATCAATAGGACATAGGACTTGCCGCAGCCGTTCTGGCCGCAGATGGTTGTGTGGTTGTCCATCTCGTTGGCCTGCATCATGTGCATGAGGGCAATCAGGTCCTCGATGTGCACATCACCCTTCTCCCGGCAGGCCGTCAAAAACTTGCTGTAACTGTCTTCGAAGATGGTTTCTTTCATCAGATTGTCACCGCTTGGTGGCGAGCTTTGGTCATGCAGGAAGGGCAGCAGAAGTAGATGAGCTTGGACGAGCACATCCAGATGTATTTGCACTTTTTGCACATCCGTTGCACCTTGACCATGTCTTTCCTGTGTATCATTGCATCACCGAGCTTGTATTATATTCTGCTGGGTCTGCTTCGCTCGTATCTCTTCCATCTCCAGCTTGTAATCCTGACCGCCGAGGACACGGGACAGCAGGTATTTGATGAGGTTCTTGGAGGAGGTGAAGATGGGGTCCTTCTCAAGGGCCGGTTTGCCGTTCTCATAATGGTTGATATATATTAGTACGAACAGGTCATCGATGGTTTCCGTCAGGATGATGCGATACTGGGAATCGTTGATTGTGCCCAGCCTGGCAATGCTGCCAAGCTGCCGTTGGACGTAGGCGATGACATCCTGGGCCAGCCGGTCATCAATCAGGATGATATCATTGCCGTTGTCATCCTTGGCTTTCACTACACAGGTTGCCATAAATTGCTGGTACATTGTTTCGTACTCATTGTCAGGTCGAGCGCCGGTAGCCATGGCATCACCATCATTTAAGTTTCTGAAGCAGGCTGGTTATCTCAACCATTTTGCTCAATACCGTTGTAGATATCAGGTAGAGGACGACTCCGTTGACCAGCGTGATTGCAATC
>Ga0315276_10004965_pt1 | contig 12243 bp, 7 predicted proteins | sample YL17G05_0_MG_FD_204542 | JGI IMG/M metagenome (GOLD analysis project Ga0315276, IMG submission 204542) | Sediment microbial communities from Yellowstone Lake, YNP, Wyoming, USA - YL17G05_0 | ecosystem: Environmental > Aquatic > Freshwater > Lake > Sediment | place: USA: Wyoming | collected... | reverse complement strand
GTTGGCATCCTGCGCGCCCGTGACAGCGAGCGCCACGTCGATCGCCCGCATGACGCCCAGCCGCAGGTAATCGTCCCAGGTCAGGTGGCCTTGCGCAGCGGTGATGTTGCGCCACGACAGCATGAACACCGTATGGCCCTGGTCGACCGCGTAGCGGACGAACGAGTTCTCCGGCGTGAGGTCGAGGATGTAGTACTTGTTGATGCACGGCGGAATGATCACCAGCGGCCGTCGATGCACGCGGGCCGTGCGCGGCGCGTACTGGATGACTTCGATCAGCTCGTTCTCGAAGATCACCGCGCCTTCGGTCGTCGCGATGTTCCGCCCGACCGTGAAGGCATCTTCGTCGGTCATCGAGACGCGACCCTTGGCGAGGTCCTTGAACAGCAGCGCCATCCCGTCAGCGAGGCTTTGACCCCCGGTCTCGATCGCGAGCTCCATGGCCTCGGGATTGGTCGCGAGGTAATTCGCCGGACTCATCGCGTCGACGAACTGGCGCACGGCAAAACGCAGCTGCCCCTTGGTCTTGTCGTCGACGGGCGCCGCTTCCACCGAGCTCTTCATCAGGTCGGAATAGGCGAGGTAGCCCCGCGTCAGGGCCTCGAACCGCGCGTCGCTGTGCCAGGCTGCGCCGGCGAAGCGCTTGTCGCCGTCCGGCGGCGCGGTGCCCGCGGCTGGCGCCGCGGCCGCCGCCATGCCCAGCCACAGGTTGGACATCTGTTGCAGGTAGCTCTGCTGCATCTCGACGAAGCCCTTCGAGGCCGCGAGCCACTGCAGGTACGGGTTGCCTGCCGCGTCCACGGCCGGCGTCGCGCCCGGGGTCCCGGCACCGTCGGCCGTGGAGGGCCGCATCATCTCCTGCCCCGCCTGGAAGTAGCGGGCGAGCCATTGCGTCGGATCGTCGGGATGGTCCGGATGGTCGGGATGGTCCGGATGGTCGGGAGGGTCGGGATGGTCGGGCATGAAGCCTCCGGGACGCGCTCTATGGAGCCGTTGCCGGCTTCTTCTTCACCGGCGGCAGATCGGTGCAGACGCCCTCGAACAGCTCGGCCGCCATGCCGATGCTCTCGCACAGCGTCGGATGCGGATGGATGGTCTTGCCGATGTCGGTCGGATCGCAGCCCATTTCCACGGCGAGGCACACTTCGCCGATGAGGTCGCCGGCGTGGGTGCCGACGATGCCGCCGCCGATGCAGCGATGCGTTTCCTCGTCGAACAACAGCTTGGTGAAGCCTTCATCGCGGCCGTTGGCGATCGCGCGGCCGGAGGCGGCCCAGGGGAACACCGCCTTGCCGTACTTGATGCCCTGCGCCTTGCACTGCTCCTCGGTGAGCCCGGCCCACGCCACTTCCGGATCGGTGTAGGCGACCGAGGGAATCTGCCGCGCATCGAAATACGATTTTTGCCCGGCGGCGACTTCGGCCGCCACGTGCGCCTCGTGCACCGCCTTGTGCGCGAGCATCGGCTGCCCGACGATGTCGCCGATGGCGAAGATGTGCGGCACGTTGGTGCGCATCTGCTTGTCGACCGGCACGAACCCGCGATCGGTCACCGCCACGCCGGCCTTGTCCGCCGCAATGACGCGGCCGTTGGCGCTGCGGCCCACCGCCACCAGCACGAGGTCGTAGGTTTGCGGCTCCGCAGGCGCGTTGGCACCCTCGAAGCCCACCCTGATGCCGGCGGCCGTCGCTTCGGCGGACACCGTCTTCGTCTTCAGCATCACCTTGTCGAAGCGCGGCGCGTTTCTCTTCTCCCACACCTTGACCAGATCGCGGTCGGCGCCGGTCATCATGACGTCGAGCATTTCGACGACGTCGATCCGCGTGCCCAGCGTCGAATACACCGTCGCCATCTCGAGACCGATGATGCCGCCGCCGACGACCAGCATGCGCCTGGGGATCGACTTCAGTTCCAGCGCGCCGGTCGAATCGACGACGCGCGGGTCGTCGGGCATGAACGGCAGCTTCATCGCCTGGCTGCCCGCGGCAATGATCGCCTTCTGGAAGCGGATCGTCTTCTTCGCGCCGGTCTTGTCCTGCCCGGTCCCCGCCGTGAGTTCGACTTCGAGGTGATGCGGATCGAGGAAGCGGCCGATCCCGCGCACCACGTCGACCTTGCGCGCCTTGGCCATGCCGGTCAGGCCGCCGGTGAGCTTCTTCACGACACCGTCCTTGAAGCCGCGCAGCTTGTCGATGTCGATCTGCGGCGCCGGATAGGTGATGCCATGCGCGCCCAGGTCCTTCACTTCGTCGATCACGGCGGCCGTGTGCAGCAGCGCCTTCGACGGGATGCAGCCGACGTTGAGGCACACGCCGCCCAGCGTGGCGTAACGCTCGACCAGCACGGTCTTCATGCCGAGGTCGGCGGAGCGGAAGGCGGCCGAGTAGCCGCCCGGGCCCGATCCGAGCACCAGCATTTCGCATTCGATGTCGGCGCTGCCGGCGTAGGACGCGGCGCCCGGGACCGGCGCCGCGGCGGGAGCGGCCGTGGGCGGTGCGGCGATCTTCGAGGGCGGCGCGGCCGCCGCGGCAACGGGCGGCGCGGCACCCGCCGCCGGCAGCGCGGCCGTCGCGGCACCAGCGGCCCCGATGTCCACCATCAGGATCAGGCTCCCTTCCGAGACCCTCTCTCCGACCTTGACCTTGACCTCCTTCACCACGCCCTCGACCGGCGACGGCACGTCCATCGTCGCCTTGTCCGATTCGAGCGAGACCAGCGGATCCTCGGCCTTCACCGCGTCGCCGGGCTTCACGAACACTTCGATGACCGGAATGTCCTTGAAGTCGCCGATGTCGGGGACTTTGACTTCGACTGTCGTTGCCATGGGGTTGCCCCTACTCGAATGAGGTCAGATCAGCACGCGGCGCATGTCCGCGAGCAGGCTGGCGAAATGGTTGTTGAAGCGCGCGGCGGACGCGCCGTCGATCACCCGGTGGTCCCAGGACAGCGACAGCGGCAGCATGAACCGCCACGACGATGTCCTGCCGTCCGTCGAGACCTGTTTCCAGAACGAGCGGCACACGCCCATGATCGCGACTTCCGGCGCATTGATGATCGGCGTGAAATAGATGCCGCCGATGCCGCCGAGACTGGAGATCGTGAAGCAGCCGCCCTGCATCTGGTCCGGCTTCAGCTTGCCGTCGCGCGCGAGCTTGGCGAGGTCGCCCATCTCCCTGGCGATTTCGATGACGCCCTTCCGGTCGGCGTCGCGAATGACCGGAACGACCAGCCCCTGTGGCGTGTCGGCGGCGAAGCCGATGTGCCAGTACTGCTTGAGTATCAGGTTGTCGCCCTCCAGCGAGGCGTTGAAGTCCGGGAATTTCTTCAGCGTGGCCACTGCCGCCTTGATCATGAAGGCGAGCATGCTGACCTTGACGCCGCTTTTCTCGTTCTCCTTGTTGAGCTGGACGCGGAACGCTTCGAGATCGGTGATATCGGCATCGTCGTGATTGGTGACGTGCGGGATCATCACCCAGTTGCGATGCAGGTTGGCGGCGGAGATCTTCTTGATCCGCGCCAGCGGTTTGCTTTCGACCGGTCCAAACTTGGCGAAGTCGACCTTGGGCCACGGCAGGAGGTCGATACCGCCGCCGGTTCCCGCCGCGGCCACGGCAGGCGCCGCCCTGGCCGCGGGCGGCGCGCCCGTGGCAGCGGCCTCGACGTCCTCCTTCTGGATGCGGCCCTTGCTGCCGGTGCCCGTGACTTTGGCGAGATCGACGCCGAGCTCGCGCGCCAGCTTGCGCACGCCGGGACCCGCGTACGCAAGGCCGAACGCAACGTCGTCGATGGCGCCCGCCGGTGCCGAGGGTGCCGCCGGTGCCGAGGGTGCCGAGGGTGCCGAGGTCGCGGCCGCGCTGCCCGCGGCCGGCGCGGATGCAGCCGGCGCAACCGCACCGGGCGTCACGACCGCGGCGCTGCCGGTCGCGAGCGTCAGCACCACCGTGCCTTCCGACACCTTGTCGCCGAGCTTGACCTTCACCTCCTGCACGATGCCGTCGAGCGGCGACGGCACGTCCATCGTGGCCTTGTCCGACTCGAGCGAGATCAGCGCATCCTCCGCCTTCACCGTGTCGCCCGGCTTCACGAACACCTCGATCACCGGAATGTCCTTGAAATCGCCGATGTCCGGCACTCTCACTTCGGTCATGGCTTGCCCCTTGCGCTGTGCATGGTCACGGCGTCAAACCGTCCAGGGATCGGGCCGCTCGGTGTCGAGCCCGTACTTCGCAATCGCCTGGTCGACGATTTCCGCCTTGATCTCGCCGTCGTCGGCCAGCGCCTTCAGTGCCGCGACGACGACGTAATGGCGATTGACCTCGAAGAATTTGCGCAGCTTGACGCGGTAGTCGCTGCGGCCGAAGCCGTCGGTGCCGAGCACCACGTAGCGGCGCGGAATCTGGCTGCGCACCTGATCGGCGAAGCTGCGCATGTAATCGGTGGCCGCCACCACCGGCCCCGAATGTCCGTCGAGCGCCGCTTCGAGATAGCTCCTGCGCCGCGGCTGCGACGGATGCAGCAGGCTCCAGCGCTCGGCGCTCATGCCGTCGCGGCGCAGCTCGTTGAAGCTGGTGGCGCTCCAGACGTCGGCGTTCACCTTGAAATCGTCGCGCAGCAGGTCCGCGGCCGCCATCACCTCGCGCAGGATGGTGCCGGAGCCCAGCAGTTGCACGCGCGGTCCCTTTCCGGGTTTGCCGCCTGGCGCGCCGGCCTGGAGCAGGTAGAGGCCCTTGACGATGCCCGCCGCCGCGCCCTCGGGCATGCCGGGATGCGGGTAGTTCTCGTTCATCAGCGTGATGTAGTAGTAGACGTCCTGCTGCTCCTCGACCATCCGCCGGATGCCGTCGCGCACGATGACGACGACCTCGTACGCGAACGTCGGGTCGTACGCCACGCAATTGGGAATGGTCGAGGCGAGGATGTGGCTGTGGCCGTCCTCGTGCTGCAGGCCCTCGCCGTTCAACGTGGTGCGCCCGGCGGTGCCGCCCAGCAGGAAGCCGCGCGCGCGCATGTCGCCGGCGAGCCACGCGAGATCGCCGACCCGCTGCAGCCCGAACATCGAGTAGTAGATGTAGAACGGGATCATCGGCAGGTTGTTCGTGCTGTACGAGGTCGCCGCCGCGATCCACGAGCTCATCGCCCCCGCCTCGTTGATGCCCTCCTGCAGCACCTGCCCCGCCTTGTCCTCGCGGTAGTACATCAGCTGGTCGGCATCCTGCGGCTTGTAGAGCTGCCCGACCGACGAATAGATGCCGAGCTGGCGGAACATCCCTTCCATGCCGAACGTGCGCGATTCGTCCGGCACGATCGGGACGATGTGCTTGCCGATCGCCTTGTCGCGCAGCAGCGTGCCCAGCATCTGCACGAAGGCCATCGTCGTCGAGATCTCGCGCTCGGCGGAGCTTTTCAGCAGCCGCTCGAAATTCGCGAGCGGCGGCGCCGGGAGCGGCGTCGATTTGCGCCGGCGCTGCGGCAGGTAGCCGCCGAGCGCCGCGCGGCGCTCCTGCAGGTATATCATCTCCGGGCTGTCCGGCGCGAGCGAGATGAACGGCATCTCGGCGATCCGTTCGTCAGGCATCGGGATGTCGAAGCGATCGCGGAACTGCTTCAGCGCATCCAGCGTCATCTTCTTCGCCTGGTGCGAGATCATCTGGCCTTCGCCCGATTCGCCCATGCCGTAGCCCTTGACCGTCTTGGCGAGGATGACCGTGGGCTGGCCCTTGTGCCTGACGGCCGCCGCGTACGCCGCGAATACCTTGAACGGATCGTGGCCGCCGCGCGAGAGCTTCCACACCTCGTCGTCGGAGAGGTCGGCGACCAGCGCCTTCAGTTCGGGCGAGTTGAAGAAGTGCTCGCGGACGTAGGCGCCGTTCTTGCTCTTGAAATCCTGGTACTGGCCGTCGACGCACTCCTCCATCCGGCGCAGCAGGATGCCCTCGTTGTCCCTGGCGAACAGCTTGTCCCACGCCCCGCCCCACACCACCTTGATCACGTTCCAGCCGGCACCGCGGAACACGCCTTCGAGCTCCTGGATGATCTTGCCGTTGCCGCGCACCGGACCGTCGAGGCGCTGCAGATTGCAGTTGATCACGAAGATCAGGTTGTCGAGGCCCTCGCGCCCGCCGAGCGAGATCGCGCCCAGCGATTCCGGCTCGTCGCATTCGCCGTCGCCGAGGAACGCCCACACCTTGCGGTTGTCGGTCTGCGCCAGGCCGCGCCCTTCGAGGTACTTGAGGAAGCGCGCCTGGTAGATGGCGGTCAGCGGTCCCAAGCCCATCGATACCGTGGGGAACTGCCAGAAGTCGGGCATCAGCCACGGGTGCGGATACGAGGGTATGCCGTTGCCCTCGCTTTCCTGCCGATAGTTGAGGAGCTGCTGCTCGGTCAGGCGCCCCTCGACAAACGCGCGCGCATAGATGCCCGGCGACACGTGGCCCTGAACGTAGATCAGGTCGCCGCCGTGCTGCTCCGTCGGCGCGTGCCAGAAGTGCCCGAAGCCGATGTCGTAGAGCAGCGCGGAGGACTGGAAACTCGCAATGTGGCCGCCCAGTTCCGACGACTCCTTGTTCGCGCGCAGGATGATCGCGACCGCATTCCAGCGGATCGCCGCGCGGATCTTGTGCTCGAGCTCGCGGTTGCCGGGCGAGGCGGTCTCTTCCCCCGGGGGGATCGTGTTGCGATAGGGCGTGGTGGCCAGGAACGGCGGCATCGCGCCGGTCTGCAGCGCCTCGTCGCGCAACTTGCCCAGCAGATAGCGGGCCCGTTCCGTACCCGCGTGCTGCAGCACCGCCCGCAGCGCATCGACCCATTCCTGGGTTTCCGCCGGGTCGTGATCATTCGTGATGCCCATGGCCAGTCTCCTTTGACGCCGCCACCGGTGGCATCGCGGCTGTCATTCTACAGACGGAGCGCCACCAGCGTCCCCTGCTCGATGGCGCGCTTGGCGTCGAGCTCGGTCGCGACGTCGGCGCCGCCGATCAGCGTCACCGGCTTGCCGGCGCGCTCGAGGTCGGCCAGCAGTTCCCGACGCGGCTCCTGGCCCGCGCAAATGACGATGGTATCGACGTCGAGCGTCTGCGGCTGCCCGTCGACCTTGAGATGGAGGCCGGCATCGTCGATCCGCTCGTACAGGACGCCGGCCATCATCCGCACGCCGCGTTTCTTCAGCAAGGTGCGGCGGATCCAGCCGGTGGTCTTGGCGAGGCCCTCGCCGACCTTGGCCGATTTCCGCTGCAGCAGCCATATCTGCCGCGTTGAGGCCGACGGCTCCGGCGCGCGCAGTCCGCCGCGGGCGCGGTATTCGACGTCGATGCCCCATTCGGCCTGATATTCCTGCACTTCGTCGTGCCCGCCATGGTGGGTCAGGAACTCGCCGACATCGAAACCGATGCCGCCCGCGCCGACGATAGCCACCCGCGGGCCGGCCACCTTGCGGCCGAGAATCACGTCGACGTAGCTCGCCACTTTCGGATGGTCGATGCCTGGAATGCCCGGCATGCGCGGCACGATGCCTGAGGCCAGCACGACATGGTCGAACGCGGCAAGATCGTCCGGCCCGGCGCGGCAATTGAGCTTGAGATCGACCCCGGTGCGCTCGATCCGGCGCCTGAAGTAGCGCAGCGTCTCGGCGAACTCGTCCTTGCCGGGGATGCGCCGGGCAAGGTTGAACTGGCCGCCGATTTCGCCCGCCGCCTCGAACAGCGTGACCGCGTGCCCGGCCTCGGCGGCGGTGGTCGCGCACGCGAGGCCCGCCGGTCCGGCGCCGACGACGGCGACGCGCTTTTTCACCGCCGCCGGCCGGAACAGGATCTCGGTTTCGCGGCACGCGCGCGGATTGACGAGGCACGACGCGATCCGGCGCTCGAAAATGTGGTCGAGGCACGCCTGGTTGCAGGCGATGCACGTGTTGATTTCGTCGGCGCGTCCCGCGGCCGCTTTGTTGACGAAATCGGCGTCGGCCAGGAACGGCCGCGCCATCGACACCATGTCGGCGTCGCCCGCCGCAAGCAGCGCATCGGCCACCGCCGGGTCGTTGATCCGGTTGGTCGCGATCAGCGGCAGCTTGAGCTCGCTTTTCATCCGCCGCGTGACCCAGGCGTAGGCCGCGCGGGGCACCATCGTGGCGATGGTCGGGATGCGTGCTTCGTGCCAGCCGACCCCCGTGTTGATGATCGTCGCGCCGGCCGCTTCGACGGCGCGGCCCAGCGCGACCACCTCGTCCCACGTGCTGCCGCCCTCGACCAGGTCGAGCATCGACAGGCGGAAGATGATGATGAAATTCGCGCCGGTCGCGGCCCGCGTCCGGCGCACGATCTCGACCGGAAAGCGGATGCGGTTCTCGAACGCGCCGCCCCAGTCGTCGTCGCGATGGTTGGTGTGCGGCGCGACGAACTGGTTGATGAGGTAGCCCTCGGAACCCATGATCTCGACGCCGTCGTAGCCGGCGCGCTGCGCGAGCCGCGCGCACCGGGCGTAGTCGGCGATGGTCTTGCGCACCCCCCAGCGCGTCAGCGCGCGCGGCTTGAACGGCGTGATCGGCGAGCGCACCGCCGACGGCGCCACCGACAGCGGGTGGTACGAGTAGCGCCCCGCGTGCAGGATCTGCATCGCGATCTTGCCACCCTCGGCGTGCACGGCGTCGGTGATCAGCCGGTGCTTGGCGAGCTGCCACGGCCACGAGAGTTGCGCCGCCCGGGGCGCCGCGCGCCCGGCCAGATTCGGCGCGATGCCGCCGGTCACGATCAGCCCCACCCCGCCGCGCGCGCGTTCGGCGTAGTACGCGGCCATCCGCGCATACGCATCCGGCGCCTCCTCGAGGCCGGTGTGCATCGACCCCATCAGCACCCGGTTCCTGAGCGTCGTGAAGCCGAGGTCGAGCGGAGCCAGCAGGCGGGGGTAGGGATTCGTCACAGCGGTGTCTCCATCAGGAAATGGGGTCAGGTCCAATTTTCACGGCAGCGCGATCAGCGCATCGCCGACGAGCTTGACCTCGCCGGCGTCGTTGGTCGTTTGCACCTCGACGCGCACCAGCCGCTCGCCGTCGCGTTCGAGTTTTTCGGTCACGCGGCCGCTGCAGGTGATGCGCTCCCCGACTTGGGTGATGGCCGAGAAGCGGATGCCGAACTCGCGCAGATTCTGCTGCGCCGTCCAGCCGGTCAGCATTCGCCCCAGCCACGCCATCGACAGCATGCCGTGCGCGAAGACATCCGGCGCTCCGGCCTGCCGCGCGAAGTCGATGTCGATGTGGATCGGATTGTGGTCGCCCGACGCGCCGGCATAGAGTGCCAGCGTGGTGCGGCTCAACGGCGGCAGCATGAGCGGCGGCAGCGCGTCGCCGACCGCGACCGAGTCGAACGCGCGGGTCACTCCTGCCCGCCTTCGTTATCCCGGATGACGATGGTGGCGCGGAGCTCGGCGACGCGCACCCCGTGCTGGTTGGTCACGTCGGTTTCCTTGATGACGAAGGTCAGCGCGCCGCCGCGCTTCTGAAAGACGTCCTCGATCCGCGACGCGAACGTCAGCCGGTCACCGGCGTAAATCGGCGCGAAATAGCGGAAGTTCTGCGAACCGTGCAGCACGCGCGCAATATCGATACCGAATTCGGCGAACCACGCATAGGGATCCGGCGCGTCGAAGTCGAGGCACAGCACGTAGGTCGGCGGTGCCGGCAGTGCCGGGTGCCCGGCCGCACGGGCCGCGCCTTCGTCGGTGTATTCGGGGTGCGTCTCGCCGATGGCCTTCGCGAACAGGCGCAGCCGGCCCGCCTCGACGTTGGCCGAGTGCGGCGGCAGCGTGCGTCCGATGTGGGTGCGGTCGACCATGGCCATGCGTCCTGACCGCGCATTATCGCATCAAGGTGCGCGCATCGATGCGTCGATGCGGCTCCGCGCATGCGGGCATCCGCGCATGCGCGCATCCACGCATGCGCATCACCCCATGAAGCCGACATCCTTCACGGTGAAATTGGCGAGTTCCGACTTGAACACCTGCGTGTCGAGCATCGCCGGGTCGGCGCCGAACCACTTGCCGATCGTGGCGCCGAACTGCTGATTCGAGAATTGCGGAATCCAGGCCCCGCGCCCCGTCGCGTCGTCGGCGCCGCCCAGCGTGAAGCTCGGGAACTGACCATAGACGCCGCCCCGGACGGCCGCGCCGAGCACCAGCTGATGGTTGCCCCACGCATGGTCGGTCCCGGTGCTCGCGGGCTGCAGCGTGCGCCCGAAATCGGACATCGTGAAGCTCGTGACCTGGTTCACCGCGCCGACCTCGGCCAGAGCGAGCTGAAACGCGTTCATCGCCTGCGACACCTGCCGCAGCAGGTCCCACTGCTGGTACGACTGCCCGCTGTGCGTGTCGAAGCCGCCGAGCGACACGAAATAGACCTGGCGTCCGGGACCTTGCGCGGCGCGGAGATCGATCAGCTGCGCGACGACCTTCAGCTGGCTGGCGAGCGAATTCCCCGGAAACACGGTGGTGATCGGCGTCACGGCGGACGCCAGCTGCAGGTCGGTGATGAGTTGCATGCCGTTGGCGAGCGCCTTGTTCGCGGCATTCGCAATCACGTTGCCCGTGTCGGCGGCGAGGATCTGCGCCAGCGCCGCCTTGCGCGCATCGGCGGCGCTCGGTGGCCAGAAGCTCATCCCGGCGAGCGAGAGCTGCCCGTTGGACGGCACCAGATTGCCGTGCGTCGCGGCGCCTTCGACGAACAGGCCGCTGCCGCCCACCGACACCGCATCGAGATGGCCGCCGGTGCCGAGCACGTCCACCAGCCTGCCCCCCCAGCCGGTACCGGCGGGCGACGGCGTGCCGGCCTGCATCTGCACCGTCTGGTCCGAGTGCGAAAAGAGCTGCGGCGGCACGCCGGTCCCCGCCGCATACTGCGCCTTGGTCAGCGGCTGGCGCAGGCTGCCGACGTTGAGCACGACCGCGACCTGCCCCTGCCCGTAGAGCGCGTCGATCTCCGGCATCCCGTAATGGAACGCAAACGGCTGGGCGACGGGATTCGCGACCGCGGCGAGCATCGTCGTCCGCATCGGCAGCAGCGTATTGGCCGCGGCCGACAGCGCCAGCGAGCCGCGGATCTGCGTGTACGGCGTGTAATGCGCGGCATCGAGCGGCACGACCATGTTGTTGCCGTCGTTGCCGCCGTACAGATAGACGCACACCAGCGCCTTGAAGTCGGTGACGGCCGCACGCGCCGGCCGCGCCGCGCCCAGCAGGCCCATCGCCGCCAGCGTTCCCAGCATCCCGGACCGTGCGCCAAGCCCGAGAAAGCCGCGGCGCGTCATCGTCGTGATCTTCATCGCAGTTCCCCTGTCGTTGCGGCGGCGCGCGCTCATTGAACCGCCCCCACGCTTGCGGCTGGCGCCGCGGCGCTACCCCCCGAGGGGGAGCAATTCGCGCCTTGGGACGGCCCGCCGCCGCTCATTGGTGCACCGCGAATTCGGCGGTGATCGCGGTCAGGTACAGCGCCGTGATCGCGCGTTGGCGATTGTCGGTCGAGGCGGCGAGCGCGGTCGCGATCGCAGCCCTCGCGACTGCCGACATGCGCCCCTGCAGCAGCGTGGCGTCGACCAGATTGATGAGCGTCGTGGCATCCGCCGCCGCATTGACGAACGGCGTGATGTCCACCGCGATCATCGAGTTGTAGTTGCCGTTGATCAGCGCGTACAGGAAGTTCGCGCGGCCGATCGCGAGGCTCGGCGCATAGATCTGGAATTCCGGCCCGATGTACTGCGGCGAACCGGGCACTTTGGTCAGCGGCGAATAGAAATTGAACACGCTGGGCGAGTTGAGCAACTTCTCGGAGAGCAGGAAGTAATCCCAGAACAGGTTCGACGGGTCGATCACCGTGCCGCCCAGCGCGCGGATCAAGCCGAGCGAGTGCAGGATCGGATCCTTGAGGTGGCCCTGCACCGGCGTCGGCGTGACACTGCGCGCCTCGGCATCGAGCAGCACCGCGCGCGCGGTCGCGGCCAGGTCGCCGCGCACGCCGCCGCCGTTGTTGGCGAACACGGCGGCGACGCGCTGGACGTACGCGGGCGACGGGTTGCCCGTGACCAGCGCACGGATGAGGCGCGTCGCGATGAACGGCGGCAGGTTCGGATGCGCGAAGATGTTCTGCATCACCGCGTCGTAATCCTGCTGCGCGGTCTGGCCGGCCGGCAGCGTGACTCCGAGCAGGAGCGTCTTGGCGCCCTTGTCGTGATAGCTGTCGCGCGGCTGCAGCGGCCCGGTGAAGTTTTC
>Ga0315276_10004964_pt1 | contig 12244 bp, 15 predicted proteins | sample YL17G05_0_MG_FD_204542 | JGI IMG/M metagenome (GOLD analysis project Ga0315276, IMG submission 204542) | Sediment microbial communities from Yellowstone Lake, YNP, Wyoming, USA - YL17G05_0 | ecosystem: Environmental > Aquatic > Freshwater > Lake > Sediment | place: USA: Wyoming | collected... | reverse complement strand
GCCAGCTTGTTGGATCATCAGATGCAGTTGACTTTGGCCGGCTGCTTGATTCGTCTTCCGGCGATATTGAGCTGTTGATCGATGATTTCGATCTGAATGATTAGCAATCTTTTCCTAAAAACATGCTTTGGCCCTGCGATGTATCGTAGGGCCTTTTTATTAAATTGAAAAAAGGTAGAATTGAAAGATGGAAGAAAAACAAATTGAAATAAACGAGAGAAAGATTAGCTATACTGTAAAAAACAGCAGGCGGGCTAAAGGGATAAGATTAGCTATATCCTGCGACGGCGGGGTCAAGGTGACTGCTCCGTATTTTTTGAATTATAACGTGATTGAAAAGTTTATCTTTGAGAAATCAAAGTGGATTTTAAGCAAGCTTGATTATTTTAAAAAACAGGATTATATATTTATAAAATCAGGAAGCTTTTTAAGACATAAGGAGGAAGCATATAATTTAGCAAAAGAAAGAATTGAATATTTAAATAGCTTTTACGGATTTAAATACAATAAGATAAGCATAAGGAATCAGAAAAGCAGATGGGGAAGCTGTTCTAAAAAGAATAACCTTAATTTCAGCTATAAAATAGCATTTCTGCCCAAAGATATAGTAGAATATATCATTGTCCATGAATTGTGCCATTTGAAGGAATTCAATCATTCTAAAGATTTCTGGGAGTTAGTCTCTAAAGCAATCCCCGAGTATATTATTAAAAGAAAACAATTAAAGCGCTTTAAGTTTTTATGACCCAAGAAGAAGCCCTAAATGTAATGAAAATGGGATACAATGTATTTTTAACCGGCCCGCCTGGAAGCGGGAAGACTTATTTATTAAACCAGTACGTTGAGTATCTAAAAGAGAATCATAAATCAGTGGCAGTCACAGCCAGCACCGGAGTTGCCGCTACCCATATGAATGGGACTACTTTGCATTCATGGTCTGGATTAGGGATAAAAGAAGATCTTACCAAGGGGGATATAAACAGGCTGATGAGAAAGCCGTATTTAAGAAAGCATTACAATAATACCCAAATATTGGTTATTGATGAGATATCAATGCTTACCGCCAATCAGTTTGATGCAGTGGATCGCGCCGCAAGGCGGTTTAAAAAGAGCTTTTCGGCATTCGGGGGAATGCAGGTAGTATGCTCGGGAGATTTCTTTCAGCTTCCTCCGATAAATAAAGATGGGAAGGCAAGATTTGTGGTGGAGTCTCAAGCCTGGAAAGGCATGGATATGAAAGTATGCTATCTTGAAGAACAGCACAGGCAAAAAGATAAAAACCTGTTCGATTTGTTAAATCATATCAGAAACAATAATATCAATGAATCAAAGAAGATACTGGCGGCAAGAAAGGAAGAAGAGCTCCCAGATATCCACATAAAACTATACACTCACAATGTCGACGTTGATGCGGTAAACAGCGTCGAGTTAGATAAAATAGAAGGCAAAGAGTTTGTCTATCATATGACTGCAATAGGCAGGCATGAAATTGTAAATGCCTTGAAGAGAAGCTGTCTGGCGCCGGAACGTTTGGTCTTAAAAAAAGGGGCAAGAGTGATGTTTTTAAAGAATAACTTTGAAGTCGGATATGTAAATGGGACACAGGGCAATGTAATTGGTTTTGAAAGTGATGATTCGCCGATCATAAAAACCACTTGCGGTCGAAAGATTACTGCGCAATTAGCCAGCTGGACAGTGGATGAAGAGGGAAAGATAATAGCCAGATTGAATCAGCTTCCTTTAAGACTGGCATGGGCGATTACAGTGCATAAAAGCCAAGGCATGAATTTAGATTCCGCAGAAATTGATCTTTCCAAATGCTTTGTCGAAGGCATGGGCTATGTGGCATTATCCAGGTTGCGCACCTTAGCCGGACTAAAGCTTACGGCAATAAATGATATGGCTTTTTATATCAATAAAGATGCTTTTGATATAGACAAATATCTAATGGAAGAATCTAAGAGAGTGGCAAGAAAATTAAAAAAGCTTTCTTCAGGCGAGGCAGAAAAGATGCATGAGCAATTTATAATGGGGATGGCATAAGGATAAATAAAAAACCCGATAAAGATGCTCGGGTTTGTTAACGATTAATTATTATTTTAATGATAAAGAACAAGCTATGCCTGTAAAATCATATCTGCAATCTCTGTGACATGGTCAAATGCCTTTTGCCAGTCAGAATCTTCAGAGAAAAAGTGAATCTGGCATTTCTCAGCATTGCTCCAGTAATCAGCGGAAAAGACCAATGATCTGCTGTTTTTATCCGGGCCATAAGATATTTGAATATTTTCCTTGCCCGTAGGCAATAAGGCGCCGTTGGCGCCAGATCTTACATCTATGGACCAGATGAAATAAAGATTGCTGAAATTGTTCAGTTCGCGCACTATTCGGATATTATTTTTGCGTCCCTCTAGTTTTTTAGTCGTAACATATTTCGATATGAAAAATGCTACGAAATCATATATTGCTTTAAGCAGTTTTTCTTTCCCTGTGATTATTTTCTTAGGCGCCGACGAGTTCCTGTCTTTGATTCTCATTTTCCACCTTTATCTGAGTGTTAAGGAGCAAAACTGAGTTTACATTAATACTTTTTGGGATTTAGTCAATAAATATTGACATTATTCATATTTCATCTTAATTTATACCCGGTTCTTTGTTTTTTAGGAAAGGAGAAATCATGGGGAGATTAACGGCGCTTGTTAAAGTTTCCGGCGATTTGTGCCAAAGAGAAGATGTAATTGAATGGATAAGAAAGCTTTCGGCAGAATATTTTACAGTGATTCTTGTGGGCGGAGGCACGCAGATAAACGCTGCCTTTGAAAAAGCAAACTTTAAGGTTACCAGGCACGGGCCTCTCGGCAGAGAGACAGAGGGTTTTAAGGAATCTCAGCTGGCCAGAGACGTGCTTGAGGAGAATCAGGAAATAGTTCAGGATCTCTTGGCATTAAGGGGTGTTATGGCCACTGTGGTTATTCCCGTATTAGATATCGGCTCTGTGCTTTGCCATATAAACGGAGACATATATATTCTGACCGCCTACCTTGGTTTTGACAAAATATTTGTTTTGACTTATCAGGACCGAGTCAGGGAAAAGAAGAGGGCATTTAAAAAATACCCCAAAATTGAAGTAATAGGATTTCCGGGAGAATAGAAAAATCTAAAGAGCGCTCATAAGAACGCTCTTTTTTATTTGACAAACGCATATAAAGTATTAGTGTAGGAATGGTCTTGTTCTTTGACAACTCTAAATTAAGGAGAGCGAGAAATGAAGTTTAAGGTTGGATGGCAGCAAATGGTTTCAAATGCTTCCGTATTTATACACTCCTATGATGGAGAATCGTTTGAAATTGAAGCGGATTCTCCTGAAAAGGCGGAAGATATTGCTTTATTAGAAGCACAGAAGAAAATTGATGAAAAATTTCCTGATAAAAATTATAGCAGGGTCTTGCCGAAAATCGAAACATTAACCGATGAAAACGGCAATGTTTATGAAAAAGTTGAAATTGCATTACCGGCAGCAGACAATGCCATAAGCAACAGCTACGGGCATAGTGGCGCTTATGAATCTTTTATTGGAAAAGCTTGGATAGCCAGAGAAAAAAAGGAGGCAACCCATGTCCGGTAAAAATGATGTTTATTGCGATGCTTGTATTGAGGCGCTGATGCTGGCGAATATCAGCCTGACGCAAATGCGCGTTTCAGATTTGCTTAAAATGGTTCCATATGGGAAGTCAGATACTTATGCACTTGATGCAGTTCCTGAAATACAGATAAAGGGCTGTCTTTCTAGATTTGATCCCGATTCAGTACTCGTTACAGAGGAATTAGGGCAAAACTTTCTGGATTTTTGGCCAAACTTTTCTGATATAGCATTTCATCCTTCTGTTTTTTTCTGCGATCCGACAGATAGGTCAAGTCTGCTGGTCAGATTTTTAGAAACTCTTGAAAAAGAACACGGGAGGGAAAAATTTGGAGCAGTGATAGCTGACGAGAAAATGCTAAGCATTTGGGAGGATATAGCAGATTCGCCCGCTTCAATTACGGGAGCTACGGCCGCAATAACCTGCGTAAGGAGGGGGCGCATAGTTTTTTCCGTGGTGCTAAACTATATCACCCAGGAAATTACAGTTGCCTGTTCTTCCGGTATCCTGACTGCAAAGCTCGACGGATATGATGCATTGAAGCATCGCCGGCTCACTTTGGCCGAGGTTATCAAAAGAGGCAGGTCAATTGATTTTAATCCAATTTCTGCAGACAGTCCTTGGGATAATTCCAAGTATTTTACCACATTCTTAGGCACTGCGCATAAAACCGGATATGCCGAAAATATTAAAGACAGCGATATCTTATCAGAGGATGAGAGAGAGCATTTTGTCCGTCATAAAGAGCCAGGAGGCCCCGCAAGGGTTCTTTATTTGTCTTCGCTTCAGCCGGCAGAGGAACCAATGGGATTTATTCTTGCAAATGGAGAGAAAATCACAGAATGGATACATTGGATTCCGTTTGTGAGGTTTGCCAAATGCGGAGACGGAAAAGCCTTAAGACTTTTTGAAATATTTCAGGCAAGGCCGTGGACTAAAGACGGCATTCTTATGGCAACTTCGCCCATCTACAGCGTCTTTCACCAGTTTGACAAGATAGTAGCGTTAGACGTCAATTTTTTAAGAAGGTTTCCAAACCCCAGCAGGTATCGTTCCACTTTGATAGTTGCGCCGTTCAACAATGAATGGATAAACCATCTTATGCAGCAGTTTTGCTACAGGGAAATTATTATCGATTGAAAGGAGAATAGAGATGAAATTTCTTGTAAGGTATGAAACAACATATTATTGGTTTGATCAGATTGAAAGAGATATGGTGCCTGAGACAAGCATGCATACGCTAGAAATTGAGGCAAATACATCGGCAGAGGCAAAATCGGAAGCAGAGCGATTAATAGGCAAAGATTTTTATTCGCAAATAGGCCTAGGCAGGGAATACGAAGCCAATATTGTTGAAGTTACCCCGATCTAATAGTAAAAGACAATAAACATGTTAAATAGCAAAAATTCCAGCAGGAATTAATTTTCCTGCTTTTTTATTTGAAAAAAATGAGCTGCGCTGTTAGAATAAATAATCAATTAATTAATAAATATATGAGCAAATTATTGATTCCAGTTATCATTGTCGTATTATTAGCAGGTATTGGTTATTTGTATATTGATAGTTTCGAAGATTCAACGCCGCCAATAAGCAATGAGCCGTTGACAACCAATACGCCTGAGCCGAGCGGAACACCAGGCATTGTAGGCGGAGATAAAGATGTGCATGGTTGTATTGGATCAGCAGGCTATTCATGGTGCGAGGCAAAGCAAAAGTGCTTGCGGATATGGGAGGAGCCGTGTATAAGTCCGAGTCCGAGCCCAGTTATTGTAGGCGGAGATAAAGACATTCATGGGTGCATCGGTTCGGTAGGATACACTTGGTGCGAAGAAAAGCAGAAGTGCCTGCGTGCGTGGGAAGAGCCGTGCAATGGTCCAAGCTGCGGATTGCAAACATGCCATGGATTAAATCTATCTTGCGGGTATAATTCGCCGATGTATTGCACGGCAGTTTATGAAATTGGGGATAAATGCTTGAAGTATGCAAAATGCGGTTATTTAAACGGTATCTGCCAGCCGATAGAAAATACTCAATTCAGCCAATGCAAAGCATGCGTCCAAGCATGCATAGATGCCAATAAAGATGATAATATAAAGATGTTTAATTGCGAAAGCAGTTGTAATTAAAAATTTATGGAAAAATTAAGAAACGTGACATTAGTATTTTTAGTTAAAAAAGATAAAGGGAAAATCACAGATATCTGCTTGGCTATGAAAAAGCGAGGATTCGGAGTAAACCGTTGGAACGGAGTCGGCGGAAAATTAAAAGATGAGGAGTCTATTGTAGAAGCAGCTAAAAGAGAGACAAAAGAAGAAATTGATGTTGAACTTAATGATATGAAAAAAGTAGCGGAACTCTCTTTTTATTTTCCCCATAATCCTACTTGGGATCAGATGGCGCATGTGTATTTTGTAGAAAACTGGCAAGGCGAAGTGAAAGAAACTGAAGAGATGAGGCCTAATTGGTTTAAAGCAAATGAATTGCCGTATAAAGAGATGTGGCCTGACGATATCTACTGGATCCCCGAGGTTTTAAAAGGAAACTTGCTGAAAGCATCATTTGAATTTGGCTTAAACGATACGATTAACAAAAAAGAGGTGAATATAGTGGAAAGCATATAAGCAGCCCATCATTGTTTTATTCTTATTTTTAAGGTAGTATTCCTATATTGTTTTTAATTTATAGCTATAAATTAAAACTATTGCGCTTAAGTTAAATCAAATTTATGTTCAAAAAGAAAGAAAAACAAGAGCCGGAGAATATGCAGGATATTTTGAGAGCTTTTAAGGAATTGAAGCTGGAAAGCGAGAAGACAAGAAAAGAGCTCCAAAAGATGAGGGAGATAAGCAAAAACTGCTTGTATAAGTTCTCGGTAATAAGATACAATCCTTTTTCAAATATCGGCGGAGACCAGAGCTTTTCGATTGCGATATTAAACGGCGAAGACAACGGATTTGTAATTACCAGCCTGCTTACCAGTGAAGGAACTAGAGTATATACGAAGCCGATTAAAAAAGGAGTTTCGGAGTATGAATTAAGCGGAGAAGAGAAAAAAGTAATAGAACAAGCCCAAAAAATTTAAATAATTTTTAATTTACAGTTTTAAATTTACAATGAATTTTCAATGATTAAATTTACAATGGCGATTAATTTCTATGTTTGAAAATTGGAAATTGTATCATTTAATGAAAATTGAAAATTGAAAATTTAAGTAATCGATTTAGACAAAATATGTCAAATAAAAAGGAGAAAAATTTAATGAGTAGATCTCCAGTGGTTGTAATTATGGGCCATGTCGACCATGGTAAGTCTTCTATCTTGGAAGCCATCAAAGACTTGAGGATTACCGCCAAGGAATCAGGCGGAATCACCCAGCATATAGGGGCGTATGAAATTGAGGAGAAAGGCAAAATGATTACCTTTATCGATACTCCGGGACACGAGGCGTTTTCAGCTATGAGGATGAGAGGAGCAAAAGTGGCTGATATTGCCATACTGGTAGTAGCAGCTGAAGAAGGCTTGAAGCCCCAGACAAAAGAAGCGATAGAGCATATCAAGAAAGCAGGCATTCCGATGATAGTGGCGATAAACAAGATTGATAAATCCACGGCTGATCCGGAGAAAGTGAAAAGGGAATTAATATCCCAAGATGTTGTCGTCGAAGATATGGGAGGAAAGATTCCTAGCGTTGAAGTGTCAGCTAAGACAAAAAAAGGGATTGACCACTTATTGGAAATAATCCTTTTAATTTCCGAGATGGAAGATTTAAAAGCCGATGTTACAGTACCGGCGGAAGGAGTAGTTATTGAATCAAGAATGGATTCTTTTAAAGGACCAGTCGCAACCGTTATTTTAGAAAAAGGGATGATTAAAAAAGGAGATCTTATTGGCACTAATTCAGTATTTGGAAAAATAAAAGGATTGGAGAACTTCTTGGGAAAAGCAATTGATTCTGCCGGCCCTTCTGTTCCAGTAAGGATTTTGGGATTTGAAAACGTAGCGGCAGTGGGAGAAACAGTAAGAGCTTACCAGACCCAGGATGAATGGAAGAAAGAGGAAAAAACAGCAAAGATTGAGCCGGAAGTTTTGGATATATTGGAAGGCCAGAAAGTTGTAAATATTATCTTGAAATCTGATGTGTTCGGGTCATTGGAAGCAATAAGCGAAGTGCTAAAGACATTGCCTCAGGAAAAAGCAGTACTTCGGATTTTAAAAGCTGAAGTTGGCGATGTAAATGATACGGATATCAAGCTGGCAAAAGCGGCAAATGCAAAGATGATTTGTTTCAGGGTAAAAGCAACGCCTTCAGCGATAAAGCTGGCGGAGAAAGAAAAAGTGACGATCATTAATTTCGACATCATTTATGAAATAGCCCAGGCAGTAAGAAACTTGCTTGAGAAATCTTTAGGATCTGAGACATCAAGGACCGATTTGGGAAAAGTTAAAATAATGGCGGTGTATAAAAATGAGAAAGCCAGGCAGGTTATCGGAGGGAAAGTAACTGTCGGAGTCATAAGGAGAGGAGCATATGCCGAGGTTGTAAGAAATGAGGAAATTATGGGAAAAGGAAAGATTGTTAATTTGCAAAAAGACAAGAAAGAAGCTGTAGAAGTGGATAAAAGGAACGAATGCGGAATGATGTTTGAAGGAGATGCTAAAATAGAGGAAGGGGATATTTTAAATATATATATAGAGGAAAGAAAAAAAGCTGAATTGTAATTATGGAAACCAAAAGATTACTTAGATTAAATGAACTGCTAAAAGAAGAGATAGGATATATACTTCTAAGAGAAATTGGGTTTGATGATGCTTTGGTCACTATTACCAGAGTTTCATGCTCTACTAATGGAATAGAAGCGAATGTTTTTGTCGCTGTTATCCCTGATGAAAAGATGGATAGTGTTTTTGCTACCTTAAGGCATGAAGTTTATTCTATCCAACAGATGATAAACAGAAAGCTGAGAATGAGGCCTATTCCGAAGATAAAGTTTATAAAGGAAAAAAATGCCAAAGAAGCGGAAAAAGTAGAAGGCATTTTAGCGGAATTGAAAAAAGAGGAGAAATAAGGTAAAAATTAAGGAATGGCCAGGTAGCCAAGCAGTAAGGCAACTCTCTGCAAAAGAGTTACACGTGGGTGCGATTCCCGCCCTGGCCTCAATTTGACAAATTTATGCCGAGGTGTTGGAACAGTAGACAGTACGGACTTAAAATCCGTTGACCGAAAGGTCGTGCGGGTGCGAATCCCGCCCTCGGCACATAAACAAAAAACCGCCATACAATAGCGGTTTTTTGTTTTAATCTTCAATTATCTCAATATATGTTTGCTTTACTCCGAAGCTTTTAGCTTCATTGTAAGTAGAAAACCATATGTCTATTTGACTGTCCGGTTTTCTGCTATGCATTCTATCTTGAACCTCAAAGACTTTTTCTCCGAATAATGCCGGTATTTTAACCTTTGTGCCGAATGGCAAATGGTTGTTAGCAATTATGCCGTCTGCCACATTCTTACCCGAAGCTGTTATAAACGGAGTGCTATCCGTTTGGCTTACGGTAGAAGAGTAGGCGGTAACTGATACCTGCATTTTGCCCGTTACTTTTGATTCTTTATACCCCAAAGAAGGGTATAAAATAGCAAGGGCTGGAGAAGAGACTGAAGCTAAGCTGTTTTCTTGGATTACGTATAAATCCTTTACTTGAGCTTCAGTATCCATTGACTGGGCTTTAATGCCCATAACAGGGAATTTTGAGATTATTAAGCTGATCAGGAATAAGGCAATTATGAGGGAAATTGAAGGTGTTTTGATTGTTGTTTTGTTCATAATAAAATCCCGCTGTTCACGGGAATGCATCAATCTTAGCATATCTAGGCCAAAAAGTCAATGATTCGGGAGGTATATTTTAGAACAAAAAAACAGCTAAAATTGACTGTTTTTTCTTTGGAGCGGGTGATGGGAATCGAACCCACGTACTTTGATTGGCAACCAAATTCACTACCATTGTGATACACCCGCAGTGATATATATGTGCCGTGGGTCAGACTTGCACTGACCACCTCACGATTTTCAGTCGCGCGCTCTGACTACCTGAGCTACCACGGCATATTTTAGTGGGCGCTATAGGACTCGAACCTATGGCCTCTTCAGTGTAAATGAAGCGCTCTACCAACTGAGCTAAGCGCCCTTACTGGTGCGCGGGAGAGGATTTGAACCTCCAAGCCTTGCGGCACATGCACCTCAAGCATGCGCGTATGCCGATTCCGCCACCCGCGCATACTGAATCTAAAAAATCTCTTAAATTATTTCTGTTCGCTTGGTGTTTCCGGTGAAGCAGCTTGTTCCGGTTGCGGGGTTTTCTCAACAGTTGATTCTTCGGCTGTTATAGGTTTTTCTTCTTCTGCAATTGCTGCGGCAAATTCTTTTCTTTTTAATTTTGCTTTTTCGCCTTTAGCTTCTCTTAAATAATAGAGCTTTGATCTCCTTACTTTGCTTCTTTTGATTACTTCTATCTTTTCTATCCTTGGGGAATGAATAGGAAATACTCTTTCAACTCCGACACTGAAAGAAACTTTTCTTACGGTTATTGTTCCATTGACTCCTTTGCCGTGTTTTGCGGCAATAACAATGCCTTCAAAGACCTGGATACGTTCCTTGTCTTTTTCCTTGATTTTCTGATGCACCTTAACAGTATCTCCCGGTCGTATATCCGGAACATTTCCTTTTATTTGCGTTTTATTAAATATGTCTGTTTTTATTGTCATAGGATTAAAATGTCTTGTTAATATTTCAACGTGGCAATCATACCTTTTTTCCGGATTTTTTTCAATGTTTATGTGCGCGATGCAGGGATTGAGCCTGCGGCCTCCCCGACGTCAACGGGACGCTCTACCACTGAGCTAATCGCGCGTATTTTATTTTAATTTTGTGGGCCCAGTAGGATTCGAACCTACAGCCTGCCGGATATAAGCCGGATGCTCCGCCGTTGAGCTATGGGCCCTAATTTATATATTTATCGGAAATTACTTTTATTGCCATTAAAATTTTCTCGGAAAGCCTTGCGTCACTTATTCTTGCATTACAAGTTCCATGTCCAAACCCGCCTTTCTGATTTATTCTTAAAGATGAAGATATTTTTATATATGGTTTGGAAAATTGGTTTAGCGGTATGCTTAAAATTTTTGACCAATATTTTTTTTCTTTTTCTATATCCATGTCATTATATAGATGCAAACAAATATGGATTTTTCTTTTTGGAATTCTTAGATAATTAATAGCCCAATCAATGAAGAAGTTTACAACAGAGGGATCTGTATTTGAGACAGAAACATTTTTTGATATTGTTTTGGTTCCTTCGCCCCAGTATAAAAATAGTCCGGCTATAAAAAAATCTCTATTTGTAAAAGGGAAAAGTTTATTTTTTTGTTCAAGATAAAATTCATTTAGTCTTTTTTCTTTTGTCCGCCTTCTGGTCTCGCGATATCTTTCGATTCTTCTTTCATTTTTACCTTGTAAAGCATCTATTCTTTCTTTAGATAATGGATAATTCTTGAGCCATCCGCTTAAAGTGCCCTTGCCTATGCCTAAAATACTTTTAATTTGGCTATAACTCATTTCTCGTTTTCTGAGAGCTAAAGCCTTTTCCTTATCCAAAAATCTTGTCATAAATGAACCTTAAATTATTATTTTATAATTATTAATCCTTGGTTCAATTATATCACCTCTTTTTTAAAAGAACAATCTACTTTATTATATTTTTTACCAAAAAATAAAAATTAATACGAAAACCGGCCAATTAGATAACTTGCCTATCTTACCGCTTTTACCTTGATTTTTAAAGGGGTGGGCGGTTTTTTAGCTTTTGCTTTCTGTTTTCTACTTTGTTCCTTATTCTTCTTAAGAGAAAAAGATTTATTGTTTTTGCTGTTTATCAAAGTTGCAAACTCCTCTTTTTCAATTGTTTCTTTTTCAATTAAAGTCCTGGCAACTCTTTCCAATACTTTCTTGTTTTTAACAATAACGGCAATTGCCTTTTTCTGGGCTTCTTTTACGAATTTTTCCACTTCGCTGTCAATTTCTGCTGCAACTTTTTCAGAATAGTTTCTTTGTTCAGATATTTCTTTTCCTAAGAAAACCATTTCTTCTTTTTCCCCGTAAGATATAGGGCCCATTTTAGACATGCCGTATTCTTTGACAAGCCTTCTGGCCAGGTCAGAGCAGCGCTTTAAGTCATTTGAAGCCCCCGTGGTTATTTCATTGAAGAATATCTTTTCAGCGCATTGTCCCCCTAAAAGTGTTGCCATTTCTCCCAGGAATTCCGTTTTTGATTTCATCTTTTTCTCTTCTGTCGGAGTCTGAAGGGTGTATCCCGCTGCCATGCCTCTCGCAATAATGGATATCTTCCGTATAGGCTCTGTTCCCGGTATAAATGAAGAAACAATTGCATGACCGGCTTCGTGAAATGCGGCGATTTCCTTTTCCTTTTTAGACAATACATGGCTTTTTCTTTCAGGGCCCAAAAGCACCTTTTCAATTGCTTCCAGAAATTCATGCTGGAATACTTGTTTTTTATTCCTTCTCGCAGAAAGTAGCGCCGCTTCGTTTGCTAC
>Ga0315276_10004963_pt1 | contig 12244 bp, 8 predicted proteins | sample YL17G05_0_MG_FD_204542 | JGI IMG/M metagenome (GOLD analysis project Ga0315276, IMG submission 204542) | Sediment microbial communities from Yellowstone Lake, YNP, Wyoming, USA - YL17G05_0 | ecosystem: Environmental > Aquatic > Freshwater > Lake > Sediment | place: USA: Wyoming | collected... | reverse complement strand
TCGTGATGCTCGAAGATTCGGTGACGACGGATCACATCTCTCCCGCCGGATCGATTTCCCCGCGGAGTCCGGCGGGAGAATACCTCCGGTCGTTGGGGATCGAACCTCCGGGTTTCAACAGCTACGGATCGAGACGGGGGAACCACGAGGTGATGCTCCGGGGGACGTTCGCGAATGTCCGTCTGAGAAACCTCCTTGCCCCCGGCACCGAGGGCACGTGGACGACCTATTTCCCCGAGAACAGAATAATGAGCATCTACGAGGCGTCTCTGCTCTATCAGAAGGCGCTTATACCCCTCGTCATCCTCGCCGGTAAGGAGTACGGCTCGGGCTCGAGCCGCGACTGGGCGGCGAAGGGGACGGCGCTTCTTGGCGTGCGCGCCGTTCTCGCCGAAAGCTACGAAAGGATTCATCGGAGCAACCTCGTCGGGATGGGTGTGCTCCCCCTGGAATTCGAACCGGGAGAATCGTACCGATCGCTCGGCCTGCAAGGCGACGAAACGTTCGACATCGACGGTCTCTCGGATGCCATCGAGCCGGGCGCAACCGTCCGCGTCACCGCCACCGCCGCTGACGGCTCGACGATCCGTTTCGAGGCGAAGGTCCGGATCGACGCGCCGGTCGAAGTCGAGTACTACAGAAACGGAGGGATTCTCCAGACGGTTCTCAAACGGCTGGCCGCGGCGTAGACCCTTGCGGCGCCACGGCGGAAATCTCGAGGTCTTCAGCGGGCTGAAAGCGCGGTATTGACCCCTCAACCGATCCCGCCGGAGCCTCTGACGGAGGTAGCCCGCTCCACCTTCTCAAGAAGGCGTCGGGCGCCGGGAAGGTCGAGCTCACTGAAGGAGGTCGTCATGCCGGTCAAGAAGCTCAAGGAGTTCCTCGACACGAACAAAATCATGTACGTGAGCATCACGCATTCCCCCGCGTACACCGCGCAGCAGATCGCCGCGTCCGCTCATATCCCCGGAAAAGAGCTCGCCAAAACGGTGATGGTCAAACTCGACGGCAAGCTCGCCATGGCCGTACTTCCCGCATCACTCAAGGTCGATTTCGATCTTCTCAAGAAGGCGTCGGGTGCCGGGAAGGTCGAGCTCGCGAGCGAGGGCGAGTTCCGGGAGACGTTTCCGGGGTGCGAGCTCGGGGCGATGCCGCCTTTCGGCAATCTATACGACATGGAGGTCTTCGTCGCCGTGCCGCTTGCCGCCGACGAGGAGATCGCGTTCAACGCGGGTTCGCACGTCGAGCTCATCAGACTCTCTTACAGGGATTTCGAGCGGATCGTGAAGCCGAAGGTCGCGGAGATCTCGCGCAAAGGCTGACCCGCGATCCGCCGCCGCAACTCCGCTCGTTCCACGCGGATTCGCATGCCCTCGGTGCCGCGCGCGCTCCTCGGCCGTCAGGCCGAGGGGCGCAAAGCCAAGCGCAGGAAAACGACGACACCGCCGCCGGCGCACCATCCCGCCCGACAACCGCACAGGCGCACCATCCCGCCCGACAACCGCGCAGGCGCGCCGTCCCGCCCGACAACCGCGCAATTCCCGTCGTTGCTATTTCGCGGCGAGTGGTCTAAAATGGACCGATTGCGGGACGTGACTCGTCTTAAGGGGAGGAACTCATGCGAAAAAAAGTCACAATAGACGGAAACGAGGCCGCGGCGTACGTGGCCCACAAGACCAACGAAGTGATCGCCATCTACCCGATCACTCCTTCATCGAACATGGGAGAACACGCGGACCAGTGGAGCGCCATGGGGCGCAAGAACCTCTGGGGAAGCGTGCCGATCGTCGTCGAGATGCAATCCGAGGGCGGGGCCGCGGCGGCCCTCCACGGGGCCTTGCAGGGTGGGGCGCTCTCCACGACCTTTACGGCGAGCCAGGGGCTCCTGCTGATGATTCCGACGATGTACAAGCTCGCCGGCGAGCTCACCAGCATGGTGATTCACATCTCGGCCCGCTCGCTCGCGTGCCAGGCCCTGTCGATTTTCGGCGACCACAGCGACGCGATGGCCGTCCGCTCGACGGGGTTCGCGATGCTCTTTTCGAACTCGGTCCAGGAAGTCATGGATTTCGCGCTCATCTCCCAGGCGGCGACACTCGAGTCGCGCGTTCCCTTTCTCCATTCGTTCGACGGCTTCAGAACGTCGCACGAAGTGATGAAGATCGAGGAACTCGCCGAGGATGACATCCGCGCTCTTATCGACGACAATCTCGTGCGTAAGCACCGGGAGAGGGCTCTCTCTCCCGAACGTCCGGTCCTCCGAGGCACCGCCCAGAACCCGGACACGTACTTCCAGTGTCGCGAGACGGTGAATCCCTACTACGTCGCCACCCCGGGGATCGTTCAGGGCGTGATGGACAAGTTCGCGACACAGGTGGGGCGCCATTATCACCTCTTCGACTACGTCGGATCTCCGGACGCCGATCGGGTCATCATCCTCATGGGGTCCGGGTGCGAGACCGTCGAGGAAACCGTCGAGTACCTCGTCTCGAAGGGCGAGAAAATAGGGGCGGTCAAGGTTCGACTTTTCAGACCGTTCTCGGTGGAAGATTTTGTAAAGGTGCTCCCCGCGTCGACGAAAGTCATCGCCGCTCTCGACCGGACGAAGGAGCCCGGCGCGGCGGGCGAGCCGCTCTATCAGGATGTGATTACGGCGCTCATGGAATCGAGGGGCGCGGGAAAATCGCCTTTCAAAGAGTACCCCGCGGTGGTCGGCGGGCGGTACGGACTCTCTTCGAAGGAGTTCACCCCCGCGATGGTCAAAGGTCTCTTCGACGAGATGAAGAAGGTCCACCCGAAGAACCACTTCAGCCTCGGAATCAACGACGACGTGACCCATTCGAGCATCGACTACGATCCGGAATGGGACATCGAACCCGACGACGTATCGCGAGGCGTCTTCTGGGGGCTGGGATCGGACGGCACGGTAGGGGCGAACCGCAATTCGATCAAGATCATCGGCGAGGAAACGGACTTCGCCGCGCAGGGGTACTTCGTTTACGACTCGAAGAAGGCGGGTGCGAGAACGATCTCGCATCTGCGTTTCGGTCCCCGGCCGATCAAGAGCACCTACCTGATCAGAAAGGCCAACTTCGTCGCCGTTCACCAGTTCGGTTTTCTAGAGCGCTACAACACGCTCGAGATGGCCAAGCAAGGCGCCACGTTCTTCCTCAACAGTCCCTTCGGTCCGGACGAAGTGTGGGACAAGCTGCCCGTGGAGAGCCAAGAGCAGATCATCGCCAAGAAGATCAAGTTTTACGTGATCGACGCTTACAAAGTCGCGAAAGACAACGACATGGGTGTTCGCATCAACACGATCATGCAGGTCGGTCACTTCGCGCTCTCCGGCGTGCTCCCCAAGGACGAAGCGATCACGAAGATCAAGGAGGCGATCCGCAAGACCTACGGCAAGAGGGGAGAGGCCGTGGTCAAAATGAACTTCGCCGCGGTGGACGCCGCGGTCAGCCATATCCACGAAGTCAAGGTCCCGGGGAAAGTCACGAGCAAATTCAAGATGCCGCCGCCTATGCCCGCCGAGGCGCCCGAGTTCGTGCGGAACGTGTTGGGGAAAATGGCCGCAGGTTACGGCGACGATCTTCCCGTGAGCGCGTTTCCGGCCGACGGCACCTATCCGACGGCGACGACGCAGTGGGAGCGGCGAAACATCGCGCTCGACGTGCCGGTGTGGGAACCGCTGATCTGCATCCAGTGCGGGAAGTGCGTCATGGTCTGCCCGCACGCCGTTCTCCGCGCGAAGATCTACGACGAGAAGGATCTCGCCGGCGCCCCCGAGACGTTCAAGACAACCGACGCGAGGTGGAAAGAATTTCCCAACAAGAAATACACGCTCCAGCTCTCGATCGACGATTGCACGGGGTGCGCGCTTTGCGTCGAAGTCTGTCCGGCGAAGGACAAGAGCCAGGTCGGACGAAAAGCAATCAACATGTCTCCGGAGCTCCCGCTGCGCGCGGCGGAGAGAAAAAACTGGGAGTTCTTCAAGAAGCTTCCCGAGACGACGCGCGGAGAGAACGGCGGGAACGGCGGCGTGAAGTTCAACAAGACCAAGGACGTCCAGCTCCTCACGCCGCTCTTCGAGTTTTCGAGCGCGTGCGCGGGGTGCGGCGAGACGCCGTACCTCCGCCTGATGAGCCAGCTCTTCGGCGACCGGTCGATCATCGGGAACGCCACCGGATGCTCGAGCATCTACGGCGGGAACCAGCCGACGACGCCGTGGACGGTGGGCCGGGACGGACGCGGTCCCGCGTGGAACAACTCGCTCTTCGAGGACACGGCGGAGTTCGGTTTGGGTATCCGTCTGGCCGTCGACAAGCAGCGGGAGTACGCGCGAGAGCTCGTGGCGCGTCTTCGTGACGCGATCGGAGCCGAGCTCGCCGACGGGTTGTTGAACACCGATCAATCGACGGAGGAGGGCGTCGTCGCCGGGAGGCGCCTCGTCCAGGATCTCAAGTCGAGGCTCCGGAGCCGGAGCGACCCCGAGTCGCGGGATCTTCTCGCCGTCGCGGACTACCTGGTGAGAAAGACCGTGTGGTCGATCGGCGGCGACGGCTGGGCGTACGACATCGGGTACGGCGGACTCGATCACGTGATCGCGCAGACGCGAAACTTGAATCTCCTCGTGCTCGACACCGAAGTCTACTCCAACACCGGGGGACAGTCGTCGAAATCGACCCCGCTCGGGGCCGTCGCGAAGTTCGCGGCGGGCGGAAAGCCCGTGCCGAAGAAGGATCTCGGACTTCTCGCCATGGTGTACGGTCACGTGTACGTCGCGAGGGTGGCGATGGGGGCGAACGAGAACCAAACGCTCCGCGCGTTCATCGAGGCGGAGTCCTACCAAGGTCCATCGCTCATCATCGCCTATTGTCACTGCATCGCCCACGGGATCGACATGGTCAAGGGGATGGATCAGCAGAGGCTGGCCGTGGAAACGGGCTACTGGCCGCTCTACCGGTACGACCCCAGGTTGCGGGACGAGGGAAAGAACCCGCTTCAGATCGATTCCAAACCGCCGAAGGTGCCTCTCGAGGACTACGTTTACAACGAAAACCGCTACCGGATGCTCCAGAAGAGCAACCCGGCAGTGGCCGCCCAGCTCCTCAAGCAGGCGAAGGAATCGGTCAAGGAGCAATGGAACATTCTCGGAAGGCTCGCGGCGCCCGACGCCGCGGCAAACGCAAACGGCCCCGCCAGGACGGAAACGATGGCGGCGGCATCGGGCAATCCTCGAAGTGAAACGCAGCGGAAGGAGGACTGAGATGGACCTCAGCACAACCTACATGGGAATGAAACTCAAAAACCCGATCGTCCACTCGGCGTCTCCGCTCACCGAGGACGTCGACAACATCCGCCGGCTGGAAGACGCGGGGACATCCGCCATCGTCATGCACTCGATTTTCGAGGAACAGATCACGATGGAGGGCCGCCAGCTCGACCACTATCTCGAGTACGGGACGGAAAGCTTCGGCGAAGCGTTGAGCTATTTCCCCGTTCTCGAGTCGTACAAGAACGGGCCGGAGGAATACCTCGAGATGGTCGCCGCGGCGAAGAAGGCGGTCGGGGTCCCGATCATCGGAAGCCTCAACGGCGTTTCGACCGGCGGCTGGATCGATTACGCGAGGAAGATCGAGGAAGCGGGCGCCGACGCGCTCGAACTCAACGTCTACTACATCCCGACCGAACCGAAGCTCACCGGGGCCGAGGTCGAGCAGATGTACATCGAGGTGGTATCCGACGTCAAGAAGAGCGTCTCCATCCCGGTGTCGGTCAAAATCGGTCCGTTCTTCAGCGCCCTGGCAAACGTCGCCCAGCGGCTCTCGGACGCCGGCGCGGACGCGCTGGTTCTCTTCAACCGGTTTTACCAGCCCGATATCGACCTCGAAAACCTCCAGGTGACTCCCCACCTCGTCCTGAGCGACTCGAACGAGCTTCGGCTTCCGCTGCGCTGGGTGGCGATCCTCTATGGCAGGATCCCCGTGGACTTCGGGATCACGACGGGGATCCACACGCACAAGGACGTCTTGAAGGGGCTCATGGCCGGCGCGAACGTCACGATGATCACGTCAGAGATCCTTAAGAAAGGCACCGGACGCATCGGAGACCTTCTGCGGGATCTCATCTCGTGGATGGATGAACACGAATACGAGTCGGTCAAACAGCTGCTCGGGAGCATGAGCCAGAAAAACTGCGCGGAGCCGGCCGCTTTCGAACGGGCGAACTATATGAAGGTGCTCCAATCGTGGCGGTCCGATCCGACGGGAAAACTCGTTTAGGACGGCGTTCGTTCCGAAGTCTTTCACATTCTCAAGAGAGGTGTCCTCCCGGCATGTCGATGAAGCAACGGTACGCTCTCACGAACCCGATATCGTCGATACTGGGGAAGTCGCGCGAGGAGTTCACTCGCGAGGATCTCGTCAAGGTCGTCGAAGAGAAAAAGATAGAAAAGATCACCCTCCACTACGTAGCCCTCGACGGGAAGCTCAAGGAGCTCAAGATCCCCTTCGCCAACCGTTATCAGGCGGAGAGGATCCTCGCGGACGGCGAGCGGGTGGACGGTTCCTCGCTCTTCAGGGGAGTCGTGGACATCGGCCGGTCCGACCTCTACGTCGTCCCCGTCTACAAGACGGCGTTTCTCAACCCGTTCGACGAAACGAGCCTCGACTTCGTCTGCCGGTATTTCCGGTCCGACGGGGAACTGGCGCCCTTTACATGGGACAACATTCTGCTCAAGGCGGATGAGCTTTTCAGAAAGAACAGCGGGCTCGAACTCTACGCAATGGGGGAGCTCGAGTTCTTTCTCGTCCGGGAGTCCCAAGGGCCGGGTTATCCCGCGCAAAGACAGGGCGGCTACCACGCTTCGGCTCCCTTCGTCAAGAGCGGGCAGATCCTCGACGAAATGGTGCGCTGTCTCACGCAAGTCACCGGCGCCGTCAAGTACGCCCACAGCGAGGTGGGCTACATCGAAAGGATCCACAGCGGTTCTGACGAACTCGACGGCAAGATGGCCGAACAGATGGAAATCGAGCTCTTCCCCAGCCCGATCGACGAAGCGGCCGACCACGCCGTTCTCGCCCGCTGGATCATACGAAACGTCGCCTATCACCACGGGTGCGTCGCTACCTTCGCTCCGAAGATCGAGGAGGGGGTGGCCGGCAACGGAATGCACTTCCACCTCGAGCTCATGGAAAAAGAGCGAAACGTCATGACCGACGAGAACGGAGCGCTCACCCAACGCGCGCGAAGACTCATCGGCGGGCTCTGCGCGTACGCGGATTCTCTCACCGCGTTTGGCAACACGGTCCCCGCGGCGTATCTTCGCCTCGTCCCCGATCAAGAGGCCCCGACGCGGATCTGCTGGAGCGACATGAACCGGAGCGCCATGATCCGTGTACCGCTCTCGTGGTCGAAGGTGAGCGATCTCTCTCTCAAGCTCAATCCGCAGCAGAAGACCCGTTTTCAACGGTCGGGCAACCGTCAGGCGGTGGAGATACGGAGCCCCGACGGAAGCGCCATCATCCATCTGCTTCTTGCCGGGCTCGCCCTCGCCGTCGATTGGGGTATGACACGGGGTGAGTCGCTCGACCTCGCCGAAAAGCTCTACGTCACGGGAGACATCTTCCGGAACCAGAAGCTCTTCGAGACGCTGCCGGCGCTTCCCAAGAGCTGCGTCGAGTCGTCCCGCATCATCCTTGAGAAGAGAGATCTCTACGAGAGGGACGGCGTCTTCCCACCCGGCGTGATCGACTATGTCGCCGCGACTCTCGCGGACGAAGACGACGAGAACCTCAACCGGTATCTCTCCGGTCTCGCCGACGACACGCGCATACTCGAGTCCCGAAGGGTCATGCACAAGGACGTTCACCGGCACTAGGCCGCCCGCGCGTGTTTGTCCGCGATGTTTTGGGAATGCGGATGCGTGAGCGCGGGCCTCGCGGTGTGTGAGGGGTTCCGATGACGGATGACACCGACGACGTCGATCCCGTGGAGCTTCCCATCGACGGTGTGCTCGATCTCCACACCTTCGACCCCCGCGAGGTAAAAGAGCTTGTCGTCGACTACCTCGCCGAATCCCGCAAGAGGGGAATCCTCGAGGTGCGGATCATACACGGAAAGGGAACCGGCACGCTCCGCCGGACGGTGGAGTCCGTTCTCGACAAACGTCCCGAAGTATCGTCGTACCGGCTCGCGGACGCGGCCGGCGGAAGCTGGGGGGCGACTCTCGTTTTCTTAAAGCCGCCGCCGGAGGAGTAACGCGAAACGGCGCAAGCGGTGTCGGTCCACGGCCCGGCTTCGCGCGGCGTCGAAAGCGCTCCGGCCCTGGACCGCCGCCGGGCGCCGTGCAACCCGCGGTCCACGAACGGACCACGCTCGTCTACGGCAAAAGAGGGATCCGGTACGTGGACAACGAAATCGGACACGCGGCGGAGAATCTTTTTCTCCAGGCGGTGGCGCTCGGTCTCGGGGCGGTCGCCGTCGGCGCGTTCGACGACGAAGCCGTCGCCCGTGTGCTTCGCCTCCCCGCCGCTCACCGGCCTCTCTATCTCTTGCCCGTGGGGCAACCGGCGTAGACCGGGGTCAATTTCGATCGGGCGAGATCCGCTCGGAGACCGGGTCCACGTGGGCGGCGCACACCCTGCGTGGTATACTCGATCCCGCCGGAAGAAAATGACCCACACAAATGACCCACACAATGGAGCAGACCATTCGCAGGTTCCTCGCGCCCTTTCTTCTTCTTGCCGCTCTCGCCCTCGCGGGTTTCCTCGGGGGCGCTCCGTTGTCTCCGGCCCCCGTGTTGGCGGCACCGGGTGAGACCGGCGGCCCGTTGGCGTCGGCCGCTCTCTCGCCCCGTTCGGTCCTTATCCTCGTCATCAATCTTCTTGGCGGTCTGGGTCTATTCCTCTACGGGTTGCACCTCCTCAGTCACGGGATGAAGCGTGCCGCGGGGACATGGCTGAGGACGATCCTCGGAACGATCACGAACAACCGTCTTATCGCCGTGTGCGCGGGCGCGTTCGTGACCGTGGTGATCCAGAGCAGCAGCGCCACGACGGTCATGCTGGTGAGTCTCGTCCAGGCGCAGATGATGTCGTTTGCGCAGACGCTGGGGATCATTCTCGGCGCCGACATCGGGACGACGATCACCGTCCAGCTCATCGCGTTCAGGATCACCGACTATGCGCTCCTCATCGTCGCCGCGGGGGCTCTTCTGATGCTCTCGTCGAAAAACAAGGTCAAGGACGCCGGCGAAACGATCCTTGGGGCGGGGCTCGTTTTCTACGGGCTCTACGTGATGTCTCGAGCGGTCGAACCGCTCACGATATACCGCCCCTTCCTCGACGTCTTGCTCGAGCTCGAACACCCGCTCGCCGGCTTCGCCGCGGGGACCCTCCTCACCGCAGTCGTGCAGGGGAGCTCGGCGTTCATCGGCATCCTCATCGCGCTCTCCCTCCCCGGTCTATTGACTCTCGACGCGGCGATCCCCCTCCTCCTAGGGGCAAACGTCGGGACGAGCGTCACGGCGATACTCGCGGCCGTGAACGCGCGCCCGGAGGCAAAGAGAGTCGCTTTGGCGCACACGATGTTCAAACTCGCGGGAGCATTGATTTTCATCGGGTGGACCGGCGCCTTTGCTGATTTCATCCGGTGGACATCGCCGGGCGGTGGGGAAGCCGGGCACGCCCTTGCCGGGGCGGGATCCTCCGTCCCCCGGCAGATCGCGAACGCCCATACGGTTTTCAACCTTGCCCTCACCGCGCTCTTTCTTCCGTTCACTCCGCTCGCCGCGAAGCTCTTCGCCAAGATTCTCCCGGACAAGGAGGAAGTGGAAAAGGAGCCGTTCAAGACGAAGTACCTCAACGAGTCGATGATCGCCACCCCGGCCCTCGCGCTCAATCTGGCCAAACAGGAGGTGCTGCGGATCGGTGACATCGTGATCGACACGGTGGAGAAAATAGTGAAACCCTTCGTGGATCGCGACGAGACCGCGCTCGACGAGGTCGAACTCAACGAACGCCGGATCGACTTCCTCACGGAGAAGGTGAGCGACTACCTGAGAAAGATCGCCCGGCAGGAGGTCGCCGAGAAGAGGGTCAACGAGGTGTTCGAGGTGATGTACACGGCCACCGAGCTCGAGCTCATGGCGGACATCGTCCACAAGATGCTGAGGCCGCGGGCGCGGGAATGGCTCCGCCGGGATCTTTCTTTTTCGGACCAGGGTAAGGCGGAGATACTCGATTACCACCTGCGGACGCTCAAGCAGATCAGCAGGGCGCTCGAAGTGTTCAGGGATCTGAATCTCGAAAAAGCGGAAGCGATGAAGCGCAAACACCGCAAGTACCGTTCGATGGAAATGGATTTCATGCGGACCCACTACGAGAGACTTCGCCTGGACATCCCGGAGTCGGTGGCGACGACGGAGGTCCACCAGGATCTCATCGAGCAATTCGCCCGCATCACCAGCCACGCGACGAACATCGCGCGTATGTTTCTTGCGTGGTCTTCGCGGGGGAATTCATCGGATGGTGGTGACGAAAACGCGGTGGGGCCCGGGTGATCCATTCGCGTCGGACCGACATGACCGGCAAACCGCATATATCCGAGTCGGCCTTTCTCGTCAACGAGTCGAGGGCGCGAAACGTGGGTCTGAGCCGCGACCGTTACGCAGGTCTCTGGGTCACGGATGCGACCCGCCGGCTCTGGGAGGATTTCTCGCGCGAAGTCTACCCCTACGACGACACCGAACTCGCCCTGAGAAACCGTTTCTATCTCGAAGTCCTCGAAGCGAGCATCCGAAAAGATCCCGCCGTCGTCTTCGTCAACCTCGCGGCGGGGTTCACGTCGTATCCTTTTCTCACCGAGAAGCCCTGCCGCTCGATCGAGGTGGATTTCGACCACGTCTGCCGCTTCAAAAAATCGAAGATCGAGGAATGGCGGCGAAGGGGCGCCGTTCCGCTCCGCGACGTCGAGTACCTCGCGTGCGATCTGGCGAACGAACACGCCCTCGGCGCGCTGAGTGCGCGTCTTCGGGGCGAGCTCGGCTCGGCTCGGTCCGTCGTTTTTCTCGAAGGGATCACCTATTACCTCGAGAGGACCGCCCTGCTCCGTCTGTTCGGGATCCTTGGGGGGCTCCAGCGCCCGGGTTCGGTGATTGCGCTCGATTTCTGGACCCCCGACGCCGACAACCACCCCGTCCACGTCCGGTTCAGGAAGTTTTTCGCCGAACGGTTCGGCCACGGCGAGTCGGAATACAATGTCTTCGAGCCGGATCTCTTGCGGACGATCGACGGTTATGAGATCGTCGAACTCACCGATATCGTTGAACTGGAGAGGCGGTTCTCCAACGAGAGGAAACTCACCGCCCCCCAGGAGATACTTCCCGAACGCTACGCCGTCCTCGAACGGCGGGAAAGGATCTAGAATATGCCTTCGGAAGCCCGCGAGACCCCTGCCACGGTGTTCGAGGTCGCGGATCTCGTGCAATGGCAGAAGGACTCGGTCGTAAGCCGGACACTGATCAAGAGGGACAAAGGCACCGTCACGCTCTTCGCGTTCGACAAGGATAACGCACTCAGCGAACACACCGCGCCGTTCGACGCGCTTCTCCACGTCCTCGACGGCGAGGCTGAGATCAAAATAGACAACGCACCTTACCAGTTAAAGGCGGGAGAGGCGATCATCCTTCCGGCGAATCACCCCCACGCGGTGAGGGCGGTCACCCCGTTCAAGATGATTCTCACCATGATCCGTTCGTGAGCGAGCGCCGAGGGGCGTTCGCCCCGGCGGCACGCGGGCGAAGCGGCCGGCTCTACGGCGAAAGCGACGCGCGGGCGCGGCGGCCGGGTCCCGACGAAAGAGACGCGTGGTCGGAGCCGAGGGACGGCCGTCGAAGTGACGCGCGGGAAAGGCGTTAGAGTCCCGGCGGATATCGTGTTCATCGTTTCCCGCTCAGCTTCGCCGGCGCGTTTATCTATTGAAGGCGGCTCGAAGTTCGGTATAATGGGACGCGACTTTCCGGGAAGGATTGAATCCGAAAAACCGTGTGGTGTGCAGGCGGGTTCGCCACGAAGTTCCCTTGCTTGCCCTTTTCGCGGTTCCCACATCGATAAGAACCTATCGGACGGATCTGACGTGACGATAGTAGCGTCCAGGTATCATCCACAAAGGAGAGACTCATGCGAGACGTCGCAATAATCGGCGCGGGGATAACCCCCTGCAAAGGCCGTTGGGTCGA
>Ga0315276_10004962_pt1 | contig 12246 bp, 9 predicted proteins | sample YL17G05_0_MG_FD_204542 | JGI IMG/M metagenome (GOLD analysis project Ga0315276, IMG submission 204542) | Sediment microbial communities from Yellowstone Lake, YNP, Wyoming, USA - YL17G05_0 | ecosystem: Environmental > Aquatic > Freshwater > Lake > Sediment | place: USA: Wyoming | collected... | reverse complement strand
GCGGCGGCGCTGGGTGCGGTCGCCATGGTGGTGGGCGCTCTTGGCCTGTCGGCGGTGATCGGCGGGCTGAGCGGCCCACCCGACGCGGAGCGCCGCGCCGACAGCCTGCGCTCGGTGGCGCGGGCCGGCCGGGTGCGCGCCGAGGTGCTGAACGGCAGCGGGCAGGCCGGGGCTGGCAGCCTGGTCGCGAGCCTGCTGCGCGAGAGCGGCATCGAGGTCGTCGGCATCCGCAACGCCGACCGCTTTGACTACCCGCGCACGCTGGTCGTGGCGCGCGGCGCGGATCCAGCCCGGGCCAGGACCGTGGCGCGGCGGCTGCGCGGGTCGCAGGTGCTCCGGCAGCGGGCGCCGGTGGACTGGGATGTGACGGTGGTGGTGGGACGGGACCAGGCTCGGCAGGCGCTCGAGGCGCCCTAGCCGGCCGGGGGGTCCCGCAACGCGATTCGCGGAGGAACGGATATGCCGCAACTGGGAATGGGCGAGCTGATCATCATCTTCTTGGTCGTCTTGCTGCTCTTCGGCGCCAACCAGATCCCCAAGGTCGCCAAGGGGCTCGGGCAGGGCCTGCGGGAGTTCAAGCGCGCGGCCCGCGAGCTGCAGGAGGACGATAAGGACCAGGGAGACAAGGACAAGGACAAACCGAAGCCGATCGAGTAGGTCCACGCCCCGGACGGCCGGAGGGTTCCGGATCGGGCGCCCGAAACCCTCCGCCTACCCGCGCCTACCGGCGCGGCCTTCCTACTGGATGGGGAGCACGTCTCCCCGCCGATCCTCCACCTTGCTCGTCGAGCGCAGCCAATCGAGCCAGGCGCTGAAGTTGCGGTTCTGGCGCGTCGACAGCAACCCCCGCGACACCTGCACCTTGAGGGAGTCGTAGCTCGCCATCGGCGCGGGCTCGTGGGCGTCCTTGCGCAGGAGCAGCACCCCGCCGGCGGCGCTGATCGGCCCGCCGACCTGGCCGGCCGGCAGCGTGAACGCCAGGCCCAGCGCCAGATTGCTGCCCACCAGCTGCGGTGGCGCCTGCGCGCGCGAGAAGATCCCGGTGGCCTCGACCGTGGCAGCGCCGGCGGCGCGCGCCGCCGCCACGAAGTCCTGGCCGCCGCGGACCGCGGCGAGCGCCCGCTCGGCCGCGCGACGCGGCTCCTCGAGGCGCATCCTCTGCTCCACGAACGCCCTGACCTGGGCGCGCACGTCCTCGAACTTGCGCGGCCCTTCCTCGCGGCGCTCCTTGACCTGCAGCAGCACCCAGTTGGCTTCCTGGTCGTAGACGGCGCTCACCGAGCCCGCCTTGGCGGTGAGCACGAACCCCTGTGCCTGAGGGATGGCGTAGAGCTCCGGCGCGAAGCTGTTGGCGTTGACCCAGCCGGTCTCGCGCGCCGCCACGCCCATGGCCGCCGCCGTCGGGCCGAGGCCGCGCGACCGGGCGGCCTTGCGCAGCTTCTCGAGGCGCTCGAGATCCTCCTGCAGCGAGGTCTCGGAGATGCGGATGGAGATCACGATCTGGCGCATGCGGTAGAGCGGCTCGGGGCCCGCGACGGGGCTGCGCCGCACCTGCATCAAGTAGTACTTGATGCCCTCGCGCACCGGATCGAGCACCGCCGAGTCGGCCACCGTGGCCACCTTGCCCGAGACCTCGGCGGGCAGATCGGCAGCCCGGAAGTCGCGCCCCACCTCCCCGCCCTGGTCGGCGGTCGGGCCCTCGGAGTGGTCGCGGGCCAGCTGGGCGAAGTCGGCGCCGGCGCGCGCCTGCTGGGCCAGGGAGGCGGCCCGGTCGCGGGCCGCGGCGTCGTCCTCCGGCGTGAACTTCTTGGGCAGGATCACGACCACGGCACTGGCCTCGACCGGCCCCGAGAACAGGCCGCGGTGCTGCTCGTAGTACTCGCGCAGCGTCGCGTCGGTGATCTTGGTGGTGTCCAGGGGAGCGGTCGAGGGCAACCAGCGGGCCACCATCACCTGCGCCTTCTCGTACTGGTCCACGAAGGCTCGCATCAGCTCCGGCTCGCTGAACTTGGCGGTGGCCAGGAGGCGCTCCTCGACCTTCTGCGCCGGCAGGGTGCGGCGCACCTCCTCCTCCAGCGGGCTCCAGTTGATCTGGGGGTCGGAGAGCGCGGCCATGTACTTCTGGGCGTCGAACCGGCCGTTGGTCTGGAAGGCCGGCTGGGAGCGCACCGACGCGGGCGGCGTGTTGCGCATCGCGAAGACCACCTCCGGGTCGGTGGCCCGGAAGCCGATCCTGCGGCCCAGCCGCAGCATGGACTTCTCGGTGAGCAGCTGCAGCCACGCCTGCTCGCGCAGCATGCCCTCCTCGCGGCTCTGGGGGTCGCGTCCGTACTGCTGGACGAACTGCTGCACCAGGCCGTTGTAGGTGTTCTGCAGATCCTGCTGCGTGATCGGCTGCCCGTCCACGGTGCCCAGGACGGTCGAGCCGCGCACCTCGCGAGTGCCGACGATGTTGGGCGCGACCGAGAAGCCGATGATGAAGGTCACGGCGGTGCCGAGGATGACCAACCACCAGATGATCGCCGTGCGGCGGCTGCCCCGCAGGAATTTCAGCATGCCCTTGAGCTCCCGAAGTCGTTGGAAGGGGTTCCCCGCGCGATCCGAAGGTGGATCCGAGGTCGAGGCACTCTACCATCGGCCGGGCGGGCCCAACAAGGCCGCCGGGGGGTGGGGCCGCGCCCCCGGCCGCACATCGGCATTGACCCGGCGGCGGCGTCAGGTATGGTGGCCGAAGTCGGCCGCCGCGCCGGCCCGGAGACCCGGAGAGCCCATCGGATCATGACCCCCAAGACGGCCGGAGAAGACGCCGCCGGAATCGAGGCGCCCGGCTTGCCGCTGGAGCAGGTGCTCGACACGCTCGAGCAGGGCGTGCTCGCTCTCGACCGCGAGCGCAAGATCCTCTACGCCAACCGGCGTTGCGAGGAGCTGCTCGGCATGCCGCCGGAGGATCTCGTCGGCTTGCCCGCCACGCGGGTGTTCGTCGGCCTGGAAGCCAAGTGGCTGCGCGGCGAGTCGCGCCAGCCGCGCGAGTTCCGGGTCGAGACCGAAGGCCGCGAGGCCACCCTCAAGGTGGAGGCCTTCCCCATGCGCGGCGATACCGGCGCGGTGGTCGGCCACGTCCTGGTGGCCGACGCGGTGGCCGAGACCGAGGGCGGCGAGTTCCAGAAGAAGCTCGACCGGCTGGTCTCCCTGGGCGAGCTGTCGGCCTACGTGGCGCACGAGATCCGCAACCCGCTGACGGGCATCCGCACGACGGTCCAGTTCGTCTCCTCCAAGCTCAAGCCCGCCGACTCGCGGCGCGAGGACCTCGACGACGTCATCAAGGAGCTGGACCGCATCGAGCAGATCATCACCGGGCTGCTGCTCTTCGCCCGGCCGCAGAGCGGGCGGCCGGTGCTCTCCGACCTGCACGCCATCGTCGACAAGACGCTCGACAACCTCGAGCTGCAGATGAGCGCCGGCGGCGTGAAGGTGGACAAGGACTACGTCGAGGAGCTGCCCAAGGTGTGGGTGGACCCCGACCTGGTGCAGCAGGTCTTCCTCAACCTGTGCCTGAACGCCGTGCAGGCGATGCCTGAAGGCGGCGCGCTCACCGTCTCCACCTCCGTGCGCCGCCCGCGCACCCGCAAGCAGTTCGTCGACGTCTCCTTCGCCGACACCGGCCCCGGGATCGCCAAGGACAGCATGGAGAAGATCTTCGACCCCTTCTTCACCACGCGCTCCATGGGGACCGGCCTGGGCCTGCCCATCTCGCTCGAGATCGTGCGCGACCACGGCGGGGTGATCACGGCGCGCAACAACTCCTCCGGCGGGGCGACCTTCCGGGTCTCCTTCCCGCTGCCCGTGGAGTCGCCCGAAGAACGATGAAATCCACCGTCGTCGTCATCGACGATGAAGTCCTGATCCGCAAGTCGCTCACCAAGGTGTTGAAGGCGCGCGGCTACCGCGTCGAGAGCGCCGCCACGGGCGGCGCCGGCTACGACCTCGTCCGCCAGCTGCGCCCCACGGTCACCATCCTCGACATGCGCCTGCCCGACACCGACGGCCTCTCGGTCCTGCGCCGCATCCGCGAGACCGACCGCGAGACTCAGGTCATCGTGATCACCGCCTACGGGGACATCGAGTCGGCGGTCGAGGCGATGAAGCTGGGGGCCGCCGACTTCGTGCGCAAGCCCTACGAGATGGAAGACATCGTGCTGGCCGTGCAGTCGGCCGCGCAGGCCTTCGCCCGGGAGACCGAGCTGGACGCCTTCCGCCGCGGCCAGCAGGACCCGCTGCGCTCCTCCGAGATCCTGGGCGAGAGCCCGACCATCCTGGAGCTGCGGCAGGTGATCGCCAAGGTGGCCGCCTCCGAGGCCACCACCGTGCTCATCGAGGGCGAATCGGGGACCGGCAAGGAGCTGGTGGCCCGCGCCATCCACGACCAGAGCGAGCGCCGCGACTGCCCGCTGGTCGAGGTGAACTGCTCGCAGTTCCAGGAGGCGCTGCTCAACAACGAGCTCTTCGGCCACGAGCGCGGCGCCTTCACCGACGCCCGCGAGGTCAAGAAGGGCCTGGTGGAGGTGTGCGAGAACGGCACCCTGTTCCTCGACGAGGTGGGGGAGATGCCGCTCGGCACGCAGGCCATGCTCCTGCGCTTCATCGACTCGCGGCAGTTCAAGCGGGTCGGGGGGACCGAGACCCTGCAGGCCAACCTGCGCATCGTCACGGCCACCAACAAGCGACTCGAGGACGAGGTGACGCGGGGGCGCTTCCGGGAGGATCTCTACTACCGCCTGAAGGTGGTCAGCATCCGGCTTCCGGCCCTGCGCGAGCGGGGCGACGACGTGGTGCTGCTGGCCCGCCATTTCCTGGCCGAGATGAACGCCAAGTTCAAGAAGCGGTTCCGCGAGCTCTCGCCGGAGGCGGCAGGGCTGCTGCGGCGCTACTCCTGGCCGGGCAACGTGCGCCAGCTGCGCAACGTGCTCGAGCGGGTCGTGCTGCTGGAGGACGGCGAGCTTCTGATGCCGGCCCACCTGCCGCCGGAAGTCGCCGGGGAAGAGTCGGGGCCGCGCCCGCGCGATCGCTTCGCCTCGCAGACGCTGGCGCAGATCGAGGAGCAGCACATCCGGGAAGTCCTGCGCATGACCGGGGGCAACAAGTCGCGCGCGGCGCGCATCCTCGACATCGCGCGGCCCACTTTGATCGAGAAGCTGAAGCGGATGGAAGGAGTAGATGTAAGAGAAGGCGACATGTCAAAAAATCGAACAGCTCCCGTAAGTGATTGATAATCCGTGTTATTCAGTTCTAAACTCGTCGTCCCTGTTAGAAATCCTAACAGCTAATCCCGCGATTCTTCATCAGCGGCCGCATTCGATCTCCCCGGAGTCCTGACGATAGATTCAAGTCGATTTCTAAGTGTAGTCATATCAATCACTTACGCATGTAAGATTTTCGACACCTGGGCTAAGTCCTTTCTTGGCACGCAGGCTGCATGTACCTGTGGGCGATGACGGAGGTAACGGGTGGCCAAGAGCGTGTTGATCGTCGAGGACGAATCCCTGCTGCGCCGCACGCTGGCCAGCGCCCTCCGGGAAGCGGGTTTCGAAGCGGTCACGGCGCAGAGCGCTGAAGAGGCGGAGCGGCACCTCTTCCCGGTGCCGGCAGTGGATCTCGTCGTGATGGACAACCGGTTGCCGGCCGAGGACGGGGTTTCGGTGCTCCGCCGGCTTCGCGAAGGCCAGGTGAAGTGCCCGGTCATCCTGATGACCGCCTACGACCAGGCGGAGGTGCGGCGGGAGGCGCAGAACCTGGCGGACTGTTACATGGTCAAGCCGTTCGACCTGCAGCGCATGCTGAGTGAGATCGAGCGGCTGCTGGGCCGAAACGGGAACTGAAGCAGCACGGGTTGTAGAACGCCCCGCGGCCCTCATCGGGTCGCCCGCACGGTACGTGAGAAGCCGAGGGAGGTGATTTGCGAATGGCCCCGAAGAAGAAGGCCGCCAAGAAGGTGGCGAAGAAGCCTGCCAAGAAGAAGGCGGCGTCGAAGAAGAAGAAGTAGTAGCACGCAGCTGGACCTGGCACGTCCGCGGGGGATGGGCAAGCGGTACAAGCCGCTTGCCATCCCCTTTTTTCGCAGATGACGCCGCCCGGGAAGGCGGCCCGGGGCTGTGCTACACTCGGTGCCCGAGACGGTTGGGCGCCACGCGGCACCGGCGCTCCCCCTCGGTTTCCATCCCCGAACCGGCGAACCGGAGCCCCGTGCCTCGCGAAAGCGCTTCCCGGACCGCCGGCGCCGACGGCGTGCTGTCGGTGCGCGGCGCCCGGCAGCACAACCTCCAGAACCTCGACCTGGACCTGCCCCGCGGGCGCCTCACGGTGGTCACGGGCGTGAGCGGCTCGGGGAAGTCCTCGCTCGCCTTCGACACCCTCTACGCCGAGGGTCAGCGGCGCTACGTCGAGTCGGTCTCCACCTACGCCAAGCAGTTCCTGGAGCGCATGCAGCGCCCGGATGTGGATTCGGTCACCGGGCTATCGCCCGCGGTGGCCATCCAGCAGGCCAACCCGGCCAAGAGCGCCCGCTCCACGGTCGGCACCGCCACGGAGGTCTACGACTACCTGCGCCTGCTCTTCGCCCGCCTGGGGGAGACGGTCTGCCCCGACTGCGGGCGGACGGTGGCCGCGGACAGCCCCTCCTCCCTGGCGCGCGAGGCGGAGGCCGCCTGGGCGGAGGGCGAAGAGGTGGCGGTGTTGGCCCCGGTGGCGGTGCCGCCGCGCCTGCCCTGGCACACGGTGGCGGAGGGGCTGGTCGCCAACGGCTTCCTGCGCGTCTGGCAGGACGGGCGGGCCGTGGAGCTGGAGTCCGTGGCCGCAGCCCCGCGCGGCGCGCACGAGGTCCTGGTGGTGGCCGACCGCTTCCGCTGGGCGGGGGAGCGCGCCGGGCGCCTGGTGGAGGCGGCGCAAGCCGCCTTCGCGCGCGGCGAAGGCCGGCTGGTCCTGGCACGCGGCGGCCGGCTCGAGCCGCGCTCCGAGCGCTGGATCTGCGCGGCCGACGGGCGCGAATTCCCGCGCCCCGAGCCGATCCTCTTCTCGTTCAACTCGCCCTACGGCGTGTGCCCGGTCTGCCGCGGATTCGGGGACGTGCTGGAGTTCGAGGAGGCGCTGGTGGTGCCCGACGCCGGACGCACGCTGGCCGACGGCGCGGTCGATCCGTGGGCCGGCTCGTGGCGCCACCACTTCGGCCGCCGCCTGCGCGACCTCGCCAAGCGGACCGGCATCCCCCTCGACGCGCCCTGGCGCGAGCTCGACCGGGCGCAGCAGGAGATGGTCCTGCACGGCACCGAGGGCTTCCGCGGCGCCATCCCCTTTCTGCGCCGCCTGCAGCAGAAGTCGTACAAGGCCGGCAACCGTTTCCTGGTGAAGCGCTACCAGCGGGCGGTGCGCTGTGCGGCGTGCGACGGGGCGCGGCTGCGGCCGGAGGCCCGCTGGGTGCGCCTCGGCGGGGCGACCATCGTCGACGTCAACCGCATGACGGTGGCCGCGGCGCGCGCCTGGGTCGAGGGGCTGGGGGGGGCGCTGTCGGGGGAGCGCCGCGCGACGGCGGCCTCCATCCTGGGCGAGCTGCTGTCGCGCCTGCGCTACCTCGAGCGCGTGGACCTCGGGTACCTCACCCTCGACCGGCTGGCCCGCACGCTGTCGGGGGGCGAGGCGCAGCGCATCGAGCTGGCCAGCGCCCTCGGCGCCAATCTGGTGGAGACCCTGTACGTGCTCGACGAGCCCACCGTCGGTCTCCACCCGCGCGACGTCGGGCGGCTGCTCGAAGTGCTCGAGGACCTGCGGGCTCGCGGCAACACGCTCGTGGTCGTCGAGCACGATCCGCTGGTGATCGGCCGCGCCGACTGGGTGGTGGACCTCGGCCCCGGCGCCGGCGAACACGGCGGGCGGCTCCTGCACAGCGGCCCGCCCGCCGCGCTCCCGGACACGCCCACCGGGCGCTACCTGCGGGGCCAGGCGCCGGTCACCCGCCGCCGGCTCGCCGACCCCCCGGCGCGCTGGCTGACCGTCCGCGGGGCGCGCCACCACAACCTCAAGGGCATCACCGTCCGGCTGCCCGTGGGCCGGCTGTCGTGCGTCACGGGGGTGAGCGGCTCGGGCAAGTCCTCGCTCGTGGAGGAGACGCTCTATCGCGAGGCGGCGCGGCGGCTCCGCGGCGCCGCCGACCTCGAGCCCGGAGCGTGCGACGGCCTCGACGGCCTCGAGGCCCTGGCCCGGGCCGTGCTCGTGGACCAGTCGCCGATCGGCAAGAGCCCGCGCTCCAGCCCGGTCACCTACCTCAAGGCGTTCGACCTGGTGCGCGACCTCTACGCCGCCCAGCCCGAGGCGGCGGCGCGCGGCTACAAGCCGGGCACCTTCTCGTTCAACGTGCCGGGCGGGCGTTGCGAGACCTGCGAGGGCGGCGGCACGGTCCGCGTCGAGATGTACTTCCTCGCCGACCTCTTCGTGCCGTGCGACGCCTGCGGCGGGGCGCGCTACCGCCCCGACGTGCTCGAGGTCCGGTGGCGGGGGCTCGACATCCGCGAGGTCCTCGACCTGACGGTGGACGAGGCGCTGCGCCACTTCCGCGACCTCCCGGCGCTGACCGCGCGGCTCGCGGTGCTGGCGCGCGTCGGGCTCGGCTACCTGCGCCTCGGCCAGCCGGCGCCGACGCTCTCGGGCGGCGAGTCGCAACGGCTCAAGGTGGCGCGCGAGCTGGCCGACCCGGCGGCGGGGCCGACTCTCTACGTGCTCGACGAACCCACCGTCGGCCTGCACGTGGCGGACGTGCAGGTGCTGCTCGACGTGCTCTCGGGGCTGGTGGAGCGCGGCCACACGGTGGTGCTGGTCGAGCACCACCTCGACGTGGTGCGCAACGCCGACTGGGTGGTGGACCTCGGCCCGGAGGGCGGGGAGGCGGGCGGCTTCCTGGTAGCCGAGGGCCCGCCCGCGGCCATCGCCGCCGCGCCGGGATCGCACACCGGGGGTTTCCTCGCGCGGGCCGCAGGCGGATGATGACGGCCATGCGGACGATCGTCGGCTTCGGACTCGTCGTCGCCGCCCTGGCGGCCGGCGGTTGCGGCCGGCCGGGAGGCGGCCGGACCGACAGCCCCGGAAGCGCCTTCGTCGGGTCGTCGAGCTGCCGCGCCTGCCACGCGGTCTTCCACCAGAGGTGGGCGACCTCGTGGCACGGCCTCGCCATGCAGCCCTTCACCGCCGCGCTCGCCGCTCGCCACCTCACGCCGCAGCGGCAGGACCTGGTCGTCGCCGGGACGCGCTACCGCGTCGGGCTCGCCGGGCCGAGCCCGCACGTGCTCGAGAGCGGCCCCCGCGGGGATCAGAAGCTCCCGATCGCCTACGCCCTCGGCGGCAAGAACGTCTACTACTTCCTCACGCCGCGCGAGCGCGGGCGCCTGCAGGTGCTGCCGCTCGGCTACGACGTGCGCCGGCGCGAGTGGTTCGACATCGCCGCCAGCGGCCTGCGCCACGTCCCCGGCGGCGGCGAGCGGCCCCTGCACTGGACCGAGACGCAGTTCACCTTCAACACCTCGTGTTTCAGCTGCCACGTCAGCCAGCTCGAGCGCCACTACGATCTCGCCACCGACTCCTACCGCACGCTGTGGGCGGAGCCGGGCATCAACTGCGAGACCTGTCACGGACCGGCGGGGGAGCACCTGCGGGTCTTCCGCCGGGCGCGCCGGGGCGAGCCGCCCCGCGACCCCGCCATCGTCAGCACCAAGCGGTTCACGGCCGCGCAGATGAACGACCTGTGCGGCCCCTGCCACGCCAAGATGTCGGCGCTGACGCCGACCTTCGCGCCCGGCGCTCCGTACTTCGACAACTTCGATCTTGTCACCCTCGAAGACGCGGACTTCTACCCCGACGGGCGCGATCTGGGCGAGAACTACACCCTGACGCAGTGGCTCCTGAGCCCGTGCGTGCGCCCGGGGCGCATGACCTGCATGCAGTGCCACACCTCGAGCGGGCGCTTCCGCCAGGCCGCGCACCCGGACAGCGCCTGCGCGCCGTGCCACGGCGACAAGGTGGCCGACCCGGCGGCCCACTCCCGCCACGCGGCGGGCAGCCCCGGCAGCCGCTGCCTGGCGTGCCACATGCCGCAGACCGCGTTCGCGCGCATGGTGCGCACCGACCACTCCCTGCGGGCGCCGCTGCCGGCGGCCACGCTGGCCTTCGGCTCGCCCAACGCCTGCAACCTCTGCCACACCGACCGCGACGCTCGCTGGGCCGACGCCTGGGTGCGCCGCTGGCGGGCCCGCGACTACCAGGCGCCCGAGCTCCACCGCGCCGGCTTGGTGGCGGCCGCGCGGCGGCGGGACTGGTCGCAGCTGCCGGAGATGCTCGCCTACGTCTCCCGGACGGAAGGCGACGAGGTGTACCGGAACTCGCTGGTGCGCCTGCTGGGCGCCTGCGAGGACCCGCGCAAGTGGCCGGTGATCCTGGCCGCGCTGCGCGATCCGTCGCCGCTGGTGCGCAGCAGCGCGGCGGCCGGGCTCGAGGCCCACCCCACGCCCGCCACGGTGCGGGCGCTGCTGGCGGCGACCGCCGATCCGCTGCGCTTGGTGCGGGTGCAGGCCGCGGCGTCTTTGGCCGGCGTGCCGCGCGGGCCGCTCGCTCCCACCGACCGGACGCGGCTCGATCGCGCCACGGAGGAGTACCTGGCTGCGCTGCGCTCCGGCCGGACGATTACGCCTCGCACCACAGCCTGGGGGGCTTCTACCTCGACCGCGGAGACGCCCCGCGCGCCGTCGCGGCCCTCGAGACGGCGCGGCGGCTACGGCCGGACTCGGCGCCGGTGCTGGTCAATCTCGCGCTCGCCTACGGCGCCGCGGGGCGGGCGGGCGACGCGGAGCGGAGTCTGCTCGCCGCGCTCCGCCGGGAGCCCGCCAGCGCTCCGGCGCACTTCAACCTCGGGCTGCTGCTGGCGGAGCAGCGGCGGAGCGCCGAGGCGGAGCAGGCCCTGCGCCAGGCCCTGCAGGACGATTCGACCCTGGCTCCGGCGGCCTTCAACCTCGGGGTGCTGCTCGCGGAGCGGGGCCGGCCGGAGGCCGCGCGCTGGGCGCGCCGGGCGGTCGAGCTGCGGCCGGCCGAAGCCCGCTACGCCTACACCCTGGCCTACGTCGAGCGGCAGATGGGGCGCCCGGAGGAGGCGATCCGCGAGCTGCGGCGGCTGCTCGCGGAGCAGCCCGCGTACGGCGACGCCCACCTGCTCCTCGGCGAGACCTACGAGGGCCTCGGCCGCGTCGCCGAGGCGCGCCGGGTATACGCGCAGGCGGCGGCGAACGCGGCGCTGCCGCCGGAGGCGCGCGAGCGCTTCGCGCGCCGCGCGGCGGCAGCGGGGGCGGGGGCGGGGCGCTAGGGGCCGGCCGGCGCGCGCCGGTTCGCCCGTCTCACTTCTCCCCCGGCAGCTTGCCCCACTCGTGGTGCAGCGCCTCGGGCACCGAGAGGCCGGCGGCGAAGACGCCGGCCTCGCCGGGAGGGAGCACGGCGTCCTCGGTGATCACGCCGCGCACCAGGGCGAGCGGGATCTCCTCGGCCCCCGGATTGCGCACCGACACGCCCGCCGGGGCGTCCTCCCACACCTCCTCGCCGCCGCGCTCTCCGAGCTCGAGCAGACGCGCCTCGGCGGGCACGAAGCGGGCGCGCGGGGCCAGGGCGTAGGCGGGCACGTTGCTCTCGCGGGCCGCGAGCAGCAGCGCAAAGCCGCCGGGCCGGTGCAGGAAGACGCGCGGCAGCACGGCGTCGGCGGCCACGAGCAGCGCACCCGCCTGCGGCAGCAGGAGCGCCGCGGCGGCGTCGGTCGTGAGCCAGCACGGCACGCCCGCCGCACTCAATCGCCGGGCCAGGCCGCGGCCCTCGAGCAGCGGCCGCGCCTCGGACAGCAGCACCCGCAGCGGGCGGCCGGCAGCCTGGACCTCCAGCAGGGCCCGCTCGACGAGAGCCGCGCGGCCGAAGGCGGCCACCCAGCCCGCGGCCGGGACGACCCCGGCGGCCTGCGACGCCACGCGGGCGGCGGCCGCGCCGCAGTCGGCGGCGAAGGCGGCGACCGCCTCGAGCACGGCGCGGGCCGCCTCCGCCTCGCTGTCCCCGCGCCGCCTCGCCGCCTCGGCCACCTCCAGGGCCCGGGCGGCCAGGCGCAGGACCGACCCGGCCGCCGGCTGGGCGTGGCATACGCGGCGCAGGGCGGGGGCGAGCCGCTCGGGGCGCGGGCCGGTC